>Ga0209369_1000042_pt1 | contig 305813 bp, 282 predicted proteins | sample EBPBio142010_DNA_FD_185865 | JGI IMG/M metagenome (GOLD analysis project Ga0209369, IMG submission 185865) | Wastewater treatment Type I Accumulibacter community from EBPR Bioreactor in Madison, WI, USA - Reactor 1_10/4/2010_ DNA (SPAdes)... | ecosystem: Engineered > Bioreactor > EBPR >...
CGCCGACGATGGTCGAGACGGCCACGTTCGGCACGGCGGCTTTGATGGCGTCGAGGTCGAGCGCCTCAAGGGCGTCCCAAAAGTCGCGGGCGGCTTCGTTCTGCACCCGCACCGTCCACACCCGCTCACCGCCGTCGTACGGGGCCGAGCAGGCGATCAACTCGCGCTGCGTGGTGCCATCCAAGACCACGTCTTCGCCCAGCAGCACGCGGGCGCGGAGCCGCCCCGGCGGGAGGTCTTGGGGGAGTGCTGCCCCCGCCAGCGTGGTGGCCACCACCTCCAGCTGCATCTGCTCCTGCTCCTTGACGCCATCGCGCTCGGCCACGCCGCGCACCAACTCGCCTTCGAGGAGCAGAGCATCCTCGACGGTGACGACCTCAAGGGCCGACAGGGCGATGAGCAGGGTGACGTTTTTCATCAGAGGCGACGGCGGGGGTCGACGCGGCGGGCTTCGCGCTCGGCGGCGTAGCGCTGGAGGCGAGCGTTGGCATCGCCGACCACGTAGTTCACGGGGCGATTGGCGAGCGCGTCGACGGCGTGGCTGAGGCGGTCGAGGCGAGCGTTGGTGGCCTGCGTGGCCGCCACGAGGCGGCGGTCGTCAAAGGCGTTTACGGCTGCCGTAGCGGTGCTTTTTGGAAGCGACGGACGCATCGCCGCACGCACCTGCGCGGCGTCGAGGAAGGCGCGCGCGGGCACGCCCGACTGCGCGAGGCGGCGGATCTCCAGCCAGTCCCGCTCCTGCCCGCTCACGATGGGCGATTCGAGGATCACTTCGCCCCGGTGCGCAAACCCCGCCACGTCGTACCGACCGCCCGCCCCGGTGTAGCCGCCCGTGGCGAAGCCCGCCGCGCCGCGAATGACCTTCTCCAGCCCCCACACCGCCGCGAACGTCGCTGCCGCCAGCGCCGCCACCCCGACCGGCCCGCCCACGCCTGCCGCAATCTTGCCCCAACCGCCCTTCTGCACGTTGAAAATCGCCGTCGTGGCGGCCTTGGCCAGTTCGGCTTTGATGATCTCCAGCGCGGCGGCCTTGGCGATGCCCACCATCCCGATCAGCACGTCCGTCACGAACGACGCCGAGTCGGCGGCGGCGTCCTTCTCGAAGGCGGCGCGGCGCTCGGCCAGTTCGGCCATCTGGTCGTTGAACTCCTGTGTCGTGATCCGGCGCTGGCGCAGGCTCTTGCGAAGCTCGGTTTCCTGCTCGTCGAAGCCGCGCCGCTCGCGGGCGACCTGCGCGTCGGTGTAGCGGCGCTCGCGCTGCCCGGCCTGCACGATCACGTCGAACGCCTGGTTGACGTACCCGCGCATCTGCTCGAGGCGCTCCTGCTCCAAGCGGCGCTGAATCTCGGCGGTCTCGCGGGCGGCGTCGCGCCGGGCGTCCTCGATGCTCTGGTCGAGGGCGATTTCGGCGGCTGCGGTGGCGGCGCGGGCTTCCACTTCGGTCATGCCCGCGTCGCGGATGCGCTCCATCTCGGTCTGGTACGCGGCCTCGGCGGCGGCGCGGCGCTCCTGCTGGCGCTGCTCGATGGCCACCCGTTCGCGCTCGCGTTCGTCCTCGATGTTCAAGAGCGCGGCGGCGTGCGCGTCGGAGAGCGCGTCCAACTCGTATTGCCGGCCTTGCGCCACGGCCTCGCGATCCATCTGGGCGAGACGCTGGCGGCGCTCGTGCGCCTCGCGGTCGATGGCGAGCTGCAACTGCGCCTTGTCCTTGAGGAGTGCCTTCTGACGGTCGCTTCCGGCCTGTTCGCCGGCGAGTTCCACCGTCAGCCGCTGCATTCGCATGGCGAGGATGCTGGCTTCGCTCTGGCCGAACATCCGGTAACGCTCGTCGGCTATTGCCTCCGCTTGCTCCTGCTCCTCGAACGCCTGCTGGCGGCGCTGCTCGGCGGCTTTGCTCCGGGCCTTCTCCACGTCCACGATCTCGCGCTGCTCGATCACGCCGAGCGCGTCGATGGCCGTCTTCTGGTCGAGCAGGATTTGGTCCCGCCGGGTGTTCTCGGCCTCGGTGAGCGTGCGCCGGTTCTTGAAGGGCTTCAGCGCGGCCTCGGCCGTGTCGTTGATCTCCTTGCGCTCGGCGGCGTAGCGGGCGCGCAGCTGGTCGACCTGCCGGTCGTACTCGTCGGCGATCTGCTCGGCAGCACGGGCGGCAGCGGCTTCGCGGAGCCGGTCGGCGGCGTCCGAGGCGCGGCGGGCCTCCGCCTCGGCAGAGCGTTGACCGCCGCGGTTGCTGCGCGTCCGGCTGCCGGTTTCGGTGGTTCCACTTCCGTTGCCATTCCCGTTGCCCTGCGTTGCTGCTGGGGCCGCTGGTGCAAGGGTACGGGCACGGTTCAGCACCTGCTCGGCAAACGCATCTGGGTTGCCAAACCTCTGGGCGTGTTCGCCCATCAGCACTACCGTACGGCGGATGGCTCCATCCCATGCCTCTGTCCCTTTCTGAAGATCCCGAATACTGGGCAGCATCTGCTGCATCACGTAGGCTCCTTCGTCCACCGCATCCGCGAAGGCTTGGGTGGTCTGCTGAGCGTCTTGGGCGATTGTCCAAGACGCACCGGCCAGTTCTTGCGCCGACGGTGCTACCCGCGTTAGCGCCCAGCCTGCGGCCCATCCTCCCGTGGTGCCTGCATAGCTGCTCGGATTAAAACGGTTCGCCAGCGCGATGTCGGGGGCGTTGCCCGACACATCTGCTGCCCGTGCCCTGGCACGGTCGCGGGCGTCACGGGCCTCCACTATCTGCCCAAACGCATTCCGTGCCGCTTCCTCGCGGCGCTCTTGGTTGAGCTGACGAAGCGTGTTGAGTTCGTTGCGTAGCTGCCCCTCGTGGATCACACTGGCATTGCCCATAGCATCGTACGAGGCCACGACGCCAGGGAAGAGCCGCCCGATCTCGGCGATGGTGCCGTTGAGGTCGTTCTGCGTCTTTTCGTGTTCATTCGAGTCTTCTTCCAGCGTCTTCAGCTTGGCGCTTAGTTCGTCGTAGCGCTCCGCCAGCGCCGCTGCCGCGTCGGTGTTGGCCAGTTCGTCGTTGAGCCGTCCGAACGTCTCCTCTACCGTTTCGCCGTCCCCAATCAAACTGTTCAACCCCTTGAGCAGGCCGGTGTAGGCAGGCAAGAGCGTCTGCCCGATCTCGGTGGCTGTCTTCGCGATGTTGGCCGCCAGCAAGTCTTCCTGATGGTTGGCCGACTCCGCCGCCTGCGCGTAGCTGCTGCCGATGCGCGTACCGGCCTCGAACGCTGCGTTGGCTGACGCCATGGACGTCGCCACCTTGTCGGCGTTCGTGGCCAGCGTGGTGAGCGTCAGGGTGTTCTCCTCGCCAAAGGCCGCGTCGATGGCGATCTTGCGCTGCACGTTGGACATGTCGCGCAGCTTGGACAGGTACAGCTCCATTGCCCGAAGCGGCTCTTTCGAGAACAGGTCGAGCCACGCCTGCTCGGTCATGCCTACGATGGGCGCGATCTTCTCCGCCTCGGTGACGAACTTGCCGATCGAGTTCTTGAGGCTGTTGCCCGCCGTCGGCGCGTCGATGCCGGCATCGACGAGCACGGCCACCAGCGCCGCCACCTCGGGGGCCGCCAGCCCCGCGTCGCGCCCCGCCGCACCCACCTCGCGCAGGCCCTTGACGATGTCGCCGACGTTCGAGGCCGTCGTGTCCGAGAGCGCGTCGATGGCCGAGCCGAGGTTGCGCGTCTGTTCGACCGGAAGGCCAAACGCGTTCTCGATCTTGGCCAGATGCTCCGCCGACTCGTCTGCCGCCTGCCCGGTGGCCACGGAGAACTGGATCACGTCCTTCGTGAAGGCGAGGATGTTGGCGCGCCCCTCGATGCCTGCCGATCCGGCGGCTTCGGCGATGGCCACCACGTCTTCTTGGCTCTTGCCCAGCTGCGCCGACAGGTCAAGGAGGTCTTGCCCGAGCGCCTGAAGCTCCGCGCCTTCCATCCCCGTCGTGCGTCCGACGGCGATCATCATCTCCTGAAAGTCCGCGGCCTGATTCGTGGCCGCCACCAGCCCGGCTCCGATGGCGGCCACACCAGCCATCGTGGCTCCGGCCGCAAGAGCCTTACCGCCCGAAAGCCCCAGACCCGCGCCGCGCATCTCCAGCCCATCGAGGCCGAGCAGCGACATCAGCCGCGAGCGGTTCCCCATCACGGCCTGTCCGGGCGCGTCGGCAATGCGGCGATCGCGCGCCGCACGGAGGGCCACGTCGAACTGCTGCATCTGCTGGCGCATCTTGCGCTCGGAGATGTCGCCTGCCCGCAACCGTTCTTCCAGCAGCATGCGGATGCGCCGCCGTTCCTCCTGGTACTCCGCCTCGATCGTCGCCCGTCGCCGCTGGCTCTCGTCCTTGATCGCCTCGATGGCCAGCCGCTTCCGGCGCTGCACCAGGTCTTCCATCTGCTTGGCCTTGACCGCATTCGCCCGCTGCTCGGCCTGGGCTTCTTTGGCGCGGAGCTTCTCCAGCTCCTTGGCGGCGGCGGCGTTGCCCGCCTTGGCAGCCGCCTCCAGCTCGCGGGCGATCTGCTTGGCGCTGTCGCCCGCGTTGAGGTTGAGCGTGATGGTGAGGAGGTCGGTGCGTGCCATCAGCTTCGGGCCTCCTCCCACGCTTGCCGCTCTTGCTCGTAGCGGTACTCCAGCCGAACGTTCATGGCCAGCGCCTCGTCGTAGGGCATGGCCATGGCCTCGACCGCGCTGCACACGCCTCCGGCTGCCAGCGCCGTGGCCAGCAGCCCGAGGTCTTCGTGGAGGAAGGAGCGCATCGCAGGTTCAGGAGGACGCATCAGGCCAAGTTGCGCACGAAGTCGCGCAGCGCTTCGATGAGCGCGGTCGACTTCACGAAGTAAAAAGGGAGCGCGTCCAGCACCTCGTCGGCTGTGATCTCGGCACTGGCCTGTTCGGGAGACACATCAAAGAGGAGCGCGCCCAGGTCGCCGAGCGCGCCGCGCCGTCCCACCTCGTGCAGCAGCACGCCCAGGTTGAGCGTCACCTCTCCCGTCGGCTGCGTCTGCACGACCGTTTGCTGCTCGATCGTGCTCGGCCCCGTGTGGGCGGCCGCTTCGGGTGCGGGAGGCGTGGACAGGTCGAAGCCCAGGTCGAGCAGCAGCGCGAACACCTTGGCGATGCGTCCGAGGGTGACGGGAGCAGGTTGACGAACGGGCATAGAGGGGGCGGGCGTGACGTGCAACTTCGCGCCCCGGCGAGGCTCACCTCCAACGCACCGCTGCAAAACAAAACCGGGCCGTACGGCACATCCGCACGACCCGGCTTCGGTGGGCAGCTCCGGCCCCTTTTCGGAGCCGCCCGGATGCGTTACGCGTCCTTGAACGGCGCGAGAGCTGCGGGCCAGTTGGCCTGGTCGCTCATCTTGACGGTGGCGCGGACGAAGGCGGGCACGTCGCCCTTGGCCGTGGCCTCGAGCTTGAAGGCGCGCATACGCTTGCCGGGCTTGGTGTCCATCTCCCAGCCCTTGTCGACGATGCCGTTTTGGATGCCGTAGACCTGGTGCAGCGCCGCACCCGTGCCGTCCTTGCCCGCCGGAAGCGGGTAGCGGTACTTGTGCGGGCCTTGGCTCAGGTACTTGTCGATGAGCGTCTGGGTCTTGTCGTCGGTCTCCTTGATGACGTTCTCGAGCACGAACGTCTCGCTCGTCGTGATGACCGCGCCGGTGAGTTGACCGGCTTCGTCCTTGTCCTTTTCGCTCTCGACGGCGAAGGAGATCTTGCCGCCGTCGAAGGTGCCGAAGATGTACCAGCCCGCCGTCGCGCCCGCGCCGTACACGTCCGTGTCGGACGCCTCGGCGGCGGAGAGGTAGACGGCGAGGCCGACGTTCGTGCCGCCGGTGTAGAGGTTCTGGGTGGTGTTGCGCTTGTCGAAGGTGGCCATCGTAAAAGACGGTTACGGGTGATGAAAAAGAGCGGTCACGCCTTGGCGGCGGCCTCGGTCTTGGCTGCCGGCGTGGCCTCGGCTTCGGCCTTGGTCGTCCGGGTGAAAGCCTTGCGCGTCTCGGCGTCGAGGCTCGCCACGTCGAGGCCGACGGCGGCGGTGGTTTCGCCTTGGTAGAGCGTGACGGTGTCGCCCTGATCGGGGCGCGCGAAGGTGTACGAGGGTGCGCCGGTGAGCGCGTAGTCGGCGAGTTCTTTGGCCATATCGGGCTTGGAGGGATAGAAGCGTTTAGAGCACGTCCGCACGGCAGCGGACGGTGTAGACGAAGAGCCGGTCGCCCTCGGCGGTGAAGGCGTCGGACTCGACGGCGAGGTCGAAGGCTGTGCCGCTGGAGAGGGCCAGGCGGTGACCGTCGAGCTGCGCCTCCACGGCCTCGATGATCGCCTCGGCGCTCTCGCCGGTGGCGCGGGCCACGACAACGATGTCGAGCGCGAAGGCCACCGGAGCCGTGCCCTCGCCGCCCAGAGACCGGCGGCTCCCGGCGTAGGAGACGAGCAGCCCGCCCTTGGGGCTTTTGAGCTTGGTGGTGAGCCACTCCTCGATGCTGTCGGCGTAGATCTCGCGCTGGAGCACGGCAAGCTGCGCGTGCTCGCCCAGGCGGGCCAGCACGGCAGCAAGCAGGGCGCGGCGGTCGTAGGCGGCCATCGGTCAGCGGAGGAAACGGTCGGCCCCTTGGGCGAGCGGGCCGGGCGTGGCGAGGACGGCACCGACCGACCCGGCGGCGTCGCTGGGCACTTCGCCCGCGACGGCGAGGCCGAGACTGGCCTTGCCCGACTGGACGCGTTCGAGGTAGCGGATGGCCGTGTCGTAGTCGGCCTTCGCCTTCTCGGTGGGGCGGTCGCGGTGCAGGTGGTAGTAGGCGACGCGGCAGGCGTGGAGCCGGACGATGGCCGGGATGCGGTCAGCGTCAAGCGGCAGCGCAGCCACGTCGACCAAGTACCCATCCACCTCGACGTCAGCCTGGGCGCATGCAGCATCCACGCGCTGTTCGAAGGCGGCGCTCGGATGCTCTTCCCCCGTCAGCACCGACAGATCGTCGGCACCGTACAGGTCGGTCATCTGGGCGAGCGTGGCGTACATCAGGCGGGGCGCTTCGTGCGCGAGGTCTTCTTGGCAGGCGCGGCGTCGGCGGCTTCAGCCACGAGCACGGCGGCGTTCGACGCCACCAAGCCCTCGCCGACGGTCGCATCGGCCTCGAACGTGTCGCCGGGAGCGAGGCGTTGCCCGTCGAGCAGGATGGGTTCGGTGGCGCGGTAGCGGGGCATCGAAGCGGTCGTAAAAGGGTGAGCGGGAAGAGGGACTCGAACCCTCGGCCTTGGCGGTGGAGACGCCGTGCTCTGCCAGCTGAGCTATTCCCGCAGGTGCTCGTCTCTCCGAGCCGTCACGCGCTGACGATGTGCCAGCCTCTTTTGCGTACCGCCCGGCGTTCAGCGGCAAGGCTGTCGGCACGTAGGCTCAGGCGACGTCTTGGAAGAGGTAGCCTGCCGCTGCGCCGGTGAGCACCGGCGAGGATTCGAGCAGCACCTGGTAGATCCACGAGTTCGTGGCGCGCTCGGCGTACGGCTCCGTCACGGCTGGGTGGCCGTTGAGCGTGTACATGTACCCGAAGCTCGGCGTCACCTGCGAGCGCGTGGCTGCCGGGGCCACGTAGCTCAGCATCGCGTCCTTGCCCCAAACGTCCTCGAAGGCGTCGTTGTCGTTGAGGAACACGGCGTCTCCCACCACGACCTCCTCGACGTCGAAGAGGTTGGCCAAGATGTCCAGCGTGACCGTGTCGCGGCCCGTGTACTTGATGCGCTCGATGATGCTCGGGTTCTCCTTGAGCGCCGCGAGACCCGCCGGGGAGAGCGTGAGCAGGTTGGGCCGCATGCCCGTGGTCGAGCGGATGACCTCGCCCGCGCCGCGGATCTGCTGGGCGGGGTTGCTGTCGCTGCTCGACCACTTGCTCGACCCGGCGAGCACCACCTTGTGGCTGTTGGCGTAGTTGGCCGCGTTGCGGGCAAGCTGCGCGGCCTCGTACTCCTCGTCGAGCGTGATCGTGTCCATCACGCCTTGCGTGGTACGCTGGCCGAGATCGATGCCCGGCACCTCGGCGGCGTCGCGCAGCTGCTCGAACGGCACCACGCCTTCGAGGCCGCGGTTCGTGAGCGCGTAGGGCTTGCCTTGGTGGCCAAACTGGACGCGCTTGAAGTTGGTGCCCGGAGCGCGCTTGGTGTTGACGAGCCGGAAGGATTCCTTGTCGAACTCGATCACGCGCCCGCCCGCCACCTCGACGGGAATGCGCGGGAAGAGCTTGTGCGCAATGCGCGTGGGGTGGGCGTAGCCCTGCAGGTGCGTCGTGAGGATCGGGTCGATCACACGCGCCTGGGCGGTAGTCATGCCAGCCATAAAAACGAGGAGGCTTGGGTGGAAGAGGTGAGGTCAGTTCTGGATGAGCAAGACCTCGACGAACTGGCCCGCAGCGGCAGCCGCCGTGAGCGCACGGCCCACGGTGGGGCCGTCGGTGCGGGTGACGGCGCGTCCTTGCGCGTCGGTCTCAATCGCTGCGCCCTTGGCAACGGCAGCCCCCGCCTCGACCGAAATCATGCCGATGGCGACGACGGCAACCGTCTCGCCCGCCACGGCGTCGGTGTCGGCCACGCCGACGGTGTTGGCCTTGGCCCCGGCCTGTGCGCCCGCGGTCGTCACGAACCGGTTGTGGAGGATCGCTCCGGCAGCGAGCACCGAGAGCGTGAGGATGTTGTGCTTGACGATGGCCTTGGACATGGCGTCGGGAAGAAGGGGAAGGGTGAATCAGGAGACGGCCTTGACGGCGTCGAGGTAGGCGGTGCCGGGGTGGGCGCTCTGGTAGGCGACGGCTCGCCCGTGTAGCACCGCACGCGACGGGTCGACGGTGAATCCTGCCGGAGCCGCGAATTCGACCGAGGTGGTTTCGCCGTTGGCGTTATGGGAGGCAGCGCCTCGTTCGGCGTAGTCCACTTGCTGCGGCAGACGGGCGAGCAAGCCGCGCAAGGTTTCGGCCACGCCGACGTCCTCGGCGTCGTCGCCCTCGCCAAACGAAACCGTCGCGCCGGCGGCATCGAGCGCGGCGAGCGTTTGCACGACGGCGGCGCGTTCGCGGGGCAGGAGTTGCCCCGACGCCACGAGCGGCTCGGCAAACGAGGCGGCGGCGTCAAGCCGGGCCTGCGCGGCGGCTTCCGCGTCCCGGCGGCGGGCCGCGTCGGCCTCCGCCTGCTGGCGGGCGGACTCGGCCTCGGCGCGCTGCGCGTCGGCCTGCGCCGCCTGCTCGGCAGCTGCGCTCTCGCGGGCGACCAGATCGGCCTCGCGGGCGTCCAGATCGGCAGCGCGAAGGGCCGCGCCGTCGGCTTCAGCCGGATCGTCTGCACCGGGCACAGCGTCGTCCTCGGCGGGAGCAGGCTCGTTCGCCGTCGGGGCGTCGGGGGCGGGCGTGTCGGCGGACGGCGCACCTTCGCCGCTGCCCTCGTCGTAGCGCAGGCTCGGCGTGGCCTGCTGAACCCCGGCGAGCCGTTCGACTTCGGCCACGTCCCACGGCGAGATGATGCGGTCGGCAGCCTCGAGGCCCACACCCGCCACAAACGCGTCGCGCACGCCCCGGAAGATGCGGGCGAAAAGCCCGAGCGGCAGCGCATCCTCAAAGGACGCCACGCCCTCTTCGCTGCCCGAGAACTCGATGTGCTTGAGGCCCTTCACCGCCGGCGGCTGCGCGCCGAGAAAGCCCACGTGGCGCAGGTAGAGCGTGCCCGGCGTCGGGTTCGACGGCGCGTCGGGCAGGTAGAAGCTCGCGCTGATGTGCTTGTAGCGCCCCGCCTCGACGATCTCCTCGAACTGCGCGTCCACCTGCGCCGGGATGGCGTGCAGGCCGTCCTCGTCCACCTCAAGGCGCTGCACCCAGCCGTAGGCGGGCAGGTCGTGGCGCGGATGACCCGCGACCAGCGGCGCTTCGTGGAGCGTGGGGTTGTACGCCAGCGCGGCGGCGGCGAGCGCTTCGGCGGAGAAGTCGAGCGTGGTGCCGCCGCTGTCGGTGTGGCGACCGGGCTTGAAGATGTGGATGCGGCGCATCGGATGGGCGTCGTCGGAGAACGTGCCCAACTTCCCCCGTTCGCGCTTCTCGGCTCCAACGCAGCGCTGCGGATTTTCCGGGCGCGTAGCAGGCGATTTGCGGCCTGCGCCGGCTCACCCGGCCCAACCCCCGGATTTTTCCTGTAAGGCACGTGAGCGGCTTCAAACGACCCGTAAATCCGCCCTTTCAACCCTCCGCTCCCAAACGATCGGCGACGAACGCCACGATCATCTCGCGGACGACGCTGCGGTCGTTCTCGCTCAGACCCACGAACGGGCGGGCGGGAATGTCCACCTTGAGGTTGCGCCCAGCCTTTCCGCCAAGCTGCTGGATGGCGGCGTAGATGCGCGACGAGCCGAGCGAGACGCTGTCGCCTGACACGCGTGGTGCGATGGATCGGCGCATCAGGCCGCTCTCCCGAAGCATTTGCTTGCTGGCCCGGTAACGCGCGAAGCCTGCTGTGACGGTGCGAACGCCACCCTTTCCCTTCTTGAAAACGCGACGGCCTTTCATTCGGTAGGCGAGGCCCAGCGTGACAGGGCTGAGCGGTGCCCATGCCGTGCCGTCGGGAGCGGTCTGCGTGTCGAAGCGCTCGTCGGTCGTGGTCTTCAGGTGCTCGCCGATCTCGGCCAAGAGCGGACGCTTGTCGCCAAGGCGACCCAGCCGCGCAGCCAGCACGGGGTCGAGGCCAAGGAGCGGATCGAAGAGGAGATAGGCGGGCACGGGAAACGAGCCGGGCTGAGAAGCGTAGTGAAGCCAGAGGTCAGATCGCGAGCCTGAGCCGTCGAACGGCTGGCGGTGCGCCGTCGGAGGAGTGACGCCCTCCCGCGATCAGATCTCGCCTTCCAGCAGGGTGAACTGGTTGGTGTCCTTAAGAGTGGAGATCGGCATCACGCTGGCGGTGCGGATGTAGTTGGAGGCGTGTTTGATTCGCTGCACCTTGATCGTGCGGTCCAGCATCAGGACCAGCCGTACGCGGTCTTGGCCCGGCAACTTCACGACCAGCCCATACCCGATGCCTCCGTGTGGGTTGGTCATGCGAACCAGAGCCGTCCCATGGCTGAAGAGGCGGGGCAGCTGTTGCACCTGCGCAGGCGATAGGGCGTGAGGCTTGTTGCTGCGCGCGAGATGGATGAGATCATCGTCGCGAACAACGACTGCCGCGCTGGGGATCTCCATGCCCTCGTGGTGAAGCGCCTCGCACCACGTTTTAGAGAGCGCACCCACTACGCGAACATCGCCAGCGGGCCGGTAGCCCTTGGCTCCCACCCGCATCGCCCACTCGGCGAAGTCTGCGGTGAGGTAGGTAACGGCGTGACGCTCGGTCTCGTCCCACACCGCCGAGGCGATGTCCCAGTCGAAGCGTAGCATCCGGTCGGCAAGGGCACGAGCAGCCGGAAGCCCTGCCTTGAGGCGTCCCGGCGCGTAGCCAAAGCCCGGCGAGATGCCTTCCGGCACGTCGTACGTGAGGCCCGTCTTGGCGTCTGTCCAGGGCTGGGTGACGACCGCCGGCGACGGATCTGGTCCGGTCTTGCCGAGGCGTTCGAGATCGCGCTCGGCGAGCGTGACGACGTGGCAGCCGCAGCCCCAACCGTTGGGCGGGTAGTGCGTCTGCCAGAACGGATCGTCGTGTCGCAGCACGAGACCGTTCCACGCTTTGTGCTGCTCGCGCGGATTGGCTGCGCCGCTGTGGCGGTAGCGCCAGTAGGGCCGGGCCGCGGTTACTGCCGGGTCGGTCATCTGCTCGTACCGCCCAGCTGCGTACGCGGCGGAGAGGTTCGTCTGGTAGATGACGTCGGTGCGCCACGCTCGGTAGGCGGCGGTGTCGGGGCGGTCGGCCCACGGCCACCCGTGCTTGATCACGAGAGCGTCGAAGTCCTTGCGGAACGTCTCCCGTGTCGTCCCCTCGGAAACGCCCTTGAGCACAGCGTCACGTAGCCCTTGCAACAGGTCGCCCTTGGCTACACCTGCCACCATAAAGGCCACGTCGTGCTGGGCCTGCCAGAGATCGTTCCACCGCTTCGTCGAGACGAGCGTCTTCTCCTCGAAGAAGCGAATGGCCTCGTCAAAGGGAATGCGGCCAAAGAGCACATCCTCATCCGTCACGGCGCACCTCCAGCATTCCAGCTTGGTGCGAGGCCACGAGCGCACGGCGCATCACCTCAGCAAAGTGCTCAGAAGGAAGATCAGGGAGAAGCTCAGGCAGCGATTCGGCAAACGCTGCAAGGTCGCCCGATGCGTCGAGGTGCTCCCGGATGCGGGCCACCCACGAGGCGACCTCTGGCGAGGCCGCGCCGTTTAGTTCGTCGCCCCACGCCGGAAGCATCGCCCCCACGCGCGGCGTGAATTCCTCGGCGAAGGCTGCGCCGAGGGTGTCGGCGGAAGGGGAAATGGGGCTGGCTACTGCGTCGACGCGTTCGTAAACGCCGACGCCGTACGCCTCGTCCATCGCTTTTTGCGTGCGCCGGTAGCCGGTGGCGAACACCTTCTGGTCGCGGTCGGCCAGTGCCGCCTGATCTTCCGGCTCTTCGAAGCTGTACCACACCGACGGCGGGGTGGCGCTGGGGAAGTTCCACGCGGTGAGCCAGCGCACCGGCCCCGCGTTGAAGCTGCCGCAGATGACGTCGGCGTCGCCCTTGATCACCTCCTCGGCCACCTCGGCGTGGACGTCGGCCTGCGACGATCCCAGCCCCGACGCCTGCGCATCGGTCGTCATCGTCTGGCTGAGGATGACCTTGCTGATCGCCCTGTCCATCCGGTCGTAGACGTCGCCGTGTCCCGCCTGCCCCGCCCGCGCCGACTCGAGCATGTTGATCGACATGCCGTCGGGCGTCACGATCGCACTGTCGGTGCGGAGCGCGTGGAGCGTGTAGAGGAGCTTGGCCTGCTCGTGCTGCGGCGTGCCCGGCGGGTACGTGCCGTGCGGCACCGGCGCAGCCCAGCGGTCGAGCAGCTTGAGCCAGGCGGCCAGACCGTTGCGCTTGAACCACACGGGCCAGTACACCCAGTGCGCGAGGCCCGTGCCGTACGGATCGTCGTCGTGGTCGGAGCCGACGCTGTACGTCCAGAACTTGGCGGGCGGCATCTCCTCGCCTCGCATCGTGTCGGCGGGGAGCAGCATCCGCAGCTCGCCCGAGTTGCCAAAGCGGAAGCGCTGGCGGTTGCGCACCCGGATGGCGTCGAGGGCGACATGCTGTCCGTCGCGGGCGTACATCATCTCGGCCACGTGGTAGCCGTAGAAGACGCCGTAATGGGCTTTGGAGACGGCTTTGTCCCACCCGCCGCCGCCGAGGCCGGCAAGCTGCTCGCGGAGCCAATCCGCCGCCTTCTTGTCTTCGCGCTTCGGGCCGCCCGGCTCCACGCGCCACTCGCGGGAGACCAGCCCCACCCGCCGCCGCTGGAGCGTGGCGAACACCTGGTCGTCCGACATCAGACGCTTGTAGGTGGCGAGGCTCGCCTCCCGGCTGCGCAGCAGGTCGTCCTCCCAGTCGAGTAGATCCCGCGCAAACGGACGGGTCACGTCGCGCCCGTCGGCCATGCCCGCGATCTCGCGCAGCAGCTCGCCCCCGCGCGCCGATGTCGGGGCGGAGGAGATCGGGCGACCAAACTGATCGAGGAGTTGGGACATGGGGTCAGCGCGTGAAACCGGAGGTGTCGAAGGAGGAAGGAAGCGTGGCGAAGCCGTCCGTCACGTCGAGGCCGGGCGGCGCGGTGCGCCCGCCGGTGGCGAAGCGGTCGGCTCCGGCGGTGGCCGCCGTAGGCGGGGCGCTCTGGAAGTCGATCGGCCCGGCAGCCGACAGGCTCGCGCTCCACATGAGCACGCCCGCAATCGCGGCGTCGCCGTGCCGCTGCCCGCCGTCGGCTCCTTTGCGTGTGCCGGTGGACGGCACCAGCGGGACGCCGTTTTGCACGACCACCTCGCCGTGGTCGGCCACGACGTCGGCATCGGCAGGCAGCACGACCTTGCGGTCTTCGAACGCTGCCTTGTAGCGAGGGAAGTGCTCGAGGTACCAACTCGCGTTCAACTTCACCTGCTGGATGCGCATCCCGTAGCGCTGCGCGGCCACCTCGGCGAGGTACGCACCGTTGCCGGTGGCGTCGTGCGCGCCCGCCACAAAACGCGGCAGACGATCGGCCACGTAGAACAGGATCTGGCGCTGGGCCTCGAACGGCACGCCGCGCAGTTCGATGGCGCAGAGCGTGCGCCGCACCAGGTTCTTCTCCTCTTGGGCGGGCAGCAGCACGGTTAGGTCGCCCGTGCGCCCGAAGTCGAGGCCGTAGAAGCTGCGGAGATCACCGTCCGCGTTTGCCAGGATGGGGCGAAGGTTGGCGAGACACCACCCAGCGATCTCGTCGACGCGGTCGGGTTCGGACTTGAGCGCCCACTCGGCGGGAAGCGAAAGCCGCACGACGGGGATCGCCTCGTCGGTGCACGCCTCGATGAGGACACGCGGCAGGTAGCGCCCCCCGCTTTTGGCCGGGACGCAGAACAGCTCCTCGCTTGCCCCGTCGCCGTAGAAGGCGACGATCTCCTCGCGCCAGGCGGCCTCGGCCTCCGGCGTCCACGCGTCGCCGGTCATCAGGCAGATGCGCCGGTAGAGGCCGTCCTCGAGGGCGTCGTCGAACGTGATCGTGTGCAGGCTGTAGGGCTTCTTGCCCTCCCGAATCTCTTGCACGAGGCCGTTGAACGGGTTCTCGACGCCGTTGTGCGTCGAGATCACGCGCAGGTCGCCGCCCCAGATGAGGAACGCCAACCCCGCTTTGAGCAGCTCGGCGGGGTGATCGACGAACGCGAACTCGTCGAAAATGGCGCGCCCCTTTTTCGAGCGCAGGTTGCGCGGAGCCGACGAGAGCGCCTGCACCACGTGGCCGCTCGCGAAGTTGACCTGGTAGACGAGCACGTCGCGGTCTTCGTCCTTGAGCACGACCTGTTCGATCTCGCCGGCGGCGAGGTTGTAGTGCTTGGCCCAGAACGCGACGTCCTTGACGAACTGCTGCGTCATGTCCTGGTTGTAGGCCATGTAGTACACGTCCATCCCGTTCGCCCGCGCTGCCGTGAGCGCGGCGTCGGCGGCTTCCGCCCACGAGAGACCGATGCGGCGGCTCTTCTGGCAGACTTTGACCTTCGCCTTGTCGGCCAGCCACGCCTGCTGATACGGCAAAAGCACATCCGGCACGCGCTCAAACGCGGGCGAAAGGTGCAGGTCAGTAGCGACGGGGGCTGTTTTCATGGGTCGACGTGCCAGATGCCAGCGGCGAAGGAGAGTAGCATCAGGAGACCGATCAGCACGAAGGCGTCGAGCACGTCCGTCCCCGTGTAGACGTGGGGCGTGGACGCCTCGCCCACCATCGAGACGCCCACCCCCAAGAGGAGGCAGAAGAGGCCGACGGCCACGAGGGCGAAGGGGTTGGTGCGGCGAGCCTGCATCACTTGCCCTCCCGCGCGACGGCGGCGTTGGCCCACATCACGACCTCTTCGAGCTTCGTCATCGCCAGTGTCTTCTCCCGGCCCTCGGGGCAAACCATGTCGAGCACGCGCGCGAAGTCGGCGGCGTCTTCGCGCAGCGTCTGGAAGCGCAGCACTTGATTCTCGGTGGGCGGGTGGTAGGTGAAGGCGTGGAGGATGCGCTGTTCGTTGTCGGACATAGCAGGTCAGCGGCTAAGGTTCAGAATCCCTGCACGCTCGGCCCCGAGGTCCACGCCCAATGAGCGGGCACCGGAGAGGATGGCGTACTCGGCGCTTTGTGCTCGGCGCTGGCGTCGCTCTTTGGCAGTCAACCCTTCCTCGGTGTCCGTCATCCACGACTGGTACCCCTCAAGCGGCAGGTCTCCGATCTCGCGTACGTTCCGAAGGGCGTCGAGGAGAGCAGCAGCGGCGGCGTCGAGATCGGCGAACCGGATACGCGCGGATTTGCTCTGGGCGTCGTACAGCATGATGGTCAGGAGGCAAGGCCGAGGATCTTGGCACGGATGGCGTCGGCGGCGGTGTCGGTGAGGCCGCCTGCCTTGGCGAGCGCGGCCACGTCGTCGGCGACGGCGCGGGCCTTCTCGCGCATCTCGGCGATGAACTTCTTCTGCTGGACGCCCGTGGCGTTGAGCTTGGCCACCATCAGCCCGAGGCTGGTGAGCGACACCTTGCCGGGGTCGCCCATCTCGACGAGCGTGTCGAACGCCTTCTGCTGCACGAGCTGCGTGAGCGCGTCGCCAAGGCGGCCTTCGTCGTCGCCCACGGCCTCGGCGATGGCCGTGGCCTGCTGGCTGGCCAGTTTGATGGCGGCCAGGCGTTCCTCGAACCGCTGCCCGTAGCGATGCACGGCGCTCCGGCTGATCTCGTAACCGGCCTCGGTCAGCCACGCTGCCAGATCGTCGTAGCCCGCGAAACCCGTCGCTACAAGCCGACGATCCAGCTCGGCGCGGACGTCGTCAGGGAGGGTCTGTACCTTCGAGCGAGAGGCCATCGGAAAGGGCGTAGCGGACGATGGAGAGGAGTTCGTCAACCGTCGGTTGCAGCAGGGTCGGCGCGGTGCCGAGGCGGGCCGGCTCGACGACGACGGCCATCCCCAAGCGGGTGCGTACGATCCGGGCGGTCAGTACCATTTGGATGGGCGACCCACGCCGACGGGGGCGGGCGCGTCGTACTCGACCACGTTCACGCCGAACGCCGTGAGGCGGGCGCGCCAGACCGGGCGGTCTACGTTCTCGATCACGAGCAGCCCGGCATCGGAGAGAAACATCAGCTGCTTGCGCACCTGGGCGGGCGTGATGCCGTGGCCGGCGTCCGAAAGCGCGTTCCGGATCGTGTCTTCGCTGACCGCCACGGGGCGGCCAGCCTCTACGGCACGCAGGGTGTACCAGCGCACGGCTTCGCGCTCGGCTTTTTCGAGGTCAACGTTCATGACGGGGACGTTTTGCGGTGAATCTCTTCGCGGATGCGGCGCTCGCTCTCGACGTTTTCGCGGTGGAGCGCGTCAAGCTTGGCGTCGATGGTGGTGGAAAACCTGATCCAGTCGTCGCGCCCGATGTACTGCGTGGGCAGCGAGGCGCACAGGTCGGCGTGCGCCGTCTGCAAGCCGTCGATCTTCTTCTCCAGCGTAGCCGTGCGCTCCTCTTGCGCCCGAAAGCGCTGGTCGAGGTACGCGTAGTAGCGCCCTTGCATGGTGCGCAGCGCCAGCAGCATCACGCCGCCGACGACCACCATCGAGATGATCTGAATCCAGAGTTCGCTCATGCGGGCGTCTCCTCGGTTTCGGCCAGTTCGGCCGCCTCGCCAAACGGCTCGATCCACTTGGCAAGCTGTTCGGCAACCTTGTCCACGATCGGGCGCACGTTCACGAACATCCGCAGCAGGCGCGGTATCGCGGCCAGCACCGTGCGCACCAGCCACGCCCGCACCGCTTCGCTGCGCAGCGCCCGCGCCACTTCGGCGCGGATATGGCGCTCCATCTTGGCCGGACTGAACGTCGCCGGAGCGCGGGTCGAGAAGTCGTCGAAGCGCACCTTCATTGGTCGTGGGGGTTGTTGGAGAGGCCCTTGGTTGTGACGAGGCGGAGGCCCGCGTTCACCATCGCCAACACGGCCAGCAGCGCGAAGTAGGCCCACTCGGGAAGCGTCTTCCGCAGTTCGCCGGTGGCCACCTCCACGATGGCCACGCCCGCGCCCACGATCGTGGCCACGTTGATCCACAGCGTCTTGGAGCGCCACCACGCCTTCGTCGACGGCGACGGCGACGTGCGGCGCAGCGCCACGGCGAAGGCCACGACGAGGCAGCCAAAGGCCAATCCCGCGAGCAGAAGGACGAACGCGATCATCGGGAAACCCTCCGGGCCTTCAGGCCCTGCTGGTAGAGGCGGCGCACCTTCGCTGCGGCCTCGGCCTTCGTGACCGCGCCGTCGGCGTTCAGGTCGAGGCCGCGGTTCACCCGGTAGGCCGCGCCGTCGGCCCCGCGCCAGAGCACGTAGTCCAGCGGCTTGCCGACCGCCTTGGGCCAGAGGATGGCCATGTACACGTCCTCCACCGTCGTCAGCCGCCCGGCGTAGGGCGCGAAGTACCTCTCGACGTAGTCGAGCTGCTCGCACGGCGTCATCTTGGCCAGCGCCGTCGTGGTGGTGCCGAGGCGCTTGGCCGTGTAGGCCATGAACTGGATGAGGCCGGTGGCCGTCGAGCGCGGGTTGCGCACCGATGGCGAAAACGTCAACCCCGTCTCGAAGGCCATTCCAGCCATCAGGTGGTTGGCGTCGAGGCGCAGACGGGCGGCGATGGCGCACACCTTTTCGGCGAACGCCCCGCTCACGCGGTCGCGGTAGATGAGACTGTCGGGCGTGGTAGGCATGGCGAAACGGAAAGGCCCTGCCCCTCGGGTGAGAGGCAGGGCCAGTTTCGCGTAGCAGACAGCGGCGTCTCCACAGCAGCGCTGCGGATTCCATCGTCCCGAACCCTCAGCTTTTGGCCAGCGCCACGTCGCGCACCCAGCGTCGCGACATCCGGAAGCGCTGGGCGAGATCGCTCGCGTTGCGGCCGTTGTAGAGCCGCCGCACGTCGCGCTTCACCGCGGCCTCGTGCAGCGTGCCCGGTGCGGGGATGTAAACCGACTCTCCCCCGCGCAGCCGGATGATGGTGCGCACGAGGCCCCGGCTGTGGTTGGCCGCCACGTCCTCCAGCCACTCCGACATCCGCGCCTGCTCCTTCTTGGGCACGGTGAACGTCATCTCGCCCCACCGGCTCACGAGAAACCGCACGGCCTCCAGTCCGGACGCGTCGGCCAGCTCGGCCAGCCAGTCGGAGTGGGCGTCGAGGTCTTGGCGCTCGATGCGCGGCCACCCGTCGAAGTCGAGGGCGGTTTGGGCGGTCGATGCGGGGCGGCGGGACATAGGGGCGAACGAAAAAGGTCAGGCCGCGCGGCGCGTGCCGGGCTTCCGTGTGCCGGAGCGCAGCCGCGACAGCCACGCCTTGAGCATCTCGATGGCTTTACTCGCCTGCTCGGGGCTGAGCCAGCGCACGTGGTCGACGGCGAAGGAGCGCTTGATCCACGCGTTCAGGGCCACGACCTCGTCGCTCTTGGCCGCGCCCTTCTGGCAGAGCGTGAGCCACAGCTGCTTGATCATCTGCACCTGCGGCGTGTCGGCCTCGGGGTCGATGCGGACGCGCTCGCGGCTCCGGGCGAAGCCGTTCTTGCGCAGCGTCTCCAGCACAACGCGGCGTTCGGCTTCGGTGAGGTCTTTGGTCGAGCGTTTGCCCGTGGCCTCGAACAGAAAGGCGCGGCGGGCCTCGTCGTCGCTGCCGAAAAGCTGCTTGCAGCCGATCTGGATGGCGGCGATTTCCTTGCGGCGGAGGTCGGTGCTCATAGGTCGAGGGCGGTTTGGGTGGCCGAGCGGCGGGCCTTCTCGGTCACGTAGTCTTGGAGGATGGCCTCGGCAATCGCGATCTGGCGGTCGGCGTCGGCCTGCGTCATCCGGCGGTCGGCCACGCGCTTCGGGTAGACGCGGTAGCGCATCCCGATCTCGCGCCGCAGCGCCGCGATCTTGTCGTCGATCGTGATGGCCATCGCATTTAGGTATTGAGCAAACCCCGCTTCGCAGCAGCGCCAGCCACCTCAGCGAGGGTGTGCAGGGCGCGGACGGTCTCGTCTGTAGGGTTCTGGTCGAGAGACGCGCGGAGCGTGTAGGATTCACCCTCGCCCGTCGTGCCGTTCAGGATCGCCCAGATGCGCCCGACAGGCGTGACGTGACGGTTGAGGCATAGCCACCATCCTCCCTTGCCCTCGCACTGCCAGCAGCGGACGTTGGCTGCTGGGTAGCGGCAGCAGCAGGCGTCTTCTCCGCAATCGTGGTGCGAGATGCCCTCGCCGTTGCATTGGTCGCAGTGTTCCCAGAACAGATCGCTGCCGCACGTGGGGCACTCTGGATAGTCGGCGTCGGGGTCGCGCCCGTCGCGGTTGATGTTGTAGTCCATAGCGATCAGGCGAAGTTGAGGGCCAGTTTGATCTGCGGCGCGACGAACGCGGCGGCGGACTCCTCGGTGACGGCGGCGAAGTGCTCCTCGGCAGCCTCCCATTGATCGTCGTCTGGCCATTGAAAAGCCGACGAACACACGCCCAAGCCGGGCGGCATGTAGTGGTAGCGAACCTCGACATGCTTGTGGTCGGGGCTGCGGCCTATCGTGACGAGGATCTGCCCCATCGTGGGATGGGTGAAGAGTTTTGCGAAGATGTCCATGGTGGTTTACTCCCCCGCTTTGCGGGTTTGGAAGAAGTCTTGGAGGTCGTCCTCGCGGGCCATCACCACGCGGGCGAAGGTCGGCGAGTAGTTGTTGTTGAGCTTGAACGGCTCGGCGGGATCGGGCTTGGTCTCGTCCTCGTGCAGGTAGCGCACGATCTCCATCACGCCCTTGATCGAGTAGCGGGTGTAGCCCCGCGCCTTGAGCTGCCGGGCGATGCGCACGACGGCGTCGTACACCTCCGGGTGGGCGTCGAGGAAGGCGCGGGCGCGCTCCTCGTGCGTGGCATCCTCCGCCAGCGGCTCCGGCTCGGACGCCTCGGGCGTGTCGAAGAGGGTCGGGGCGTCGGTCATGGCAGGGTTGGGTCTTGGGGCGCTCGGCGCGGGCGGCGGCGCACACCGAGGCGGTTGCACCAGTTCTTGAGCGCGGTGAAGGGCACGCCCGCCGCCTCGGCAGCCTCGGCGTGGGTGTGGCCGTCCCGGAAGAGCGCCAGGGCGTGGCCTACCGCCGAGGGCGGGTAGCTCACGCCGATCGCCCGCCCCGTCTCGGCGTCGCGGTAGACGAGACCCGGATTCTTCCTCGGCCTCTTAGGCGGACGTTTGGCGGCGTTCTCGGGCGGACGCTTCGCGGACGTCTTGGGCGGTCGCTTCACGGGTTGCCGGGGCGTCACGCCAAGGCGCGACACCCATTCGGCGATGGTGCTCGGATGCACGCCCGACGCGGCTTCGATCTCGGCCATCGGCGCGCCCATGCGGTAGAGCGCCATCGCCTCCCCGACCACCGAAGCAGGCGTCTTGGTGCGCATCGCCACGCCGCTCACCGGGTCGGTGTAGGTGTGGAGCATCGCCTTCGGTTCGGGGCTTTGCGGCGGCACGGCGGCAGGAACGGCGCACGTCGCGGGCGTGGGCGGCGCGGGCATCTCCTGCTCGATGCGGCAGGCCGTGCGGTAGGACACCGGCGTACGGCTCGTGCCGCGCTCCCACCACGCCTCGGCGCGGGCGTGGAAGACGACCAGCCGCCAGCCGGTCTCCATCTGCTGCTCGGCCCAGCGCATCCAGCGCGGACGGCGGTCGACGCCGTCGAGCGTGAGGTCACGCCGCTGGGGGATGATCACGTTGGCCATGGCTCAGTTGCGGCTACGGGTGAGCGTTTCGAGCACCGGCGGCAGCACGCCCTCGCGCACGACGCGGGTGTGCCGCGCCGCCTTGCCGAAGACGAGCACCTGCTGCTCGTGGTGCGCGGCCTGCTCGACGAGCACGGGCGCGTGGAGGTAGTCCTCGAAGCTGCTGCCCGTCCAGTAGCCGATGCACCGGGACTGGTAGCGATCCGCCCAGTAGGCGATGTCGGCGGTGCTCATCGGCTCGCCGAGGCGCTGGCGCATCGACTGGAACAGATCGTCGTCGGTGACGGGCGGCGGAGGCGACGGGCGCTCTTGAAGCATCGGGACGACGAGCACGAACACCACGAGGGTCAGAAAAAGGAGCGTTTGCATCGTTCGAAAGGGAGGTGTACGGGGCCGGTAAAGGCCCCGTACGGGTTCAGCGGGAGAGGTCGGGCCAGATCTGGCACGCCAAGTCCACGACCGCACGGGCGTCGTCGTGGTAGGCCGTCAGGTCGTAGGTGCGGCCCTCGCGGGCATCCTCGGCGGCAGCTTCGCGCGTGGTGGCCATCTTCTTGACGGCGGCGTGCAGCCGGTCGTAGCTCGTCGGCAGCTGCGCCTCGACGGTCTCGCGGGCGGCCTTGGCCAACTGGGCCAGCGTGATGCCGGACGACTCCGGCACGATCAGCACGAGCACGTCGTCGAGGCCGCGCTCTTCGAGCCAGCCCTTGACGAGCGCGCACATCAGCGCCGTCTCGCCGATCTGGACGAACGGCTGCGTGCGCAGGATCAGGATGTCGTTCGGCTCCGGGCGGAGGCGTTCGACCGCGCGAACGACGCCCGCGCCGGACACGTCGACGACGGTGGTCTTGTAGTCGACGCGCTCGTCCGTCGTTGGGGTGAGGGTCTCAGCCATGCTGCGCCTCCCCGCGCTGCTGCGCGGCCGACAGAACGAGCGTCTTGAGCGCCTCTTCGTAGCGACCCGAGAGCATGCAAAGCGCCACGTACGGGCGCTCGATCGCGTCGGGTTGCATGGCCACCGCGCCGAGGCAGGCGGCGTAGAGGAGCGCGGAGCAGTCGTGCTCGGCGATCCCGTTCCACGCTTCGTGGTCGAGTTCTTCCAGTACGGGAAGGTCGTTAGGAACGGGCTGCACCGACGGCAGCACCTCGTTGAGTTTGGTCAGAACGGCCGCCACATTGGGCGGCAGGGCGGTGATATCGATCATTGGGGCTTGCAGGTAGGGTTGAAGGGGCACGTCGGGCAGGTTTGCCAGAGGCGCACCCGGAGCGGGTTGGTGGCGGCGAAGGGGCGGTTGCGCTCTGCGGCGCAGCGGGAGAGCGGGATCTCGCCGAGCACGGGGCACGGCACCGACGTCGCGCCGTAGACCTCGATCACGCGCTGGCGCACGAGATCCACGCGCCCGGCGTATTTGCCTTTGAGCACCTGGCTGACGACGGCGGGCGAGTAGCCGAGCCGCTTGGCGACGGCGGTGGCCGTGCTGGCGTCGACGGCCTCGCGAAGGAGGCCCATCCAGTCGAGGACGTCATCCATGGCGCACCTCCCCGCGTGGGCTTGTGGGGCGGCCCTTGACGAGCGGGGCGACGGGGCCGGTGTCGCGCAGCAAGCGGTAGAGCCGGAAGCTGCCCGGTGTGCCGTTGGGCTGTTTTCGCCCTTCAGGCCGGATGTGACCGCTTTTGACCAGCAGCGAAACGAAGCTTGTGGCGTTGGTACGGCTGATGCCCGAGTGTGCTTGCAGATCGCCAACCGTGAAGGTGCGCAGGATGCGGATGGCCGTCCACGCAAGCTGTCTCCCATCCGCCGACGTCGGCTTCGCCGGCGGAGAGGCAACAACCTCGTAGACGTTCACACGCCCGCGCAGCGCACCCTGTTGGGCCTCCAACACCCGCACATGGCCGGAACGCTTGAGTTCGTTCACCACGTTCTGGGCGGTAGAGCGTCCAACGCCGCAAGCCTCAATGTCTGCGATGGTAAAGCGAGAGTGCGATCGAATGAAGTCCCCTGCCCTCTCGCGCTGAGTGGGCGGTTTCATGCGGCGCGGCGGGTTGCGGTGGGCGTGACGTGGTCGAGCCACAGCGGCGTCTTCCGGCCGAACTGCTCCAGCCCAATCCGGGCGAGCGCGGGCGAGGACGCGCGCGCCGCCGCCTCGATGCGCGAGATCGCAATCACGATCCGCCCGATGTTGGCCTCGCAGCGGTCGTGCACGTGCTGCACGAGGTCGTCGTCGACGGCCACCTCGCACACCGTGTCGATCACGAGGCGTGTGTCGGCAAGGGTTAGGCCCGCGAACTCGACCCACTGGGTGAGCCGACGCATGAACCGCCCGCCGCCGAGGTTGCGCAGCCGCTTCTTGAACTCCTCCATCCCCACGAACACAACCGGCACGCCCGTCATGTCGTAGATATCGCGCAGCGCGTCGATCATGTCGCCGCGCCCGCGCAGCAGGTAGTCGGCCTCGTCGACGATGATCGGCCGCTTCACGTCGGAGAGCGTCTCGATGATGGCGTCCATCATCTGCTGGCGGCGGCTCGACGTGGGCAGCTGAAGCTCGCGGCAGAGCGCCTGCAGCATCGTCGTCATCGTCCAGGCCGACGTGGCCCGCAGGAACATAGCGTTGAAGCGCAGCGCCACGTCCACGATGACGGTGGACTTGCCCTCGCCGGGGCGGCCCCACAGGATGACCATGCCCTCCGTGCCCTGCGGCCGGTTGATGGCGTTGCCCATGGCGAGGCGGAAGCGGGTGACGTTGTCTGTCACGACCGTGGTATGTCTCATGGAAAACCTCTATCGGTTTTGGATGGTGAGAGACGTGGCCGCGCCGTAGACTTGCGGTGCGACCGTGAGATGGCGGGCGCGGGGTGCTTTCTCAGGGCAGACCCCGCGCTCGCCGGTTTGTGTTAGCTGGTGCCGGTGGCCGTCACGTACTCGGCCTCGAAGGCCATGAGGAAGGCGGCGTCGGCGGCGTTGAGGCGTTCACCGCCCAATCGGCGGTCGCGCAGGTCGGCGTAGCGGTCGAAGTCGGTGTGGTAGATGCGCGGGCGGTTCGCGTCTTCGGCCATGAGCGCACGGGCGCGCTCCATCGCGTCGGCCTCCATCCGCGCCGCGAGGTCGCGGGCCTGCTGCTGCTCGGCCTCCCACGCCGCTGCTTGCGCCCGCTGCTCGTCGGTGATCGTGACCGGGCGGAGCGCCGGACGCCCCATCTGCTCCGCGCGCGCATCCACGGCCTCGGCGGCGGCCGCCAGCGCGGGCGTCTCGTGCGCCTCGGTGGGCGGCGGCAGCAGCTTCAGCCCGTCGGCAAAGGCCCGGCTCTCCAGAATCTCGCCCACGATGGTGGCGGGCCTCACCTCGCGCTGGAGCGCCTTGATTTCGCGCAGCCCGTCGGCCATGATCCGCCGCTGGCGCGTCTTGGCGCGGGCGGCCACGTCGGCCAGGCTGATGCCGGTGCGCTCGGGGTTCTCGGCGCAGCAGACGAACGTGCCGTCGGTGGTGAAGACGAACACCCGCCCGAGGTCGGCCTCGTCGTAGCGTACGGCCACATGCTCGCCCACGTACGCGCCCAGTTCCTCGTGCAGGTACACCGCGCCGTCCACCATCAGGCCCTTCTTCTGCACGACGCGCGTGCCGCTTCCCGGCGCCGTCTGCAGCAGCACGTCAAGCGCCCGCTCGTTTGTGATCCGCCGCACCGGCTCGCGCCACATCGCCGCCGCCTTGAACGGACTCATCCCCAGCGCCCCGTGCGTCTCGTGCTCGTAGATGCGGGCGCACCAGTCGTCGCAGAACGCCTGCAGTTCGTCCGCCGTCATCCGCACCTCCACCACCTCGCCGCGCTTCATCAGCCGGTCGGCGAAGCTCTGGCGCGACCGGATCGCCGAGCGTTCGGCCACATCGTGCCCCACATAGCCACTCGCCATCTCCAACAGGCCGTGGCTGAAGGTCTTCAGCGCCCGCTCGATGTGGGGCTTCTCCCACGGCGAGAACGGCGTGCACAGCCGCTGCTGGATGCCGAGGCCGTGGATCACCGCCGTCACGTAGTTGGAGGCGTAGTCGGCTCCGTTGTCGGTCTTGACCTCCTCCGGCACGCCCCAGGCCAAGAGCGCCCGGCGCAACGTGGCCGCCACCGCCGTCCCCTTGCTCGTGCGGCTCACCCGAAGCACCAGCCGCCGCGTGAACACGTCGATGCAGCCAAGGATGGTGTGGCGCTTACCGTCGGCGAGCAGCACGTCGGCGGGCGTGGAGTCCATCTCCCACCGCTGGTTCAGCCGCACGATGCCCTCGCTGGCCGAGCCGAACGCGGCCATGTGCTTCGAGCGCCATGCGTCGGGGTTGGAGAGCTTGAGGTACAGGCTGGCGTGGTCGGCCTTCCACGCGGCGAGGAACCGCTCGATGGCGCGGAGCTTGGGCAGTGCCGACTCGGGGAAGCGGGCGGCAAGGCCCATCTCGACGTGCCGCGCGGTCACATGCGGCGTCTCGGCCAGCATCGCCACCACGAAGTCTCGGACGGCCGGGTCGGCCTCGACGGTGCTCAGGTACACCCGCCGCCCACGTTTGCCGTAGGCCCCGCCGAGCGCCGCCGGGCCGGTGCGCCGCAGCGCCTCCTGCCAGCGAGCGAGCGTGCGCCACGACACGCTCTCGCCAACCTGGGCGCGGACGTCGGCGGGCACGTCCACGTCGCCGCGCGTGTAGGCCAGTGCGAACGTCTCGGCGGCCTTGCGCTCGCTCACACCGAGCGTGCGTTGGAACGCGGCCATCCGGGCGAGCAGGTCGAGGCGAGCGGTCATTCGCGCCTGCTCCTTGACGTCCAGCGTGGGGAGTTCGACGAGGGCTTCTTCGCGGCGGGCGTCCTCGGCGCGGGCGTCCAGTTTGGCCGTGAGGTCGAGGCGCGCGGCCACCGCCCGGCCCGCCTCGGCGGCGTCGCTCGCGGCGTTCTTCGCCAAGGCGATGCGCACGTCTTCGGGGAGCTTGGCCACGCAGTACTCGACGCCGCCGCCCCGCCCGGTACGCGCCCGCGACGGCCACGATTCGCGTGTTGCACGCCGCCGGATCGAACGCTCGACGCTCCCCGTCGCCTCTGCGAGTTCCGCAGCGGTCAGGTACTTCTGGATGTCAGAGAAAGCGGAGGCCATTCTTTGATTCTGGCTCAGGAGGGGCGTTCGTGTGTCCGAGTTCGTGTCCGAGTTTGCGCGTCTGAAGTCGGACACCTCAGACTTGGTCGCGGCGGGCGCGGAGTTGGAGTTCTTCCGCTTCCATCCGGCGCTCGACGTCGCGGAGGTCGGCGCGGGCCTGGGCGATTCCGTCGGCGTCGCCGCCTCGGTGCGCCACGAGCGCGTTGGCGATGGCAAGGCTCAGGTCGGCGGCCTCGTCGTTGAGGCACCCGTTGGCCTCGGTTGCCACCTTCACCCGCGTCAGGCGCAGGCCCGGCGGCAGCGCGAGCGTGGCCAGCCGGTAGTTCGAGTACTCGGCGGCGAGGCGGTAAGCCAGCGCCATCAGGAAATGGCCCGACGGGATGGCCTTGCCCTGCGTCCACTGGTAGACGAGGCTCTCGGAGCAGCCTGCGAGGCTGGCGAGCGTGGAGACGGGGAAGCTGTCTTCTCCGACGAGCTGGAGGAGGGCGAGGTGGATCTGCCCCTTGGTGTGATCGGCGTGCGAGTAGCGCATCGGTTTTGCATCGTGGGGCGCATGACTGCCCCGTATCGTGAGGGAGGTCAGGCCGCGAGTGCCAGCGTGCGCGGCACATCCACGGGGTGCATTTCGGCCACCAGCCGGTTCATCGCCTCGGCATACTTCTCCGTCACTGCCCAATGTTGGTTGAGCATCTTGGACACGTACGCTGGGATGAGTCCATTCCGGGCTGCCCATCCTGCTTGGGAGGTTCGGGGCAGGCGCAGCGCGATCGCCGACTGGACGATGGCTGCCTGCGTCTGGGTCATCAGGGCACCTGCCTCGATGGGGTCGAAGCGCAGAGGGCGCGTATCTTGGAGTTTCATCAGAAGTGAGCCTAATGAGGTTCAATACTGATGATAAGAACTGAAGATCACTAAAGTCAACGGCATGGCCACCGCTCGGACACAAATTTCTGAGGCCATTCGCGTGGCAGGGCGACCCTTGCAACTGCGCGAGATCTTCGCCGCGTTGCCTCAATTCGAGGAATCCACGCTTAGGCAGACGCTCAGCCAGATGGCACAAGAGGGTGAGTTGACGAAGCCCCGACACGGCCACTATGCACTTCCTGAACATCAGTCAAATGATGAGGCGCGCAAGATGCGTGACGATGGAGTGTCACAGGGGCTAACCGTTCATCACAGGGACGACGCTTCGCAGCACCCCATGGCCCTTGCTCTCCGCGACACCGTAAGCCTCACCCTCCTCACCGACGTCAAGGCGTCGGCGGGGCGTCTCGACCAAGGCACGGTCGTCTACGACGAGGGACAGCGCATCTCCGTCCATGTGCCTCGCTTCTTCCTGCGCCAACTCCTCGGCTTCGATCCGCCGGTCGAACTGGGCATCATGCGGGCCGACGGAGACAGCATGCGCCCGGTGTTTGAGGATGGCGACATGCTGCTCTATGTGCCGCGCCGTGACCTCGAAGGCGACGGCAACTACATCGTTCTCGTCGGCGGGGAGGTCTACGCCAAGCGCTGCCAGCGCATTCCGGGCGGCGGCGTCAAAGTCATCAGCGCCAACAAGTCCGACGGCTACCAGGACTGGCACCTCGTGCCCAACCCAGACGCCGACCAGGACATGCCGCTCATCAACCAGCTCACGAATCGACCGGTCACGTTCGTCGTAGCGGGGAAGATCGTCTGGCCGCAGCGAGACACCGGGCGCGTCCACGTCGAACGCGTCGCCGACATCATCCGCACGATCCTCCGCGAAGGCCCCGCCCAATCCTACTGAACAGCCCCATGCGCCGCCTCCTTACCGCCATTCTTCTGTCTGCTGTTGTCGCCAGTCCTCTCGTCGCCCAGGATGTGGCAGGCTGGGGGAACACCCGCTGGGGTATGACCCCTGAGCAAGTTTTTGCCGCGCTCGATTCTCAAGCAGTCCGCTTAGATCCTCCTCGCGATTACACCGTGCGCGGCGAGGCTTGGTACGCGCTTGCTGAAGTACGGGGGCTCCAGATTGAGGGAGAGGATTACTATGCTCGCCTGATCTTCGACAGCACTCGCGAGCACCTTGCTGCTGTTGAAGTCAAGACTGTTCGCCTCAACCCATCAAACAGCATGCACATGTATCACGCGCTGCGGCAGGCCCTGACAGCCAAGTATGGGGCATTCTCGCTGGAGGACAATCGAGACTGGTTATCCAAAACCACGTGGATGCTTGACGGAACCATCATCGTCCTTCAACACGCCGTGTACCGTTCGTCAGGAAGCTCTCTGACGGTCTGGTACGAACCAAGACTCGCCGGGCGATCGAACGGGCTGTGACAAACCACGCGACGCCTCACCTCCGGTGACCCCGCGTTCGTGACAAACCATGCGACGTACGGCCCCGGCTCGTACAGCCTCTTTCAACGCCTGTTGAAACTACAAAAAGGCCCGTCCGCCCCATCACAGGGCGAGCGGGCCTTTTCCGTCAGAACGGCACTGTACAGGCCGAAGAGGGGCCTGCTGCATACGCTCTCGGCCTCCTCCGTCCCAGGTCATCCCACCACGTCCCACCTCATCCCACCACCAGACCGGGATCGTGTCAAACCACATGACGTGTTACACTCTCGGGGAGGAGACGACGGGTTGAAGCGAGCGGTGCATGTGGCGTTCCCGTGCTCGTCGGTCCGACGAATGCCATGTACCGGCGCGAACGGTTGTGCACGCTAACGGACGATTGTGCGCGATTTCATACGCCAATTCCGCTTGCTTGAACCGCTCCACGAGGCGCGAGGCGAAGCCGTTGTGGTCGTCGGCGTGGGCGTAGGAGACGAACAGGTCGTACGGCTTCTCGTCGGCGACCTCCGGCGCGTGGGGCGTGGGGCCGTTGCGGGAGGCGTCGCCGGGGCCAAGCCCATCCCTGCCACATCGACGGCCTGCGCGGTGTCCACGGGGTGCTGGCGAACGGAGGCGAGCAAGGTCGCGTCCCCGCCCAAGACCGCGAGCACGTCGGCGTTCTGCGTCGTGCGGTGCTGGCGCAGATGGTCAAGAATTCGGGCAGAGACGCCTGCGACAAGGGACATACATTGCTCAGGTATCCTAATGAGAATATGGGACGGTATGACCTTTGGTCAGCGCCTGCGTGCCACGCTTCGGACGTGCGCCCCCCCCTGCCCTCTCGCACCCTCGCCCGCCCTCGCCGCCGAGAACCGGAAGAGAAGAGACGGGGGCGTGCCTCACGGCCACGGCTGCCCCAGCGCTTTGAGGGCACGCAGGGCGTTCTCGTGTCCCTGCTCGGCGGCCTTCCGGTACCACACCACCGCTTGCGCACCGTCCTTCGCCACGCCGATACCGTGCTGGTAGCAGTAGCCGAGGTTGTTCTGCGCGGCGGCGAGTCCCTGCTCGGCGGCCTTCCGGTACCACGACACCGCTTGCGCACCGTCCTTCGCCACGCCGATACCGTGCTCGTAACACACGCCGAGGTTGAACTGCGCGACGGCGAGTCCCTGCTCGGCGGCCTTCCGGTACCACGACACCGCTTGCGCACCGTCCTTCGCCACGCCGATACCGTGCTGGTAGCAGTGGCCGAGGCTGTTCTGCGCGGCGGCGAGTCCCTGCTCGGCGGCCTTCCGGTACCACGACACCGCGGTAGGGCGGCTGGAAAGCACTCCGGAGCCGTACCAGAAGCAGTCTCCAAGGTTGTACTGCGCTGCCGCAAAGCCTTGGTGAGCGGCTTTCTCGTACCACTGCGCAGAAGCCTTAGAGTCTTTGGGGACGCCGCTACCGTCGGCGTGGCAGAGTCCGAGCAGAAGTTGGGCCACGTCCAGCCCTTGTTCGGCGGCTTTGCGGTACCACTCGGCGGCGGCTTGAGCGTCTTTCTTAACGCCGAGGCCAAGGTCCAGGGTATAGCCTCGGAGGAGTTGAAGTTCGGGCACGTTGGTGGAAGCGGCAGCCTTCCAGAGCATCGCTCCCTGCTTGAGTTCGTCGGCGTAGCGGGCCGATGGCGAGCGCCGGGCGTTCCACTCCACCTTGAGCATCGCCAATAGCATCTTCGAGACCTTCACCAACGCCTTGTGCTCGGCGGAGGCGATCGAAGCCAAGCTTGGGTGCGGCACCCCGGCCAGCGCTCCCAACGCGAGGGCCATGTGGCCTGCCCGCAAGGCCTCCTCGGATTTCTCCGCCGCGCTCTTTTCGGGCTTGGGCGCAGGGGCTGGGCGAGCCACAGGGGCAGGTGCCGAACCTGCGATGGAGATTGGGCTGAAGGTGGAACGTGGCGGCGCGGCAGAGGGCGGAGGTGGCGCGGCAGAGGGCGGAGGTGGCGCGGCAGGGGGCAAAGGTGTCGAAGCAACCTTGGGCCTGTCCAAGATGCGCTGGAGTTCGTCCATGAGCCGATTGCGGTCGCCCCGCCGGTCACGACCACCCCGAAACCGAATGCCGTTGATGTACGACAGCCGTTGAAGCGAGTCGGGCAGGAGGTTGGCGGGGACCTTGTCGAGACCGCGCACAAACACGGGAATCAGCGGGATGCCGCGTTCGAGCGCCGCCTCCAGTTCGTCACGCACGTAATCCACCGGATCGCGGAGGCGATGCCCCCAGTCCGTCCCGATCAGGGCGATCACAACGCGGCATTCTTTGAGGACATGCTTCAGGTGCTCGCGGAAGTCCACGCCGAGCGGGATGTTGTCCACGTCCATAAAGACCCGCTCCTCGCCAAGTTGTCCGCAGAGAAAATCGTAGAGGTCTCCTGCCGGATACTCCGAGTCGTCACGCCGGTAGGAGATGAAAATGTCGGAGGCCATCGGAGCGCGGTGCAGGAACGTCCAACATACGAACGGCACATGCGGCGCATCAACCAAACGCTGCGTACCGGTCGGGCCAGAAAACGGACGAACGGCACCGAGAGGGCGGCGCACCGTGTGTATATTTCACGCCGGCCCCCTGCTTCGCGCCATGCGTCTCGTCGTCCTTCTGTGTTCCCTGCTGCTGGCTTCCACGGTCGCCGCCCAACCCATGGCGACGGTGCAGCGCCCGTGCTCGTCGGTGGCGTCGCCTGCCGACCTTGCGCCTCTGGACACGCTTCCGCCGGGCACACGACTCGCGGTGAACGTCACGCTCGACACCGACCCACACTTTGCGGCGGTGCGCCTCGGCGAGCGGGCCGCTTATGTACCCCGCACGTGCCTGAGCCTCGGCTTCCTTCCGCCTGAGTATGTGGGCACCCCGCCCGACTCAATGATGAAGCTCGCGACAGCGCTTCTTGGACTGGCCCCAGCCAAAGGCGAGTTTGAAACCACGGCGGAATACGCCGAACGCGTGGCCATGATGCGCCGCTTCATCCGGGTGGACGGGCGCACCGCCGACAGCACGTTCGTGGTTTCGGTTCTGTTGCTTGACACCGAACTTCCCTACAACGCCGATCGGTCGGAGATGACGCTGAATCTGGACACCCAGTCGCGGCTTCCGATCGAGATCGACATACCAGACTTCCCGCCTGCCCCCGGCGATTGGACCTACACCTATTTCGGAACGGCTTCGCTACCTCGTCCCGACGCTCGGGGCCGCGCCACCCGCCAGCGCAACACGTTCGCCATGTATTTGGGCATGGAGGGACAACGGTACGGCCAAGCCTCCGAACTGCTTCGTCCCTTTGCCTTTTACGTGCCGCGCCGCGAGGCCGCCGCGGTGCGCGAACGCCTGCGGCTGGCGCTCACCGTGCGGGTGCTTGCCCCGTACATCGGGGGCGGCGTTGGGACGAACAACCGGGGCGAAGACGAAGCCCGTATGGCCTTCTATACCCGGCTGGAAGCCTTGCGCGTGTACGACGACGAAACAGGCCGGGTGTACGCCCGCCGAGGCTACCCCGAACCCGTCCTGCCGGAGAAACCCTCCGCGACTGCGAGGCCGGCGCCGGTGGGCGTAACCGCCGCAGCTTCGACGCCCGCGCCTTCGCCTCCTTCGGCACCTCCGCAGCCGGAGTTTGTAGCGGTGGAGCGTCAACCCGCAAAGCTCTCCGGTCCCGATCCCGTCTACCCCACCGACCTGTGCCGTGCAGGCGTCGAGGGCCGAGTGGTGGCGCGGGCATGGATCCAGCGCGACGGAAGCGTGAGCGACGTGCAGATCCTTCGCTCCGACAACAGCGGTTTCGAAGCGCCGGTCCGAACGGCCATGTTGCAATGGCGCTTCGAACCTGCGGTGCAAGCAGGGAACCCGGTGCCTGTGTGGATGACCATCCCGCTCCGCTTTAGAAGAAACGAACTGGGCTGCACCGCTCGCTAATACGGTCGGCTACTCGTCTTCAAGATGCAGCGTGTCGGGGTCGTGGCGCAATCGGCGCAGCAGGTTTTCGTAGGTCAGCGTCCCGTTGGGTACGAACCGACCTTCTTCGGCGGCCTGTTGGATGCGCAGAACTTGAAGGTTGGGCTATTCGGGGACGAAGGCCTGCGGCGCAATGAGCTGTTTGCGCAACCCAGCACATGGGCGTGCCGGTAGCGGTGTTGCCGCGACGCTGCGCTGAGGCCAGGGGCTTGGAAGTAGGCTTTCAAGTAGCCTTCCGACAGATCGCGCACGCTCATCGCCCCCGGTACCTCGCCGAGCAGTTGGCGCACCATCAGCCGGTACGAGCGGATCGACGCGGGGCGAAGTTCGCTGCGGCTCTCCAGGAACGCCTCGGCGGCATCGGCGAGGCTGTCGATGCCCTTACGCTCCACGAACGGCGAATCGGTCCACGGGTCGTACTCGCCCATCAACCAGCGCCGCTGGAGCTTGGCAGCAATCTCGTCCGCCTGCTTCTTCATATGCGTGTGCAGCGCCACCGACTTGCTGCTGGGGCGGCGGGTGCGGCCAAGGACGCGCAGGTGATACCAGCCCTGAATCGTGATGGGGGCTGCCATATCGGGCGTATCGGGGTTCTTCTGCGCGAGCGGATGCGCAAGAACGAGAAACAGGGATCAAGGTAGAGATTACGGAGCCAAACCAAGCGTCACCTGGGGTGGAACAACGGGATCTCACGTCTTCATGCTGGGTGGTTTTTGATGGGGTGCGCGTAGCGATTCAATACAGGGAGCGCTGGCTGTAGATTGACACAGCTTCTTTGCTGACTCAACCTCAAATCGTTCTAGGTCTCCATACCTATGGCTTCTCGCAAGACCTTTTCGCTGCTCGTCGCCACCGCCTTGTCCGGCACGGCGGCTGTGGTGCTGGCGTGGCTGGCGCTCGACGCCTTGGCGTGCACCGTGCCGCTGCCCTCGGGCGCGGCAGCGGGAGGGCGGTGCATCAGCGAACGGCTCGTGCAAGGGGTCAACCTGCTCACGCTCGGCCAGCCGGAGGCCTCCAAGATCGTCCACCCCGGCCTGTTCGTGTGGGCGCGCGTGTTCGCGCTGGCGTTCGTGGCGCTCGGCATCTACAGCGTGGCCTCGGAGTTGTGGCAGCGCGGCACAGAGTGGACGCAGCGCGTGCGTTTCTGGTGGCGACGAGGCCAAGGCAAGCCGCAAACCGTCGTGATCGGCGGCGGCTGGGTGGGCGGGCCACTGGCGCGGGAACGGGCGGCGGCGGGCTTTCCGGTGATGCTGCTCGTGCGCGACCCTGACGATGCGCTGGTGATCGAGGCCGGGCGCTGCGGCGCGGTGGTGCAGACCGGCGATGCGCTGTCGGCGAACGTCCGGCGCGGCCTGCTGCTGCACGAGGCCGACGAGGTGTTCATCGCTACCGGCGACGACCGACGCAACCTCGACTTGCTCGGACGGCTTCTCGACGAGCACAAACGGCACCGGCTCGGCCATACGGTACGCTACTACGTCCACCTCGAACACCCGACGTTCGAGGCGCAGTTCACCGAACGCCTCGGCGTATCCAAGCCGCCCAAGTACGCGCACGTCGCAGCCTTCAGCGTGCCCGTGCTCGCGGCGCAGCACCTGCTGCTCGGCCCGCCCGGCTTTCCGTTTGCCAAGCGCCCTCCTCCCAAAGCCCCCGACGAGAAGCCGCCGGAGCCGCTCCTCTTCGACGAACGGCTCGTGGAGGGCGGCGTGGGGCCGCCGGTCGTGGTCGTCGGGCTTGGCACGGTCGGGCAGGCCGTCGTGCTCGCGCTTGCCCGCTTCGGCCACTTCCCCACCGGACGCCGCCTCCGAGTGACCGTTCTCACGCTCCCCGGCGACGACCCCGCCGCGCTGCTCGCTGCTCATCCCGGCCTCGGCGCGACGAACCCCGACGGCACGCCGCGCCGTGCCCTCGCCCTTGGCGGCGACCGCTGGGCTGACGCTCCGGGCGATCCGGTGACGCACGCGCTCGACCTCGCGTTCGTGCCCGTGCCCAGCCCCGACCACGCGGACGTGTTCGACGCCGTGTTGGAAGCGGTGAAGCAGGCCGACGGCCCGGCTCGCGCCGCTGTCGTGTTCTGCGTGGAAGAGCGGCACAGCGCGTCGCTGCACACCTTCCCCGCCGTGCGACTGCAAGAACGCCTCGCCCGGCACTTCTACCAAGACGGCCCCAAGCGCGAAGATGACTCTTGGTGCCCGCCCACGCGCAAGCGCAACTGTCCGTATGTGGTCGTCTACTCGCACCTGTCTGCCGAAGGCGGGCTGGAGGAGCTGCTGAAGGTGGGCGGCGATGCGGTGCAAGGAAGCCGCGCCTCGTTTCCGCTGCGGATCTTCGGGCAGCAACGCGCCGTCGCCACCCCCGAAGCGGCTACGCTCGCCACCGCCCGCGCCACCGGCGAGATCCTCGCCTTGGGCTACGCGGCCCTCGCCGAGCAGCACGCCCCCGACCGTGCCGCCACCGCCCAAGCCCGGGCGTTCAACCGCTCCAACTACGAGGCCGCGCTGTTCGCCCCCACGGTCTTCCGCACCCTCGGCATCACGTTCTCGGGCGTTCGAAAAGACAGCCTACTGGCCCATCCGGCGTTCGTCCGCTTTCGGCGTGCCCTCGATGAGGCGGTGAGATACGCCGAAGCTCCGACGACGCCGGAGTCCAGACGCCTGAAAGCCGCGGCGTTCCAGACGTTTACCGATGCCGTAGACGCCCTTCGCCCCGCAGGGTTGGAGTTGGAACGCATCGGCTGGATGCTGCACAACCGCTGGATGGGCGAGCGGCTCGTGGACGGCTGGCGCTACGGCCCCCGCAGCAACACGGCCAAGCAGCGCCGTACGTTTGTGCCGTGGGAGGAGATGGACCTCGACGAGCGCCTCTACGACTACCAGCAGTTCGTGACCTTCCTCGACGATATGGCCGCCAACAGCCGATACGCCCGCCTGCCCACCCCTGCCCGCGCCCTCCCCCCGCCGCCGCGCCGCCATGTCTGAACGCTCCGCCTACACGCCCCGCCCGCTCGACACCGACGGTGTGGCCCTCCCCGACGCCCTCGTGCCGCTCGTGGAGCACCTCGCCGAACACGTGCACGACGTGTGGGCCGAAGGGCGGCTCGCCGAGGGCTGGACGTACGGCCCCGCTCGCGACGACGTGCGCAAGACCCACCCCGGCCTCGTGCCCTACGCCGAGTTGAGCGAGGGCGAGAAGGCCTACGACCGCCGCACCGCCGAGGGCACCCTACGCGCCGTCCTCGCGCTGGGCTATACCATGCACGCGCCCGAACGGTAGGCGCAGGCCGCTTCTCCTCCCTGCCTGCTACCTGGGCAACGGCATCAGGGCAGACGATGCGCTTCGGCGCATCGCCGTACGAGCATGCACGGAGCCGACAACCGGATGAACGGCGTCGTCAACCCAACAGGCGCTGGGCACAGCGGCACGCGCCGGGTCTCGAAAAAAGACCCCCGCGCAAGGGTATGCGGCGGCGGCGGCGGACTCTATGCCAACGTCCCGCGTCTGCGAACGCGCCCGCCTGTCGTATTCCCCACTCCGATGCTCTCCCGCGTCTGGTCCAGCGCCGCCCTCGGCGTGGAGGCACTTCCCATCGAAATCGAAACACACCTTGAACCCGGCCTGCCGCGCTACACGGTCGTCGGCCTCCCCGACGGAGCCGTGCGCGAGAGCCGCGACCGCGTCTGGGCAGCGCTCAAAAACACGGGCCTGCCGGTGCCTCGCGGCGTGGCCACCGTCAACCTCGCCCCCGCCGACGTGCGCAAGGAGGGCACGGCCTTCGACCTTCCGATTGCCGTCGGGCTGGCGGCGGCACAGCTGGGCACGCTGCCACCCGAGCGGCTCGACGAGGCGGCGGTGCTGGGCGAACTCGCCCTCGACGGCGCGGTGCGGCCCGTGCGGGGTGTGCTTCCGGCCGCGCTACAGGCGCGACGCGACGGGCGGCGGCGCATCCTCGTGCCCCACGCCAATGCCGACGAGGCGGCGCTGGTGGACGGCCTCGACGTGTTCGGCGTGGCGACGCTTGCGGAGGCCGTCGGGGTGCTGAGCGGCTCGCTGCGGCTCGATCCCGTACGGCGCGACGCCCGGCAGCGTTTCGATGTGACCGCCACGCCCGGCCTTGACTTCGCCGACGTGAAGGGGCAAGAGTTGGCCAAGCGAGCGCTCGAAGTGGCGGCGGCGGGCGGGCACAACGTCCTGTTTGCCGGGCCACCGGGGTCAGGCAAGACGATGCTCGCCCGCCGGTTGCCGTCCATTCTCCCGCCGCTGGCGCTCGACGAGGCGCTGGAGACAACGGCCGTACACTCGGTGGGCGGACGCCTCGGGCACGCGGGCCTTGTGGCGGTGCGGCCGTTTCGCGCGCCGCACCACACCATCTCCGACGCGGGGTTGTGCGGCGGGGGCGCGCCGCCGCTGCCCGGCGAGATCAGCCTCGCGCACCACGGCGTACTTTTCCTCGACGAGCTGCCCGAATTCCGACGGCAGGTGCTCGACGTGCTCCGCCAGCCGCTCGAAGAGGGTGCCATCACGCTCGCCCGCGCCCGCTACGCCGTCGAGTACCCGGCGCGGTTTATGCTTGTCGCTGCGATGAATCCGTGCCCGTGCGGCCATGCGGGCGACGCCTCGCGGGCGTGCACATGCGGCCCGGCGCTGGTGTCGCGCTACCTCGCCCGGTTGTCCGGCCCGCTCCTCGACCGGATCGACGTGCAGGTGGACGTGCCCGCCGTGCCGGTGTCCGACCTCGCCCGTCGCGGTGTGGCGGAACCAAGCGCAGCCATACGCAAGCGCGTCGTGGCCGCCCGCGAGCGGCAGGCGGAGCGGTTTGCCGGGCTGGGCTTCCGCACCAACGCCGCGATGGATGCCAAAGCCGTCCACCGCTTCTGCGCCCTCGACGACGCCTCGCAAGCGCTCTTGGTGGCCGCCGTGCAGCGGCTCGGACTGTCGGCGCGGGCGTTCGACCGGCTGCGTAAACTCGCCCGCACCATCGCCGACTTGGCCGCGTCCGATGCGATCCGCCCCGAACATCTGGCCGAGGCCATCCAGTACCGCAGCCTCGACCGCCAACGCTGGGTGGGGTGATGGGTGACAGCCTGGCGAAGATCGCCGACGTGACGTGCCGGGGGCATCGACGCTGTACCCGGCAGAACCCGCCTCGTCACCCCATCCGGGCTTCGAAATCGTCCATCAACGCCACCAGCGCCTCCACACCCTCTTGAGGCATGGCGTTGTAGAGGCTGGCGCGGATGCCGCCGACCGTCCGGTAGCCCTTCAGCCCGATCATCCCTCGACGCTCGGATTCCTTCAGAAACGCGGCTTCCAACTCCTCCGACGGCAGACGGAACGTGACGTTCATCCGGCTGCGCCATGCGGGTGCGGCGGTGCCTCGGTAGAAATCCGTCCGATCAATCCGTTCGTACAGCAACCCGGCGCGGGCAGCCGCTCGGCGATCCATCTCCGCCAGCCCTCCCTGCCGTTCGATCCACCGCAGCACCTTCTCCGTGAGGTAGACCGAGAGCGCGGGCGGGGTGTTGTAGAGCGCTCCGGTGTGGCTGGCGTAGTCGAGCATTGCCGGGAGGCCCGTTTGCAGCGACACCGGGCGGTTACGCAGCAGATCGTCGCGAAGCAGCACGAGCGCGACGCCCGCCGGGCCGAGGTTCTTCTGCGCCCCCGCATAAAGCATGCTGTAGCGCGTCGTGTCGAGCGGTCGGGACAGAAAATCCGACGAGGCGTCGCAGACAACCGGGATGGATCCTGCATGCACGTCGTCCAGCAGCTCCGTGCCGTAGATCGTGTTGTTGGACGTGAAATGCAGATAGGCCGCGCCGCGGGGCATGTCCCACAACGCCGGGTCTGGGATGCGGTCGAAGCCGGTGGACTCGCTCGACGCGGCCACACGCAGTTCCGCGCCGCGTACCGATGCGACCTTTTGCGCCTCAGCTATGGCCTTCGTTGCCCAAACGCCCGTGTTGACGTACGCGGCGGTTTGGCCGGAGCCGAGCAGATTGAGCGGCACCTGGTAGAACTGCATCGACGCGCCGCCGGTGAGAAAGAGCACATGCCAGTCTTCCTCAAGACCGAGCAGCCGCCGGAGTGCGTCTACGGCGGAATCGTGAACGGCAGCGTACGGTTTGGAGCGGTGCGACACCTCGAAGAGCGCCGCCCCAAGGCCGGGGTACGTCGGGAGTTCGTCGCGGAGTTCGAGCAGAACCTCTTCGGGAAGCGAGGCCGGACCGGCGGAGAAGTTGTAGGCGCGCAAAGGGTGAAGGGCGTAGGAGGAACCGGGCAAAGGAAAAATACGGAGATGTCGGCTGGGGCCTACGGCAAATGCCCCGTTCTCCATCCGCTCGGTACTTCACCGGCACCCGCCGTCCATCGCAAGAGCAATGGTGCGCACCTGCGCGGTGTCCACGGCGGTGTAGAAGTGAAAATGCTTGCCGTCGTGCCGAAAGACCGTCGGCTTGTGCGCATGCTCGGCGTCAATCGTTCCCGGCGGCCCGACGCGCAGGATCGGGTTGCCGGCGTACGGCCGCCATCCGTACGGGAAGGCTTCCGCCGTCGTCCATGCGAGGCCGTCCTGCGCGTGCGTCCGGTCCCACGAGTAGTAGGCCATGTACCAGCGGTCGCCCACGCGGTACACCGACGGATCGCCCGCCCGTCCCATCGCGTCCCACGTGCCCGGTGTCGGGGTGCCGCCCAGGAGCGGCGAGCGCGCATCGTCCACCGTCCAGTGCCGCAAATCCGTCGAGGTGGCGAGGCCGATAAACTCCTCGTGGTGGCCGCCAATCACCCCCGATGCGTTGAAGAACATCACATAGCGCTCGCCGTCGCGGACGATCATCGGCCGCCACGCCGCTTCGTTGCGCCAGCCGTCGCCCGAGGGCGCGACCATCGGGTTGAGCGGATCGGGCGTCCAGTCGACCAGATTCGTCGACGTGGCGTGGCCGATGGTTTTGGTACCCTTCTCGTAGCCGGCTTCGGTCGTGGAGATGTAGAAGAGGTGGTAAAGGCCGCCCTCACGCATCAGAAACGGCCCGGTAGCCCCGGTCACGTCGCCGCGAAACACCGGATTGCGCGGGTCTTTCGTCCATGTCCGCCCGTCGGCGCTCCACGCAAGGCCGAGGTGCGGGGCGGTCACCTTGGCATAGCCGTAGCCGGTGGTGCCGGGCTTGCGCCCGTACCCAACGTACAGCATTCCGTACCGGCGCGCCGCCGCATCGTACCACACGGTCGGCGATTCGACCATCCCAGCATCCCACGCATCGCCTTCGCCAAGGCCGAGCACCCGTCCGCACTTTTCGAGGCGGCTGCCGGGCGTCGGGGCATCGGGGCGCAGCGGGGCGGACTGGCAGGCGGCCAAGACTACGGCGGAGGCAACAAGCAGGCGGCGCATGGGCGTAAGGGAGAAGCGTCCCCCAAGGTCGCACTGCCGCCGTTTCAAAACAAGCAGCAACGAGCGAAACACCCGGCCATACGGGAGCGGGTTCAGAACGGGTGCACGAGCAGACCGCTGCGAAGCTTCGGCTCGAACCATGTAGACTTCGGCGGCATCAGCTCGCCCGCGTCGGAGACGGCGAGGAGATCGGCCATCGCGGTCGGATACATCGCAAACGCGACCGCCGCGTGGCCCTCTGCGCGGAGTGCATCCACGCGGCGCTCCAGTTCGTCCGTCCCACGAATCCCGCCCACAAACTCCAGCCGACGATCCGTCCGGGCGTCTTCGATGCCGAGGATCGGCGCGAGCACGAACTCGGCCAGCCGGGCCACGTCGAGGCGGGCCGCCACGTCGGAAGCGTCCGTTTCGGGCAGCACGATCCCCAGCCACCTTCCGTCGCCGAGGTACACCGAGACGTCGCCGGGGCGCACAGGCTGCGGTGAAGCGTCGTCGGTCGCGACCAACCGTGTGCGCACGTCGGCCTCAAACGCCTCCGGCACATCCGTCACGATGCGGTGGTACGGGAGGATGCGCATCGACCCCACCGGGAACAGGACGGCGGGGAAACGTGCGGCCTCAGCGTTCTGCCCGTCGAGAGCGTGGAACGCGCGGCTGGCAGCCTTGCATCGGTGGTGCCCGTCGGCGACGTACACCTGCGGGACGGCCGCGAAGGCGTTGAGGAGCGCCGCGCCGGCGGCCTCGTCGAAGCGCCAGAGCGTGTGCTCGACGGTTTCGCCGGGCACGCCCGCCGCCGCGGCCTTGAAGGCGTAGAGCGGCGGCGTCTGCTGCACCGCATCGAGCGCCTCGGCCACGCGGGCCTCGTCGCGAAAGGCGAGCATCACCGGCTCAGCATGGGCCATTTGGGCAAGCAGATGGCGCGTCCGGTCGTCCTCCTTGTCCGGGCGGGTCAGTTCGTGACGAACGATGCGCCCCGCGTCGTAGTCTTCCACCGAAACGCATCCGAAAATCCCCGTCATCGCTCGCCCACGCCACGCGAGGCGGTAGGCGTAGAGGCCGGGTTGATCGTCAGGGACGAGTTCGCCCGTCGTCACCATCGCAATCAGGTTGGCGGCCCCGGCCTCGTACACGGCGTCGGCGTGCTCGTCGGTGCCGGGCGGCAGCGTGGCGTCGGGGCGGACGACCCGCAGGAACGATGCCGGGTTATCGGCGAGCATCGTGCGCGCTTCGGCGGCGGAGACGACGTCGTAGGGAACGCACGCCACCTGCTCGGCCAGAGCGGCGGTACGGGGGCGAAGCGCGCGGAAGGAATGCAGCAGGTTCATCGGTCGGCGGGGTATGGGGCAGATAGAACCCTCCCGCCTCCGCTGTTCCTTCTTCGCGGCAAACGCAGATCGGATGAAGACGATGAAAGGGCTTTCCGGAACGAACCGGCAGCACCCGACCTTTGGCGCTGCGAATGCCCTTGTTTTTTCGTTTATGACCGCCTCCACCCGCAACGCCCTGCTGGCGCTCGTGGCCCTCGTTCTCGCCGTCGGTGCGGCGGGCGCGTGGTACGTCTTCGGCTCCATCACCCCGAACTACAGCGACGATGCCAAGCGTGGCGTCAAAATTCCGCCCGGCGCGGCGTTCTCGCAGATTGTGGACAGCCTCGATGCGGCGGGCATTATCAAGAGCCGCAGCCGGTTCGAGAACCTTGCCCAGTGGACGGGCTGGGCGCGCCAACTCGATGCCGGCTACTACGAAGTGCCGGAGGGCATGTCGGCCTACGACCTGCTGGGCAAGCTGCGGCGCGGCGAGCAGTCGTACGTCAAGGTAACCGTACCGCCGGGCGTCACGCTCGACCGTCTTGCGGCCGTGGCCGGTCGCAACCTCTACGCCGGGCCGGACGGGATGAAGCGGGCGCTCACGTCCGACAGCCTTGCCCGCGCCCTCGACACGGAGCAGCGCGACCTGCTCGGCTTTATGCTGCCCGACACCTACTACTTCTTCTGGCTCGACAGCCCAAACAGGGTGGTGAAGACGATCAAGGAGAAGTTCGACGACCTCGTGCGCGAAAACGGCCCGCAACCCGACGGCCTCACCAACGCGCAGGTCGCCACGATGGCGAGCATCGTGGAATGGGAGACGAGTTGCCCCGGCGAACGTCCGATTGTGGCCGAAACCTACCTCAACCGCTACCGGATTGGGATGCCGCTGCAGGCCGACCCGACCGTCCAATATGCTATTCTGGAGCGCGAAGGGGCGAAACGTCGGCTGCTGTTCGTGGACTACCGCATCCAACATCCGTACAACACCTACCTGTTTAAAGGCCTGCCACCGGGGCCGGTGACCAACCCCGCCGCCAGCGCCGTCAAGGCCGTGCTCAAACCCGACACGAACGACTACCTGTATTTCGTCGCCAAGGGCGACGGTTGCCATACGTTCTCTCGCACCCTTGCCGAGCACCAGCGCGCCGCCGAGGACTTCTACCGGCTGATGCGCGAGCGCCGCGCCGCCCAACGCGCCGACAGCACGGGGTGAGGCGGCGGGAGGAACCAACATCAAAGGCCAAGTTCCAAGGCGTTTGGACTTCCGCGCTCCCACTTCGCCTCTCGGCCCTTCCCCCGATGCCCGTGCTCGACCACGCCGCCGTCCGCGCGCTCTTTCCGCACACCGCCGCGCAGACCTACCTCAACCACGCCGCCACCGGCGTGTACTCCACCCGCGTCGTCGATGCGCTGGAGGCCGATATCGCCGACCGGCACGGGCGAGCCGTCGACAACTTCGCGCAGGTCTTGCCCCAAACCGAGGCCGCTCTCGACCGTCTCGCCCGAAGCCTCGGCACCGTCCGCGACCGCGTCGAGTTCACGGCCAACACCACCGAAGCCCTCTCCGTACTCGCCGAGGGGTTGGACTGGCAGCCCGGCGACCGCATCGCCCTGCCCGCCTGCGAGTTTCCGGCCAACGTCTACCCGTTCCTCCACCTCGAACGCAAGGGCGTCGGGGTGGACTTCATTCCTCACCGCGACGGCACGTTCTCCCTCGACGACGTCGCCGCCGTGCTCACCCCCCGCACCCGGCTCGTCACCGTCTCATGGGTGCAGTTTCTGTCCGGCTTTCGGGTCGATGTGGCCGCCCTCGCCGACCTCGTCCACGCCCACGGGGCACTGCTCGCCGTCGATGCCATTCAAGGCCACGGCGTGTTGCAGTTGGACGCCGTTCGTTCCGGCGTGGATTTCCTCGCGGGCGGGGCGCAAAAGTGGTGGATGGGGCCTCAGGGCATCGGCTACCTCTACCTCACCGAGGCCGTGCAGGAACGCATCACCCCGCGCGCAGGCTGGCTCAACGTGCCGGTCAAGTGGGACGATTTCTTCGCCTACGACCTGCGGTTCCACCCCGACGCCCGTCGCTTCCGCCTTGGCACGCTCAACCACATGGGCGCGCTGGGTTTCGGCGCGGCGCTCAAACAGGTGGAGGATTTCGGCCCCGACGCCATCGAGGCGCATGTACTCGGCCTGTCGCGGCGACTCCGCGAGAACCTCGACCGACTCGGCCTCGCGTGCTACGGCTCCGACGACGAGGCGCACGCCTCCGGGATCGTCACCTTCCGCCACCCGCGCCCCGACGCGCTCGTTGAGGCGCTGGCGAGCGAGCGAATCACGGTCTCGGCCCGCAACCGGCTCGTGCGCGTCTCGCCGACATGGACCAACACCGACGACGACCTTGCGCGGATGCTCGATGCCGTGCAGCGGTTCGGCTAAACGCCGCACCCTGACAAGACATCGGCCCTGCCAGGGTGCGCAAAAGTAGACCCGGCAGGGTTTGAACCTGCGACCAAGAGATTATGAGTCCCCTGCTCTAACCACTGAGCTACGGGTCCAGCGGAAAGGGTTCATAAGCGTTCGCCAACAACCTGTTCCACGGATGCATCCGAAGGACTTGGCCGGCGCAAACCCCTGCCCCACGGACTGAGCCGTCAGGCGTTCTCTCGTCGCCGATAGACCATTGCCACCACGCCGGACGACAGTGCCCGGGCTTCGGCAAGGGCAAACGTGGCCGGAACCGCGCCGAAGAGCCGTTTGCCTTCGCCCAGTGTCAGCGGGTAGACGAGCAACCGAAGTTCGTCTACCCGATCGTATTCGAGCAGCGTTTGGACAAGCTCGGCGCTGCCGTAGACGAGCAGGTCGCCACCCGGCTCCGCGACGAGGGCACGAACGGCCTCGGGCACATCGTCGCCCAACGAACGGGCGTTCCAGCCGATGCGCTCGAAGTCGGCGGGTGCGAGCGTCGTGGTGGCGACGTACTTGGGCAGCGCGTTGATCCACGGCGCACCTTCGTCCGGCGAGTCGGGCCACGCCGCAGCGAACATCTCGTAGGTATGCCGCCCCAAAAGCAGCGCCTCAACCGGCTTGGATTCTTCGGTCTTGAAGGCTGCCACGTCGTCGTTCCAATACGGGAACGTCCACGACGGGTTCTCCATCACGCCGTCGAGCGAGAGGAATTCGGAAACAACAACGCGGCGACGCTCGGCGGGCATCCGGGTAAGGGTTGGGTGGATGCCGGACAAGATCGGCACGGAAGGGTGTCGGTCGTCTGTCACTCCGGATTCCAACCGTAGTTACGACCCCACGTTCACCCGAAACACGACTCGGCGCTGGCGCGACGGCTCGGAACTGGCGTCCACGCCCGCTCCGCGCGTAGCAAACCGCTCGGCTTTGGCACCGGCGGCGACCAGCCGTTCAACCGTACGTTCGGCGCGGATTTGACTGAGCGCTTGGTTCTCGGCATCGGTGCCTTCGGGGCTGGCGTAGCCTGTCACCTCGGCGCGGTAGGCTGTGCCGGTCGCGGCGGCCAAGCGTTCGAGCTCGGCGAAGTCCGCCGCCGCCGCCGCAAAGCCCGTCGGCTCGGAGGAGTTGCTGGCAAAAACGAGTTGGGTGGCGTTGAGCCGTGCGGCGATCTGCCGCATCTGCGCCCGTTCGGCCGCGAAGTCTCGCACAATCGCTACCTCGCGCACGCCGTCTACATACGGCCCTTCGCGCCTGGCCTTCTCCACAAACGAGGCGTCGGGGCGGCCGCCCACGACGAGCGTGTCGCCGCGCACGGCGAGCGTCACCGTCGACGGTGCATTGAGCAGCCGGGAGGCGCGGGCCGCCACAAACGTCGGCTCAAGAGAGACGAACGGCCGCAGCGCCCACTCGACCGGCCTGTTCTTCCACCGCGAAGCGGACACAACCGCTTGCGCGTTGAGGGCCAGAGGATCGCGCAGGCCCTCGACGTGGCCTGTGCCGCCGGTGCGGCGCGCCTCGGTCACGACCACGCCGGGCGTCGCCCGCAGCCGCGCCACCGCGTCGCGCCAAGCCCAAGCCCGCCACGCCGACAGGCCGATCCAGCCGACGAGCGCCAGCGCGGCCAGCACCAGCACCGTTTTGGCGAACGGATTCAGCCCCTTGCGCGTCTCGCGCAGTTGCCGGGTAAGCGCCATCGCCAGCGCCGGGCGCGCCGGGTCGAGCGGCACCGCGCCGGGCGGTTGGGCCAGTTCGCGCCCGTATTTCAGGTGCACGCCCTCCACCACCTCGGCAAGCGTGCCGCGCAGTTCCGGCGGCGGCACGCCCCGCACCACCGCCGCCACATAGGCCGACGGCCCGGCCTCAATCCAAACCTCCATCTCGCCCATCTGCAAACGCCCCAACGTGTCCGACGACGCGCCGAGGGTGTCGTGGGCAAAGTCGCGGATGGCCGTGAGCATCCCGGCAAAAAGCTGTGCGTCCGGCTCCGGCACGTCGTCGGCCACCACATGCAGGTGCGGAAGCCCCGTCTCTCGGTCGATCAAGAAGACCTGCTCCACCCGGTATTGGAGCATGTGAGAGAGCGCGATCTCCGAAAACGGACGCCCCGTGCGGGCCGCCTCCACGCGCCACCCGACCGATTGCAGCGACAGCGACCGCTCCATCGTCTGGTTGATCGATGACGTCATCGAGCGCATGGCGTCCGTCACCGCCCGTCGTATGGCCGGGCCGATGATCGGAAAGATGGCTTCGGCCACCGGCTCCGGATCCTCGCGCACGGCCACCTGCAGCGACTGCCGCACGGTAGGTGCAAGGGCCGTAGCCAAACGAGGCCCTTGACGGTCGTTCTCCACGACCGCGTCGGGAAGCGCCTCGGCCACAGCATCGGCGGCCAGCCCCTGCCCTTTCTGTTCGAGAAGGCGAAGGCGGCGGCGCAGCCGGGCGATTTCCGCCTGCTCCGGCCCCACAAGCAACGCGCGCAGTTGGGCGAGGTCATCCGGCAGCGGCCCAAGCGACCCCAGCACCTGCCAATCCGAAGCCTCCGGCGCAGCCGCGTCCGAGGCTTCGGCAACCAGACCTGTCGAGTCGGTCACGTCCCATTCCGGTGCATCCAACAAAGGCGCAGCGGAATCGGCACCAGAGACGTCCTCGGGAGACGTCTCTACGTCGTCATCGGCGCGGGGACGCTCGTCGGCGGCGTCGCGGATGGGTTCGTCGGCGGTCGGTTCCACGGGCGCGATCAGACGTCGCTGGCGGCCTCGGACGAGCCGCGCAGCCGCTGGGCAAGATGATCGAACAACTCGGCGAGGAGCGCCCGGTCGGCCTTGTCGCGAGACAGCCCGTCGGTGAGGCGGTCGACGGTGGCCGAGAGCGTGCGCACCGTCTCGTCCTGCGCATCGGCGCGGGCGGTGTGGGTTGCGTTCAGGTCCGCACGAGCCGCTTCGTTGGTTGTGGCAACGTCGGAAAGGGCCGATCGGAGCGCGTCGGTGGCGGCGTCGTGGGTGGCCTGTTGGGCGTGAAAACGAGCGGTGGTGTCGTCGCGGAGCGTGTCAAGGCGCCCGCCGAGGGCATCGGCGCGGTCGGCAAGCGTGCGTTCCAGCGCAGCGAGACGGGTAGAAAGGTCGGTTTCGAGCGCAGCGAAGCGGTGCTCAAACGTCTCCACCTGCTGGCCAAAGAGGATGCTTCGGATGCGGGCGAGGTTCTCGGCATCGGGCGACGGCGCGGCCGTCGGGGAGACAGGGGGCGGTGGCAGCCCCGGGGCGTTGGAATCGGAGAGAAGCGCGTCCATGTCCATAAGCTCAGCTCGAAGAAGCTCAAAGCTGGAAAGATCGGGCACAGTGCCCGGCATCGGTACACCCGGCAAAAGTCGGGCCGTGCAGCGCGAAGGCAAACAGGATTTTCTCGCACCAAGATGTCTCAGGGTGGTACATTCACGAATCCAACGTCGTATATTGCTCGCGATTCGTTTTCGAATGTATCAAAAAACAACACGGCCTCCCGTCCCGATGCTGCCTTCGCACCTTCCTCGCAAGATCTGCCTTGTCGGCGCGTCGGCCGTCGGCAAGACCAGCTTGGTGAGCCGGTTTGTCCACGGGGTGTTCTCGGAGCGCTACCTGACGACGATTGGCGTGAAGGTGGATCGCAAAACGGTGGAGGTGGGCGCAGCGCCTATCGACCTTGTCGTGTGGGATCTCAACGGCGAGGATCGTTTCCAAACCTTTCAAACCGAGCGGCTTCGCGGGGCTGCTGGCTATCTGCTCGTGGCCGACGGAACGCGCCGTGCCACGCTGACCGAAGCCGCAGGCCTGCGCCGCCGCATCGAAGAGGCGTACGGTCCACTTCCGTATGTGGTAGTGCTCAACAAGGCCGACCTCTCCACGGAGTGGGACGTACCGCCCGACGCCGCCGACACCTTCCCGGGCCACATTGCACTTGTGCTTACCAGTGCCCGAACCGGCGAAGGTGTTGACGACGCTTTCACCCGGCTCGCCCAGCATCTCGTCTGAAACGCGCCTTTCCGCTCTCCTATGGGTCGCACCGCTATCCGCCGCTTCCCCGTGCCGCTATCTCCGCTTCCGGACTCTGCCAGCCAGATCGCCACGCTGCTGGGCGGTGCGTTGCTGCGCCCGTTGCCTTCGGGACGCTTCGCCGTTACCGGAGACACTCCTGCGTGGTTTACGACGCTCTGGCCCGGCCTTGACGACACGCGCGCCGACTTGCGGGCCGTCTCGCTTTTTCTCGACGCCTTCCTCGCCGACGCCGACGACTTCTGGCTTGGGCATGCCCCTGGCCCGCTCGCCTCGGGCGTATGGACCGAAACCGCCCCCGACGGCTCGGAGGTGATCCTGGAAGCCCTTGCCCTCCGCCTCGATTCCGGCCCGCTGCTGCTGCTGCGCCCGCCCGCCATTCCCTTCGACGCTTACCGCCACGCGCTTCAGCAGAGCCGCGAACAAGCCTTGGCCTTCGAAGCCCTCCGCCGCGACTTTCAGCAGCACGAGGACGCGATCTCCTGCCTCCTTCACGACCTTGGTACGCCGCTCGCCTCGCTTCGGGCCAGCCTTGAATTCTTGCGGCAAGACGGGTTTGTGGCCGAACCCGGCCTCGAACTGCACAGCATCGCCCAATCCCAAGTCGACCGGATGCAAGCGTATGTGCGCGGCTTCCTCGACGCGGTACTGGCGCAACAGCGCCCGCCTGCGCCTCTCGACGGGCCGTTTCCCGATGTGCGCGAGGCGGTCAAAGCCATGCTGGCCTCGTTTGGCGCTACGGCCCGGCAGAAGAATGTCCATCTGCTTTTCGAAGACCACACCGATGCCACTACGGCACCGCTGGTGGTAGGCGAACGGGTGCGCCTCGAACGCGTCGTTGCCAACCTGCTCGATAATGCCCTGCGCCACACCCCGCCCGGCTCCACCGTCCGCATGGCCCTCAACACCCTGCCCCACCGCATCTGTCTCACGGTGACGGACGAAGGCATGGGCGTACCCGAAGCCTTTCGCCCGATGCTGTTTCGCCGCTTCAGCCGCGGCCCTGGCGCGAGCGGCGCAGCGGGCCTCGGCCTCTATTTCTGCCGCACCACCATCGAAAGTTGGGGCGGAAGCATCGTGCACCTTCCCTCCCCCGAAGGCGGCGCGGCCTTTCGCTGCTGCTGGGCCCGCCCCACGCTTGCCGTCGCCTCCCTTCCCTCCGAACCCGTATGAGCGCCCCCATCCGCTGCTTCGTCGTGGAAGACGACCGCGCCTACGCGTCGGTGCTTCGCTACCAGCTTGAACGCATCCCCAGCCTTCGCGTGGACGTGTTCAGCCGGGGTGAGACCGCTCTCGCCGAACTCAATGGCGACGTCCACCTCGTCGTGCTTGACCTCATCATGGCCGGTCAAGGCGGCCTCGAAACACTCCGTCAGCTGCGGGAGCGCCGCCCCGACCTCGCCATCCTCGTGCTTTCGGCTCAGATCGACGTCTCGGTGGCCGTCGAGGCGGTGCGCCTTGGCGCGTACGACTACATCACCAAGGGCCAAGACGACCTGCACAAGGTGCAGCGCGTGGCCGAACATGTGGCCGAGCGCTATCGCCTGCGCTCGGAATTGGCCTGCCTCAGGGCACGCTTCGACGACGGCACGAACGCCGCGCTGCTGGGCGAAAGTCCCGCGATGCAAAAGGTATATGTGCTCGTGGACAAAGCCATCCAGAACGATTCGGTGTATGTGGGCTTGTCGGGCGAACCCGGAACGGGCAAAGAGCTGACCGCCCGCACGATTCACTACGCTGGCCCGCGTCGTGCCCACCCCTTCCTGACCCTCGCCTGCGCCGTTGCCCCCGACGAAGGCCTCGAAGTCGCCCTCTTTGGCCTTGAGCGCGGGCCGGACGATCAGCCCCAACCCGGCCTGCTCGAACAAGCCGCCGAAGGCACGCTGGTACTCGACGAGATCGCAGAACTGGGCCGCCCAACGCAAAACCGCTTGCTCGCGGCTCTGCGGGAGGGGTCGTTTGTACGCATCGGCGGACGCACGCGCCAAACGCTGACCGCCCGGCTGATTGCCACCAGCACCCGCGACGCGGAGACGCTGGTGCGCGAAGGCCTCGTCCGCGAAGAGCTGGTTGATCGCGTGTTTGACCTGAGCATCCCGCTGCCGCCGCTGCGCGAGCGCGCCAACGACGCGGTGCTGCTGGCCGAACAGTTCCGCCGAGGCTACCTCGAACGCCATCCCGACCTCGCGCCCCGCCCCTTCTCCACGCCTGCCAAGCGCGTGGTGCTCGACCATGCGTGGCCCGGCAACGTCAAAGCGCTCAAAAACGCGGTGGAACGGGCACTCCTGCTTGCCGACGGTCCCGCCATCGAAGTCACCGACCTGATCACCCCCGACGACGCCGACGCGCACGGGCGCACCCACCGGGGCGTCCGCCCCCTCGAAGACGTCAAGCGCGACGCGGTCGCCGAGGCCTTGCGGGTGTTCAACGGCAACATCCAGCGGGCTGCACAGGCGCTCGGCATCACCCGCTCCACCCTCTACCGCTACATGGAACGCTTCGAGCTTGAAGGCCGGTCCGTTTCGTAACGCCTTGCCCCCCGTTCTGGGCTCCTGCCCTGCCCCCCCGGCAGCAGCCCGAACGACGTACAGCCTGCCGAGACCTCATCCCTGAGAGGCCCGGCGGGCTGTGCGTGTGTAAGGAGTAGGCTGTCTCTGACTTGAAGACCCAACGTGGAGGCGGCTACCCGTCTGAAACGCACGCCGCCCGGCACCCACGAGCGAACGAACCTGCAATCGACGGTGTCTTCACCGCACGACGTCTTGCGCTGCAGTAGGTTGGGCGCTTCATCCAACCGTGGAGGTCGCCATGCCACGCACCACCCTGCGCCGCTTTTAGCGCGCCCGCCGACGAACCGTTCGCCGACGCCCCCTCCTTTCGAGACGACGAGCAAGCGCCGACGCGGCTACCCGTCCGAAACGCACGTCCAGCGCGGAGACCGCGTCGTGCGCGGCACCAAAGAACTGGCCGAAAAACTGGGCCGCAACGACCCATGCCCTTGCGGCTCCGGGCGGCGGTTCAAACGCTGCTGCCTCGAAACGGGCCGGTTTCGATGGAGCGCTGCGCGCCTGCTACTTTTAGAGACGTCGACGGATCGCCCCGCCTCGGGTGATGCGGACGGGCGCGGTGCGAGGGCGTAGTTTGCGGCATCTACCCGCCGCACAACGATGTCCCTTGCCCGCCCCGCGTTTGCCGCCGCCGCGCTCGTGGCCGTCGTGACCGCCGCCGCACTCGTCTCCCCGGAGCCGTCGGCCCGTGAGATCGTCAACCGCGCCCGCCGTGTCCACGGCGTAGCCGAACTGGACGAGGCATGCATAGCGTTTAGCTTTCGCGGAACGGCCTACGTTGCCGCCCGACAGGGTAGACGCTTCGCCTATCGCATGTATCCCGCCGTAGACCTCGGCTTCTCGACCGATCAAGGCGGGCCGGTTCCGCTGGACACCATAGGCGACGCGCCCTTCCGCGAACTGGCCCGCCTGACAAACGACGGGCTTGTGGTAGACACGTTCGCCTTTGAGGCCTACCGACGGATCCTGCGTGGCGACCCGCTAAACGCGCCTCCGTCCCTCAGCTACATCACCTTCCACGACTTCGACGCCGAAATCGCCCCGCTGCGCGACAGCGTCCGCGCCAACGCCGCCGCCATCGTGCGGGCCGCCGAGACACAGCTCAACTCCGTCGTTTACTTCGCCCTGCTGCCGTACAACCTGAACGATCCGGCGGTGCGGCTCAAACGACTGGACGATGCGGGATTCGACGGCCGCATGCACCACACCGTCGAGGTGACGTTCAACCAAGACGGCGGCGGCCGCGACCACGACGACCGGTTCGTCTACTGGTTCGAGGCCAACTCCGGACGGCTCCGCGCCCTCGCCTACCGCTTCCACACCGGCGACGGCGGCACGCGTTTCCGCCGCGTGTCGCGCATCCACGAAGTCAAAAACGGCGATACGCACGCGCTCCTATGGCTCAACGATTACGAAGCCTACACCGACACCACGCTCGGCGACCGCATCGAGACGTACCCGCAGCGCCTCGGCGCGGCCACGATGCAGCGCCTGCCCGACATCGCGTTCGACCGCGATCTTTTTTCCGAGGGACATCCGTTCATCCTCGCCGTCACAAACACCCACCAAACGACTCGGCAATTCCCGCCTGAGTACTGGCAAGCCCAGGGTGCGTGCGAGGTGGACTGACCGAAACGCCGCCTGCACCGCGCCGTCGTTTAGCCCGAGGAACTACACCCTTCTCTCCTCCGCGCCGTGAACCTGTTCCTGCTGCTGTACGTCGCTGTGGTCGCCGCGATGTCGGTGCACATCTTCTTGCGCGACACGTACTCCCCGCAAGCCCGCATGGCGTGGTTCGTGGTGGTGGTGCTGGTTCCGTATGTCGGGGCCGTGCTCTACTATTTTCTGGGCCGCAACAAACTGAATCGCCGCGCCACCATGCGCCATGCGCAGATTGTGGCCACCATCCGGGCCAAGGCCGCTCGGTACAAGACCCCGCGCGATACCGTCGAGGCGTTGATTCACCCCGACTTCGCGCCCGCATTCCGCTATGCCACGTCGATCAACGGCTTCCAGCCGACCGACGGCAACACCGTCGAGTTGATGGCCGACGCCGACGAGACCGTCCGCCGCCTCGTTGCCGATCTCGACGCGGCCACCGACCATGTGCATGTGCTCACCTACATCTGGTTGGATGACGGCACCGGTACGGCGGTGGCCGAGGCGCTCATGCACGCCGCGCAGCGGGGCGTAACATGCCGGGCCTTGGCCGACGGGATGGGGTCGCGGGCTTTCGTCCACTCGCCGCTATGGACGAAGATGCGCGAGGCGGGCGTGCAAACCGCCATTGCCTTGCCCTTCTCGAACGTCCTGAACACCCTCCTGTTCAGCCGGATCGACCTGCGCAACCACCGCAAAATCGTGGTGATTGATGGGCAGATCACCTACTGCGGAAGCCGCAACATGGCCGACCCGGAGTTCCGCACCAAACCGCGGTTTGCGCCGTGGGTGGACGTGATGCTGCGCGTGACCGGCCCGGTGGTGACGCAAAACGCGCTGCTTTTTGCCAGCGACTGGATGCAGGCCACCAACCAGCCCTTCGAGGATTTTCGCATTGCGCCCGTACCGCCCCAAGGCAACGTGTGCGCGCAGGTGATGGGCGACGGCCCGACCGGGCGAGGCGGGGCCACACCGCAGCTCGTGGCCACGCTGCTGAGCTGCGCCCGGCGCGAAGTCGTCATCACCACGCCGTACTTCGTCCCCGACGCGCTGCTGTTGGGGGCGCTCACCGCCGCCGCGTGGCGCGGCGTGCAGGTGACGCTGATCTTCCCGGCCCGCAACGACAGCTGGATTGTGGCAGCGGCCAGCCACAGCTACTACCGCCAGCTGCTGGAGGCCGGCTGCACCATCCACGAGTTTCAGGGCGGCCTGCTCCACGCCAAATCCCTCACCGTAGACGGCACGGTGTGCCTGGTCGGCTCCTCCAACCTCGACCTGCGCAGCTTCGACCTGAACTACGAGAACAACCTCTTGGTGCAGGACGAGGCCGTTACCCGCGCCGTCCGCGAGCGGCAGGCGTCCTACCTCGCCCGCTCCACCCCCGTCTCCCTCGACGCGGTTCGGGCCGTTCCCGCGCCCCGACGGATCTTCAACAACGTCGTCGCTACGCTGGGGCCGGTCTTGTAAACGGCGTGCCCAGTCGTGCATGCACGCGTGGGCCGCGCCTTCGCCCAAGTGTCACCGGCCGGTTGCGGCACCGGCGCGGGCTTTCGGCGTATGCTGCTCCATCACCCCCTACCCGCACTCCTATGGCCAAGTCCTACCCCGCCGCTCCGGCAATGCAGATCGACCCGACGAAGACGTATCGCGCCACGGTGCACACGTCCAAGGGCGACATTGTGCTCGACCTGTTCCCGCAGTACGCGCCCAACACCGTCAACAACTTCGTCTCCCTCGCGACCGACGGCTTCTACGACGGCACGACGTTCCACCGCGTCATTTCCAACTTCATGATCCAAGGCGGCGACCCGACCGCCACCGGGCGCGGCGGGCCGGGCTACACGTTCGCCGACGAGTTCCACATGAACCCGCTCACGCACGAGACGGGCGTCCTCTCGATGGCCAACGCCGGGCCGAACACCAACGGCTCGCAGTTCTTCATCACCCACAGCCCCCAGCCGCACCTGAACGGACGCCACACGGTGTTCGGCAAGGTGACCGCCGGGCAGGACGTGGTCGACGCCATCCGCCAAGGCGACACGATCACGGCCATCGAGATCGCGTAAGGCGCGCGTCCGAAGGGCGAAACGTCAAGGGCCAAACGAGGAGTCGCTTCCTTCGTTTGGCCCTTTTTGCGTGCGCTCCTGGCGCTTCAACCTTCGCACCTCAAACGCTTGTCTCACCCTTCCAGCGCACCGAGGGCACCGAGGAGGCGTTCGAGGTCGTCGTTCGAGTAGTAGGCAATCTCGATGCGTCCGCCCTGCGGCCCTTTGTGCTTGATGGCCACCTGCGTGGCGAGGCGGCTGCGGAGGCGGTCGGCGAACTGCTGGAGTACGAGGTCGTCGCGGTTGGGCGCGGGCTTGACCGGCACGGGCGCGCCGGGAGCCTCGGAGGCGGCGGGTTTGTCCTTGGCCTGCCGGACGAGGTCTTCCACGTCGCGCACCGACAGGCCTTCGTCCACGGCCTTCGTCATAATGCGCACCTGTGCCTCGGCGTCTTCGAGGGCCACGAGGGCGCGGGCGTGGCCGGCCGAGAGCGTGCCGTCGCGCAGCGCCGCCTGCACACGCGGCGGAAGCCGGAGCAGACGGAGGAAGTTGGTGACGGTCGTGCGGTTCTTGCCCACCTTCGCCGCCACGGCTTCTTGGTTGAGGCCGCACTCTTCGATCAGCCGCTGGTAGCCGAGCGCCACCTCGATCGGGTTGAGCGCCTCGCGCTGCACGTTCTCCACGATCGCCATCTCCAGCATCGCCTCGGTGTCGGCCTCGCGCACGAACGCCGGGATGCGCTTCAGCCCGGCGCGGCGGCTGGCCCGAAGACGCCGCTCGCCCGAGATGATCTCGAACCGTCCCGACCCCATCGCCCGCACGGTGACGGGCTGGATGATGCCGAGTTGGCGAATCGACGCGGCCAGTTCTTCGAGCGCCGTTTCGTCGAAGTGCTTGCGCGGCTGGTACGGGTTGGGGCGAATCTGGTCGATTTCCAGCTCCGCCACCCGTCCGAGAAACCGCACGCGATCCTCAAACTGGTAGAGCGACGACGGCGGGCGCACGTCGCCGCCTTCGGGCGCATCGGCAGCGCTGGAAGGGGCGGAGAGCAGCGCGCCAAGACCCCGGCCAAGGGCGGCTCCTTTGCGCGAAGAGGCAGACGTAGACATAGAAAAGCGGTAGGGCCGGAGCGATCAGGAAGCGTCTGGAGACGACGGAAAGACGTGGCCGTTCCAGCCGCCATCGCCTTCGTCGGCACGGCGGGGTGCCCCCGCATGCGCCGCATATGCCTCAGGAACGGCATACGCCGAGTGCATCGGCGCCGCGTTGCTCCGCGACGGCAGCGTGCCCGGCGGCGGGTTGTCGGACGTCGTCAGGGGGCGAGGTGCCATCGCAATCGACTCCAACGGGGCGGGCATGGTCGGCATCGGCAGCGGCGCGTCCGGCGGGGTGGCAGGAGGCGAGGCCGCTGCTGCCGCACGCACGAGCGGCAGCGGCCCACCGGGCGCTTCGGGCGGCGTGTGGAGGTAGCGTTGGTTGTTGGCGAGCACCTCGCGGGCCAAGCTCATGTAGTTGCGCGTGCCCAGGCTGGCGGCGTCGTAGAGCAGCACCGGCTTGCCAAAACTCGGCGCCTCGGCGAGGCGCACGTTGCGCTGCACGATGGTGCGGAACACCTTGTCGCCAAAATACCGGCGGACTTCCTCGGCCACCTGCGTGGCCAAACGCAGCCGCGTATCGTACATCGTGAGCAGCACGCCCTCGATCTCCAAATCCGGGTTGAGGTGCTGCCGGACGATCTTGATCGTGTTGAGCAGTTGCCCGAGGCCTTCGAGCGCGAAGTACTCGGCCTGCACCGGAATCAGCACCGAGTCGGCGGCGGTGAGGGCGTTGAGTGTGAGCAGCCCGAGGCTGGGCGGGCAGTCGATGACGATAAAGTCGTAGCGGCGGCGGGCCTGCGCGAGCGCGTTTTTGAGCGCCCGTTCGCGCTCGGCCACGTCGATCATCTCAATCTCCGCGCCCACGAGGTTGATGTGCGACGGGATGAGGTCGAGAAACGGCATTCCGGTGGGAATGGCGGCCTCCTCGGCGGTGGCTTCGCCGATGAGCACCTCGTAGGCGCTCGTCGTCACGGTGCGCGGCTCGATGCCCGTACCGCTGGTACCGTTGGCTTGCGGGTCGAAGTCGAGAAGCAGCGTCGGATGCTCCGTTGCGGCGAGGCTGGCCGCAAGGTTCACCGCCGACGTCGTCTTGCCGACGCCGCCCTTCTGATTCGCCACGGCGATCACTTTACCCATAGACACGGGGGCCGCTTCGGCCCGGTACGCAAAGAGGCTGGGGGGACGGGTGGAATGTAGGGCCGCCCGCTCGCGTTCCGACCCCGTGGCCCGGACTTCACGGAAACGCGGGCCGCAGGCCGACCACAACGAAACGTCAACCGCCAACTTCGCACACTTCGCGTTGAAAACGAGGGGCGCTACGCGGTACTTTGCCGTGTCCTGCCTCACTCCACGTCCTGGCACGCCGATGCTCGCCTCGTACATCCCGCTGTTTCTGCAAATCCTGATGGCCGCCGGGCTGGCCTATACGCTGCTCATTGCAGCCAAGAAGCTCGGCCCCAAACGCCCGAACGCCGTCAAGACGATGGCCTACGAGAGCGGAATGGATCCGGTAGGCACGGCCCGCGACCGCTACTCGGTCAAGTTCTACCTCGTGGCGATGATCTTCATCGTGTTCGACGTAGAAGTGGTCTTCCTCTACCCGTGGGCCGTCACGTTCCGCGAGTTTCTCACCCGCAGCCCGCAGCTGGGCCTGTTCGTGCTCGGCGTCGTGGGCGTGTTCCTCGCCGTGCTCACGCTCGGCCTCGTGTACGACATCAAAAAAGGCGGGCTGGAGTTTTAGTGGGTAGGCCGCTTCGCTATGGGAATTGGGACGGTCGCTGCGCGACCTGTTGCCTGAGGCGGCCCTGCCTTATCTGACTACAGCGAGGCAAAGCCGAACGACCCACCCTCAACTGCGCAGCGAGCCACCGCCCGAAACCCCTCCCCCGCCCCGTCGGTACGCCCTTCATCGCCTCTTCCCTGCCTCCGTATGGCCGATCCGCTCTTCGAGGAAGGCTTCCTCACCACCCGCCTCGACTACGTCGTCAACTGGGCGCGCTCGAACTCGCTCATGCCGATGCCGATGGGCCTCGCCTGCTGCGCCATTGAGATGATGGCGTTCGCCGGGCCGAAGTACGACGTCGCGCGGTTCGGCTCGGAGGCCATGCGCTTCTCGCCCCGCCAAGCCGACCTGATGATCGTCGCCGGGTGGGTGTCGTACAAGATGGCCCACACCATCCGCCGCATCTGGGACCAGATGGCCGACCCCAAGTGGGTCATCTCGATGGGCGCGTGCGCCTCGACCGGCGGGATGCACCGCTGCTACGGCGTCGTGCAGGGCTGCGACAACTTCCTGCCCGTGGACGTCTATGTGCCCGGCTGCCCGCCGCGCCCGGAGGCCGTGCTGCACGCGCTGATGGACATTCAGGAGAAGATCCGCAACGATTATTCGCTGGCGCAGGACTACACCGCTGGCAAGATCGAGACGCTCGACCGCGCGCTCGTCGGCGCTGAACGCCCGCGGATCGTGGCGCCCGACGGCAACCGGATCGTCACGCCCGACATCCTCTACACGCAAAACTGAGCAGGGCCGGCGGTGCACCGCTTGGTGCATCTAACCCCTTTCCATACTCCATCAACCATACACGATTAATCAACGTATGGAATCCCTCAAGTTTCACTTCACCCCGGTCGATGCGGCCCGGCCCAACGCCGTCAACCCGCACGCCCAGCCCACCACCGACCGCCCGGAGGCGGTGGCGATGCTGCGCGAAGCCCTCGGCGACGGCGTGACGGGCGACGAGACGTACGCGGGCGAGACGACGGTGTTTGTGGCCAAGGGGCGCATCGCGGAGGCGCTGCAACGCCTGCACGCCGACGGCTACTCCTACCTCGCCGACCTCGGCGGCCTCGACCGGTTCACCGAAGACGACCGCTACGAAGTCTTTTACAACGTCTGCGACCTGCACCGTGGGCGGCGGCTGCGCGTCAAAACCCGCGTGGACGAATCCGATCTGCACCTGCCCTCGGCCACCGGCGTGTACCGCTCGGCCAACTGGTTCGAGCGCGAGGTCTTCGACATGTTCGGCCTCGTCTTCGACGGTCACGAGGACCTGCGGCGGATGTTTATGCCGGAGGATTTTCAGTACTACCCGCTGCGCAAGGAATTTCCGCTGCTGGGCATCCCCGGCAGCCTGCCGCTGCCCGGACGCCTGCCCGGCGAAGACCTCAGCTACGACCCGTTCCCGGCGGCCTCGTCGCCCACGCCCAAGAGCTTCCAAGAACCCGAAGTGAGCGGCGAGTGACGCGCCCAACGCCTGCTCCCCTTTCGCTCCGTCGCCTTTCTTCGTATGTCCGAACCGCACACCCTCGCCGCGCCTGCCGACGACCTGTTCACGTTCTGGCCGCGCCACCAAGAGGCGCTCTACGCCCGTCTTGAATCCAAACACGCGTGGCTCGAAGAACGCCACGGCCTCGGCGACGGGCGGGTGCACGACGCGCTCGAGCACGAGATGACGCTCAACATCGGGCCGCAACACCCGGCCACGCACGGCGTGCTCCGGGCGGTGGTCAAGCTCGACGGCGAGACCATCGAGCGGTGCGTCATCGACATCGGCTACCTGCACCGGGGCACGGAGAAGCTGGCCGAGCACAAGACGTACCAAGAGTTCATGCCCTACACGGACCGCATGGACTACATCGCGCCCTACGCCTACAACGTGGGCTGGTGCTTGGCCGTCGAGAAACTCGCCGCCATCGAGGTGCCCGAGCGGGCGCAGTGGATCCGGATGATCGGCAGCGAACTGGCCCGCCTGTCCAGCCACATGCTCTGGATGGGCGTGGGGTTGATGGACGCGGGCGCGGTGAGCGTCTTCCTCTGGGCGTTCCAAGCCCGCGAGGACATCTACAAGATCATGGACGAGATTGCGGGGGCGCGCTTCACCGTGAGCCACAGCCGCATCGGGGGCGTCGCCAACGACCTCACGCCCGAGGCGCTGCGTCTCATCCGTGACTTCGTGGACCGCTACCCGGACATCATCAACGGCTGGCGCAAGCTGCTCACCCGCAACCGTATCTGGATGGACCGCAACGTCGGCATTGGCGTGCTGACCGCCGACGAGGCCATCGCCCTCGGCATGCGCGGCCCCAACCTGCGCGGCTCCGGCATCGCCCACGACATCCGCCTGTTCGAGCCGTACTTGAAGTATGCCGACGTGGACTTCACCATCCCGACCCGCACCGAGGGCGACTCGTACGCCCGCTACCTCTGCCGGATGGAGGAGATGCTCGAATCCATCGCCATCATCCGCCAGTGCTTGGAGCGGATGAAGCCCGGCCCCATCCGCAACGACGACGGGCGCAAGGCGGTGGTCTCGAAGGATCAGGCCTACTACTCCATGGAGGGCATGATTCAGGACTTTATGTACACCTCCGAGGGCGTTTGCCCGCCCCGGGGTGCCCACACCTACGCCGCCATCGAAGCGCCCAAGGGCGAACTCGGCTTCTACCTGACCAGCGACGGCACGGGCCAGCCCTTCCGCGCCCGCATCAACACGCCGAGCTTTGCCAACCTGCAAGGCCTCGAACACCTGATGGAAGGCGCGCAGATGGGCGACATGGTGGTGCTCATCGGCACAGTTGACCCGGTGCTCGGCGACTCGGACAAGTGAGTTGGGAACGCCGGGCGACGAATGTCGAACGGCCCTTTCCACGCTCCTCTTCGCCTTGTTCGTCGCCCGCCCCTCGACATTCGACTTTCCCTATGTCCAACATTCACCTCGAAATCTCGCCCCTGCCCGAGCGCAACCCCGAGCGATCGTTCACACCCGAGCAGCTTGTCTGGACGGACGAGGAGCGCGCCCGTATCGACGCCTACCGGGCCTCGTATCCCGAAGCCGAAGCCGCAGTGATGCGCCTGCTCTGGATGGCGCAAGAGAAGTTCGGATGGCTCGCTCCGGAAGTGATCCAGCTCGTCGCCGACACGCTGGGCATTCCCTACGCCCACGCCTACGGCGTCGCCACGTTCTACACGATGTACTTCAAGGAGCCGAAAGGGCGCTTCGTGCTTGACGTGTGCACCGGCCACTCGTGCCAAGTGTGCGGCGCGTACGACCGGATGGCTCATCTTGAGAAGACGCTCGGCGTGCACATGGGCGAGACGACGGAGGACGGGCAGTTCACGCTGCAAGAAGCCGAATGCCTCGGCGCGTGCGGCACCGGCCCGATGCTCCAAATCACGAACGGGCGCTACGTCCACAACCTCACCGACGAGAAGCTGGATCGGATGGTGGCCACGCTCCGCGAAACCGGCGCGTGGCCGTTCGAGTCGGTGACGCTGCCGCAGGACGAGGACGAGATGCAGGGCAACCGCCGCTCCGACGCCGAGGCCACCGAGAAGGCCATCCCCGCGCCGTTCTTCCACAGCCTCGGCGGCCACCGCCACGACGCTGCCCCTTCGCACGCTCCGCTCCACGAGGGCACCGAAGGCGCGTGACGCCCGCTACTTCCCGTACAGGCGGGGTGCTGTCCCGCCCCGGCGTATCCCGATTGATCCGACTTCGTTGATGGAAGCTCCTAAGCAAACTCCCACGTCCAAAGCCGGCGACTGGCGCTCGTACCAGCGCGTCATTCTTCCGCCCGTCCGCGACCTCCACCTGCTCGACGTGGCGCTCCAGAACGGCGCGTACACGGCGCTCGAAAAGATCCTCAAGGAGGGCTGGGAACGCAAGCGGCTCGTGGACGAAGTGAAGGCCTCGGGCCTGCGCGGACGCGGCGGCGCGGGCTTCTCGACCGGCCTGAAGTGGAGCTTTATGCCCCCCGACAAGCCCGGCCAGCCCCGCTACCTCGCGTGCAACGGCGACGAGTCGGAGCCGGGCACGTTCAAAGACCGTCAGATCTTTGAGTACAACCCGCACCTGCTCTTCGAGGGGATGATGATGGGCGCGTACGGCATCGGCGCGCACACGGCCTACCTCTATGTTCGCGGCGAGTACGCCGACTACATCTCGCACATGGAGCGCGAGTTGGCGAAGGCCTACGCCAAGGGCCTCGTCGGAAAGAACCTCTTCGGCACCGGCTGGGACTGCGACATCGTCATCCACAAGGGTGCGGGCGCGTACATCTGCGGCGAAGAGTCGTCGTTGATGGAGTCGCTGGAAGGCAAGCGTGCGTATCCGCGCATCAAGCCGCCGTTTCCGGCGCAAAAAGGCCTCTGGGCGAACCCGACGACCATCAACAACGTCGAGACGCTCGCGTGTGTGCCGTTGATCGTCCACAAGGGCGCGTCGTGGTTTGCGGGCCTTGGCGCACCGAAGCACCCCGGCCCGCTGCTCTACGGCGTCTCCGGCCACGTCAACCGCCCCGGCGTCTACGAATACCCGACGGGGATGCTGCTGACGGATCTGATCTACGAGGTCTGCGGCGGCATCCGGGGCGGCAAGAAGCTCAAGGCCGTCGTGCCCGGCGGCTCGTCGGTGCCGGTGCTCACCGCCGAGATGTGCGAAGGCGTCACGATGGACGCCGAGTCGATGCGCGACGGCGGCTCGATGCTCGGCACGGCGGGCGTGTTGGTGATGGACGAAGACGTGGACATGGTGTCGTTCCTGCGGCGCACCACGCACTTCTACCACCACGAATCCTGCGGCCAGTGCACGCCCTGCCGCGAAGGCACCGGCTGGCTCGAAAAGCTGGTGACGCGCATCGACGAGGGCGAGGGCAACCTCCGCGACCTCGACCTGCTGATCTCGCTGTGCGACAACATGGAAGGCCGTACGGTGTGCGCCCTGGCCGACGCCGCCGCGTGGCCGGTGCGGTGGACGGTGACGCGCTTCCGCAGCGAGTTCGAGGCCAAATGCAAGCCCAGCCTGGTGCCCAGCGGGTTTGTGTCGCCCGAAACGCTCGGCGAGGCCGTGGCTGACCCGGGCTACGTCTTGTCCGACTAACGCGATGGTTTACGCCTACTTTCTCGTGGCGATGGCTGCGCTCGACCTCGCCCTGTATGCGTCGTTTCGGCGGCGCGGGCGCACCCGCGAAGCGAGGCTGATGCTCGTCTTCGGGATCGTCGCGCTCGTAGCCGCCGCCGCAACGTTCTACGCCAACCGCACCGCTGTCTGATGCTCGTCCCGGCGCTGCTGCTTTTCGGCCTTGCCGCCCTCGACGGCGTATTGGCCGTCTTGGCTTACCGCCAAGGGCGCACGCGCATGGCTGTGGTAACGGGTATGCTCGGCGTGCTTGCTGCGGCAGGAGGCGTGTTGATGCTTCGCATTCCCCCGCCCACGCCATGAGCACCTACACGATGGTCGCCATCGCGTTCGCCGTCGTGGGGTTCTCCGACCTCGTGATTGCCCAGCTGATGATGGCCCGCCGCCAGGCCCGAGCCGCCAAAATCCTCGCTGCCTTCGGGGCCATCGCGCTCGGCCTCTCCGCCGCCTTCCTGTTTCTTGCCAACCGCTAAGCCTTTCCTTCGTCCGATGCGTACTACCCTCCCACTCGTTTTCGCCGCCGCGCTCGCCGTCTCGGCGTGCCAAAAGTCCGAACCGACCGCCACCGCACCCGAAACGCCCGTTGCCACCGCCTCGCTGGAAGGGTGGACGACCTACGGCGCGCCCTCTGCCGACACCACGACGGTGCTGCCCGCCGAAGACGTGGCCGCCGCGCCGGAAGAGTACACCGGGCGGACGATCCAGATCTACGGCACGGTACATCAGGTGTGCCAAGCCGCCGGTTGCTGGGCGACGCTCCAAACGCCCACCGGAACCGTCCGTGTGGCGATGCCGAAAGACTCGGCGGGCGCGTACGTCTTCACGCTTCCCAAAGACATCTCCGGACGCCGCATCATCGCCGAAGGCACGTTCGACGAGACGACGATCTCCGCCGACCACGCCCGGCACATGTCCGAAGATGCCGCGACGCAAGCCGCCGAACACGCGGAAATGGAAGCCAAAGGCGACCACGAGCACGCCGACACGTCGAGCGCGACCGTCCCCGAGCTGCGCTTGACGGCCACCGGCGTGTTCGTCAAGAACGGCTGAGACGCCGCAAGCCGGTCCGAGTGTAGCCGCCGTCCTTCAGCATCTGCGGGACGGCGGCGCTGCGTATAGGGCCAAGCCGCAGCCGCAAAGCGCTTCCGGCGGGTACGCTTCCCCAACCCTTCACCGCCTCGGGGCGTTCGGGCGCGGTAGGTTACAGGTTCCGCCTTGCTTTTCCGCCCTGCCGTGTCCGAAACGCTTCCCGCCACGCCCCCCGTCGCACGCCAGCAGCCGACGTACCCCGACGCCGAGGCGCTCGCCCGCACGCTTCACCAGCTGAGCACGTTGCCGCCGCTGGTGACGTCGTGGGAGATTCTCCGCCTCAAACGCCAGATTGCCGACGCGGTGGCCGGACGGCGGTTTCTGCTCCAAGGCGGCGACTGCGCCGAGAGCTTCGGCGACGCCACGGCCTCGGTCATCACCGGACGGCTCAAAGTCCTGATGCAGATGAGCCTGGTGCTCATCTACGGGCTGCGCAAGCCGGTGGTGCGCGTCGGGCGCTTCGCCGGGCAGTACGCCAAGCCTCGCTCCTCCGACTCCGAGACGCGCGGCGGCGTGACGCTGCCCGCCTACCGGGGCGACATCGTGAATGCCGCCGCGTTCACACCCGAGGCCCGCACGCCCGACCCCGGACGGCTCCTCCGCGCCTACTACAAGGCCGGCCTTACCCTCAACTTCACGCGTGCGCTGGTGGACGGCGGCTTCGCCGACCTCAACAACGCCGAGAACTGGGAGCTTGACTTCGTGCGCGACACGCCGATGTCGGAGGCCTACCACGACATCGTCGCCCGCATCCAAGACGCCCTCTCGTTCGTCTTCACCCTCACCGACGAGCACGTCGACGACTTCCGCCGCGCCGAGTTCTTCACCAGCCACGAGGCGCTGATTCTCGCCTACGAGCAAGCGCTCACCCGCACGGTGCGCAACCTCGACGTGCCGTTCAACCTCTCCACCCACCTGCCGTGGATCGGCCTGCGCACCCACGACCCCGACGGCGCGCATGTGGCCTACGCCGCCACCATCGGCAACCCGATTGCCGTGAAGGTGGGGCACGAGACGAGCACCGAGACGCTCCGGCTGCTGCTTCGGCACCTCGACCCCGACCGCGAGCCGGGCCGCCTGACGCTGATTGCCCGGATGGGCGCGAACCGGGTGGAAGACCACCTGCCGCGCATTGTGGAGACGGTGCGGGCCGCCGGCCACCCCGTGCTGTGGGTGTGCGACGCCATGCACGGCAACACCGAATCCACCGCCACAGGCGTCAAAACGCGCCGGTTTGAGAACATCGCCAGCGAAGTCGAGCAGTCGTTCCGCATCCACAAGGCCCTCGGCGGGCACCTGGGCGGCGTCCACCTCGAACTGACCGGCGAAGACGTGACCGAGTGCACCGGCGGCGCGCGCGGCCTCTCCGACGACGATTTGACACGGGCCTACCGCTCGACCGTCGACCCGCGCCTCAACGCCGAGCAGGCGCTGGAACTGGCGCTGCGGATCGTGGGAAGCGCGGCGTAAGAGCGGTTGGTTTTTATCCACCGAAACCGTGTGACATACGATTGTCACTCGGCCCGGCGTATTTTTTTCGCGTCGAGGGTATGCGGCGGCGGTTCGTGATTCTATCGTAGCGAACCGAGGCACGGTGCCCCGGCTGACCATCATCCTCCTGGCGACCTCGTCAAACCTACGGACTGGCCCGCAACGGTGCGGGCGGACTCATCGCGAAACGTCAGGATTCATACCCAAACCTCACGGAGGACATTATGGCACGCGGAATCAACAAAGTGATTCTCATCGGCAACCTCGGGGCCGACCCCGAGCTGCGCCGCACCCCCAACGGCACCGCCGTTACCGAACTGCGCCTCGCCACGAACGAGTCGTACAAAGACCGCGACGGCAACGTCCAAGACAAAACTGAGTGGCACTCGGTGGTCGTCTGGGATCGCCTCGCCGAGATTTGCGAGCAGTACCTCAAGAAAGGCTCGCAGGTCTACATCGAGGGCAGCCTTCAAACCCGTTCGTACGAGGACAAGGACGGCAACACGCGCTACAAGACCGAAATCAAGGCCCGCGAGATGCAGATCCTCGGCTCCCGTGAAGGCGGCGGCGAAGGCGGCGACGACCGCTCGTACCAGCGCAGCGGCATCGGCTCGTCGGAGCCGCGCGGCGGCTACAACGGCGGCGGCCGCTCCCGCTCGAACGACGACGCCTCCGGGCCGTGGGACGATGCGCCCCGTGGCGGCGGAAGCCGTGGCGGACAGCGCCCGGCCCCGCAGCGCCAAGCCCCGGCCAAGGGTGGCCGCTCGGACGTGGAGTACGACAACGGCGGCGCCTTCGACGTAGACAACGACGATCTCCCGTTCTGATCAGGAGGCTTGCCGCTACTTCCACCCTGTCAGGGTCTTCGGGCCTTGGCAGGGTGTTTGGCTTGTGTCCAAGCTTTGGTGAAGAGACGTGCCCGGAAGCGCTTCGATGGCAACACAGGGCAGATTGCACGGATTCGCCACATCCGAGGCCGCCGAGCAGGACGTTTCCGGCTCTACCTTAAGCCCATGCGTACGCCTTCCGCCCGCCTGCCTCGTCGCCCCGCGACCCGACGTCCCCGACGCCCTGCGTTGGACGGGACGGGCTTGGTAGCGGCATCGTGCGGCTGATCGTCTTAGATCGGCCTTTCGCCACAAACCCCGAGCACGCGCCCGTCCTCTCTCCCGAGGTCTGGCGCGTTTCCGTTTTCTAACCCTCTCCGTTCCATGCCCGACGGCTCCACCGCCCCCATCGTCCTCGCCTTCTCCGGCGGCCTCGACACGAGCTTCTGCGTGCCGTACTTGAAGGAAACGTACGGCGTGCCCGTCGTCACGGTCACGGTCAACACGGGCGGCTTCAACGCCGAACAGCTCGCCGAAGTCGAAGCGCGGGCGCTCGAACTCGGCGCGGCGGAGCACCGCACCATCGATGCCCGGCAGGCGCTGTGGGACGAGACGCTGCGCTACCTCGTGATGGGCAACGTGCTGCGCGGACAGGTCTATCCGCTGTGCGTCGGGCCGGAGCGCGTCACGCAGGCGCGGATGGCGCTCGACGTGGCCCGCGAGTTGGGCGCGCAAGCGCTGGCCCACGGCTCGACGGGCGCGGGCAACGACCAAGTCCGCTTCGACGTGGCCGTGCGGATTCTCGGCGAGGGCATGAAGGTGATCACGCCGATCCGCGAACTCGCCCTCAGCCGCGACGCCACTGCCGATTACCTCGAACAGCGCGGCTTCCCCGTCAACCGCGAGAAGGCGGCGTACTCGATCAACCGGGGTCTCTGGGGAACGACGATTGGCGGCAAGGAGACGCACCGCACCGACGGCGTCCTGCCCAACGACGCCTACCCCGACACCACCGCGCCGGAAGATGCCCCCGACACGCCCGAGACGCTCACGCTCCGTTTCGAGCAGGGCGTGCCCGTGGCGCTGAACGGCGAGGCGCTCTCCGCCATCGAGATCGTCGAACGGCTCGCCGAGATCGGCGGGCGGCACGGCGTCGGACGCGGCATGCATGTGGGCGACACCATCCTCGGCATCAAGGGGCGCGTAGGCTTTGAGGCCGCCGCCGCCGCCATTCTCATCCCTGCCCACCGCGAACTCGAGAAGCTCGTGCTCACGCGCTGGCAGCGGTACCAAAAGGACCACCTCGGCGATTTCTACGGGATGCTGCTGCACGAAGGCCAGTACTTCGACCCGGTGATGCGCGACCTCGAAGCCTTCTTCTCGTCCAGCCAAGACGTGGTGACGGGCGACGTGGCGGTGCAGCTGTTCAAAGGCTCCGCCCGCGTGCTGGGGGCGACGGCCCCGGCCTCGATGTTCAACACCGGCGTGGCCACCTACGGCGAAGAGAACACGCTCTGGGACGGACGCGACGCCGAAGGCTTCACCACCATCTACGGCGTTCACGCCCTCCTCGCCCACCGCGCCCGAAACGCCCGATGACGCTGTACGGGGCCGTTCGCGAACGGCCCCTACGAATCCCCACCGCTTCCTACCTCTCACGCCGATGACGACCCTTACCGCCGACCGCATCGCCTCCTCGGCGGGCCTGTGCGGCCTCTCGCACACGGTGGCCCTCTCCGACTATGTGATCGCTTCCGAGGGCTACGTCGTGGCCGTGAAAGCGCTCGACCAAAAGGAAGGCTACAACCAGCTCGAAACCAGCGACGGCACGTTCCACACCATCCACAAGGGCGACATCCTGCTCGGCGCGCTCGGCGAACGGCAGGCGCTCAAAGGCTACTCGGGTCGCGTGCCGCGCCAGATCGCCGTCGGCGACGTGTTGAACGTGCTCAACATGGGCGGCATCGTGGGCAAGGGCACGAGCGACCACCCCGACCTCGGCCCGGCGCTGCGTGTGGAGGTGCTCGGCGCGGTGATGGTGGAAGGCGCGGGCGGCGCGTGGCAGCACGCCCGGCTTCAAGACCACGCGCTCGACCCGGTATACGAACTCACGTCGAGCGCGCCGCTGATCATGGTGTCCGGCACGTCGATGAACACCGGCAAAACCTACGCCTGCGCCCAGCTGGTGCACGGCCTCACGGCCAAAGGTCTGCGCGTGGCGGCGGCCAAGCTCACCGGCGCGAGCCTGATGCGCGACGTGCGGGCGATGCGCGAGAGCGGCGCGGTGGCGGTGGCAACGTTCACCGAGACCGGCGTCGTCTCGTCCACCGACAAGGCGATGGAGCCGCTGGCCAAGGGCATCGTCGCTCACCTCAACCGCTCCCGTCCGGATGTGATCGTGCTCGAACTCGGCGACGGCTTTATCGGCTACTACGGCGTGGACGGCCTGCTTATGGACAAGGAGCTTCAGCGCTTCACGCGGGCGCACGTCGTGGCCGCCACCGACCTGGCCGGCGCGTGGGCCGCCGACCGGATGTTCCGCGAACGCTACCGCCGCGAGATCACCGCCATCACCGGCCCCGTCACCGACAACCTCGTGGGCAAGCAGTACCTCCAAAACGCCCTCGGCATCGCCGCGCACAACGCCCGCTCCGACATGGACGCGCTGACGAACTGCGTGCATACGGCCATCCAAACGCCCATGCACGCCATCAACGTCTTCCCGCTTTCCGGGGCGATGGGGGCGTGAGGCTTGGGAGCAGACGGTTGGGCGCGAGGCTTCGTCTCGCGGTTGTCGGTGATGACCCCTACGGCTCCCTGTTATTCGTCAGAAAACGCCTTGCTCGACAACGACCGCCATCCAAGAGCATCGTCTGACCACAATCAGCCGCCGCAGGCGGCGAACGCACAACGGACGACACCACTCCCGATGAATCCACCCCAACCTTTCGTCCGAGCCGCCATCCTCCACGGCGCAGGCTACGGCGGCGGCGAACTCGTCCGGCTGCTGCTGGCGCACCCCGGCGTCGAGCTCGCCGCCGTCACAAGCCGGACGTTCGCCGGGCAACATGTGTCGGTGGCGCACCCGACGCTCCTCGGCCAGACCGACCTGCACTTCTCCGACGACGAGATCGACGTGACGCGCTTCGACGTCGTGTTCATCGCTGCCGAGCACGGGCAGAGCGCCAAAGCCGTCCAGCGCCTCGACGCGGCGGGATATGCCGGGACGATTGTCGATTTGTCGGCGGACTTTCGCTTCCAAGACGCGACGATCTACCCGCAGAAGTTCAAGTTCGACCATCCGATCCCGGAGCGGCTGCCGGATTTCCATTACGGTCTTGCCGAGGTCACGCCGCCGCCCGTGGGCACGCGCTGCATCGCCAACCCCGGCTGTTTCGCGTCGGGCATCGCCCTTGCGCTGTGGCCGCTCGCGCAGCATCTGCCCGACGGCTTCGACGCGTATGTGACGGCGTTGACGGGCGCGTCGGGGAGCGGCGCGCGGCCTTCGGCCACCACCCACTTCCCCACCCGCGACGGCAACGTGCGGGCGTACAAAATCCTCGACCACCAGCACCAGCCGGAGATCGAAGCGGCGCTGGGCCACCGCGCCCACCTGCAGTTCGTGCCTGCTTCCGGCCCGTGGACGCGCGGCATCTGGGGCACGGCGCACGTTCCGCTGCCCGACGGCGTATCGCTCGACACCGTGCGCGGCTGGTACGCGGCGGCCTATCCGGCTGGAACCGGTGCGGTGCGGCTGTGGGACACGCTGCCGGAGTTGCGCGCCTCCGTGGGCACGCCGTTCTGCGACCTCGGCCTCGCGGAAAAAGACGGGCATCTGGTGGTAGGCTTCGGCCTCGACAACCTGCTCAAAGGCGCGGCATCGCAGGCCGTCCAAAACCTGAACCTCACGCAAGGCTGGCCGTCGCTACGAGGGCTGGTGGTGGGAGGTGGGTAGTAGAAGGTTGTCAGAAAGCATAGGACGCCGAACCGGTCATGACCCATTTCGAAAAGCTGGAGGTCTACCAACTGTCCGTCCGCTTGAGCGGACGGGCATGGAGCGTGGTTCGCGAGTGGGACGGGTGGGTGCAACGCTCGCACGGCTCACAGCTCGTCCGCGCAGCCGACAGCGTTGGAGCCAACATCGCCGAGGGATCAGGAAGAGGTTCACGCGCCGACTACCGCCGATGCTTGTACATCGCCCGAGGCTCGCTGTATGAGACCAAACACTGGCTTCGACTGGCCAACCAGCGGGGCTTGTTGAGCGAGGAGGACATCCACGACTTCGCCGCGCTGCTGAACGAACTGCTGCCCAAACTGAATGCGTTGATTTCTGCGCTCCACCGCGCAGACGAAACCGGCCACGCCAAAGAAGCCGCTGCTCCGTATCTCTCCGTTGCGGATTTTGGCACCTTCAACGAACCGAATTCCCCGATCTGACCACTCCCCACGACCTACCCACTTCTATGACCCGCCGCGCCACCCTCGACGACCTTCCGGCGCTTGCGCCGCTCTTCGACGGCTACCGCGTGTTCTACCGGCAACCGTCGGACCGCGCCGGATCGGAGGCGTTTCTGCGCGAACGCCTCGAACGGGGCGAAGCGGTCGTGTTTCTCGCCGAGCACGACGGGCAGGCCGTGGGCTTCACCCTGCTCTACCCGTCGTTCTCGTCCGTGCGGATGGCCCCGATCTGGGTGCTGAACGACCTGTTTGTGGCCGAATCGTCCCGACGAACCGGCGCAGGCCGTGCCCTGCTCGACGCCGCCCACGCCCACGCCCGCACCACCGGGGCCGTCGTGGTCGTGCTGGCCACCGGCCACGCCAACACCACCGCCCAGCGGCTCTACGAGGCCACCGGCTTCGAGAAGGATCCCGTCTACACCTACATCCGAAAGGTTTGAACATGGAAGGTTGGGGATGGTCAGACAACGCCCTTGGAATGTCCTGCTCCGCCCTGTTTCAGACATCCCACAACGCCCTACGATCAACGAACCCATGACTACTGCCGACATCATCGCCACCGAGGATCGGTACCAGATTCCGACCTACAAGAAGTTTCCTCTCGCGCTCGACCGTGGCGAGGGCATATGGGTGTGGGACACCGACGGACGCCGCTACGCCGACTTCTACGGCGGCCACTGCGTCGTGCCCATCGGCCACAGCGCCAAGCCGGTCGTCGACGCCATCGCCGAGCAGGCCGCCCGGTTGATGTTCTACTCGAACGTCGTCTACAGCCCCGTGCGTGCCGAAGCCGCCGAGACCCTCGCCCGCCTCGCCCCCGAAGGCCTTCAGCACGTCTTCTTCTGCAACTCCGGCACCGAGGCCAACGAAACCGCGCTCAAAATGGCGCGGACGTTCACCGGCAAGACGCGCGTGGTCGCGATGACCGCCGGCTTCCACGGGCGCACCCTCGGCAGCCTGATCGCCACCGAAGGCGCGTACCGCCGTCCGTACGAAGGCATCCTCCCGGAGACGACGTTCGTGCCCTTCGGCGACGCCGACGCGCTGGAAGCGGCGCTGGAAGCGCACGACGACGTGGCCGCCGTCATTCTCGAACCCATCCAGTCGATGGCGGGGCTGTATACGGCCTCCAATGCCTACTTCGAGCGCCTCCGCGCCGCGTGCGACGCCGCCGATTGCCTGCTGATCTTCGACGAGGTGCAGACGGGCGTGGGGCGCACCGGCACGTTCTCCATCTCCGAATCGATCGGCGTGCGGCCCGACCTCATCACCCTCGCCAAGAGCCTCGCCTCGGGCATTCCGGTCGGTGCGGTGCTGGCGTCCGACGCCGTCGCGGCACACGTCAAACTCGGCGACCAAGGCACGACCTTCGGCGGCGGGATGGTGGCGATGGCGGCGCTCACGGCCACGCTCCGCACCATCGAGGCCGACAGGCTGATGGTACGCGCGACGCAGGTGTTCGACCGGGTGGCCGAACGCCTCGCCGGGAACGTCGTGGAGGTGCGCGGCGGTGGCTGCTTGATCGGCGTCGAACTCGACCGCCCCGCCGCTCCGGTCGTGCAGGCGCTCTTGGAGCGCGGCTACCTCACCGGAACCTCCGGCGACAAGAACACGATGCGGTTGATGCCGCCCTACACCGTCCCGATGGACGTGGTGGACGATTTTTGCGACACGCTGCGGGACGTCCTGGGCACGCCGTGAGTACGGGCGAGCCTCCGCCCCGCTCCTACGGATCGCTTCCCCGTTCGCCCTTCGACGCTCGAACTTCGACCTTTCCTATGCCTGACCTTCTTGACTGGACCGACGTGTCCGACGCCGACTGGAACGCCTGCCTCGCCCGCGCCCGGCAGCACCGGCAGGCGCATCGCTCGCCCTCAGCCTACACCGACGCCGCGCGCGGCAAATCCCTCGGCCTCGTCTTCTACAACTCCAGCCTGCGCACGCGCACGTCGATGGAGCTGGCCGCCGTGCAACTCGGCGCGCACCCGACGGTGATCGACGTGGGCCACGGCGTCTGGGGGTTCGAATGGGAACGCGGCGTCGTGATGGACGGCGGCAAGGCCGAACACGTCACCGAGGCCGTCGGCGTGCTCGCCCGCTACTACGACGCGCTCGGCGTCCGGGTGTTTGCCACCCTCACCGACCGACTGGCCGACGAGCAAGACGCCCACCTCAAAACCTTCGCGGCGATCTCGTCCGTCCCGGTCATCAACCTCGAGTCGGCCAAGTTTCACCCCTGCCAAGCCCTCGCCGACGCCGCTACGCTGACGGATCGGTTCGGCGGCAACGTGAAGGGCAAGCGGCTGCTGCTCACCTGGGCACCGCATCCCAAGCCGCTGCCGCAGGCCGTGCCCAACTCGGCGCTGCTGATGGCCACCCGCCTCGGGATGGACGTGCGCCTCGCCCACCCCAAAGGCGCACCGCTCGGTGCCGACATTGTCGCGCAGGCCGAAGCCTACGCCCAGCAGCACGGCGCGTCGTTCGAGATCGTCCACGACGTCGATGCCGCCTACGACGACGTCGATGTGGTGTACGCCAAGGCGTGGGCGACGCCGCTCGTCTACACCGATTACGACGCCGACGAGACGTTCCGCCAAACCCACGCGAACTGGACGGTGACGACGGACAAGATGGCCCGCACCAACGACGCGGCGTTTATGCACTGCCTACCCGTGCGCCGCGGCGTGGTGGTGGAAGATGCCGTCCTCGACGGCCCGTGCGCCATCCACCTCGACCAAGCCGAGTACCGCCTCCACGCCCAGAAAGCCATCCTCGAATGGGTGTGGGGGCTTTGACGACAGAAAAATACGGTGCATAGTAGATGGTGTATGTTTTCTTCTCATAGACCATCTACCATACACAAACCAACCCGACACCCTATGACCGTTCTCAAAATCGGCGGGGCGCTTGTGGACGATGCCGAGGCGCTCGGCGCGTTTTGGCACGGCGTAAAACGACTCCTTGACGACGGACAGCGAGCGGTCGTGGTGCACGGCGGCGGGCCGCAATCGTCGGCGCTGACGCGCAGGCTCGGCGGCGAGCCTCGCATGGTGGCCGGACGACGCGTGACGGGCGACCTCGACCTCGACGTGACGGCCTACGCCATTCGCGGCAAGGCCTCGGCAGCGCTCGTGGCCTCGGCGCGGACGGTCGGCGTGGATGCCGTGGGCATCGCCGGTCTCGACGGTGGCCTTGTGCAGGTGACGCGCCGCCCGCCGGTGATCGTCGACGGCGAAACCGTCGACTTTGGGCACGTCGGCGACGTGACGGGGGCGAACGTTCGGCTGCTCGACACGCTCCTCGACGCGGGGTTTGTGCCGGTCGTGTCGCCGCTGTGCGCCGACGCCCACGGCAACCTCCTCAACGTCAACGCCGACACCGTCGCGTGCACCCTCGCCGAAGCGCTTCACGCCTCGGCCTTCCGCCTCGTCACCGAAACCGGCGGCGTCCGACGTCACGCCGACGATCCGGCCTCGCACCTCGACGCGCTCGACGCCGCCACCGTCGAAGCAGGCATCCGCGACGGCTGGATTGCGGGCGGGATGCGCCCCAAACTCGACGTGGCGATGCAAGCGCTGCGGGCGGGCATCCCCGACGTGTCCATCCTCGCCCCCGACAATCTGCTCACCGGCACCGGCGGAACGACCGTTCGTCGGTAATGGGTCGGTCGCTTCGCTCCCTGTAGAGGGTTGCCTGAAAGACCTTCCGCCCCCTCCCAACCTACCCCCAACTACCCACCCGCTATCCATGACCGCCTCCGACCTGCTCCGAGAACTCGTCCGCTTTCCCTCGCTCTCGCACGAGGAAGGCCCGATTGCGGACTACGTCGAGGCGCTGGGACGGCAACACGGGCTGCGCGTGATGCGCCACGAGAACAACGTGGTGTGGGCGCTCGGCGACGGGCCGGACGTGCTGCTGTTCAACTCGCACCTCGACGTCGTCCCGCCGTCGAAGACGATGCCGCACGGCGCGTTCGACGCCTACGAAGAAGAGGGCGTGCTCTGGGGACGCGGCACCGTGGACGCCAAGGCTTCCGGCTCGGCGATGCTGGCGGCGGTGCTGGCGCTGAAGGCCGAAGGGTTTATGCCCGCGAATGGCACCGTGATGGTGGCGCTCACGGCCTGCGAGGAGATGGGCGGCGGCTACAACGGCCTGCAAGCGCTGCGTCCACACCTGCCGCCGCTGGCCGGGGCGGTGGTCGGCGAACCGACGGAGCTGCATCCGTGCGTGGCGCAAAAGGGCCTCTTGATTCTGCATCTTGACGCCAAAGGCCGTACCGCCCACGCCGCCCGCGCCCACCTCGGCGACAACGCCATCTGGCACCTCGTGGACGACCTTGCCGCGCTGCGCACGCTGCGGTTCGACCGCGACGATCCGTACCTCGGCCCCATCACCCTCACGCCGACCGTCGTGGAGGCCGGCAGCGCCAAAAACGTCGTCCCCGACAACGCCCGCGTCACCCTCGACATCCGCCTCACCCCCGCGTATTCGCCGCAAGAGGCAACCGCGATGGTCCGAGACGTCGTGCGTGGCGAGGTGACGGTGCACTCCGAACGCTATGTGCCCGTCTCCACTCCCAAGGGCGCACGCATCCTACGCGCCGTGCAGGCCGCCCACCCCGACGGCCAGCCGTTTGGAAGCCCGACGGCCAGCGACTGGACGTTCCTCGCCGACGTGCCGACCGTCAAGATGGGGCCGGGACCGAGCGAGCGCAGCCACACCCCCGACGAGCGCATCGAGCTGTGGAAAGTCGACGAGGCCGCCCGCGTGTACGCCGCCACGGCGCGGGCGTTTTTTGCGCCTTCCCAGCCCGGCTAATCGTATCGACTTGGAAAACTTCACACTTCGGAAAAGCGTCCGTCGTACATTCCGGCAGCCCCGTCCCGGACAAAAAGCCTCCGGGCAGTTCGCCCCAACTCCTCTCTTGCGATGAAGAAAACGCTACTCCTTGGCCTTTTTGGCCTCGTCACTGCCCCCGTCGCCTTCGGGCAATCGCTGTTCGTAGAGAACTTCGCCTACGCCGACAGTCTTACCGTAGGCGGCACGTTGTCGGGTGACGTCTCTGCCACAAACGCAACTACGGGCTGGGCGACGCACAGCGGCACCATCAACCAGATCAAGGCCGGGGCGACCTTCAACCGTACCCTTGCCACCACGCCCGCTTACCCCTCGCAAAGTGGCAGCGGTATTCAGCTGCTGGCTTCGCGTGGCGAAGACATTAGCCATCAGTTCACCCAGCAAACTGCCGACGGAACGGTCATCTACGCCTCGGCGATGGTGACGCCCACGGCCGTCCCGAACGGGGTGAATGGCTCGTACTTTATGCACCTCTCCATCAACACCCTTTCAGGGGCCGGCTATGTCGGACGCGTGTGGGCTGCGGCTGGTGCTACGCCAGGAACGGTCAAATACGGTGTCAGCGCCGTTAGCAATGCCCCGGTTTTTGCCTCGGGCGAATTCGCTCTTGGAACGTCGGTGCTGCTCGTTCTGAAATACGAGATGGTAGCCGGCGCAAGCAACAACGTGGCCAGCCTCTACACCCTTCCGGCAGGCTCCGACATCACGACCGAACCCGGTGCACCCGATGCCACGCAGACAAGCGCGGGCACCGACCCGGCCAACATTGGCGCGGTAGCGCTCCGCCAAGGAGCCACGAGCGGACAGAATACAGGAAGCATGATGATCGATGGCGTGCGTGTGGGTCTTACCTGGAACGATGCGCCGCTGCCGGTGGAACTCAACGCCTTCACGGGCCAAGCCAACGGCACGAGCGCTCGCCTTGCGTGGACGACGGCCTCGGAAACGAACAACCTCGGCTTCTACGTCGAACAGCAAGACGGCGAGTCGTGGAACACCGTCTCGGGCCTCGTGGCCGGGCACGGCACGACCACCGAGCGCAACGCCTACACCTTCGACGTCAACAACCTCACCGCCGGACCCCACACGTTCCGCCTCCGCCAAGTCGACACCGACGGCACCGTCCACTACTCGCCGACCACGACCGTTGAGATCGCGGCGCAGGGCGGGTTGGCGCTCACGGCCCTTGGCGCTCGCGGCCTCCGGGTGGAGAGCGAGAACGGCGCGGACGTGTCGGTGTACGACCTGCTGGGCCGCCGGGTGATGGCCGAGCGCGTAGGATCGGGCACGACGGTGCTGCAACTCGACGGCGTGTCGTCGGGCGTGTATGTGGTGCGCGCCGAGTCCGACGGGCGGGCCGTCACGACGCGCCTCGTTGTACGCTAATCGCGAGCACTTCCCAACCGGTTGCCCCACTCGGCCTCTTTGCCGAGCGGGGCACTTTTTTTGTCATGAAAACACGTCCCGTCCCTAAAACGTGTACCTTCACCTTCCCGATTACAAGCTCTCAACGACGATGCGTCTTCGCTACACTCTTCTTGCCGCCGCCCTACTCGCCGCCCCGCTGGTGTCGGCCCAAACGCTTCCTTCGCTGCCCTTCTACGAAGGCTTTGGCTACACGGCCGGCGACACGCTCAACGGCAAGGGCGGCTGGAAAGTCCACAGCGGCACCTCAACCACCAACGGCCCCACGGTGGACGGCAACGACCTTGCGTTCGCGGGCTACACGACCTCCCCGACGGGTTCGCTCGTCGTGGCGGGAGGCAGCGGCTCGCGTAAAGACCTCAACAACGAGTTTACGTCGGTGACGACCGGAACGACCTACGCCGCCGCCGTTGTGAACGTGGCAGCAGCCACGGCCACATCCGACTACTTCTTCCACCTCGCCGCCAACGGCCTGGCTGGAGCCAGCTTCCGCGCTCGCGTAGGCCTTCAAACCGCTGGCAGCGGGTTTGTGTTCACGCTCTCGAAGGCAGGAACCAGCGGTACCGCTCTTGCTGCCGAAACGACCGAGCGAACGTTTGGCACGTCCTACCTCGTCGTCATCAAATACACGATTGTAGACGGCACGGGCAACGACCCCGTTGACCTGTTCGTGCTGCCGCAAGGCTCGTCCTTGACATCAGAGCCGAGCACGCCGACGCTCTCGGCTCCGGACGTCACGGCCTCCGACATCAACCCGGGCGCGGTTGCTCTCCGTCAAGGTGCGCAAGCGTACAGCGTGTTCCTCGACGGCGTCCGCGTGACCACCGCATGGCCCGTTGCTACGGCCGCCGACGACGAGTCCCGCCCCGGCAACCGGGCGCTCGCCATCTGGGGATCGCGGGTGCGGCTGACCGTCGACACGCCCGGCGCGGTGAACGTGACGCTCTACGACGTGCTGGGCCGTGAGGTGACGACGCTGTTCGCCGGGTCGGCCAGCGGAACCGTCGAAGCGCGCCTTCCCGACGGCCTCACCCCCGGCGTGTACATCGTCCGTGCCCTCGGCAACGGACTGGCCGCGGCCAAGACCGTCGTGATCCGGTAATCGGAGCGCATGCGTGAAGATGCCCCGCCTGGCCGATGTGCCGGGCGGGGTCTTTTTTTGGCGAAGGCGGCACGGACAGCGCCTGAGGCGGTTTCATCGGCGGTTTCTCTACCTCCCGATGGCTTCTCCGATTTGGAACAAGGGCGTTGCTGCCGACGACTGGGTGATGCGCTTCACTGTGGGCGACGATTACCTCTGGGACCGCGCCCTGCTCGCCTACGATGCCCGCGCCACCCGCGCCCATGCCCACGGCCTTCACGCCGCCGGGGTGCTAACCGACGCCGAACGCGAAGCCCTCGACCGCGCCCTCGACGCCTTCGAGCGCGCCGTGGCGGCCGGCGATGTGACGGTGACCGAGGACGACGAGGACGCGCACACCGTGCTCGAACGGTTCCTCACCGAACAGACCGGCGATGCGGGCAAGAAGGTACACACGGGGCGCAGCCGCAACGACCAGGTGCTGGCGGCGCTCCGCCTCGTCCTCAAAGACCGTCTCGTGCATCTGGCGCATCAAACCGCAACCCTCGGCGGGCTGCTCTGCGACGTGGCCGAAGCGCACCCGGCCACGCTACTGCCCGGCTACACGCACCTTCAGCGGGCGATGCCGAGCACCGTGGCGCTCTGGGCGCTCGGATACGCCGACCTGTTCGCAGACGACCTTGCCGCACTTCGCGCCGCCTTCGACGCCGCCGACGCGTCGCCGCTGGGCAGCGCCGCCGGGTACGGCGTACCGGGCCTCCCGCTCGACCGCTCCGCCACCGCCGCAGCCCTCGGCTACGCGCGGGTGCAGCGGCCCGTGACCGCCGTGCAGCTGTCGCGGGGAAAGGTGGAGCTGGCCGTCGCCCACGCGTGCGTGCAGGTGGGCGCGACGATCAACCGGATGGCCTCCGACCTTGTCCTCTACGCCACCGCCGAGTTTGGCTTCGTCTCGCTGCCCGAGCGCTACACGACCGGATCGTCCATCATGCCGCAGAAGCGCAACCCGGACGTGTTGGAACTGGCGCGGGCGCACTACCACCGCCTCACCGCCGAAGCGCACTTCTTGATGACGCTTCCGGCGAACCTTCCCAGCGGCTACCACCGCGACCTGCAACTCACCAAGGAGGCCGTCCTCCGCGCCACGTCGGTGGCCGCCGACCTGCTCGCGGCGATGACGGCGCTGCTGCCGGGGGTGACGTGGAACGCCGAGCGGATGCGCGAGGCGCTCTCGCCCGACCTCTTCGCCACCGCTTACGCCCTCGACCTCGTGGCGCAAGGCGTGCCCTTCCGCGACGCCTATGTGCAGGCCGCCAAGGCCGTCCCCACCCTCGATGTCCCAAGCGAAGCACAAGCGCTCGCCGCGTACCAATCCGACGGGATGCCGGGGCAAGAAGACGCCGCGGCGGCGCGGACACGGCTGGCCCAGAGCGCCGCATGGGCCACACCCGAATAAGAGCCGCCCGCTTCCCGCAATCGACACGTTTGGGGCTTGCATTCGCCATGTCCTGCACCCTACCCTACGCCTCAGCCCCCTCCCGCCGATGGCCACCACCCTCCACGAAGTCTCCCAATACCTCGACGCGGCGTCCGTCCGCTACCGCCACCACGACGACCGCACGCTCGTCTTGATGTACGAGATGGAGCAGTACCGCAACAGCGACGGCGAACCGGCGCTGCTGATCGCCATCACGCTTGAAGAAGACGGGCAGTACGTCAAAATCTTTGCCCCCAGCGCCTTCAATGCCGCCGAGAGCGACCACCTCGACGTGTTCCTGCGCACCTGCATGACGGTGCAGTGGAAGACCAAGCTTGTGCAGTTTGAATACGACCCGTCCGACGGCGAAGTCCGCCCCATCGTGGAGTTTGCGCTCGAAGACTCCGCACTCACCCAAACCCAGCTGATGCGCTGCGTGAGCGGCCTCGTCGGGCTGCTCGACCATTTTGCGCCCACGCTCTACAAGGCGCTCGACGAAGGCGTCGTGGAGATGCCCGACGACAGCGTGGAGGAGGAGACGACCATCGAGAGCCTCGCCGAGTTTCTCGCCGGCTTCCCGCCCGACATCCTCGCCGAAGCCCTCGGCCGCGCCGACGCCCGGATGCGCAGCCGCGAAAACAGCGGCGACAGCGGCCAGCATCCCGAGAACGACGTGGACGACGACGATCCGGACGACGACGGCCCGTTCGGAGATGGCTCCGACGACGCAACGCCCCCCGGCCCACCACCGCTGCCGCCGCTCTGAGGGTGTTTGGTTCTAAATGGATCATCCTCGCCATTCCCCTTCGCATCCTCACCCTTTATGCCACGCGTAACCGGAATCGGCGGTGTTTTTTTCAAGGCCCATGACGCTCCTGCGCTGCAGGCGTGGTACCAAAAGCATCTCGGCGTGGACCTCCAAGCGTGGGGCGGAGCCGTGTTTCCGTGGACAGACGCCGATGGTGCGCCTTGCGGTGGAACGACTGTCTGGTCGGTGGCTCCCGAACAAGACGAGCGGTTTGCTCCAAGCTCTGCCCCGTTTATGATCAACTACCGGGTGGACGATCTGCGCGACCTCGTCGCGGCGCTCCGCGATGCCGGATGCACCATCCTTGGCGAAAGCGCGGACTCCGGCTACGGAGCGTTTGCGTGGATTCTGGATCCCGAAGGCAACAAGATCGAATTGTGGCAGCCTCCACCCGGCCAGTGAAGACCAAAGGCGACGGTCGTTTTGCCTTATAGAATCCGCACGCCTTACGACTTTCGTTGCCGGACGGCTTCGAACAGCAGGATGCCCGCCGCAACGCTCGCGTTGAGGCTCTCTGCGGGGCCGGGCATCGGGATGCGCACGAGCGCGTCGCAGGCTTTGCGCGTCGGTTTGGACAGGCCGCTGCCCTCGCTGCCGATCACCAGCGCCACAGGCTGCGTCCAGTCGAACGCGGTGTGACCGACCGCGTCGTCTTCGCCTGCCGCGCCGACGACCGCGTAGCCGCGCTCTTTGATCGCTTCGAGCGCCACGACGAGGCTGTTCACCCGCGCCGTCGGGATGCGCGGGGCCAGCCCGGCGGAGGCTTTCATCGCCGTCGCGCCAATCGGGGCCATGCCGCGCGCAGGCACCACCGCGCCCGCCGCGCCCGCCGCCACCGCCGAGCGCAGCACCGCGCCCACGTTGTGCGGATCTTCGAGGCCGTCAAAAACCACAAGGATCGGGGCCTTTTCGAGGACAGCGTCGTAGTCGGGCGCGACGAGGTCGAGCATCTCGTGCAGGTCGAGGTATTCGACGGCGCTGCCGAGCGCCACCACGCCTTGGTGCGTCAGCCCGCGCGCCATCGCGTCGATGCGCTGCATCGGCACGAACTGCACCGGCACGCCCGCCGCCCGCGCCGCGCCGACCACGTCTTCGAGGCCGCGCCCGCCCTGCAAGGCGAACACCTTCTCGATGGGCACGTCGCCGCGCTCCAGCGCCTCTTTGACGGGTTTGCGACCTACGATTTGCGGCAACGGCTCAGACATTCGGACAAGGGTTTGATGTGACACGATCCGCCCCCGCATCGGTTCGTTGGATAAATCGTGACGGAATCGGCGGCGTAGAGACGTCCCACTGGGACGTCTCTACGGGCGTCATCCAACGTTGAACGTTCTGCAACAGAACGGGCGTCAATCCAACGTATCGCCCACGAAATACCGGTACATCGGCCAGATCTGCTGCATCGCCTCCAGCCCTGCATCCACCAGCCGCGGCCCCAGCGCCACCGCCTCCGTTCGCGAGACCGTGCGCGTCCACCACAGCCCTTTCACCTTCGCCATCACCGCCGGATCGAACGCCGGGCCAAAATCGAGATCTTCCGAACGGTAGGTGCCTCGAAGTCGCCAGCCGTCCGCCCAAAGCGGCGCGGCAAGCCGGGCAAAATCCTCCGGTTTGGCCGCGATGCGAAGACGCAACGCCTTGGTCAGATCGTCGGCATAGATGCCGGTGAACAGCCCGAACCGGAAGCCGTCGGGCGCGACCGTGTGTGCCGGCTGGATGTCGAAGAGGCGCTTGCGTCCGAGGCGGTAGAAGGCGAACCAGAGGTGGCTTTTGGCCCCGCCCGCGCCGTAATCGTTCTTTTGGAAGCGGGCGAAGACGTTTTTCTCCGTCTCCCACGGCAGTTGCGACGGCAGCACCGCGTTCACGACGAGGTCGTCGCGGTACCGTTTGAACGGCGCGGCGACGTGCCGGTCGAGATCGGGTTTGAGCCGCCGCAGCGTTTCGACGTGCGGCGCGGCCTTGATGGCGTCGAGGAGGTCAAACGTCGTGACGGAAAAACCCTCGAACGACCGCGACGGCGGCTCGGCCACGGTGAGGCGTTTGGGCAGGAAGTCGGAGACGGGCGGGGCATCGTGCATCGAAGGCGCACGCGCCGAACGCCCATCGGTTGCCGACGGGCAACGACGACGCATAGAGACGTCCCACCGGGGCCTCTCCCCGAATCCGATCACGCAAACGCCGCGTCGTGCAGCGCGTCCAGCGTCGGTTCGACGGTCACCGCCACGTCCGGCAGACCGCGCAGCCGCGCCAACGCCTCTGGCTCCGGCGGCGTCGCGCCCGTAGCCTCGGCCACCACGTCCGGAAATTTGGCCGGATGCGCCGTCGAGAGCACCACCATCGGCCCGGACGCCCCTTCGTCCCGGAGTCGGCGCACCGCGTCCAGCCCCACCGCCGTGTGCGGGCACGCGAGGTAGCCGTAACGGTCGTACGTTTCGCGGATGGAGGCGCGGGTGGCCGCATCGTCCGTGACGGTGCCGCGCACGAGCGCCCGCAGCCGCTCCGGCGGCAGCAGCGCGGTGAGCCGTTCGGCGTTGCTGGGGCGGCCCACGTCCATCGCGTTCGAGAGCGTTTGGACGGTATCGGCGGGGCGAAGATCGTCGCCCGCGAGGAAATCAGCAAAGCCCCGGTTGGCGTTGTGCGCGGCCACAAACCCGGCGGCGGGCATTCCGGCCCGATGCGCCATCACCCCCGCCGTGAGGTTGCCGAGGTTGCCGGACGGCACGACAAAGCGCGGCGTATCGCCCAGTTGCCGCACGGCGTCGAGGTAGTAGAGCGACTGCGGCAGGAGCCGTCCGATGTTGATCGAGTTGGCAGACGACAGCCGACCGTGAGCGCGAAACCGGTCGTCCTCGAAGGCCGTCTTGACGAGCCGCTGGCAGTCGTCGAACGTCCCGCGCACCCGCACGGGCGTCACGCCCGGCCGCTCGATCGCGAGTTGCCGCTCCTGCACCTCGCTCACCCGCCCTTCGGGAAAGAGCAGCACGACGCGCACGCCCGGCAGCCCGGAGAAGCCGTCGGCGACGGCGCTGCCCGTGTCGCCGCTTGTGGCCACGAGGATGGTGAGGCGTTCGCCGGGTTCGAGCAACGCATGAGCAAACCGTGCCAACGTCCTTGCCCCCACGTCTTTAAACGAGAGCGTCGGACCGTGGAAGAGTTCGAGCACGAACAGATCGTCGTCCAGCCGAACGAGCGGCGTCTCGAAGTTCAGCGCGTCCCGGACAAGCGCTTCCGCATTAGGGACGGTATCCGCCACGAACGGCGCGAGCACGTGCGCGCCCAAGCCCGCGAGCGACGGCGCGCCCTGCCAGCCATCCGGCAGCGACATCAGCTGTTCCGGCAGGTACAGGCCGCCGTCGGGGGCGAGGCCGTCGAGCAGCGCCGTCTTGAGCGACGCCGGAGGCGAGGCGTTTCGGGTGGAAAAATAGATCATCGTGTGTATGGTTTATGGTGTATTGGAATGCACATCAATCATACACAATACACCATACACGTCCTTATGCTTTCCGGACGCCCTCTTCGCAGGCGTGGGCGGCAGTGGCGAAGGCAGAGATGCCGTGCGCTTCCGAAGCTTCGCGCATCGCCTCGGCGACGCGGGCGGCGTGCAGTCCGCTGCGGCAGAACGCGAACATCGCCGGGCCGGAGCCGGAGAGCGCCACGCCCGCCGCACCCGCGTCCTGCGCTGCCCGCCGGACGGGTTCGTAGCACGGCACCAGCCCCGACCGCACCGGCTCCACCAACCGATCCTGCATGATGCAGCGCCCGGCCTCCTCGACGTCGCCGCGTTCGAGCGCGCCGATCAAGAAGGCGAGGTGTGTGGCGTTGGAGACGGCGTCGCGCAGCGGCACGACCGCCGGCAGCATCGCCCGCGCGGCCTTGGTGAGCACCTGCACCTGCGGCAGGATCACGGCGATGTGCAGCGGCGCGCCGAGGGTGAGGCGGTGGTAACGCGTCGGGTCGGTGGACGAGACGAGCACGAGGCCGCCGAAGAGCGACGGCAGCGCGTTGTCCCCGTGCCACGCGCCGGAGGCGGCGGCTTCGCCCTGCAAGACGGCCTCGATGAGCGACGCCTTCGTCTCGTCGGAGTCGTCCATGCCCAGCGCCATCGCCGCCGCGTACGCGCCGCCCACCGCCGACGCCGCCGACGAGCCGAGGCCGGAGCCGGGCGTGACGGCCTTCGTCACGCGCAGCACCAAGCCGATGTCCGCGCCCGCGTGTTCGAGCACCGAGACGGCCCCGATGGCCGCCGTGTTCTTGTCGTCGGGAGGAAGCGTCCACGACGCGCCGCCGACGGAGGGGACGACGTGCACGCCGGGCGTGTCGGTGATCCACGCCTCCACCGTGTCGTCGAGGCCGCCGATGGCGAGGCCAAGCGTGTCGAAACCGGGGCCGAGGTTGGCGAGGGAGGACGGGGCGAGCACCCGAACGTCGGGGTCGCGCTGCGTAAGGTCGTCGGGTACGGACAAAACGTCGGGGTAGAAAATGAAACGACGGTACAAATCACGGTAGAGACGGCCCACTGGGCCGTCTCTACACGGCATCAACGCGCGGCGATCATCCCCGACTGGCGGGCGTACGCGAACAAACCACCCGCGTGCAGGATCGGAGCGACGTCGCCGAGCGGGCGCAGCGCGTGCGTCTGTCCCGTCGTGTGGTTGGTGATCGTGCCCGAGTCCGGATCTACCGTCACCTCGTCGCCGGTGCGCACCGCCGCCGTCAGGTTCTCCACGCTCTCGCACGGCACGACAAAGCCGCCGTCGACGGCGTTGCGGTAGAAGATGCGGGCGTACGAGGCAGCCACGACCGCGCCGATACCGGCCTCGCGCAGCGCAAACGGCGCGTGCTCGCGCGACGAGCCGCAGCCGAAGTTCTCGCCCGCCACGATCACGGCGTAGCGCGACGTCGTCTCGCCCTCGCCGACAAACGGGATGCCGCCATCGGGCAACCCGGCCTGTTCGATGGGAACGGCCGAGAGCGCGTACTGGCCGTATTTGGCCCGCTCTTCCGGCACGGTCATCGAATAGACGAGGTACCGGGCGGGAATGATCTGGTCGGTGTCGATGCTGTCGCCGAGGACGTAGGCGAGGCCGGAGGTGGTGGCAAGCATGGAGGATGGGAGGGAAGTGTGTTCGCTCGGCTACTGCTCGCTGTTGGGAGTGGGACGCTCGCGGTGCTCGCTAAGGTCAGAACATCGAGTCCGACGTTCTCTGACAACAGGTCGCAACGCGACCGTACACTCCACCACAGCGAAGCGTTCAACGTCTCAGTTCAAGTAGTCGCGAGGATCCGTCAAGACGCCGGTGAGGGCGCTGGCGGCAACGGTGAGCGGCGAGGCGAGGTACACGGCGGCACCTTGGCTGCCCATCCGACCGGGGAAGTTGCGGTTGGTGGTGGACACCACGTTCTCGGCATCCTGCGCCCGCCCGAACGTATCCGGCGGCCCGCCGAGACACGCGCCGCACGAGGCATCGCCGATGTGGCAGCCTGCGTTCACGAACACGTCGTGGAGGGATTCGTCGCCCACAAACGTCGTCTTGAGCTGCTCGCCGACGAGCCGCGTGGCAGGCACGATGAACGTGGGAATGCGCACCTCGTGGCCGCGCAGCAGCCGGGCCGCCGCCTCGAAGTCTTCGAGCTTGCCGCCCGTGCAGGAGCCGACGTACGCCCGTTGCAGCTTCGTCCCGGCCACTTCGCGCACGGCGGCGCGGTTGTCGGGGCGGTGCGGCTTGGCCACCAGCGGCTCGATCTGCGTGGCATCGAACGTCCACGTCCGCTGATACGCCGCGTCGGGGCGGGTGTAGACGGGGGTAAAATCGACGTCGGTGCGGGCGCGGACGTAGTCGAGGATGGCCTCGTCGGGCGCGAGGATGCCGTTCTTGCCGCCCGCTTCGATGGCCATGTTGGTGAGCGTCATCCGCTCGTGGACGGGAAGGGCGTAGACCGCCTCGCCGTCGAACTCCATCGCCGCATACGTCGCCCCGTCGATGCCGATCTCTCCGATGACGTGAAGGATGAGGTCTTTGGCCGTAAGGTACTCGGGGAGAGCGCCTTCGAAGACGAACCGAAGCGTCGGCGGCACCTTCACCCAGAGCTTGCCCGTGCCGAGAATGAACGCCGCGTCGGTGTTGCCGACGCCCGTGGCAAACATCCCAAACGCGCCGCTGGTGCAGGTGTGGCTGTCGGTTCCGAAGAGCACTTCGCCGGGGCGGTTGAAGCCCTCTTCGGCCAGCGCCATGTGGCAAACGCCCTTGTAGCGCGGCGTGCCCACGTCGTAGAAGTGCCTCAGGCCTTGCTCCGCCGCCATCTGCCGGAGCGCCACGACGTTGCGGTGCGCGTGGACGTCCTCGGTAAAGATGTAGTGATCGGGAATGACAACCACCCGGTCGGCGTCCCAGAACCGGGCGTCTTCGCCAAACTCGCGCTTGAAGATGTCGTAGGCGGGCGGGCCGCACACGTCGTGGGTGAGCAGCGTGTCGACGTTAACCCAGACGTTGTCGCCGGGCTGCACGCGGTCGCGGCCGGAGGCGCGGGCAAGGATTTGTTCGGTGAGAGTCATGGAGTGGGTTCGCTTCGCTGTTGGGGGGTGGGACGCTCTCTTCGGTCGCGGTTGTCGGAGTGGCTGTGACCGCGTCCTCTGACCACAGCGAGCCGCAGGCGAGCGTCCAACGATCGACCGTCAACCCTCACCCGCCGAAGCTGGACATGATGCCTTCGCCGGCGAAGCGAACGCCGTTGCGGTCGTTGCGGTAGGCTTCGAGCTGGTTGAGCGCGTCGAGGTAGGCCTCGGCGCTGGCCTGGAGCACGTCGGTGTGGCGGGCGACGCCCCGGAAGAACGCGCCGCTGTGCCCGATGAGCGCCGTCACCTCGCCGACCGCGTCGGCACCTTCCGAGACCGATCGGATGGAGTAGGAGACGAGTTCGTGCGGCTGGCCGGTGGCCGCATCGAGCGCCGAGTACAGCGCCGAAACCGGGCCGTCGCCCGTGCCGGTCGTGGTAGAAGTCGTGCCTTCGTGCTTCTCGAAGACGGTAACGTCGGCCTTGGGGTCTTGGCCGGTTTCGACGAGCACGCGGAAGTGCTGGAGTTGGTACGCAGGCATCACGGCGTCAGGGGAGGAAGAGGAGAGAAGATGGCGGAGGTCGGTGTCGTAAAGCTCCTTCTTGCGGTCGGCGAGCAGGACGAACCGTTCGTAGATATCGTCCAAGTTGAGGGAAGTTAGCGTCGCGCCGATTTTTTCGAGCCGAGAAAACAGCCCTGCGCGCCCGGAGTGCCGCCCAAGCCGGATGCCGGCGTCGGGGTCCTGCCCCACGTCCTGCGGGCGCATGATCTCGTAGGTGGCGCGGTTTTTCAGGATGCCGTGCTGGTGGATGCCCGCCTCGTGCGCGAAGGCGTTGCGCCCCACGATGGCCTTGTTGGGCGCGACGGGGAAGCCGGTGGCCTGCTGCGCCGCCCGAGAGGCGTCCATCAACTGCGCCGCCACGATGTTCGTCGCCACTCCAAACGCCTCGCCGCGCGTGTGCAGCGCCATCACGACCTCTTCGAGCGACGCGTTGCCCGCCCGCTCGCCGAGGCCGTTGAGCGTGCACTCCACCTGCCGCGCACCGGCGGCGACGGCGGCAAGGCTGTTGGCCGTGGCAAGGCCGAGGTCGTCGTGGCAGTGGGCGGAGAGCACGACCCGCGTGTCCGGAATCATCGCGCGGACGCGGGCGAACAGCGCGCCGTATTCGTGCGGCAGGCAGTAGCCGGTGGTGTCGGGAATGTTGAGCGTCGTCGCGCCGGCTTCAACCACGGCGGCGAGCACGTCGCAGAGGTAGCCGGGGTCGGTGCGGCCCGCGTCTTCGGCGGAAAACTCGACGTCGGGGGTGAAGGCCCTGGCCATCTGCACCGCTTCCACCGCCATCTTCAAGATCGTCCGGCGCTTCTCGGCCAGCGTCGTGCCGTACTTGGCCTCGCCGAACTTGGCGGTGAGGTGGATGTCGGACGTGGCGATGAACGTGTGGATGCGCGGATGCTGCGCACCCTGCAACGCGTCGATGGCGGCTTGAAGGTCGACCTTGACGGCGCGGGCCAGCGCGGCGATCACGGGACGACGGGCGGCCTCGGCGACGGCCTGCACCGATTCAAACTGGTGCGGCGACGACACGGGGAAGCCCGCCTCCAAGATGTCGACGCCCATCCGGTCGAGCAGCTGGGCAAGCATCACCTTTTCGGCGAGCGTCATCGACGCGCCGGGCGCTTGTTCGCCGTCGCGGAGGGTCGTATCGAAGATGCGGACGATGTCGTTCATGGCGGAATCGTGTGCAAGGGTCGTTCGCGAACGACCCGAACGGGAAAATCAGGCGGTGGCGTGGTCGATGACGGCGCGGGCGACGGCGTCGGTGGTGGCGGTGCCGCCGAGGTCGGCGGGGACGATCCCCTGCCCCAGCGCCGCACCGACGCCCCGGCGCAAGGCAGCGGCGAGTTCAGGCAGTTCCACGTCGTCGAAAAGCAGCGCCCCGCTCAAGATGGTGCCCATGGGGTTGGCGATGCCCTTGCCGGCGATGGACGGGGCGGAGCCGTGGATCGGCTCGAACAGTCCGGGGCCGTCGCCGCCGACGCTCGCCGACGGCAGCACGCCGAGCGAGCCGGGCAACGTGGCGGCAAGGTCGGAGAGGATATCGCCGAAGAGGTTGCCGGTGAGCACGACGTCGAAGTCGGTGGGCCGCAGGACGAGGTCCATCGCCGCGCTGTCCACATACCGATGTTCGAGATCGACGTGCGGATAGCGGGTGCGCTGCACCTCGGAGACCACATCGCGCCAGAGCCGCGATACCGCCAGCACGTTCGCCTTGTCGATGCTCGTCACCCGGCCCCGCCGTCGCTCGGCCCACTGGAACGCCACCTCCGCCACCCGTCGAATCTCGACTTCTTGGTAGCGCATCGTCGAGACGCCCTCACGCTCCGGCGCGTCGCCGGTCACGAACGACGGCTCGCCGAAGTAGACGCCGCCGAGCAGCTCGCGGACGATCAGCATGTCCGTGCCGCGCACGATCTCTGGGCGCAGCGGCGACCGCTCCACCAGCGCGTCGGGCACGGCGACGGGGCGCAGGTTGGCGAACCCGCCAAGGGCGGCGCGGAGCCGCAGCAACCCGCGCTCGGGCCGACGCTCCGGCGGCAGCGTGTCCCACGCCGGGCCGCCGACTGCACCGAGCAGCACCGCATCCGCCGCAAGCACGCCGTCGCGGGTGACGGCTGGGAACGGGTCGCCGGTGGCGTCGAACGCCGCGCCACCGATGGGGTATTCGGCGACGGCAAGCGCCACGCCCGCGGGTTCGGCCACGGCGCGCATCGCCGCGAGGGCGGCCTCGGTTACTTCGCGCCCGATGCCGTCGCCGGGCAGCCACGCAAGGTTGAGGACGCGGGGGGAAACGTCGTTCGTCATGGGAAGACAGTGGAAGAGGCCGTTCGCGAACGGCCCTTACGCAACGGATTCGGGTTCGGCGGCGGGGGCTGGACGCAGCCACGACATCATTCCGCGCAGCGTCGCGCCGGTCGTTTCGATCGGGTGCTGCGCCGATTCCGCCCGCAGCGCGAGGAAGCGCGGGTTGCCCGCCTCGCAGTCGGCGATCCATTCGCGGGCGAACGTGCCGTCTTGCACCTCGGTGAGGATCTCCTTCATCCGTGCCTTCACCTCCGGGCCGAGCACACGCGGGCCGCGGGTGTAGTTGCCGTACTCGGCGGTGTCGGAGATCGAGTAGTTCATCCGCGCCAGTCCGCCTTCGTACATCAAATCCACGATGAGCTTGAGTTCGTGGAGGCACTCGAAGTAGGCCATCTCGGGCGGATAGCCCGCCTCGGTGAGCGTTTCGAAGCCCGCGCGCACGAGCGCCTCGGCCCCGCCGCACAGCACCGCTTGCTCGCCGAAGAGGTCGGTTTCGGTCTCATCCTTGAACGTCGTCTCGATCACGCCCGCCTTGGTGCCGCCGATGGCGTCGGCGTACGAGAGCGCCAGGCCCAGCGCGCCGCCGGTGGCGTCCTGCGCCACGGCCACGAGGCACGGTACGCCGCCGCCCTGCGCGTACATCCGGCGCACGAGGTGGCCCGGCGACTTCGGCGCGACCATGAACACGTCGACGCCCTCCGGAATCGGGATCGCGCCGTAGTGGATGTTGAAGCCGTGGCCGAAGGCCAGCGCCTTGCCGGGAACGATGTGCTCGGCGATTTCCTCGCGGTAGACCTTGGCTTGGTGCTGGTCGGGCAGCAAGATCATCACCACGTCGCCCCATGCAGCGGCGTCGGCGACGGACTTGACCGTCAGCCCGGCGGCTTCGGCCTCGGCGATGCGCGGCGACCCGTCGCGAAGGCCGACCGCGACCTCCACGCCGGATTCGTGCAGGTTTTGGGCGTGGGCGTGGCCTTGGCTGCCGTAACCGATGATGGCGACGCGGCGGCCGCGGATGATCTCAGGGTCGGCGGTGTAGTGGACGTTCATGGAGATAAGAGGGTTGGGAGTGGTTTGCTCGCCTTGCGGCTCGCGGGTGGTGGTCAGAAGACGTTGTAGGAAGACGTGAAACGGTTCGAGAGCGGAGGCGGGTGCGTTTGTTCGGGAGGCGATCTATCCGGGCACCTTCGGACTCCCCGCAGCGAGGCGCAGCCGAGCGAACCCACAGGGAGCGAAGCGACCGAAACGCGACCAACGGGAGCGTTTCAGTCGCCGTACACAATCTCCCGGCGCATCGCCACGCGGCCCGAGCGGGCTACGTCGGTGACGCCAAACCGGGCGACGTGCGCGACGAACTGGTTGATCTTGGCGACGGGGCCGGACAGTTCGATCACCAACGTCTCCGGGCGCACGTCCACAACGATGCCTTTGTAGAAACCGATCAGATCGACAAGCTCCGACCGCGTCTCCGGCGTGTAGTGCACGCGCACGAGGCACAGTTCGCGCTCAACGTGCTCGGCAGAGGTGAGATCGTCCACGGCCAGCACGTCCACGAGGTTTTTGACCTGCGCGATGGCCTGTTCCATCTGGCGCGGCGAGCCGGAGGTGGTGAGCGTCATCCGCGAGACCGTCGGGTCTTCGGTGGGGCTGACCGTCACGCTGTCGAGGTTGAAGCCGCGCTGCGAGAACAGGTTGGCAACGCGGTTGAGCGCTCCGGCGTGGTTTTCCAGCCGCACGGCGAGGACGCGACGTTCGTCGTCGGACGGCGACGCAGCGGCACGGGATGCGGGGAGAGGAGCAGCGTTGGTCATATGGAGGGGAAATGGTCAAGCGTCAATGGTCCAAGGGAAGGCACGTTTCGCATGCGAATTCGGCCGTTGACGTTATCCGTCGAAGCGGTCGCGGGTGAGGATCATGTCGCCGGTGGCGGCTCCGGCAGGCACCATCGGGAAGACCATCTCTTCGGTGGGCACGACGCATTCGACGAGCTTCGGCCCCGGCGTGGCGAGCGCGTCCCGGATGGCCGCCTCTGCCTCGTCCACGGTGGTCGTCCGCACGCCCGGAATGCCGTACGCTTCGGCGAGCTTGACGTAGTCGGGGTTGAGGTCGGTGAGGTCGGTGTGGCTGTAGCGCTCTTCGTGGAAGAGTTCTTGCCACTGCCGCACCATCCCGAGGTACGAGTTGTTGACGACGACGAACAACACGTTCAGGTTGAACTTGCGCGCCACCGCCATCTCCTGCGCGTTCATCACGAAGCCGCCGTCGCCGGAGACCGACAGGACGGGCAAGTCGTCCCGCCCCTGCTCCCGGAGCGCGAACGCCGCACCGATGGCTGCCGGGACGGAGAAGCCCATCGTGCCGAGGCCGCCGCTGGTGATGTGGCTGCGCGGCTCGACGTAGCGGAAGTACTGCGCGGCCCACATCTGGTGCTGGCCCACGTCGGAGACGAGCACCGCGTGCCCGCCCGTGGCCTCGCGCAACATCTCGATGACGCCTTGCGGACGGAGCACGCCGTCGCGGGCGAAGTCGAGCGGCGCTTCGGCCTTCCACGCGGCGATTTGCGCGTGCCACGCGTCGCGCTCCTTGCGTTTCACGAGCGGACTCAGCACTTCAAGTACTGCTTTAACATCTCCGCGTACGGGGCAGTCCGCCACCACGTTCTTGCCAATGCACGCGGCGTCGATGTCGATGTGAACGATCTGCGCGAGCGGCGCCCACGCCTCCAGCTTGCCCGTCACCCGGTCGTCGAAGCGTGCGCCCACGGCCACGATCAGGTCGGCGTTTTGGATCGCTTGGTTGGCGTACCATGTGCCGTGCATCCCCAGCATATGCAGCGCCAACGGGTCGTCTTCGGGGAACGCGCCGAGGCCGTGGAGGGTGGTCGTCACCGGCAACCGGTTGCGCTGGGCAAAGGCCGTCAGTTGCGCCCCGGCGTTGGCCATAATCGTGCCGCCGCCCACATACAGCACCGGGCGCTCCGAGGCGTTGAGCATCTGCGCCGCCATCTGCACAAATACCGGATCGGGATCGGGCGTGGACTCGTAGCCGCGCGGCACGATGGCTTCGGGCCACTCGAACACCCCGCTCGACGCGATCATGTCCTTGGGCAAATCCACCACCACCGGGCCGGGCCGTCCGGTTTCGGCGAGGTGGTAGGCGGCGCGGATGGTCGGCACGAGGTCCTCAAACCGCCGCACCTGAAACGAGTGCTTGGTGATGGAGCGGGTGATGCCCATCATGTCCGTCTCCTGGAAGGCGTCGTTGCCGATGAGGTGGCTCGACACTTGCCCCGAGAACACCACGAGCGGGATCGAATCCATGTACGCATCGGCGATGCCTGTGACGGCGTTCGTCGCACCCGGCCCGCTGGTGACGAGCACTGTGCCGACGCCGCCGGTGGCTTTGGCGTAGCCCTCGGCCATGTGCGTGCCGCCCTGCTCGTGGCGGCAGAGGATGTGCTGCCAGCGCGGCTGAATCCGCGCCATCTCGTCGTAGATCTTGATGATCGCGCCGCCGGGGTACCCGAACACGATCTGCACACCCTGCGCGTCGAGGGCGTGGCAGAAGGCTTCCGCGCCGGTCATGACCGTGCCGTCGAGCGGGTGCGGCGTGTGGGGGGCGGCGGTGGGGGCGGTGACGAGTTCCATAGGACGAGAAGAGAGAAGCGGTCGGAGAGGCGCAGATGCCGAGGGGGGACTGTTCGCGAACGGCCCTTACGTCGGTTCGGGCACGGGAGCACCGGGCACGCGCAGCACCGCCCCTTCCGAGGCGGACGTGACGAAGTAGGCGTAGCGTTCGAGCCAGCCGCCGCGCAGCTTCGACTGGAAGGCGGGGAGTGCGGCCAAACGCCGCGCGATCTCGTCGTCCGGCACGCCGAGGCGGATCGTGCCCGCGTTCAGATCGAGCTCGATGCGGTCTCCGGGTTGCACCGCGGCAATCGGCCCACCGGCGGCGGCCTCGGGCGAGACGTGCCCGACGCTCAGGCCGCGCGTGCCGCCGGAGAAGCGTCCGTCCGTCACCATCGCCACGGACGTGTCGAGGCCCATCCCGGCCAGCGCAGACGTAGGCGCGAGCATCTCCGGCATCCCCGGCCCGCCACGCGGCCCTTCGGTGCGGATGACCACGACCTCGCCTGCCTTCACTTCGCCACCGAGAATACCCTCCACCGCCGCGTCTTGGCTTTCGTAGATCCGTGCCGGACCGGCGAACGTGAGCATATGGTCGGCCACCGCGCCGGACTTCACCACCGCGCCGTCCGGCGCGAGGTTGCCGTCCAAGATGGTGAGGCCGCCGGTGGTACGGAACGGCGCATCGACCGTCCGAATCACCCGTCCGTCCGGCGTCTTCGCGTCGGCCAGATGGTCGGCAAACGTCTCGCCCGCCACGCACGGACGGTCGGTTTCGATCAGGTCGTGCCGCGCCAACTCGCCGAGGATCGCCGGGACGCCGCCCACCCGGTCGACATCTTCCATGTGCACCGTTTTGATCGCCGGGGCGATTTTGCACAGGTACGGCGTGCGGGCCGAGATCTCGCGGATGCGGCGCAGGTCGTAGTCGACGTCAGCCTCGCGGGCGGCGGCGAGCAGGTGCAGCACCGTGTTGGTCGAGCCGCCCATCGCCATATCCAGCGCAAAGGCGTCGTCGAGGGCCGTTTCGGTGAACACGTCGCGGATCGAGAGGCCTTGCTTGACCAGTTCCACCACCCGAGCGCCCGCGGCTTCGGCGAGGGCTTTGCGGCGCGGGTCGGTGGCGAGGATGGAGCCGTTGCCGGGCAGCGCCAGGCCGAGAGCCTCCATCAAGCAGTTCATCGAGTTGGCCGTGAACATGCCCGCGCAGGAGCCGCACGACGGGCAGCCGTGGGCTTCGAGGTCGTACAGCTCGGCCTCGCCGATGTCGCCTTTTTGGAAGCGCCCGACGCCCTCAAACACCGAGATCAGGTCGATGGCTTCGCCGGTGATGGCGCTCATGCCCGCCTGCATCGGCCCGCCGGAGACGAAGATCGTCGGGACGTTCACCCGCAGCGCGCCCATCAGCATGCCCGGCACGATCTTGTCGCAGTTGGGGATGCACACGAGGCCGTCGAGCCAATGCGCGTTCACGACCGTCTCCACCGAGTCGGCGATGAGTTCGCGGGAGGCGAGGCTGTAGCGCATCCCGATGTGGCCCATCGCGATGCCGTCGTCCACGCCGATGGTGTTGAACTCGAAGGGCACACCGCCCGCCGCGCGCACCGCGTCTTTCACGACCTTGCCGAAGGCTTGGAGGTGGACGTGCCCCGGGATCAGGTCGATGTACGAGTTGCAGATGCCGATGAACGGCTTGCCAAAGTCCTCGTCGGAGCGGATGGCCCCGGTGGCACGGAGCAGGCTGCGGTGCGGCGCACGGGTGAAACCGTCGGTGACGGCGGCGCTGCGGCGCGGACGCGGGTCGGGTGGCGCTTGCATCGGGCGGGGTGGCCGTCCACCCTCTCGCCGATCAAGTCGTTTGTGCGTGCAGGTGGACGGTCCGTTCTAAGGAAGAAGGACGAGGACGAGGAGCGTGATAACGAAAAGGACGACGAGCGGCAGCCCATCGTCCCTTACAACCACGCCTTGCACGGCGGTCATCGCTGCGGCCCGAGGCGCACACATCGCTCCGCGGTGTCCGGTGGACATCGGCGCGGAGGAACGAGATTGCACAGGGAAAGCCATCGGGGTCGAGGCGGCGGTGACGGTGGAAAGCTCCGTCATTGGGATCGGCCTGCGCAAGTCCTCCTGAACGCCCCAGCGAAACTTCGCAGCGCACACTACACATCTTTCGTATATCAAAATCATTAACACCCTTTCTTTTTTAGGTTCGGAAGCGGTTTTGTCTTGTTTACATGCCTGTTCAACGCTCGCCCCTGGAATCCGTCTTCACGCGATGTTCGCGAGTTTAACGGTTGGAGCAGGCGTTGGACTCCCAAAGGATGCGCCTCGCGCCCTGCGCCACACACCGAAAGCGCCGCGTCAGGGCCGGTGCAACCCGCCAACCGCTTGACGTTCCGGGCGTCTTCGCGCCCGATTTCCAACCCCTATCCGGTTGACCAACACCAGACTGGCCGCAATCCCCACCCCGCCCACCAGCATTCCCACGGTCAGCGGTTCGCCCAAGAGCCACGCTCCCCCGAGCACGCCGGAAACCGGGATGACGTACATGACGGTGTATGTTAGGGTCGGTCCGACACGCTCCAGCAGAAAGAAATAGAGCAGGTACGCCACGACGGTCGAGAGCACGACCAACCCCAGGAGCGCTCCGGCCGCTGTGGCCGAAGGCGTCGCGGAGGGAGCGGTCGCAACGGCCGGAACGGCCCGCCACACCGCCGCTGCCACCTGCTGCCCGAAGACCAAGACCGGGCGCGGCACATCGGCCATGGATCGGGTAGCGTAGATGCCGGCCCATGCGTACAGGAACGTTGCGGCCCCTATCGCCACGACGGCCCACCCCACCGCGGGCGTTTGCGGAAGCGGACTCAAGCCGACGAGGACGCCGACGGAGACGGCTCCCACGACCAGCCCTGCCCGCTGCCCGACCATCGGCCGTTCGCCAAACCCGAACCACCCCACCAGCCCGGCAAAGTGCGGATGCCCCGCGTTCAAGATGGAGGCGAGCGAGGCGGTAATGTGGACTTCCGCAAACGCGATGAGCACGAACGGAAGAGCCGCATTCGCCGCGCCGAGCGCCAACGGCCTTCTCACCCGGCCGTTGGTCCCCAGAATGCCGCGTCGCATCGCGATCGCCGTCAGAGACCGTCGGGGACTGCTCCCCGGCGCTCAAGCCTTGTACCGGATTGCAATAGAGACCGAATGGGCGTCGCGACCGGCACGTTTGTGACCGTCCCTCACCCCTCCTCCCCCACCGACGAGCGCTTCGGCTTGGCAGCCCCATCATCGTCTCTTCGGCGTCAGAAGCGCGACCAGGCGTTTGATGGCCGTCTTTCAAGCCCCAGCCTGAACCTGTCTGCTCGGACGCGGCGTTCAAGGCGGCTATGCTCCTCTTTCCCGAATCCGCCGCCGCGCAACTCGGCTTCGACGCCGTGCGCCAGCGCCTTGCGCACCACGCCTTGGGTGCGGAGGCGCACGAGCGCTTGGCCCGCCTCGGCCCGTTCCGCTCGCTCGACGACGCCCAAACCGGCCTCGCCCGCGTGGCCGAACTCGCCGACGCGCTTCGTTTTGACGATCCCGTGCCGTTTGGCCCGGTGCTCGACCTGCGCGAGCCGATGCGCCGCATCGCGCCGGAGGATGCCGTTGCCCCTGCCGACGATCTCGTGGCGCTGCGCCGGGTGCTCGCATCCGTCCGAAAGCTCCGGGCCTACTTCGACGGGCGCACGGCCAAGTACCCGAACCTCGCCGACGTGGCCGCGCCGCTCACGCCCGCTCCGGAGCTGGAACGCGCGCTCGACCGCGTGTTTGGCGAGGACGGCCAGATGCGCGACGATGCCTCGCCCGAGCTGGCACGCATCCGCCGCCAAATCGTCCGCGTCGCCCAACACCTGCGCGACGCCGTGCTCGACGAGATGCGCCGGGCCGTCCAAAACGGCTATGCCGCCGACGAGCAGCCGACGATTCGGGGCGGACGGTTCGTGCTGCCCATCCGCGCCGAAGCCAAGCGCAAAATCCCCGGCTTCGTCCACGACACCTCCGCCACCGGCCAGACCGTCTACCTCGAACCGGCGTCGGTGCTCGATCTTGGCAACGACGTGCGCGAGCTTGAGCTGGCCGAACACCGCGAAGTCGAGCGCATCCTCAAAGACGCCACGGCGGCGGCGCGGGCGCACCTGCCCACGCTCCGCCCCAGCCTGCGGGCGCTCGTGGCCCTCGACCTGCTCCAAGCCAAGGCGTGGCTGGCGCTCGACCTCGACGCGCAGCCGTTTGAGATGGGCGGCGATGGCGTGATTCATCTCGTCAAAGCCCGCCACGCCGCGCTCGTGCTTCGGTTTGCCGCCGAGCAGCTGCCCGGAACGCCGCCGCGCGAGGTCGTCCCGCTCTCGATTGCCCTCGACGACGACGCCCGCACGCTCGTCATCACCGGCCCCAACGCGGGCGGCAAGTCGGTGGCGATGAAGACCGTGGGCCTGTGCGCGCTGATGGCGGCCTGCGGACTGCTGCTGCCCGCCGCGCCCGGTACGCGGGTGGACTTCTTCGACCGGCTGTACGCCGACATCGGCGACGCGCAGAGCCTCGACGACGACCTCTCGACGTTCTCCAGCCATGTGGCCCGCCTTCGCCAAGTGCTCAAAGGCGCAGGCCCCGGCACGCTCGTCTTGCTCGACGAGGCCGGCACCGGCACCGACCCCGCCGAAGGCGGCGCGCTTGCCCAGGCCGTGCTTGAACGCCTCACCGACGCGGGTGCGCGGACGATTGCCACCACGCACATCGGTGCGCTCAAGGCCTTCGCCCACGACCATCCGCATGTGCGCAACGGCGCGATGCGCTTCGACACCGACACGCTCGCGCCCACCTACCGATTCGACCCCGATGTGCCGGGCGCATCGTACGCGCTCGAAGTGGCGGCGCGCGGCGGATTGGATGCACGGCTCTTGGATCGGGCGCGCGATCTGGCGGGCACGCAGTCGGCGGCGCTCTCCGACCTCATCCTCGACTTTCAAACCAAGGCGCAGACCCTCGACGAGCGCCTCGCCGAAGCCGCCCAGCAGCACAAGGTCGCCGAAGCCGCCCGCCACGACTTCGAGCAGCGCCGCGATCAGATGCGCCGCCAGCGCGACAGCCTCCGCGCAGAAGCCCTCGCCGAGGCGGATCGGATCGTGAAAGAGGCCAACGCGGCGGTGGAACGTACCATCCGCGAGATCAAGGAGGCGCAGGCCGCCCCGGAGGCGACCAAAGCCGCCCGCGAAGCCCTCGCCGACGCCCGGCAGACAATCGAACACCGCAAAGGCAAGACCGACCGGCGGGTGAAACGATCCGCGCCGCGCCCGCCGTCTACCCCGGCAGCGCTCGTGCCGCTCTCGGTGGGCGACCAGGTGATGCTCGACGGCGGCGCTACACCGATGGAGGTCTTGGAAATCCGCGGCACGAAGGCGACGGTCGCGTCGGGGATCGTCAAGATGACGGTGGAGACGTCCCGGCTGCGGCGCGTGGGCGGGCGGGCGGCGCAAGCGTTCGAGGTGCGGCAGACCGGCGGCGGCCTTGGCGCGCTCACGGCCCAAACCAACCTGAACGTGATCGGCAAACGGCTCGACGAAGCCCTTGCGGCCCTGCCCCGCTTCCTCGACGCGGCGGCGACCAGCGGCGTGGCCAGCGTGGAAATCGTGCACGGCAAGGGCACCGGCGCGCTCCGCAAAGGCATCCGCGACTGGCTCACCGAACAGCCGCACGTCGTCGGTTTTGGCGACGGGCCGGTTGACGGCGGCGGCGCGGGCATCACGGTCGTAGCGCTGCGCTGATCCGAATCGCCTCGCTGGAATCTTGCCCCGTCCCGCCGTCGTGGAAGACGGCATCCTACCCGCTCGTTTTCGGGCCGATCGCGATCGGCCCCTCCATCAACCTTCTCTTATGGCCGACTTCCGCATCGAAAAAGACTCCCTCGGCGAGGTGCGCGTCCCCGCTGACGCCCTCTACGCCGCCCAGACGCAGCGCGCCAAGGACAACTTCCCCATCTCGAACCTGCGCTTCTCGCGGCGCTTCATCCAAGCGCTGGGCCTCATCAAAGGCGCTGCCGCCAAGGCCAACCGCGACCTTGGCATCCTCGACGCCGCCAAGGCCGACGCCATCGTGGCCGCTGCCGAGGCCGTGGCCGACGGGCAGCACGACGACCAGTTCGTGCTCGACATCTTCCAAACCGGATCGGGCACGTCGACCAACATGAACGCCAACGAGGTGCTCGCCGCCCTCGCCAGCCGGGCCGTCGGAGGCGACCACAGCGTCCACGCCAACGACGACGTAAACGCCAGCCAATCGTCCAACGACGTCATCCCCACGGCGATGCACGTTTCCGGACGGATGGCGATCGTGCAAGACTTGCTCCCCGCGCTCGACCGCTTCGCCGCATCCCTCGACGCCAAGGCCGAAGAATTCTCGGATGTGGTCAAGTCGGGCCGGACGCACCTGATGGACGCCACGCCCGTCACGCTCGGGCAGGAGTTCGGCGGCTACGCCGCGCAAACCCGCCTGTGCATCCGCCGCCTCGAATGGGCCGCCGCCGACCTCTCCAGCCTCGCGCTCGGCGGCACCGCCGTGGGCACGGGCATCAACACGCCGAAGGGGTTTGCCGAGAAGGCCATCTCGTACCTGTCGGACGACTCCGGCATGACGTTCGAGGAGGCCGAAAACCACTTTGAGGCGCAGTCGGCGAAGGACGCGTACGTGTTCGCTGGCGGCGCGCTCAACACGCTGGCCGTGGCGCTGATGAAGATCGCCAACGACATCCGCCACCTTTCGTCCGGCCCCACGAGCGGCCTCGCCGAGATCCAACTGCCGAGCCTCCAACCCGGCTCGTCGATCATGCCCGGCAAGGTCAACCCGGTGATGTCGGAGGCGATGATGATGGTGTGCGCCCGCGTGATGGGCAACGCCACGACGCTCACCGTCGGCGGGCAGCACGGCAACTTCGAGTTGAACGTGATGATGCCGGTGATGGCGCACGCGCTGCTCGAATCGGTGGAGATTCTCACGCACATCCTCGACGCCTTCCGCACGAAAGCCCTCGACGGCATCACCGCCAACCGCGAGCGCTGCCGCGACCTGCTCGAGCGCAACCCGGCGATTGCCACCGCGCTCAACCGCACCATCGGCTACGACCTCGCCTCCAAGGTGGCGAAGAAGGCCGCCGCCGAAGGCCGAAGCGTCCGCGACGTCGTGCTGGAGATGGGCGTGCTGCCGGAAGGTGCCGACCTCGACGCGCTGCTCGACGTGAAGGAGATGACCGAGCCGGGCATCCCCGGCGAACACTAAGAACGCCGAACCCAACCGGATGCCGTCGCGAGCTTAGCGAAGCGATCTCGTCGCTTGGACCACGAACGACGAGATCGCCGCGTCGCTGCGCTCCTCGCGAGGACACCACGGTTGGAAGGGACTCTCAGTAGCGATGCTCGACCTTCACTTCGGCGACAACCTCGACGTGCTGCGCACCCTTCCCGATGCGTCGGTGCGGCTCATCTACATCGACCCGCCCTTCAACACAGGGAAAGTGCAAGCCCGTACCCAAATCCAAACCGTCCGCGACGACGAGGGCGACCGGACGGGCTTCCAAGGCCAACGTTACCGCACGATCCAGCTCGGCACGAAGTCCTACGACGACGTGTTTGACGACTACCTCGGCTTTCTCGAACCGAGGCTCGAAGAAGCCCGGCGCGTGCTCACCGACGACGGCAGCCTGTTCGTCCACCTCGACTACCGCGAGGTCCACTACGTCAAGGTTTTATTGGACCAGATGTTCGGGCGAGCCTCGTTCGTCAACGAGATCATCTGGGCCTACGACTACGGCGCACGCTCGCGCTCGCGCTGGTCGCCCAAGCACGACACCATCCTGTGGTACGCCAAAGACCCGGAGCGGTATGTGTTTCGTCTTGACGACGCCGACCGGATTCCGTACATGGCACCCGGGCTTGTCGGGCCGGAAAAGGCCGCGCGCGGCAAGACGCCCACCGATACATGGTGGCACACCATCGTCAGTCCCAACGGCAAGGAGAAAACCGGCTACCCGACCCAGAAGCCGCTCGGCATCTTGGAGCGAATCGTCAAGGTGCACTCCGACCCCGGCGATGTGCTGCTGGACTTCTTCGCCGGCAGCGGCAGCTTCGGCGAGGCGGCGTTGCGAAACGACCGGCGGGCGATTCTGGTGGACAGCAACCCCGAAGCGCTCGACGTGATGATGCGGCGGCTGGCGTTTGCCAGTCCGCGCTTGCACGGCGTAGACGCGGCGGTCAGTCCCCGAGCGTGAGCACGTCGGGGCCGGAGACCTTGCGGACGTGGCAGCCGTCGTTCTGGAAGCGGAACACCGACGCCACCGACTTGCCGTCGGACGTGGCCGTCACGGTGATGTTTTCGCCGCTGCGGGAGATGGGAATGCCGTCGGTCATGACGGTGTAGGTCGAGAGTGCGCTGCTGGGCCGGTCGCCGCGCGGGGCCACGCAGCCCTGCTGGCCGTCGGCCGTGCAGGCGAGATCCGTGCCGTCGGAGCGGCGAATCGCCAATCGCGCGTCGGTGACGGGCTGGCCGGAGGCCGTTTGCACGCGCACGGCATAGGAGCGGTACTCCATCGTGCAGACCTGCGTTGAGTCCGACGAGGCGGGCGGGGTGGTTTCGGCAACGGGAGGCGTTACCGGCGCGGCGCAGGCGGCAAGCACCAGCGATGCGGCAAGGGGTGCAACGAATCGGGCAATCATACGTCCACAAGGAAGCGGCAACCGCATCAACGCGGTTGATATCCGTATGGTACACCAAGATCATTCGCGGCACGTCGTGTGCGAAAACGTTTTCCGGCTTCGTTGACGTTCTGAACCGTCCGGGTGCTCGACGGCGGTCCGCTTTCCGAACCTTACATGACCATGAACGCACGCAAACTCGCGCCCCTTCTCCTTGCCCTGCTGCTGGCATTCGGTGCCGGGGTGTTCTTCACCACCGCCGGTTCAAGCCTGTTCGGCTGGACACATCTCACCCGCACCGGCCTCGCCGAGGGCGACACCCAGCTTGCCAGCAACCCCGAAACGCTCGAAGAGGCGTTTGTGACCGTCGCCGAGCGCGTCAACCCGACGGTGGTGATGATCGACGCGACCTCCGAGCCGCAAGCGCAGAACAGCCGCAACCAGCAGCGCCAGCGCGGGCCGAACCCGTTCCAAGGCACGCCCTTCGAACAGTACTTCGACCAGTTCGAGGGCCAAGTGCCCGGCCAAGAAACCCCACGCGAGGGCATCGGCTCGGGCGTCGTGGTGCGGCAAGACGGCTACATCCTCACCAACAACCACGTTGTCGAGAACTTCGACACGTTCCGCATCCGCTTCTTCGACGGCTCCGAGGCACGCGCCACGCTGGTGGGCCGCGACCCGGCTTCCGACCTCGCCATCATCAAAGTGGACAAGACGGGCCTGCCAACGGTCTCGCTGGGGCAAGACAACACGCTCAAGGTGGGGCAATGGGTGATGGCCTTCGGCTCGCCGCTCTCGCCCGACCTGTCGAACACCGTCACCACGGGCATCGTGAGCGCCCTGGGCCGCTACTCCAGCGAAGGCGGCGGCGACCAGCCGCGCCTCGGCGATTACATCCAGACCGACGCCGCCGTCAACCCCGGCAACTCCGGCGGGCCGCTCATCAACCTGCGCGGCGAACTCGTCGGGCTGAACAACGCCATCTACACCCGCACCGGCGGCTTCCAAGGCATCTCGTTCGCCATTCCGGTGGACGTGATCCGCAACGTGATGAACCAGCTGCTGGAAAACGGCACGGTGCGCCGGGCGATGCTGGGCGTGACGATTGGCCCGGTCAGCGCCAACCTTGCCGCCGCCGACAACATTCCGCGCGGCGCCGCGCAGGTCGGGTCGGTCAACGACGGCTCGGCGGGCGAACGCGCAGGCATCCGTCCCGGCGACGTCATCTTGTCGGTGGATGGGCGTGCCCTCCGCGACTACCGCGAGCTTACGCAGCGCATTCTCAACAAGCGCCCCGGCGACACCGTGACGCTCGAAGTGCTTCGCGACGGCAGCCGCCGCACACTCTCGGCCCGCCTCGATGAGCGCGACATGGGCGGGGCACGCGCCGAGGCGGCCTCGTCTGGCAAAGACGGCGGCACGGCTACGGAGAAGCCTTCGGCGGCCGATCAGCCGGGCGCGTTTGAAGAAGGCCTCGGTTTCGCCTACCGCAATGTCGCCGCACTCTCGGCGCAGCAGCGCGAGGAGATGGGCCTTCCGGCGAGCGTCCGCACGGGCGTGATTGTCACCGACCTTTCGGCTACGTCGTCCGCCTTCCGCGACGCGGGGCTAACGCCCGGCTCGTTGATCACGAGCGTGAACGGACAGGCGGTGGGCAATGTCGCCGATTTCGAGCGGATCTACCGTGCGCTTCCGGCAGGCCAATCGTTCCGCGTGCAGGTTGCCAACTACCGCGACGGACAGGTCTTCCAGACGCGCACGGCCTTGACGAAGCCGCGCTGACTGCGCCCACCGCATTGGGTTGGGTTCAAAGGGCGATCCGAGCAGGGGACGGTCTAAGGCCGTCCCCTGCCGTTTCATTTGGTCCCCTACGATTGGTTTGCGCCGAGGCGACCGGGTCAGATCACCACGCGCTCGCCCAGCTCGATCACCCGTCCCACCGGCAAGCCGAAGTAGTCGGCCACATCGGCGCTGGCGTGCTGCATCGTGGCGAAGGCCTGCTTGCGCCACCGCATCATCCCGCCGCGCCCGGTGGTGACGATGCGCTCGCGGCGCATAAAGAACGTGGTGCTCATCATCTTGACCGGGCCGCCGGGCATCTCCAACCCGATCAGGTCTTCGGCCACGGTGGGCTGCTCGGCAAAGCCGTAGTGCATCACCACCTGGTAGCAGTCTGCGCCCAAATCCTCGATCTCGAACCGGTTTTCCTTGGGAACGAACGGGCGCGACATCGTCTCCACATCCACGAACAGGTTGCGGGAGTGCAGCACTTGGTTGTGCTTGAAGTTGTGCAGCAGCGACGAGGGCGTGACGTGGCGGACGGGGTTGAAGAACACCGCCGTGCCCTTCACGCGCGGCACGTCTCGGCTGGCCAGATCGGAGATGAACATCTCCACCGGAAGCCGCCCTTCGTGCTGCGCGTCCTGAACAAGCGTGCGGCCCTTCTTCCACGTCATCATAATGACGAAGAGGCCCAGCGCGATCACGATCGGCACCCAGCCGCCGTGCATGATTTTGAGCGCGTTGGCACCAAAGAACGCCAGATCGATGGGGATGAACACCAGCAGGAAGCCGAGGGCGAGCGCCCACGACCACTTCCACCGCCGCCGCGCCAGCACGGTAAAGAGCACCGTCGTGATGCCCATCGTGCTCGTGACGGCGATGCCGTACGCAGCGGCCAGCGCGCTCGACGAGCGGAACGTGAGCACGAGCGCAACGCATCCCACCAGCAGCGCCCCGTTAACGAACGGCAGGTACACCTGTCCGGCATGGTGCTCGCTCGTGTTGACGATCTTGAGGCGCGGCAGGTAGCCGAACTGCACGAGCTGCATGGTGAGCGAGAACGCGCCGGAGATGACCGCTTGCGAGGCGATGACGGTGGCTACGCACGCGAGCACGACCTGAAACGGCAGAAACCACGCCGGGGCCATCTGGAAGAACGGGTGGAAGTCGTGCATCGACGCTTGCGCTTCGGGGCTGGAGAGCAGCAGCGCACCCTGCCCGAAGTAGCACAGCAGCAACGAGGGCAGCACGAAACCGAGCCACGCGTACTGGATGGGCTTGCGCCCGAAGTGACCAAGGTCGGCGTAGAGCGCCTCGCCGCCGGTTACGCACAGAAACACCGAGCCGAGCACGGTAAAGCCCACGAAGCCGTTGGCGCGGAAGAAATCCACGGCGTGCACCGGGTTGACGGCTTCGATCACGCCGGGATGCTGCACGAAGTGGTAGATGCCGAGCGCGGCCAGCATCGAAAACCATACGACCATCACCGGGCCGAAAATCTTGCCCACGCCTGCCGTGCCCTTGTACTGGAACGCGAACAATCCCACCAAGATGATCAGCGTGAGCGGAATCACCCACGGCTTGGTAGCCGGCGCGATCTGCTCCAATCCCTCGGTGGCCGACAACACCGAGATGGCGGGCGTGATGATGGAGTCGCCGTAGAGCAGCGCCGACCCGATCAGCCCGAGCACCACATACAGCAGCCGCCGTCGCACCAGCCGGGCGCGAAGGGGCACGAGCAGGCTCGTGAGTGCGAGAATGCCGCCCTCGCCGTCGTTGTCGGCGCGGAGGACGAACGTGACGTACTTGAGCGTAACCGTGAGCGCGAGGCTCCAAAAGACGAGCGAGAGCAGGCCAAGCACGTTGGTCGGCGTCGCTTCAAGGTGCGCCAGGTGAAAGCACTCGCGCAAGGAGTAGATCGGCGACGTGCCGATGTCGCCGTAGACCACGCCAAGGGCACCAAGCGTCAGCGCCGCCGGGAAGCCGGACGAGGTGCCGGAGTTGTGGGCATCGACGCCTGCTGTGCCGTGGGCGTCGATGGTGTTGGCCTGCCGGTGTTCGGCGGCGGCGTTGGGATCGGGAAGGATGCTCATCCGGCAAAAAACGATGAGCCGTTCGCAGGCGCAGGCGACCCCAAGAGAGGCCAGCCGTCAGCGGAAGTTCGCGGCGGAGCGCAGTTTACGCCGCTGCGTCGGTCGGCTCGCCCTCAACCGTGCGCTTTTCCCGTTGGGCGCGGATGAATTCCCAGACCATCGGCAGCACCGACACCACGATCACACCGATCACGACGAGGCCGAAGTTCTCTTTCACCACCGGCAGGTTGCCGAAGAAGTATCCGGCATAGACGAACGTCGGTACCCAAAGCAGCGCTCCCACAATGTTGTAGGTGCCAAACGTGCGGTACTTCATCTGCCCGATGCCGGCCACGAACGGCGCAAACGTCCGTACAATCGGCACGAACCGCGCCAGCACGATGGTTTTGGGGCCGTGCTTGTCGAAAAACGCGGCGGTGCGTTCGAGGTGTTGAGGCTTGACAAAGCGGAGCTTGTAGGCCCGCGTGCCCAGCCGTCGTCCAATGCTGTAGTTGAGGGCGTCGCCCAAAACGGCAGCGGCCAACAACAGCAGCACCAGCAGATGCGGGTTCAGTTGCGATCCCTCGGTGGCGCAGATGGCCCCGGCGGCGAACAACAGCGAGTCGCCCGGCAGGAAGGGCGTCACGACGAAGCCCGTCTCGGCGAAGACGATCAGAAAGAGGATGGCGTAGAGCCACACGCCGTATTCCGCCGACAACTCGGCGAGGTGGGTGTCGATGTGGAGGATGAAGTCCACGACGGCGCGGATCGCGTCCATAAGCGGGTTCGGGGTTCGGTTCGCGCCGATACGCGCCGCGCCGCACTTCGGCCCCCTCACCGGATGAATCGGGCGGGAAGACGACGCTTACTTCAACACGACCGTGCGGGACGGAACGGTCTCGGGCACAAACCCGGCGGTCTGGATGGCCCGCTGGCCCACACGCCCCCCCACAAACCCGGCGAACCGCGACGGCAGCAGCCCCATCCGCCCGGTCGTGTAGGCGTACAGGGTGTAGTGCAGCGGATACGTCTGCTCGTACACCGAAAGCTGGCTGGGGCGAACGACGTAGGCGGTGTCGCCCTGCCCTACCCGCACCGGCAGCACGCGCACACCGGCTTCGGCGGTGTCGCGCAGCGCGGAGAGCGGCACAACACCCAGTCCACCCGGCTGGCTCGCCACGAAGTCCATCACGGCGCGCGGCGTCGCGCCCACGAACGCAGGCACGAGATCGCCCGTGCCCGTTGAAAACTGCCGCGCCAGCACTTCGTATGTGCCCGAGTTCTTGCCCGTCGTCGCCAACAGCAGCTTACCCGTGCCGCCAAAGGCGTTCCACGTCGGGTTGGCCGCGCGCGCCACCGTCGGCACCGCGTCCACCGGCAGCGCCGCCACCGGATTGCCGGGATGCACCACAAACACCAGCGCCCCGAAGCCCACCGGGCGCGCAAACACGCGCATCGTGTCGGGATGCCCCTCGTTCACCGCTTCCTCTTCGGCGTTGAGCAGGCGGTCGGTGTAGGCCACACGTCCGCTATCGGCCAGCAGCGCCACGATGGCCCCGCGTGTCGAGCGTGTCTCGACCGTCACACGGGTGAGCGGAAACTGCTGTTCAAACTGACGGGCGTGGCGCTCGGCCACCTCGGCCAGTTCGGGCGTAGTGTACACGCGCAGTTCGCCCTGCGGCACGAGATCGTCGCCGCTGAGCGACCGTTTGGCGTCGCGGCAACCGCTCGCAGCAAGAGCGGCAGCGAAGAGCAGAATCGGCAAACGCATCGGTCAGGAGGGGTCGGTTTCGGCAGTACGGCGGACTTCCTCGCGCACTTCGGCCCGAAGTTCGTCCATCAGCATCTCTTCGCGGGCCGCGCGGCGGCGGGCCAGCGTCACCACGATCCGGTACACGCCCAGCAGCAGCAGCACGACGCCGAACGTGATCCGCGCTTCCGTGAGCGTGCGCGGAAACAGGCTGCCCTCCAGCACCACCGCCGCGCTGACAAGCAGGATGCCGGCCATCGCGAACGAGAACAGGTCGAAGGGCGAAACGGACGGCGGGCGGCGACGGGAAGGAGGAGGCACGGCAAGAAGCGGACGTTCTGGACACGAGAACGGCATCGGAAGCCCGGTTGCTCCCGATGCCGCGTTCCGGCGCGAGCGGGTGCCCTCCGCCCGCGCCGGCAACCGTCACCGTTGGCGGAAACGCACAGGGATCGTCATCCACACCCGCACCGGCTGCCCGGCTTGGATCGCAGGCGTGAACGTCCACCGGCGCACGGCCTCCAGCGTCGTTTGGTTGAAGCCCTCGTGGTCGGAGCGAAAGATCTGCGCGTCTTCAGCACGTCCGTCTTTCCCCACGAGCACCCGCGCCACCACACGCCCCTCGATGCCCGCCCGACGAAGGATGTCCGGGTAGACAGGATCGAATTGCGTCTTGATGGTGGGCTGCACCTCCACCTGAACGAAATCGCCCGGCCCAAGGATACGCTCCGGCTCTGGCATGGGCGGAGGCTCGGGAATGGGTTCCGGCTCGGGCTTCGGCTCGGGAACCGCGGGCGGCACCTCAACCACGCCCACGGCCCCGCCGACGGTCGAACCCTGCCCACCGTCCACACCCGCCGGCGAGGGCGGCCCGTCGTTCAATCTCGCGTTGTCCGCCACGCGGGCCGTGGTGTCGGCCTCGGCATCGGGAACGGGTTTGACCTCGCCGACCAACGGTGCGTCTGGAGCGGCTTTCGGCGGCGCAGCGGCCTCCGGACGCGGCTTTTCGAGCGGCGGTGGCGGCTGAGGAACGCCCACGATGGTGATGACGCGGTCGCTCGAAGGCGTTTCCGCAGCCAGCGCGTTGCGGACGACGGCGACCGTGCCGAAACCGAGCGTGAGCAAGACGGTGGCGGCGGCAAGGCCGCGCAGCATGTTCGGCCCCATCGACTGTTTCAACTCGGCGGCCCCGTAGGGCGCAGGGCGCGTCACGACGGCGACGGTGTGCGGGGGAAGGGTTGGGCGTTTCATGGCAAAGTCCTCGGGTTGGAGGGTGAAGGAAACGCCTGCCGGGCACGTGCAGGTCGGAGAAATGCAGAGGCGATCAGCGCAGGCGCGAGGCGTCTTCGGCGGAGAGGGCGGCGAGTTGGTAGCGCGTCAGGCCCGCTTGGTCGACGGCGTCGAGCGCGTCGATGAAGCGTCCGTACGGGCTTCCGGGCGCGGTCTGCACGACGAGGCCGAGGTCGCGCTGAGCGACATCGCGCAGAAAGGCACCGGTTTCGGCGTCGGCGAGACGCTCGGGGACGGCGTCGGCGAAGCTGCCCCACGCCTGCCCCTCGGCGTCAAGGCGGAGGAACGCGAGTTTGGAGCGGCCCACCTCCCTATCCTCGTTGGCGGGGGGGAGGTTGATCTCCATGGCGAGCGGCTGGGAGAAAACCGCCGTGAGCATGAAGAAGGTCAGCAGCAGGAAGGCCACGTCCACCATCGGCGTCATGTCCATCCGGATGCCGAGGCGGCGGCGAGCGCGGCGGCGGTGCGCCGACGTAGAGGCAGGAGCAGCAGTGAGATCGGCCATGGGAGATGGGGGTTGATGGACATTGCAAAATGCAACCTGTACGACGTCAGTAGCATACCGACAGGTACAAAGAAGGGGCCGCGCGGAAGCGTGTCCACACGGCCCCTTGCTGCCTCGCGGCAGGAGCGGGCCAAAGCATCAGCCTCGGCTTAGCGCTGGCGGAAGCGTACGGGGATGGTCATCCAGACTTCCACGGGGTTGCCCGCCTGAATGGCCGGGTTGAACCGCCACGACCGCACGGCGCGGATCGTGTTCTCGTTGAAGCCATCGTTGTCCGACCGCAGGATCTGCACGTCTTTGACACGCCCGTCCTTGCCGATCCACGCACGCACCACCACGCGCCCTTCGATGCCGGCGCGGCGGAGAATGTCCGGGTATTCGGGATCGTTGCCCGACACCTTTACCGGCTGTTGCTCCACGGCCACGAACTCGGGCGGCGGCCCGTCCGCAGGCGGTGGTGGCGGCGGCGGCGGCGGTGGCGGCGGCGGCGGCGGCGGTGGGGGAGGAGGAGGAGGAGGAGGCTCTGCCGCAGCAGGCGGCGCGGGCGGCGCGACCGGACCAATGCCATCACCCGTTCCAGCGCTGCTGGTAGGCGCGTTCATCTCCTGCTGCGTGGCCAACGTCTGTTCCGGCGGTGCTTGATCGTCGGGAACAGGCTTCACCTCACCGACCTTCGGCGCATCGGGAAGCGCGGCGGGCGGCGGAGCATCCGGCGGCGGCTGGTCGATGGGCGGCGGTGGCGGCAGCTCGTTGTACGCCACAAGTTCCACCGGGCCTTTGTCCTCTTCTTCGGCGGCAGCCTTCTTGAAGGCCTGGTAGGCCAAGACGCCGCCCGTGGTGAGCAAATAAAAGCCCGTGGCCGTGAGAACGCCCTTTATCATGTTGGGCCCCATCACGCGCTTGAGTTCCACCGCGCCGTAGGGCGACGGATCGACCGGCTGCTCCTTTTTCGCAACCGCAGGCCGTGCCGGCGCAGGCGTGCCCGGTGCAGGCTGACCCGGCTTCGGCGGTTCGCCTTTGGGCGGGATGTTCTTGTTGTCGGCCATAGTACGTTAACCTCCGGTAGACGTTTGGGCCTGCTGCATCAGCGCGGCGTCTTGCGGCGTGAGCGGCGAGATGGCGAAGCGGGTTACATCGGCCACTTCGAACTCGTCGAGCAGGTCAATGGCCGTGACGTACTCGCTCTCGCGAGACACCTTGAGCACGGTCACGGTTTTGTCGTTGCGGTTGGCGTTTTGGCGAAGCACCGTCCCGATCTCTTGCATCGTCGTGGCCGTGGGCACATCGTTGCCGAAGCCCCAGTAGAGTTTGCTGTCCTTGTCCACGCGGATTTGCAGGACGTTGGACTCGGCCATCTCGATGTCTCCCGAATCGGGCGGCGGGAGGTTGATCTCCATGGCGAGCGGCTGGGAGAAAACCGCCGTGAGCATGAAGAAGGTCAGCAGCAGGAAGGCCACGTCCACCATCGGCGTCATGTCCATCTTGATGCCTACGCGCTTGCCGCGTTTTTTCTTGTGGCGTCCAGCAGAGGCTCCAGAGCCTCCACCGCCACCACCGGTGTCAAGACCACCCATAGGTCATTTTTCGAGTTCGGTGATGAAGTTGAAGCGCGTGATCCCGGCCGCCTTGAGCGCCGCCATCGCATCCTCAATGGGACCGAAAGGCGTCTCTTTGTCGGCCTTGACGGTCGTCACGAGACTGGGGTTGTTGGCGCGCAGCTGTTGAAAGACGTTCTGCAGGTCGGACGAGTCCACCGCCACGTCGGTTTCGGCACCGGGGAGGCTCTTGTCCGCCACATCGGCACGAATCCAAGGACGTCCCTGCTTGTCGATGGTGAGCAGCATCACGTTCGACATCGGCACGCGGATCTTGGCGTGCGACGAGGGAAGCGTGACGGCCACCGTCTCGGGCTGCCGGAACTGCGTGGTGAGCATGAAGAAGGTCAGCAGCAGGAAGGCCACGTCCACCATCGGGGTCATGTCCATCGCGATGCCAACGCGTTTGACCTTTGCCATAAGAGCATCGTGCTACGGAAGCGAACCGGGGCCGGGAAGCTGGCCTCACGGCCCCGGCGCTTCCCGTGCGATTAGCGAGGCTGGTTGGGGTTCATCGTCGACGTGCCCGCGAGCGGAGCGGCGGCACCCGGCGCGGCCGGCGTCGTGACCGACGAGGCGGCTACGCGAGGCGCAGGCGAACCGGGCTTGCGGGTGGCGAGCGCATCCACGACGGACTGGCTGGCCTCGTCGATCATGTAGGTGTAGTGGTCAACCTTCGTGGTGAAGTAGTTGTAGCCCACGATGGCGATGATGGCGATGGTGATGCCGCCTGCCGTGTTGACGAGCGCCTCCGAGATGCCGCGCGAAAGCGTGGCCGCGTCGGGCGTGCCGCCGCCGGCGAAGGCCGTGAAGGCGCGGATCATGCCGAGCACCGTTCCGAGCAGGCCTACCATCGTGCCGATGGAAGCGATGGTGGCGAGGGCCACGAGGTTGCGCTCAAGGATCGGCACTTCAAGGAGCGTCGATTCTTCAATGGCCTGCTTGACCTCGTCCATGGCGGCCTTGCGGTCTTCCATCTTCTCGGTGGACTTGTAGCGGGCCAGACCGGCGTGAATCACGGCGGCGAGGCTGCCGCGCTGCTTGTCGCACAGCGCCATCGCGCCGTCTACGTCGCCAGCGCTGACCGCCTGCTGGACTTTGCGCAGGAACACCGAAAGCGACTCTTTGCCTTGCGCCTTCTTGAGCGAGAGGATGCGCTCGACCACGAGCGCGAGCGAGAGCAGCAGCAACGCGATGAGCGCGATGACGAGCGGGCCGCCTTCCTTGACGAAGTGCGCACCGATGCGGTCAAGGCCCCATTGGTAGATGACTCCGCCGATGACGAAGCAGATCAGGATGGCGATCGAGAGAAAAGAACCACGCATGGAAGTGGTGAGACTGGGGTGGAGATGGGGAAAAGGATGCGAAAGCCCAAGGCTTCCGGGATGGAGGACGGATTAGGCAGAGGCCGCCGCGACGGCTTCGTCCACCGTGTCCACGATGGGGAAGACGCTGGCCAAGCGGGTGATAACAAAGAGGTTGCGGATCTTCTTGTCCGCTCCGCTGAGCACGACCGTGCCGTCCTGTTCCCGGAAGCTGGAATGCAGCCCAATGAGCGACCCCAGCCCCGTCGAGTTGACGAGGTCCACGCCGCTCAGGTCAAGAACGAGTCGGCGCGTGCCCTGCGCCAGAAGACCGTGCGCCGTCGTCTTCAGATCCTCCAGCAGCTCTCCTCCAACGAGGGAGCCTTTGGGGCTGAGGACGGCCACGCCGTTTTCGCGAATGTCGGCTTTCATGCGAGAAAGACCTGGATAGATAGTGAAACGCAGGGCTACCGTCCTCAATGCCAAACGCCGTGCCAACCCAGCCTCAACCGCATTTTTGCGCTGAAAAGGCCGTTCTGCAACGAACGGAGATCCATTCAAGGGGGTCAGACCCTGCAAGTTGCAAGGACGCCTCGCAGAGGAGGCAAGGCGGAATATAGGCCGAAGCCCGTTTCAGCGCAGCGTGTCGCGTTTTTTTGCTGCGGAATCTTGACGTTGCACTTTGCAATGCGTCGTTCTCGGCGGAGGTTGCGCGGCTACAGTCCAAGCCGTTTGCGTTTGCGCCAGAGCGTGGTGGGGTCGATGCCAAGGATGCGGGCGGCGTCGGCTTGGTCTTTGGCGGCGGCGAGCACACGGCGGATGTGCGCCTCCTCAACTTCGGCGAGGGTGCCCGGCGCGGGCGCGGCATCTTCGGCGGTTCGGACTTCCGGCGGAAGGTGGTGCGGCTCTACCCGTCCTCCGCGCGCCAACACGACGGCCCGCTCCACCACGTTGATCAGTTCGCGGACGTTGCCGGGCCATCGGTAGGCTCGCAGCAACGCGAGGGCCTCGGGGGCGAACGTCGGCGGGGACGCACCGGGACGGGCGTTCCCGGCAAAGTACGCGGTCAGAAGCGGCACATCGGCAGGGCGCTCCCGCAGCGGCGGCAGACGCAGGCGCACCCCCGCAATGCGGTAGAACAGGTCGTCGCGAAACGTTTTCTCCTCGCGGGCGGCGTCGAGGTTTTGGTTGGTGGCAGCCACGACGCGCACGTCCACCCGGCGGGTCTTGGTTTCGCCCACGCGCTCGAACTCCTTCTGCTGGAGCACGCGCAGCAGTTTGGCCTGCACCGGCAGCGGCATCTCGCCGATCTCGTCCAGAAAGATCGTGCCGCCGTCGGCGGCTTCAAACCGGCCAATGCGGTCGGTGGTGGCCCCGGTAAACGCGCCTTTGGCGTGGCCGAAGAGTTCGGACTCGATCAGGCTTTCGGGCAGCGCCGCGCTGTTGACGCGCACGAACGGCCCGGCGGCGCGGGGGCTTTTCTCGTGGATCATCTGCGCCACCCCTTCCTTGCCCGTGCCGCTTTCGCCCTCGATCAAGACCGCGAGGTTCGAGTCGGCCACGGCGAGCGCCAGGTCAAGCACGTCGCGCAGCGCCGGATCGTCGGTGAGGATTGGGCCGTAGCCTGCGCCCTGCCGCGCCAGCCGCGCCCGCAGCGTCGCCACTTCTTGCCGAAGGCGTTGGTGCTCCATCGCCCGGTCGAAGAACGCCCGGAGCGCGGCAAGGTCAAACGGCTTTTCGAGGTAGTCGTATGCGCCCTCGCGCATGGCCTGAACGGCGGTTTCGACCGAGCCGTGCGCCGTCATCAGCACAACCGTCGTTTCGGGCACCCGCCGGCGCAGCACGTTCAGCACCTCCAAGCCGTCCATCGGCTGCATCATCAAATCCACCAGCGCGAGATCGTACCGCCCCGGCTGGGCCGCGGCGAGCGCATCGGGCGGGCGGGCGAAAGAGTCGACCTCGGCCCCAAACGATTGGAGCGCAAGCGTAAGGGTTTTGAGCACATGCGGCTCGTCGTCAAGGACGAGCACGCGAGGCGCGGAATCGGGCACGGCGTCGGGACGAAATGGCCGCTACGATGCGGCGGCGGGAAGTTCAACGACGAAGGTACTGCCCTGCCCGACCGTGGATTCCGCCCGGATGCGCCCGCCGTGGGCGTCGACGATGCGCTTGGCGAGCGCAAGACCGAGTCCGAGGCTGCCCGGCGTGGCGGTGTTGCGGTCTTTGATCTGGACGAACGCGCCGAAAACGGCGTCGAGTTGGTCGGCGGGGATGCCCTCACCGGTGTCGGACACGGCAAGACGCAACGTACGGACATCCTTCGCGTGCACCGAAACCACGACGCTTCCGCCGGCAGACGTATGCCGAAGCGCATTGGCGGCGAGGTTGGACACGACCCAGCCAAGATGCTCCGCGTCGCCGGAAACGACCGGGAGATCGAGGGCGAAGCGCACGTCGAGCGCGACGTTTTTCTCGCGGAAGGGCAGCCGCAGCGGCGTGAGAGCGTCGCGGACGACTGACGCGAGGTCAACGGGTGCATGCGGCGTCGGCTGGGGCGCGCCATCCATTCGAGCCAGCGCGATCAAGCCGTCAACCAAGCGCCGAAGCCGGGCGTGGTCGTCTTTGATGGTGGCCAGCAGATCGGTTTGCTCCGGGGCGGGTGTGCCCGCGAGCAGCAGGTCGGTGGCGAGGCCCAGCGACATCAACGGCGTGCGCAGCTCGTGGCTGACGGCGGCGAGAAAGTCGGACTTCATCCGGTCGAGGCGGGCGAAGTGCGTCACGTCTTCGAGCAGCGCCACGGTCAGCCCCGCTTCCTCGATGCGGCGGTGGCGGGCGCGAAAAACGCGTGCCTCGGCTCCCTGCCCCACCTCCACAAGCGCGTTCGGTGCACGGTCGAGGCTCGGAAGGAGCGCGTCGCGCAGCGTCTCGTCGGGAAACACGACCTCCACGGACTGCATCGGCCACGCCTCGGCGCGGGAGGCCAGCGCGAGCGCGGCGTCGTTGAGCAGCACGACGCGCCCGTCGTCGTCGGTGACGATGAGCGGCGAGGGCATCGTCTCGACGAGTTCTTCGGACGTGCGTTTTTCGGCCACGAGTTGCTGCACGTTCATCGCCTCGTACTCGTCGAGGCGCTCGGTCATCCGGTTGAACTCCCGGCCCAGCACAGCCAGTTCGTCGTTCGTCCGAATCTCGACCGTCTGCCGCATCCGTCCCTGCCCGATCTGCCGGACGCTTCGGGTCAGTTGTTCAATGGGCGCGACGACGCTTCGGGCAAACACGTACGAGAGCACCAGCCCCACGCCAAACGCGCCAAACGCCGCGGCGAGCACGAGTGTAGCCGAGCGTCGGGCGTCGGCCTCAGCGGCGCGGCGAGCATCGTCGACGGCGCGGGCGCGGCGGTCGAGCAAACGGATGGCTTCGGCTCGGACGTAGGCGCTTCGGCGCGCGGCCTCGCGGGGTGCATCGTCGGAATAGCCCGGCAGACCGGCACGGCGGAGCACCACCGCAGCGGCGCGTTGGTAGTAGGCGTACGACGCGGCCAAGGTGTCGAGCGCCTGCAAGTCGGCCTCGGCCACCAGCCGTCCTTCCGCCTCGGCGAGCCACGCATCGAACTGCCCTGCGGCTCGAGCAAAGGCGGCGCGGGAACTGTCGGCAGCAGGGTCGCGGAGATCGGCCACGGCGAGCGTGCGGAGCGCATCGTCCTGACGGTCGAGTTCGCGCACGAGGTTTTGCAACGCCACCACCGCGCCCACGTCGTCGCGCAGCACCGTCTCCACCGTGCGGGTGAGCCGCACCAGCCGCTGCGCCGCAAACAACGCGATCAGCGCCGTGAGGGCGACGAGCACGAGGTAGGTGACCCCGACTTTGGCGCGAAGGCTGGCGAGCACGGGTCGGAAGACGAATGTTGGACGTGAGGGCGACGAGCGGTAGAACGGCGGGTCGTACAGTGCGTTCGCACACGCTTTCAATCCGCCGCCTCCGATGCGCATCAGCCCCGACGACCTGACGCACCCGGACGTGATTGCGCTGCTGCGCGAGCACCTCGACGATATGCGGGCGATTTCGCCGCCGGAGAGCGTCCACGCCCTCGACCTCGACCGGCTGCGCATGCCGGGCCTTTCGTTCTACACGGTTTGGGACGACGACGGCACGCTCCTCGGCTGCGGGGCGCTCAAGGCTTTGGACGATACCCACGGGGAGATCAAGTCGATGCGCACGCCCATGGCTCAGCGAGGGCGCGGCGCGGGCCGGGCGATGCTGGTGCACTTGATCGACGAGGCGCGGCGGCGCGGCTACACGCGGCTGAGTTTGGAGACGGGTTCGACGCCGCCCTTCGCCCCTGCACACCGGCTCTACGCTTCGGCAGGGTTTGCGGCCTGCGGTCCGTTCGGCGGCTACACCGACGATCCGCACAGCCGGTTTATGACGCTTCGTTTGGCGTAGGGGGGTCTGTCTTTCCCGACAGCGCCATGGCGGCAGCAGCCTCGGCAGCGTCGCGGTCTTCGCGTCGCCACGACACAGGCAGGCGCAGCCGGGCAATCTGGCGGTCTTCGAGCACCTGCACGAGCGCGGGCAGGAACGTCAGCGCCGCCAGCACCGTCAGGCCAATGCCCACGCCCGCGAGTTCGCCAATGGAGCGCAGGCCGGGGTGGAACGAGAGAATCTGCCCGCCAAAGCCCACGAGCGTCGTCAAGCCGGACACCAACACGGCCTCGCCGGTGGTTCGCCGGACGTGCGGCATCGACCCCGGCCCGTCTTCGAGGTAGCGGTGCGTAAGGTGAATGCCCGCATCGTCGCCGATGCCCAAAAGCGCGGGCAAAACAACGAGGTTGTAGAAGTTCAAGCGCCAGCCGAAGAGCACCATCACCCCGAACGTTGCCACGATACCGGCCAAAAGCGGGACGAGCGACACGCCCGACCACTTCCACGACTGCAGTGACAGGTACTTGAAGAGCACGACGAGCACGAGCGCGAGCACGACCATGATCGGCGCTTCCTCGCGCATCAACCGCATCATATCGGCGGCGATAAGGCTGGTAGACCCGGCGTAGTACGTCTTGCCGCCCGCCTTGACCGTCCCCACGTCTTCCTGAAACCGCATCGACACCTGCCCGTCGGATAGCGTGAGGTCGGGGCGTGGGTAGACGACGAGGAAGCGCCCAAGCGAGCCGTCTTTGGCCGTGAAGGTGCGGCGGATGTCTGTCGGGACGCTGTCGAGCGGGACGGGCGAGACGGTGCTGGCGGCGGTGCGGAGGCGGACGAGGTCGGAGTCTTGGTCGGTGTTCAGGTACGGGTCGGCGAGGACGCGCCGAAGCGTATCGAGCAGCGCGAGCTTGTGCTGCTGCTCGGCGAGCGTCTGCGGAAACCGCCCTTGCAGCGTTTCGACGACGCCGATGGTGCTGGCGCGGCCCTCTTCGCGTTGGCGACGCTGGAGTTCGGCGGCGATAGCCGGAATCTCCTCGGGCGTGTCGGCCACGAAATACGCCGGGTTGCGCAGGCCGTAGTTGGAAAACGCTTGCCGGAGCACCTGCGAGCGGGCTTGGTACTCGGGGTAGTCGGGTTCGAGCTTGTCCATGTCGTACTCGAACCGCACCTTCGGCAGCAACGCAAGCGCTACGAGCACGACGACCGTCCACACGGTGAGCCACAAGCCGGCGCGGGGAATGCGGGCGGGCACGACTGGCCCGTCGTCGGCGAGACCTTCGGCGTGGGTGGACGGGCCGAGGTTGAGCAGCCGCAGTTTTTCGAACAGCACCACGAGCGCGGGCAGCACGAGCAGCATCGCCGCAAGGGCGAAGAGGATGCCCGTTCCGGCGATGAACCCGAACTCAGAGAACCCCCGGAAGTCGGCAAACAGAAACAGGAAGAAGGCCATCGCGGTGGTCAGGCCCGTCGTGACGATGGACGCGCCAGTGCTTTGCAGCGTGGCGAGGGTGGCAGCTTGGGGATCGAGGCCGCGCTCGCGCTCTTCGGCATACCGGCTGAAGTAGTGGATGCCGAAATCGATTCCCATCCCGAAGAGGACGAGGCCGAGGGTGCTCGTCATCAGATTGAGTTCGCCAAAGACCCGCTCGGTGAGGCCAGCCGTCCACGCGAGGCTCATCAGCAACGGCACGGCAATCACCACGGCGAGCACGGGGGCGCGGAGCATCTCAACGCCCAACGCCCGGAGGTCGAAGCGCCGCCGGGCGCGTACGCGGTAGCCGTGGATGCCGAAGTAGACGACGACGATGGCGAGCACGAGGGCGATGCCCGACCCGAACGACCGCGCCACATCGTCGGTGATGGCATGCAGTTCGACGCTCGTGAGCAGCAGCCGTCCGGCGCTGATGGCTTGCATCCCCGGCGCGTAGGTTTGCGGCTGCATCGCCGCGAGGAGACTGTCGAGGTCCCCGTACAGCCGGTCGATGCGCCGCACGCTTCCCGCCGACGTGGGGAAGAAGCGCACCACCAACACCGTCGAGTCGGGGGAAAACAGGAGCGTCCGTCCTACAATCCGGTCGTAGTTCTCGCGCAACGCCTGCCTTCCTTCTGCGATGCGGGCGGGGGTGGCCGGGTCGAGGTCGAAGTAGAACGGGTTCTGCTTGAGGCGTTGCCGGAGGGCGAGTTGGTGCAGGTTCCGGGTGAGGGTGTCGAGTTCGGCGGTGGTGGCGAAGTAGAGGGCGTTGCGCTCCATAAAGCGCGTGTCGCGCCGAAACTCGAAGCGGTCGAAGTAGGGCGTGCCGTCGTCCCCGCGCAACGCCATCGCCTTCGGGATGAGCGTCTCGGCGAAGCGGATGGAGGCGGGCGGGTCGGTCGAGCGAATGGCCACGGCCACTTCCGCCTCGCTCCCCACGGTCTCGCGGAGACGTTCGAGCGCCTGCACGGACTCAAAGTCGGGCGGCAGCAGGTTGGCGAGGTCGCTGTCGATGCCGAGGTGACGGGCGTAGACGCCTGCGCCGGCGGCCAGCGCCAAGGCCAGCACCACAACCGTCAGCGGCCAGCGGGCAACGGCGCGGTAGAGCGGGTCGAGGGCACGGAGCAGGCGATCCATGGGGTGGGCAGCAGCATGAGAACGGCGCAACGGCGACAGTAGCGGCACGTTCGCGGCGCAACGGTTTTTCGCACGAACGGCTTGAACCGCACCCGTTTGGAGGCTTACCCGACCAGCCGGAGCACCACAAGCGTCATGTCGTCGTGTTGCGGGGCCGTGCCAATGAACGCCTGCACGTCGTCGAGGGTGAGATCGAGGACGGTTTGGGCAGCGGCGACGGGACGAGCAGCAAAGCCGTCGGCGAGGCGTTCGTCGGTGTACAGGTTGCGGGCGACGTTCATCGCCTCGGAGAAGCCGTCGGTGTAGAGTACGACGAGGTCGTCGGGCGCAAGCGTGACGGTTTCGTCCTCCACTGTTCGGTCGAAGGTGCTGCCGTCGGCGAGGCCAAGGGCAAGCCCCGGCGGCTGGACGAGGGTAACCCGCCCATCGGCACGCCGGACGATCACCGGGTTGTGCCCCGCACGGGCGACGGTGAGGCGTCGGGCAGGCACGTCGAGCACGGCGTAGGCGAGCGTGGCAAAGACGCCACGCGGCACGTTAGCGCGAACGGTCCGGTTGAGCCGCCGTAGCGCTTCGGCGGGGGTATGGCCTTCGGGCGCGAGGGTTTGGATCGCTCCTTTGAGCAGCGTCATCACAAACGCCGCCTGCGTGCCCTTGCCCGACACGTCGCCCACCACCACGACCAGCCTGCCGGCGCCGAGGTGAACAAAGTCGTAGAGGTCGCCACCCACTTCGTAGGCTGGGAGGCATACCGCCGCCACATCGAGGCCTTCGAGGCGCGGCATCGTCTGCGGAAGGAAACGACGCTGCACCTCTTGCGCAATCGCCAGTTCGTGCTGCATCCGGGCACGTTCTTCGCGGTCGGCGAGGTAATCGGGCACATAGGCGTCGGCCTCCATCACACGCCGCCCGAAAGCCGCCACCGCCGCGCCCGCGACCAACACGGCGGGCACGAACAGTGTGACGAGCCATACGTCCCACGGTGCATCCACGCCTGTAAGCCACAGGTCGCACACACTCCACGCCAAGCCTCCCAGCCCAAACGTCACGATGCCCACGAGCGGGTCGTAGCGGACCGTGGCCAGCGCGGCCGTCACGCCCAAAGCGGCGTAGACGAGCAGGTCGAGGTCGAGCGCGATTCCGTCGATGGTCCGCACCACGAGCGCGAGCAGCACCCCGCCCGTCACCACCAGTGCCCAGTGCAAGGGCGTGCGCGGGGTGCCCTGCCCCAGCAGCGGCACCGTCAGCAGCAGCACACCGAGCACGCCGAGCATCCCGCTCCACCCGGCCAGCATCAGGCCCGGCGTCACGACTATCCCGTAGCCGATGTTCGAGAGACGGATATTTCCGGGGTAGAACGGCAGCGCAAACCCGGCGAGAGTGCCCACGCCGAGCACCAGCCCGGCCAGAGCCGCCCCGCGCAAAAACGCCCACCCAAGACGCCGGTCGCCCAACGCACCGCGGCGAAGCAGTTCGAGCGTCAGCAGCTTGCCGGGCAGCACGGGCCGCAGCATCGCCTCGGCGTTCCCGGAGGCCGCCAGCCCCACGAGCGTGCCGACGGTAGCGAAGATGAAGAGGTTGACGACAAACACCACACTGCCCGTCGTAAGGTCGGCGACGCTGCTGCGCACGCCCCAAAACGACGCACTTCCCCACCAAATCGCCGCCAGAATGCCCACACCGATGCCGTCGCGGAGGGCCGAGCGCATATCGACCGTCTTGGCGACGAGATGGCGTACAAACTGCACCAGAACCGCAATCAGCACGCCTACGAGCAGCGCCAGCAGCAGCGCCGTGAAGAGCCGCCGCGCCGGACTGTTTTGCTCCGAGCGCCCCGGCGGCACCGACGACCAGCGCAGACTGCTCAGGCTGCCTCTATGCCGAACCTCAACGGTTGCGTACACGGGCGCATCGGTCTCGTCATGCAGGTGAAAGTACACCGCTCGGCTGCCCGGCTCGCCCTGTGCTACCGAGTCGCTCCGCAGCGGCAGGTCGGCGAAGGCCGTGGTGCGCAGATGATGGCGGGCGAGGGCCACAGCCTCGATGTCCGAGAGCAGACGAATGCTATCGACCTCCGCCACTACGCCCGACTCGCGGTCGCGGAGATGGTCCAACACCGCCAACGCTGCCGTGTCGGAAGGAGCAGCGCGTGAATCGGTGGGAGGTGGAATCAGCTCCCATAGACGCCCGTCGCCGTCGAACGTGACGGTCACGTTGTCCCGCATCGTCCCCGCGTCGAGGTCGAAGCGGTAGAGCTGAACGGTCCAGAGGTAGAGCGGCAGGCGTGCGGCCTGCGCGCGCAGCATCGCTACGCCGTCGTGCCGAAAGAGCGAATCGGCCAGCCGAGCGCTGCGCCGCATCTGCACGCGCACGCGGGCTTGGTCGGGCACCGCCACGCCGCGCTCGGCCAGCAGCCGGCGCGCCGTTTGCTCGGCCTCGGCAGGCGTGAACCTGTAGCGCGACGTCGCCAGCGGGTCAAGCCGTCCAATGAGCGACGCGAAGACGAGCAGCCCCAGCAACCCGGCCCCCAGCCACGCTGCCGCACGAGCACGACGAGACCAAGCGGCCATAGGTCACACAGGCTGGACAGCGCCGCAGCAGCGGGGCGTCGTTTCCGACAAAAGATCAGCCTCCACCAAGGCGGCTGCATGAGAACGGCGCTTCGCCATCCATCCCCGTCAACTCGTCGCCATCAATGACAAGCCGATGGTAAGCCTTCTGCCCATCGGGGGTTTCAAGCGTGAGCAGTGCCGGTTCGAGCGTCCACGTCGCCGTTTGGTCGTCGTTGGCATCGCCCGTCATCGGCGAAAGCATCGCCGAGTGCGAACCGTCGGTGCCGAGGGCGAACGTCACCTGTTCGGCGGGCACGCCGCCGGAGCACTCCCACGTCCCCAGCAGCGCCAGCTCGTCGGTGTCCGCATCGCCGCCGGTCTCCGCGCCGCCCTCGGGCGTGGCAGTCGCCGAATCGACCGGAGCGGCAGGCGACGCATCGGCGGCCACCGCAGCAGGCTCGGCAGCCGTGGCAGGCGGATCGGACTTGCATGCGGACAATGCAAGCAACACGACAAGGAGAGGAGAGAGACGGCGCATAGAGGCTAAGCGAGAAAAGGGATGACCAAAATAAGCGCCCCGCCCAGACAATCGATCCGGGCGGGGCGAAAAACCATCGGGCGTAGGCAACGCGCGCGTCAGCCGATGTGCATCTGCAGCTCTTCGCGGCGGTGCTTCTGGCGCAGCTTACGCAGGGCCTTCTCCTTGATCTGGCGCACGCGCTCACGGGTGAGGCCGAAGCGCTGGCCGATCTCTTCGAGCGTGAGCGGATGCTCACGCCCGATGCCGAAGTACAGCCGGGTGATTTCCGCCTCGCGCTCGTGCAGGTGCGAGAGCGCCCGCTCAATGTCCACCTTGAGGCTTTCGTCGATGAGCGTCTCGTCGGGCTTGGTGTCCTCCTCGTCGGGAAGCACATCGAGCAGGCTGTTGTCGTCTTCGTCGTTGAACGGCGCATCCATCGAGAGGTGACGGCCCGTGTGCTGAAGCGCCTCGCGGACCTTCTCCACGTCCACGTCGAGTTCGGCGGCCAGCTCCTCGATGTTGGGCTGGCGTTCGTGCACCTGTGAGAGGCGTGCGCCGGCCTTGCGGATCTTGGAGATCGTGCCGATGCGGTTGAGCGGCAGGCGCACCACGCGGCTCTGCTCGGCGAGCGCCTGGAGGATGGCCTGACGGATCCACCAGACGGCGTACGAGATGAACTTGAAGCCCCGCGTCTCGTCGAAGCGCTGGGCGGCCTTGATGAGGCCGTAGTTGCCCTCGTTGATGAGGTCAGCAAGGGTGAGGCCTTGGCCTTGGTACTTCTTGGCCACCGACACCACGAACCGCAAGTTGGCACGGGTGAGGCGGTGCAGCGCCTCTTGGTCGCCCTGCTTGATGCGCTGGGCGAGGGTCACCTCATCGGCGGGCGTGAGCAGCGGAATCTGACCGATCTCTTGGAGATACTGGTCGAGCATTCGTTGCTGCCGGGGAACGTACATAAAGCGCAGAGGGTCTGGGTGCGGGCGTCACAAAACGAGAGCGGCCCGTGGGGTTCCGTTCATACGAAAACAGAACATAGAGAACGGGATTACGAACGCCTTTAACGCACGAAAGCCGCCGTACCTTGTTCCCTTTGCTCCGTTCCCTAACGGCGGCTTCACGCACATCACAACGCATCGGCGTGCAACGACCGTGCCGGGCACGCCCCACGAACGGAACGGCCCGGCAGGCAAGCAGCGCGGCGGCGTGTCAACGCGCAGCGACGGTCGTGCGGTCGCCAAAGCGGCGGTCGGTAAGCTCCTCCACATCGGCGCGGGTGACGACGCGCCACGACGGGTTGGACAGCTGGCCGGAGGAGGCACGGGAGAACGTGGCCCGCAGGAACAGTTCCTTGCGCGTGCCGGAGGCGTCGTCATCGAACGAGGCCCCGTCCCAGTGGAAAACCCAAACGATCCGAACCGGGTCGATGCCAAGGGTGCGGGCGGCCTGTTCGACCAGGTAGGGCGCATCGGCGAGGGTGGACGGCCCGGCGTTGTCGGCGCGTTCGTGCAGCACGACCGCGCGGTCGTAGCGGTCTTGGCGGCCCCGCGCCTCTTCGGACACCGGGTAGACGGCGAGGCGGCAGCGGCTCTCGCGGCCGTAGCCCTGCCACGCGAAGAGGGTGTCGGCGAAGGCTTGGGCGCGGACGGCGGGCGTGGCGGCGACGAGGAGCAGGGCGAAGGCGAAGAAGCGGCGCATAGCAGGCAATCGGTTGGACGGGGAAGAAGGCGGAATGCGCCGGGATAGAGTCGGCCCGCGCCCGCGCATACCCCCGCAGGCGCAACTTTTTTGGGGGGTGCCCCGAAACGGTCGTTCGTGGAATCGTCGGGAAGGCGGAAGCCCGGCGGCAACGACGGCGTAGAACCGGCCCGCTCCCCTCCTGTCCGCCCGTCTCCCCTCATGGACACCGCCACCCTTCTCGGGTATTTCGCCACGAGTTGCACCACCTTCGCCTTCCTCCCGCAGGTTATCCGGACGTGGCGCACGCGCAAGGCCGACGACCTCTCGCTCGGCATGCTCGCCGTCTACATCACCGGCATTCTGCTCTGGATCGCCTACGGCGTGGCCCTCAACGCCGGGCGGCTCCACGGCCCCGGCACCCCCGTTGTCATCGGCAACGTGATCGCGCTCGTGCTGGTGGGGTTCAACACGTACATGGCCCTTCGCTTCCGTTCCCGCTAACGCATTCCCGCTTCCATGCCCATCTCGCTGCTGCAACCCGCGCCACCCACGCCCGGCAACCCGTTCCTCGGCTTCCTGCCGATGATCGCGATCTTCGTGATCTTCTACTTCTTTATCATCCGCCCGCAGCAAAAGCGCGAGCGCGACCGCAAGGCCCTCATCGCCGAGGTCAAGAAGGGCGACAAGATCATCACCGTGGGCGGCATCCACGCCACCGTGGCCCACGTGGACGATTCGACCGTGCTGGCGCAGGTGGATCCGAGCGTCAAGATCCGCCTTGAAAAGTCCGCCATCGGCCAGATCGTCAAGAGCTGAGGCCCGCACTCCCGCCCCCCATCGCCATGCGCCCGTTCGACTCCATTGAAGACGCCCTCGCCGACCTGAAAGCCGGGCGGCTCGTGATTGTGGTGGACGACGAAGACCGCGAAAACGAGGGCGATTTCATCGGCATCGCCGAGCTTGTCACGCCCGACGTGGTCAACTTTATGGCCCGCCACGGGCGTGGGTTGTTGTGCGTGCCCATCACCCGCGAGCGGGCGGCAGCGCTCGACTTGCCGATGATGGCCACGGCCAACACGAGCCTCTACGACACGCCGTTCACGATGTCGGTGGACTACAGCGTGGGCACAACCACCGGCATTTCCGCCTCCGACCGCGCTGCCACCGTTCGCGCCCTCGCCGACCCGGCCACGCGCCCGCACGACCTCGCCCGGCCCGGCCACATCTTCCCGCTGCGCGCCCATCCCGGCGGCGTGCTCCGCCGCGCGGGCCACACCGAGGCCGCCGTCGATCTGGCCCGCCTCGCCGGATTTCAGCCCGCAGGGGTGCTCATCGAGATCCTCAACGAAGACGGCACGATGGCGCGCGTGGACGACCTGTTCGCCCTCGCCGACGCCTTCGGAATGAAGGTCATCACCATCGCCGACCTGATCGCCTACCGGATGCGCCACGAGCGGCTGATCGAGGAAGTCGTGACCGTCGAGATGCCCACGCGCTTCGGCGATTTTCGGCTCACCGCCTTCGAGGAAAGCCTGACCGGCGATGTGCATCTGGCCCTCACCAAAGGCACATGGACGGAAGACGACGCCGTGCTCGTGCGCGTGCATTCGTCGTGCGTAACCGGCGACATCTTCGGCTCCGCCCGGTGCGACTGCGGCGACCAGCTTGCGGCGGCCCTCCGCGCCGTCGAGGCCGAGGGCACGGGGTGCGTTCTCTACATGATGCAGGAAGGACGCGGCATTGGCCTCCTCAACAAGCTCCGGGCCTACAAGCTGCAAGAGCAAGGCCTCGACACCGTCGAGGCCAACGAAGCCCTCGGCCTGCCCCGCGATGCCCGCGACTACGGCACGGGCAGCCAGATTCTTCGCGCCTTGGGCATCCGCCGGATGCGGTTGATGACGAACAACCCGGCCAAACGCGTCGGCATTGCCGGCTACGGCCTTGAGATTACCGAGCGCGTGCCGCTTGAAGTGGCGCCCAACGCGCACAACGCGCCGTACCTCGCCACCAAGCGCGAGAAGATGGGCCACCTGCTCGGCCACGCGTCGGCACACGACGCCGACGCGCTCGGACAGGTGCTGTGAGCGTTGCCGACGTGCTCATCGACGAGCCTGAAACCTCGTCGTCGCCTCCCAAGACCGACCCGTTTGCGACGTTTCGGGCCTCGGTGCGGGCTTCGCCACGGCGCTACGCCGTGCTGCTCGCGGGCCTCGCGCTCTACGCCGTGGCCCTCGCGCTGATGCTGCAAGGCGGGCGCGGGCTGGGGCCGTGGGACGTGCTGCACGACGGCCTCTCCCGCCACCTCGGCATCGGCGTGGGCATGGCCAACGTGCTTGTCGCCCTCGTGCTGGTGGCCACCCTCTGGCGCAGCGGGCGGTTCGGCGTGGGCACGCTGCTCAACGCCGTCCTCATCGGGCTGCTGCTGGACGTGGTGCGCCCCTTCATCCCGGTCGCCTCCTCGGCCCCCGTGGGCTGGACGATGCACCTCGCCGGAACCCTCGGCGTGGGCCTTGCCACGGGCCTCTACCTCGCCGCCGCGCTGGGCTCTGGCCCCCGCGACACGCTGATGCTCGTGACGATGCAGCGCACCGGGCGCAGCGCCCGCACGGTGCGCACGGCCATCGAACTCGTCGTTTTGGCCGGCGGGGCACTTCTGGGCGGCACGGTCGGTTTGGGGACGCTGGTCTTCGCGCTCGGCATCGGCCCGGCCACCCAGTTGGGGCTGCGCTGGTTTGCCCCCGAACTGGCCCGTCCTTCCCGATAGCCGACTCGTTCATCGGGGATCGGGCACGCCGTCGTCGACGCCGTAGCGCACCCGCCGCACCGTCGCCCGCCCGTCGCGCAGCGTCACGACGTAGAGGCCGTCGTAATCGGCGTGGTTGAGATCCGGACGCGTGCCTCCGTCGAAGGCGTTGAGCAGCACGGGCACGGTGTTGCTGTGACCCACGACCAGTGCTCGATGGCCGGGTCGGAGCGTCGCACGCAGCGACGCCGCGAGGTCACGGGCATCGGCAGCAGCGTCGGGCGTGCCGCCGTAGGTGCGGAGGCTTGCAGCGGCGCGCTGGGTCGACGGTCGGGCCGTCTCGCGGGTGCGGACGAACGCGGTGGAGAACACCGCCTCCGGCTGTCCCCAGCGGTCGAGGCTGTCGGCCAAGGCTTCGGCACGGGCGGTGCCCGCGGCGCTGAGCGGCGGATCGTTGGAGTTGTCGAGGCGCTCGGCGTGGCGGACGACGTAAACCGTCGTAACGGGTTCAACGGTGGGCATCGTCCGGCATCCGGCGACGACCAGAAGACCGGCAACGAGAACGGAAAGGCGCATGGTGTCGAGAGAAGGGCGTGGTGGGTTACGGCGCGGAGGCGAGCTGCGCCAGAAGACGCTCGGCGGCGACGTCCACGTCGGCGAGCGTCCCGGTGTTTTCGACCACGAAATCCGCGCGCCGTCGCCCCTCTGCCGCGTCGATCTGGCGTGCCATCCGGGCTTCGATGTGTTCGCGGGAAAGATGCGGATCGCGTTCGAGGGCACGGGCAACACGCATCTCACGGGGCGCATCGACCCAGACGACGGCGTCCACATGCGCATTGCCGCCGGACTCGAACAGAATCGCCGATTCGTGTGCCACGACAGGCGCAGCGGCGTGTTCGGCGACGAACGCCTTCCAATGCGCAAACACACGCGGATGGATAAGCGCGTTGAGCCGGGCCAGTTCGGCGGGATCGGCAAACACATGTGCAGCCATTCGGGCGCGATCGAGCGATCCGTCGGGTCGGTACATTTCCGGGCCGAACGTCTCCACGATGGCCGCATGCAGCGAAGGATCGGCGGTGTACAGGCGTTTGGCCTCGTCGTCGGCGAAGAAGACCGGCACGCCACGGCGTTCCAGGGTACGGGCGAGCGCCGTTTTGCCGCTGCCGAGGCCCCCGGCAATCCCAAGGAGAAAGGACACAGGCTGCAAGGAAAGAAGGCCGTTAAAGTACGACGCCCCGGCACGCAGCCCCCCGCCGCGGCCGGGGCGTCGCCCGGTGCTGTGTCGGCCTGCCCCTCCCCCTTCGAAGTGCATGCCCACCGGAAAAGTGCTACCGCCGCTGGATACGCCCCAAGGCCGAACGAAGCCGCGATGCGGTCAGGGTTGGGCAAGGAAAGGCGTGCATGGCAGAAGACGGCGCGTGGCGTGGTGTGCCCGATCTATCGTCCGATTCTGTACGATTCTGAAATAGATTTTGCGATTTAAGGGGCACGCTCGGCACAACTTCGTATCCGGTAACGCTTTACGGCGAACGAGGCGTTACCGCAGCCGCCAGCGAGCCGCCACGGTAACGGTGGGCTGGAGCAGCACCCGCCCGTCGGCAGCCCGGGCGATGGCGTCGGCATCGGCGGCGGGCAGCGGGCCGGACAAGGCGCTGCGGGTGCGCTGCACGGCGTACCATCCTTCGACTCGCACCTCGCTACCTCCGGCGAGCGGCAGCATCAGCGCGGCCACGGGGCCGGTTTGGGTGAAAACACTCGTGCCAGGCCGGGTGACGGTGGCCGCCGAGCCGTCGGCGCGGACAAACGGCACCGAAAGCGCGCGCTCGGCATCGGCGCGACGAAACGTGCGCCAACCGATGCGGTAGCGCCAGCGCGTCCCCCCGGCGAGCGCGGCGGCGAGGCTGAGCGTGCGTAGCGTGTCGAACGGCACTTCGGCAAAACGATTCGGCAGAAGCCTTCCAAGCCGCAAATCCGAGAGCCGCGCCTCGGCCTCCAGCCGCAACCCGGCCAGCGGCCCGCGCTCGAACGTGTGGTCGAATGCCGATTCAAGCCGCCATTCGCGGGCGCTTTGGTCGGAGCGGTCACGGCCCACGAGCGTGAAGTCGTCGCGGGTGTAGGTGGCGCGAACCTCGGTGTCGAGGCTGACACGGGTGACGCGCCCGAACACAGCGTCAAGGCCGGGACGGAGGCGGAGGGTTCGCTGCCTCTGGCTCTCTGCGCTGCGGGCACGGCGCAGGTAGACGGTGTGCTGGTCCGATCCGACAAGCTCGGTACGAAGCGTGATGTTGGTGTTAGCGATATACCGCACCACGGCGCGCCCCGACGCGAGGGCTTCGTCGCGGTCGTCGGGGTTTTCGTCGGGCGTGTCGAAGCGGAGGATCGAGCGCTCGGCGTCGAGCAGCACAAACCAGCGTCCACGATCCATTCGCGCTGCGCCCACGAGCGCGAGGGTGCTCCGGGCGAAGTCGGTTTGCAGCAGCAGATCGGCCTTACGGGCGGCCTCCACCGCCGGAAGCGACGCGCCGTTGACGAGGCGACGCGCCTCGCGGGCCGCGCCGGTGCGCACGCCGAAGCGGGCCGCAAGGCCAGGGCGGTCGAGCGCAAGAGCCACGTCGGCATCGAGGGTTTGGCGGGCCAGATCGGTGTCGAAAGCCAACGCGCCGGTCACGGCCCCCGGTGTGCGCAGGCGGCGGGTGGTGCGCCCCAGCGCCCCAGACACGGCCAGCCGCACCGGCCCGGCCAAGGGCAGCGTCGCGAGCGGGAGGTCGGCGTCGGCGCGGGCGTCGAGGGTGTCGGACACCGTGGCTTCGACGACTTCGGCGGGCGGGCGCGGCATCCCGGAAAACGGAACGGCGTTGTAGGCGTCGCGGCGCGTCAAGCGGTAGCGTCCGTCGGCGTTCACACGCAGGCGTGGAGTGTCGAGGCGGTAGACGGCGTGGCCGAAGGCATCGCCCGCCCGGCGTGCCCCCAGAAGCGCCCCCGAAGCCTGTCCGTCGAAACGGATCGCTTGCTCCGGCCGCACCTCGTCGTAGCGCACGTCGAGGCCCAGCGCCGGCCCAGCGTCCTGCCGGAGCGTCGGCACGACCCGTCCAAGAGGCGCACCGGGGCGAGCGTCGAGCGCCACACCTGCGCGGGCCGTCACGCTCAGGTCAGCGTCGGAGCGAAACACCAGTCCGGCGTAGCTCTCGTGGCGCGTCACGCGCGCTTGCGGAATACGCACCGTCGCACTCGTGGCCATCAGGTCAAGGCCGGGGCGAAGCGGTCGCCACGCCGAGGCCGTAAGCGCAAGGTCTTCGCGCCAGTCGAACGCGTCGGAGGAGAGCCGTCCGAACCCGTCGGCGAGGTAGCGCCCGACGGCGGCCACACGCCACGGCCCAATGCCGAAGCGCAGCCGCGTCGTCGTCACGCCACGCACGCGGGTACGCTCGCGCTCCAGCCGTGTCTCCACCGTCGCGCCCAGCGAGTCGGGCGGCGTCTGCGCCCGCACCGGCGAGGCGGCAAGTAGCGCGAGGGCGAGGGCGCGCCTCAGCCCGGCGGCCACGCCAGCGGGCGTCCGCCAAGGACGTGCAAGTGCAGGTGATCCACCGTCTGCCCGGCATCGCGGCCGGTGTTAAAGACCGTCCGGTAGCCATTCGTCAGCCCTTCTTGTGCCGCAATGTGGGCGGCGACGACGAACAGGTGCCCGACCAGCGGCGCGTCGGCCGCTGTCACATCATCTACCGAAGTCAGCGCCTTTTTGGGCACGACGAGCACATGCGTCGGGGCCTTGGGCGCGATGTCGCGGAAGGCAATGCAGCGGTCGTCCTCGTAGACGATGTCCGCCGGAATCTCGCGGGCGATAATCTTCTCGAAAAGCGTCGGCATAAGGTGTCGAGGACAGACGGCCCCGGGAAGATACATCCGTCGTGCCGTGCGGCTCCCTGCGCCTTACCGCCGCGCCCTCATGCGAGGGGTGGAGACGTGCGCACGTTTGGGCGGGCGCGGCCCCTCGACTGGCAACGCTTGATCCTCGCCACCGTGCCGCTGCCGCCCCGCAATCGACCAGCGCCGGGGTTCGAAGAGGTGCTTCAGACGCCGAGCCGCGACCTGTGCCGGTGCAGGTTGTCGGCGCAGAAAACGTGCAAGCGAAGCAGAGACAAACGCTTATCCTCCCGGTGAAGGCCCTCCGGCCTCTGCCGCAGTTTTGATGAACCGGGTATCAACGGCGCGTGCAGAAAGTGTCCCAAAGCGGAAGCGTAACGTTTCCGTCACATTCTAAACCATGCACTCCACCATTGTGATGGACTTTTTACGTCGATAGCCGTATTCTTGCGCCTGTTCTCACCAACCTTGGGATTCATGATCCAAGACCAACGCGCGTCCGAGACGCGCAAGCAGGGGTTCGGTATGCGTCGCCTTCGCTCGGCTGAGCGGGCACGCCTGATCCTCGGCACCGCCGCCGTTTCCATCTTTGCCCTCGGCGGCTACCTCTCGGTTTCGACCTCGCACGGCACGCAGCCGGTCGAGGCTCTCGGCCTGCAAACGGCCCTCTTCCCGTCCAGCCCTGCCGTCGCAACGGCCCCGGCACCGGACACCACTCTCCCGACGCCCGAACCCGACGCGCTCCCTGCGCCCGCTGCCGCCCGCGTCACGCCCGAAACGGAAGCCTCTTCCGCCCGCGAAGCCGCTCCGGCCTCCGAAAACGAGACCGAAGGCGCGTTCTTCCAGCAAGGCCACACGTCCTACTACGCCCACGAGTTTGCCGGACGGCGCACCGCCAACGGCGAGCGCTTCAACCCGGAAGCGATGACGGCGGCGCACAAGACGCTGCCTTTTGGCACGCGCATCCGCGTCACCAGCACCGCCACCGGCCGCAGCGTGATCGTTCGGGTGAACGACCGCGGACCGTTCGTACGCGGCCGCATTCTCGACCTGAGCCTTGGCGCGGCCCGTGCGCTTGGCATCCACCGCTCCGGCGGCGGCCAAGTCCGCATTGACGTGCTCGGGCGCGGCCCACGCCGCATGCAGGAGGCAACCCCGGAACGTACCGAAGCGACAGTGGCCGAAACGCGCCGCCCCGCAGCCAAGCCGTCCGCCCGTCCCATGCGCACCGCCGACGAGATGCTTGGCGCAGTCAACGACACGACGCAGCCGTAAGGCCGTTCGCGGTTTTCAGACCGACACCCTGTCAGGATCAATCCTGGCAGGGTGTTTTTCATTCGTCCAGCCCGATCTTCAGGCTGATGTCGAGCGCCCGCACCGAATGGGTGAGCGCGCCGGAGGAGATGAAGTCCACTCCGGTTTCGGCGATGGCCCGGACGGTCTCGAGCGTCACGTTGCCGGAGGCTTCGGTCTTCGCCGCATCGCCGACGGTCTGGACGGCCTCGGCCAGCAGCGACACGTCCAGCCCGTGATCGGTGCGGCGGGCCATGTTGTCGAGCAGCAGGTAATCGGCCCCGCCCTCGGCGAGCGCCTCACGCACTTCGGCAAGGTCGCGGACTTCGAGTTCGATTTCCAGCGCCGGGTTGTGCGTCGCCCGCCACGCCTTGGCCGCCGCGAGCGCCTGCCGGACGCCGCCGGAAGCTTCGACGTGGTTGTCTTTCACCAAGATGCGGTCGTACAGGCCGACGCGGTGGTTGGCCCCGCCGCCGAGCAGCACCGCCCACTTGTCGAGTGCCCGGAGGCCCGGCGCGGTCTTGCGCGTGTCGAGGATCTGGGCGTGCGTGCCGCGCACCGCCTCCACCATCGCCCGCGTGGCCGTGGCGATGCCGGACATCCGCTGCATCGTGTTGAGCGCGAGCCGCTCGCCGACGAGCAGGCTGCGCGCCGCGCCGCGCGCCGTCCCGAAGCGGGTGCCTTTCGTCAGCGCCGTGCCGTCTGCCGCAGAGAACTCCACCACGACGGCGGGATCGACCTTGGCGAAGATGCGCTCGGCCACCCACAGGCCCGCCACCACGCCGTCTTCTTTGAGCAGAAACGTGGCCGTGGCCTGCGTCGATGCTGGGATGGTGGAGAGCGTCGTGACGTCGCCGCCGGAGACGCCGCCGGGGCCGAGGTCTTCGGCGAGCGCCGCGTCGATGAGGCGGTTGAGGACGTCGAGGTCGAGATAATCGGGAAGAGCGGGCGTCATGGGGCGGAAACGAGCGAGGAAATGGCGCAAACGAACGACGCTTGAAGCCGCATCTTGCGGGCAGGTTCGATCTGTCCGTTGATGCGCTGTTTCGCTGGCCTCGCCCCGCTGCTCCTTCTTGCCGCCTCGTCTGCGGCCCAAACGCCCGATTCGCTCGCCGCCGATTCGCTGCGGGAAACGAAAGCGACGCCGTCGGCCTCGACGATGCGAGCCGGAATCCTCTACCCTGCCGAGGTGCATCCCGCCGGAACGGCGCAGGTGGGCGTCCACGGCTTTGCCCCAACCGCCGCCGTGACGGTGCTGCCGGGTATTTCGGTGCACGGCACGCTGTTCTACACCGACGCGTGGCTGGGCGTGCGCGGAGCCGTTCCGCTCGGGCCGAGCGCCGCCGTAGCGGTGGGGCTGGAGCGGACGTTCTCGCTTTTGGGCCGAGATATGGACATACCAATCCAGCATATGTCCGCCACCCTCACGCTTCGGCCCGGAGCGGCCCGCGTGAGCGCCGGCTACGCCCATCCGTTCGGCTCCGACGACGACCGGATGCCGCCGTACGCCTTCGCGGGCATCGACGCGCCGCTCACCCGCAGCACTCGCATGTTCGTCGAAGGCGCGGCGTGGCGTCCCACCGAAAACCAAACCCCCGGTTCAACCGAAGGCGTCGTCGTGCTGGGTCTTGCCGACGCCGATGGCTGGCGCTTCGGCGTAGTGGTCGTAGGCAAGGAGGACGATTTTGCCTGGACACCGTACCTCGGCTACCAGCGGGCGATGCGCCTGTCGGGGCGCGCACGCGCTCCGTCCCGCCCGGATTCGTCGTCCGTTGTTGCGGCTCCGGTGTCCGCCGGGACGGTCTTGCTGCCGTACGCGCCACTGCCCGGGCGGCTGGTGGTCGCCATCGACGACCTGTTCCTCACCTCCGCGACATGGCGGTTCGGCTCCGGCACCGAGGCGACGTTTACGGCCCCTGCGCCGATATGGCTGCTCTACGGCATCGCCCAATCGCTGCAAGAAGCCGAGCCGTTCCCCACGCTGGGCGCGGCCCTGGACGTGACGCACTACGAGCGCATCGGCCCGCTCCACGCCTCGGCGTCGGTGGGGGCGGCGTGGCGGTTGTCCGGCCTGCGCGACGTGTACGATGCGTACGTGACCGAGTCGCAGTACGATCAGAACGCGCTGGGCGGACGGGTGCGCGGGCATGTGGCCGTGGGCACGGCGTCGCCGCGAGGAGGCGCATGGCTACGGGCCGGCGCGACGCGGTCGCTCGGGGCGGTCGAGCGCAGCGCGGCGCACGGCGGCGGCGGCGGGTACCTGCCCATCGGACGGGGATGGCGGCTCGGCGGTGAACTCATTCGTTTCGTCTGGATCGAAAACCCGTACGATCCCACCACGACGAATCCGGCTCCCAGTTGGGTCGCGTCGTGGTTTGTGCAGCGCTCGCGGATGCACCGGCGCAGGCCCGACGTGCTCACCGTGGGCACGAACGTCTTGATGGCCGAAAACCTCGGCTGGTTCACGCCGGTGCTGCCGGTGCCGTTCGTGAGCGTCTCCTTCCCGATTCTGCGCTGACGCCCCCGGACGTTGCTACGCCGAGACGCGGCGGCGGCCCGAAAGGAATCCGCCTACAAGCCCGGCCAGCGCGAGCAGTCCGACGCCCCACGGCACGCCTGCCGACACCGGCGAGCGGGCTTCGAGCGCTTCGAGGCGATGCTGAAGCGTCGTGTTTTGGGCCTTGAGCGCGGCAATCTGCTCGGCCTGCGTGCGGGTGCGCACCTCCAACGCCTGCGCCGCCGCCAGCGCCACACCGTCGGCGTCCACCGTACCGATCGTCGTCGAGTCGTTGCCCAGGCCGTACGCCCGCCGGAAGTCCTGCGCCATCGGCCCCATGTGACGCACCCCCGCCGGATCGACCTTGTACGTCCACGTCGAGAGCGGCAGCGACCGCAGCCGCGCCAGCACGTCCTCGCCCGACACCGGCACGAAATCGCGCTTGCGGCGCACGTCCGAGGCGTTCGTCCACACGCCGCCGGTGGAGAGGTACGCGCCAATCGAGGTGGAGATGACGGCGTTGGACTGCCCCCAGTTGCTCACGCTCGCGCCCGACTGGAGGGTGACGCCGGTGGAGAGGTTGGAGGCGGTGAAGATGCGGAAGCCGCCGGCCACGCGCCAGTTGGCCGAGTGGTTGACGCCCGCACGGAGGTAGTCCACGGACGAACGGTCGGCGAAGACGAACGAGCCTTGGCGGGCGTTGGTGTGGGCGTGGTAGCCGAGCGCGACGGACGCCGCGCCGGAGGCCGTGTTGTTCTCGCCCATCGCAAAGGCGCTTTGCTGTGACGCGACGGAAACGTAGCCTGCCGCAAACGAATAGTCGCCGCTGGCGCGGGTGCTCTGGCCAAAGGCCACGGAGTAGTTCCCCACGTTGGCGGCATCCCAATCGGTTCCGTTCGTCGTTCCGATGAGATCGTCGTTCCGAATGCCGCTTTGGACGTTGCCTGCGCGGAACGCCGCCTTGCCCGGATACCAGATCATCCGCGTGCCCACCCCCACGGCGGGAATGCCCACCCCCGTGGCGTCGCCGTCGTACGCGCCGCCCACGAGCAGGCCGCCGTCGGCGTTCAGACGCATCCGGAGCGTCCCGTCGGCGTTGCGGGCGGTGACGAGCGAGTCGGGCGCTTGGGCGAGGGCTGTGGCGGGCGCGAGCAGGAGCGCGACGAGAAGCAGCGAGGAACGGCGCATGGAAGCGAGGAGAAACAATGGAGCGACCAAAAGTAGATCGGTCTGTCGCTCCACGTTCTTCAACGAATGCACGCTATCGACCGATTTTGGGCCTCGTCGGTGTGCGGTAGCGGCGCTTCTTAAGCATCCGTACATCTCGGCATCAACGGGAGCGGCGGAGATTTTGGCGCACATAGCCCGGAACGGGGCGTCCGGGCGAGCCGTTTGGAAGTCGGTTATTTCCGGCCCAAATGGACGAGAAAATCGTCGTGCGCGGCGCCCGCGTGCACAACCTCAAGAACGTCAGCGTCGAGATTCCCCGCGATGCGCTGGTGGTGGTCACCGGCCTGTCCGGCTCCGGCAAATCGTCCCTCGCCTTCGACACGATCTACGCCGAAGGCCAGCGGCGGTACATGGAGAGCCTGTCGGCGTACGCGCGGCAGTTTCTGGGGATGATGGAGCGCCCGGACGTGGACTACCTCGACGGCCTCAGCCCGGTGATCGCCATCGAGCAGAAGACGGTGAGCCGCAACCCGCGCTCGACGGTGGGCACGGTGACGGAGATCTACGACTTCCTGCGCCTGCTCTTCGCTCGCGCGGGCACGGCGCACTCGTACCTCACGGGGGCCGCGATGCGCAAACAGTCCGACGACGAGATCATCGACGCGCTGGCCGGGCTTCCTGAGGGCGCGCGGATCGTGCTGATGGCACCGGTCGTGAAGGGCCGCAAGGGCCACTACCGCGAGTTGTTCGAGCAGATCGCCCGGCAGGGCTACGAGCGCGTGCGGGTCAACGGCGAGGTGCGCGAGATCAAGGAGGGCATGAAACTCGACCGCTACAAAACCCACGACATCGAGGTGGTGGTCGATCGGCTCGTGATTCGCGAGGGGCTGCGGCCCCGTATCGCCCAATCGGTGGAGGCCGCGCTTTCGATGGGCGAGGGCACGCTCGTGGCCAGCGTCGAACGTCCCGGCGAACCGGCGTCCGATGTGCTGTTTTCCCGCCACCTCGTCGACCCGGAGTCGGGGCTGAGCTACGACGAGCCGTCGCCCAACACGTTCTCGTTCAACAGCCCGTACGGCGCGTGCCCGACGTGCGACGGCCTCGGGCGGATGCTCGAAGTCGACCCCGACCTCGTCATCCCGCACGCCGACAAGTCCATCGCCGAGGGGGGCGTGGTGGCGTTGGGCAAGCCGCGCGACATCTGGACGTTTGCGCAGGTGAAGGCCGTGGCCGACCGCTACGGCTTCACCTACGACCAGCCGCTCAACACCCTCTCCGAGGAGCAGATGCAGGTGCTCCTGGAGGGCGCGGGCGACGAGCAGTTCGAGATTCCGTACGTCTACAAAGGCCGCACCGTCACCTACCAGCACCGGTTTCAGGGCGTGTACGGCACGCTCCGCCACCAGTACGAAACGGCCACCGCGCCGAGCCAGCGCAAGCACGCCGAGGCGTTCATGCGGATGATGCCGTGCAAGACGTGCGGCGGCGGGCGGCTTCGTCCCGAGGCGCTCGCCTACCGGTTTGCGGGCCACGGCATCGCCGATCTCGTGCAGATGGACCTGACGACGCTCCGCGACGCGCTCAAGGCGGTTGAACTCACCGGGCGCGAGGCGCTCATCGCCACGCCCATCCTCAAGGAGATCACCGAGCGGCTGGACTTCATGATCGGCGTGGGCGTGGACTACCTGACGCTCGACCGGTCGGCGCGGACGCTCTCCGGCGGCGAGAGCCAGCGCATCCGCCTCGCCACGCAGATCGGCACGCAGCTCACCGGCGTCTTGTATGTGCTCGACGAGCCAAGCATCGGCCTGCACCCGCGCGACAACGAGCGGCTCATCCGCTCGCTCGAACGCCTGCGCGACCTCGGCAACTCGGTGCTGGTGGTGGAGCACGACCGCGAGATGATCGAGTCGGCAGATTATGTGATCGACCTCGGCCCCGGTGCGGGCGAACACGGCGGCGAGGTCGTGGCGGCGGGCACGCCGAAGGCGTTGTACGCCAACGGAAACGCGTCGGTAGGGGCCGTTCACGAACAGCCCCTACCCGCCGAAACGCCCCCGACCGCGTCCCTGACGACGGCGTACCTCACCGGGGCGCGCCACATCCCGATCCCGCCCGTGCGCAGCCTCGGCTCGGGAAAAACGCTCGTGCTGGAAGGCGCGGTGGGGCACAACCTGCGCGGCGACGCGCTGACGATTCCGCTCGGCACGTTCATCGCCGTCACCGGGGTGTCCGGCTCCGGCAAATCGAGCCTCGTCAACCAGACGCTCTTCCCCATCCTCAACGCCCACTTCCACCGATCGCAGACCGTCCCCCTGCCCTACCGCGGGATCTCCGGGCTGGAGCACATCGACAAGGTCATCGACATCGACCAAGCGCCGATAGGCCGGACGCCGCGCTCCAACCCGGCCACCTACACGGGCCTCTACGGGCACATCCGCGACCTGTTTGCGCAGCTTCCGGAATCCAAAATCCGAGGCTACAAGCCGGGGCGGTTCTCGTTCAACGTCAAGGGCGGGCGATGCGAGACGTGCAAGGGCGCGGGCATCGTCAAGCTGGAAATGAACTTCCTGCCCGACGTGTATGTGCCGTGCGAGACGTGCAAGGGCCGCCGCTACAACGCTGAAACGCTCGACGTGCGCTACAAGGGCGCATCCATCGCCGACGTCTTGGAGATGACGGTGGAAGACGCGCTGGCGTTCTTCGAGGCCGTGCCGCGCATCGAACGCAAGCTCCGGACGCTGCACTCCGTCGGGCTGGGATACGTCCGCCTCGGCCAGCAGGCCACCACCCTCTCCGGCGGCGAGGCGCAGCGCATCAAACTCGCCAAGGAACTCTCCCGCCCCGGCACCGGCCAGACGCTGTATGTGCTGGACGAGCCGACCACCGGCCTGCACTTCGAGGACATCCGCCACCTGCTCGCGGTGCTGCGCGCGCTCGTGGCCAAGGGCAACACCGTGCTGGTCATTGAGCACAACATGGACGTGGTGAAGGTCGCCGACCGGGTGATCGATCTCGGCCCCACCGGCGGCGCGGGCGGCGGGCAGATTCTGTTTGCCGGCACGCCCGAGGAGTTGGCCCAACAAGACACCGCGACCGCCCGTTTCCTGCGGCTGGAACTCGAACGCGGCGTCTACGAGGAGGAGGACGAGACCGTCAACCTCGACGCGATGGCGTCGACCGAGCCCGACGACGACGACGAGGAAACGGAGGAGGAAGAGGAGACCGCCGAGGCGTAGAGACTATCCACCGGGACAAGAACGTGTAGGCAGAGTTGCCCATCGCCGTCATTCCCGCGAAGGCGGGAATCCATCTTTCCGCCTTCGCGAGTCGGCTTGAGCCTGTCGTTGCAGGTAGCGCCTGTACGCGGCCTCGATCTCGGGTGCGGACGTGCACTCAAGATGCTCCGGATTCGTGCGTGCCACGGAAGCCAGCACCTTCAACAGATGAAGCAAATCGGTGGGAGCAAGCCGTTGCTGATCGGGGAAAAGCACACGCGGCACGACCGGAAAGAGCAACCCGCTTCCGTCGTCGTCGAACGCAAGGCGCGCTCCATCGGGCGAGACGTTGAGTTCACCGTCGCGCTCGTCCCACACCACGCTGATGCGGTAGTGGTACGTTTCGTCGCCCCACGACTCGGCGTAGGGATACACCTCTCCGTCGGGGGCCAGCAGCGACAGCGGGTACGCCCTTTCAAACCGAATCCTATCGGCTCAAGATACTTCGGCGCTCGAATCGTTGGCCGCTCTTGGGCTACGCGGCCCGATCCGGCCGTCGTGTTCGCGAAAACCAAGGGGCGATCTTGTGCGCCTCGCTACCGCGTGCGATCTTGTGCGCAGAACCTCCGCTGCGCAACGAGGGAAACCCTGACATACGCACCGCCGATCTCGACCGCACTTTTGTTGTTTCACCCATCCCAATCCGATGGCCACTTCCCCCAATGGGCGCGCCGCCAAGGCCACCGCGTCGTCGTCCCGCCGCCCGCCCGCAACGTCTCCCCTCGCAGAGCCGTCCCGACTCGTTGAAGAGGGCGACACCGCCTACGGTGCAACCTCCGAGGCCCTCGAAGAACGGGCTGTACAACGCCGCACGGCCAGCCGTCGCGCACACGAGGCCGCTGCCGCGCAAGACATCCTGCTCCATACGCCGCCTGACGACATCGAGGCCACCGCCGAAACCCTCTTCTCGGCTCTGTCCGACGACGACGCCAAGGCGCTCGTGCGTGCGTTGCGCCGCCGCCGCGCTGCTTCAAAAGACGACGCGCCCGCCGTTGAGATGGACCGGATGCTCGCCGAGGCCTGGGCCTCGGGCGGCTACCCGTACAAGTACCTGATGGCGCGCGAGACGTACGAGCACCAGAAGTTTCAACTCCAAACCGAACTGCTCAAGCTTCAAGCGTGGGTCAAGGAAACGGGCGCGCGGCTCGTGATTCTGTTTGAAGGACGAGATGCCGCAGGCAAGGGCGGAACGATCAAGCGGTTTATGGAGCACCTCAACCCACGCGGTGCGCGCATCGTGGCGCTGGAGAAGCCCACCACCGAAGAAGCCGGGCAGTGGTACTTCCAGCGGTACGTCAAGCACCTGCCCACGCGTGGCGAGATCGTGCTGTTCGACCGTTCGTGGTACAACCGGGCGGGTGTGGAGCATGTGATGGGCTTTTGCTCCGACGACGAGTACGTCGAGTATATGCGCCAAGCGCCCGAGTTCGAGCGCAACCTCGTGCGCAGCGGCATCGTGCTCGTCAAGTTCTGGTTCTCGGTCAGCCGAGACGAACAGCGGCGGCGCTTCAAGGAGCGGCGCGTCCACCCGCTCAAGCAGTGGAAGCTCTCGCCCATCGACCTAGCCAGCCTCGACAAGTGGGATGCCTACACGGCGGCCAAGGAGGCCATGTTCTTCCATACCGACACCGCCGACGCGCCGTGGACGGTCGTGAAGTCGGACTGCAAGAAGCGGGCGCGCCTCAACGCCATCCGCTATGTGCTCAACCTCGTGCCCTACGCCAACAAAGACCGGAGCAACATCGGGCGGCTCGACCCGCTCATCGTGGGCCGTGCCAACGTGGTGTACGAGGCCGGCGAAGCCGCCATCCCTGGTCTGGTGCGCTTGAAGTAGCGTATCGAAGACTTTTTCGGGACGATCCGGCGGGGCAAGCGGCTGCACGCGCTTGTCGGGGGCCGTATGTTGGGCGCTTTCTCATCCGACCCTCTCCCCGATGGCGCGCCCCGACCTTCTCCTTCGCAAACCCATTGCCGATCTTGTGCCCGAGCACGAGGGCGACACGGGCCTCAAACGGTCGCTCGGTGCGGGCGATCTCGTGCTGCTGGCCATTGGCGCGGTGATCGGCGCAGGCATCTTCTCCACGCTTGGCACCGCCGCCGTCGGCGAGACGGGCGTGCGGCTGGGCGCGGGGCCGGCGTTGCCGCTGTCGTTTCTGCTGCTCGGCGGCGTGTGCGCCCTCGCCGCCCTGTGCTATGCCGAGTTGGCGGCGATGATACCGACGGCCGGGTCGGCGTACACCTACACCTACGCCACGCTCGGCGAACTCGTCGCGTGGATCATCGGGTGGGATTTGATCCTGGAGTTTGCCGTCGGCAACGTCGCCGTAGCGATTGCGTGGGGCGGCTATTTCAACTCCATGCTCTCCGGCTTCGGCCTCGCCCTTCCCGGCTGGCTCTCGCACGGCTACTACGACGTGCACGCCGCGCTCAACGACACGTCGGGGGCCAACTACGCGGCGATGAAGGCGATCTGGGACGGTGCGCCGCGCATCGGTTCGCTGCCGGTGCTGCTGAACGTGCCCGCCTTTGCCATCGTGATGATGGTGACGTGGCTGCTGATGCGGGGCGTGAAGGAATCGGCGCGGGTGAACGCCATCATGGTCGTCATCAAGCTGGCGGTGCTGGCGTTGTTCATCGGCGTGGGCATTTTCCACATCGATCCGGTCAACTACACGCCGTACTTCCCCAACGGCTGGACGGGCGTGCACCAAGGCGCGGCCATCGCGTTCTTCGCCTACATCGGCTTCGACGCCATCTCGACCGCCGCCGAAGAAACCCGAGATCCGCAGCGCAACCTTCCGCGGGGCATCCTCGGCGGGCTGGCCGTGTGCACGGTCATCTACGTCGTCGTGGCCATCGTGGCCACCGGCATCGTGCCCTACACGCAACTCAAAGGAGCCGACCCGCTGGCCCGTGCCTTCGAGATGGCCGGGCTGACGAACCTGTCGTGGATCATCGCCGCGGGCGCGGTCGTCTCGATGGCGGCGGTGCTGCTCGTGTTCCAGTACGGCCAAACGCGCATCTTCTATGTGATGAGCCGCGACGGCCTGTTCCCGAAATGGGGCGCGAAGGTGGACGCCAAGACGCGCACGCCGCGCATCACCACGCTGCTCGTGGGCTTAATCGTCGCCTTCTTCGCCCTTTTTGTGGACGACGACGCCACCTACGACCTCACCAACATCGGTACGCTCTTCGCCTTTGCGCTCGTGTGCATCGGCGTGCTCGTGCTGCGCATCAAAGAACCCAACCGGCACCGCCCGTTCAAGGTGCCTGCCGTGTGGTTCGTCACACTTGGCGGCGCGGCAGCGTGCATCTACATCATGGCCGGACTTCCGGCGCACGCGTGGGAGCGCTTCGGCATCTGGCTGCTCGTGGGTATTGCCGTGTACTACGCCTACGGCTTCCGCCACAGCGTGCTTCGCCGCGGCACCGGCCCCCGCAAGGAAGAGGTGGACTGAACAGATGCTGAGTGCTTGCCGGTCGTCGGCATCCTAAGCCGACCGTCCTACTCCTGAAACAACCCCCGGAGCAGATCGTCGGCGCTCGGCGCAGCCGTGCGACTGAGCGCGAGCAGTGCGGCGTGGGGCAAGATCATGTACCCCGCGTCGCGGTAGGTAATCTCGACCGCGTCTTTGCGGAGGAAGAAGGCGAAGTCGCCGGGCTGCGCTTGCAACGGCAGGTAGCGAACGGCAGCACGCTCGGCGCGCCACGGCTCGTCGTCGGAGAAATCGGGGTTGGCCGTGAGGTAGCCCGGCCCAACGGCCACGACGCGTCCCGTACCCACACGCTCGGCGTCGCGGACAGAGGCGGGCAGGTAGAGGCCGGTTGCGGTGCGGGCCTCGCCGCTATCGGGCAAGACGAGCACGCGGTCGGCAATCAGGATCAGATCGTCCATGAAGCAGGCAAAGTCACGGTAGGCTGTAGCCACGCCTGCGCGGGCCGCGCGTTCCATCCGTACCTTGCAGCCTCCCTCACGCGTCAATGTCGCTCGTCGCCCGCTTCAACCGGATGGTCACGTCATGGCTGCGGGCGATGCCACTTGGCAACGGTACACACCCGCGCACCCTCCGCGACGCCGCCGTGGCACGGAGGGTGGCAAATGAGGTCGAGCGCGGCGCACACCGAGGGCGCTATGTAGGCGTCCAATTTTATGTGTTTGAAGGCGAGGTCGCCCTCATCGGCACGGTGGCCCGCCAACGCGACGCCGACGCGTTGGCAGCGCGGTTGGAGCGCGTTCCCGGCGTCGTCGGGGTGATCTCGCACCTGCAAGTCGTTGAGGGCATCCTCGGCACCCACCGTCCGCCCCCCGACGACGCCCCGTAGCGGCTACGCCACGAACGTTTTCACCGGCGCGGTACGAATCTCGGTGCGGCGAAACGTCGTGCTCGGAAACGCCGCCGCGAGGGTGTCGGCCAGCAGCCGCTCGGCACAGCGTTCGGTGGCGTAGTGCAGCGCATCCACGAGCAGCATCGCCGGGCGGCCCGCGCCGTCGAGCACGTCGAAGAATCGGTGGTAGGTGACGTCGGCGGTGACGTACGCATCGGCCCCGGCGGCCATCGCTTTCCCGGCCAGATCGACGCCCGCGCCGCCGCACACGGCCACGCGTCGCACCGGGCGGGCAAGGTCGCCCGCGTAGCGCAGCGCCCGTTCGCCCAGCCGCTCGGCCACCCGCGCCAGAAACGCCGCGCCCGCCTCCGCCTCCGGCAGCGTCCCGATCGCGCCAAAGCCGACGCTGTCCGACACCCTCTCCACCGGGTAGACGTCGAACGCGACCTCCTCGTACGGATGCGCCGCCCGCATCGCCGCGAGCACCTGCGGAAGCCGCGGCCGCAGCACCTCCGCTTCGAGCCGAATTTCGTCCACCCGCTCCAACGCACCAACCGTCCCGACGAACGGATCGGCCCCGTCGAGCGGACGAAACGTGCCCGTGCCCGGCGTGGCGAACGCGCAGGCGTCGTAGCGCCCGGCTCGACCCGCACCCGCTTCGGCGAGGGCTTCGCGGACGGCTTCGGCGTGGGATTCGGGCACGAACACCGCCAGTTTGACCGTCTGCCCGGCAAACCCATCGAGCAGACGTACATCTTCCAGCCCGAGGTCTTCGGCGAGCGCAAACGACACCCCGCCGTCGATGGCGTCGAGGTTGGTGTGCGCGGCGACGTGGGCGATGCCCTCGGCGGCGAGGCGGTACGCCAGCCCCGAAGGGCCGGGGCCGGGCGCGAGGCGCTTCACCGGCTTGAACAGCAGCGGATGGTGCGTGACCACCACGTTCGCGCCCTGCGCCTTCGCCTCGTCGAGCACCGCGTGCGTCAGGTCGAGCGCCACGACCGCACCCGCGATTTCAGCGTCGGGGTTTCCCACCTGCAAGCCGGTGTTGTCGTACGGCTGCTGGAGGGACGGCGGTGCCCAGCCGTCGAGGAAGCGGATCAGATCGCGGACGGTCACAGCCGATGGGTGGTTGGTTTGCATCTCAGTGGCTTTCGGCAGGCTCGCCGCTTGGTCTCGCCCTGCCCGCAGAAGCGGGCCAAGCCTTTCCACAGCGGCTGGATCCCCGCCTACGCGGGGATGACGTTCGAAGAAAGCGGCGCGGTCTCCCTGCCTTCTGTTGACCGGATCGGATCGCGGACGGTCATGCGGGGAGCGGAGAAAGGTTGGGGTCGCCGCCGGTCTTGGCCACCGCGATGCCTTCCTTCTCGTCCACGCGCAGCATCAGCACGAGGCCGACGACGAAGAACAGCACGGTGATCGACACGCCCGCGCGCTGCGAATGCGTCGCTCCGGTGATGAGGCCGAGCAGCAGCGGGCCGAGGAACGACGTGGCCTTGCCCGAGAAGTTGAAGAAGCCGAAGAACTCGTTCGTCTTGCCCGGCGGCACGAACCGCCCGAGCAGGCTCCGCGACGCCGACTGGTTCGGCCCGGCGAACAGCCCGATCACGATGCCCGCCACCCAGAGCACCGCTTTTCCTGCGTTGACATCGGTTGAAGGAATCAACGTTTCCCCGCCCAAAAGCATCTTCGCGCTATTGGCGACCGAAATCAGGGCATTCCCCAGCCAATCCGTTGCCGCCGTGCCTGCTGCAATGGCCAATGCGGCGGCGGCGGTGAGGCCGATGAGCGACACCACGACCGTCGTCTTGCCGCCCACCTTGTCGTCGATGAACCCGAAGAGGAAGCCGCCGAGGCCCGCAGACACGTTCAGCGCGAGGCCGAAGTACATGATCTCGGTGAACGTGAAGTCGAACACGGTGGCGGCGTAGATGCCGCCGAAGGAGAAGATGGTGGTCAGCGCGTCGTTGAAAAACAGCCGCGCCACGAGGAAGCGGACGGTCTGGCGATACCGTTTGAGGTGCTGGAACGTGTCGCCGAGTTGCGCAAAGCTCTCGCGCACCATCTGCCCCATCGGCATCTTCGCGTGCGTCGCTTTTTGCTCGGGGAGGACGAAAAACAGCGGCGCGCAGAACACCGCCATCCACGCGGCCACGAGCAGGTTGGTGGCGCGGATGTTCTCGCCGCCGTCTTTGGAGAGGCCGAACCACGGCACGTCCGGCTGGACGAACCCGACGAGCGCAATCGCCATGCACAGCAGCCCGCCGATGTAGCCGAAGCCCCAGCCGTAGCCCGATACCCGCCCGATGCTGTCTTCGGAGGCGATGGTGGGCAAGAAGGCGTTGTAGAACGTCCCGGACAGTTCGAACATGGTGTTGGCGACGACGAACACGACGAGCGCCGCCAGCGCCTGATCCGACCCGAAGCCGTAGAGCAGCGCGGTGGGGACGATCACGGCCAGCGTGGTGAGCAGCAGAAACCGTTTGCGGAAGCCGCCGCGGTCGGCCATCGCCCCGGTGAGCGGCGAGAGCAGCGCCACGAGCAGCGCCGTCACGGTGATACCCCGGCTCCACAGCGCCGTGCCTTCGACCTCCGTCGGGGCCATCGTCTTGGCGAAGTACGTCGAGTAGATGAACGTGACGACCAGCGTGGTGAAGGCCGAGTTGCCGAAGTCGTAGAAGGCCCACGCCAGCACCTTCTTTTTGTCGAGGGGCGTGCGGTCGAGCGGGCGGACGGGCGCGGCGGAAAGTTCGGACACGGGCGAAGCGGAATGCGGACGCCGCAAGGTAGCCCCGCCGGGCGGTCGGTTCGTCACGGCGGCGCAAACGAGCGCGCCCGCGTCGCACGGGGGCGCAACGAAATCGCCCCCGCCCGGCCACGAAGCCAGACGGGGGCGCAATCCGGATGTAGGGGTCGTTCGCGAACGCCCCCTACGTCGTCCGCATCATTTGACGAACAGGATCTCTTGGTACGACGGCAGCGGCCATTCGTCGGCCGGGATGATTCGTTCGAGGTCGTCGGCGGCCTCGCGCACGGCGGCCATGGCGGGCAGCACGTTCTTGTGCATGTGCTCGGCCTTCTCGTGGACGGACTCGCCGCCCTCGTCCTTGTTCTGCTTCACCAGCGCCTTGATGGCCTTGCGGAAGCCGTCGAGCGCCTCGCCCACTTCCTCCGCAGCGTCCTTCACGCCCTTGAACGCGAGGTCGACTTCGTCGCCGCTGTCGAGCGTCGTGGTGAGGTCTTTGAGGTAGCGCACCGCCGCCGGGAAGAGCAGCGTGCGGGCCATCCGCTCCATCGTCTCGGCCTCGATGTTGATCGTCTTGAAGTACTGATCGAGGGCGATCTCGTGGCGGGATTCGAGTTCGCGGGCCGTGAGCACGCCGTAGCGTTCGAACAGCGCCTTGTTCTTCTCCGAGGCGAGGTGCTCGAGCGCGTCGAGCGTGGTGGGCAGGTTCAACAGGCCGCGCTTCTTGGCCTCCTTGTGCCATTCGTCGGCGTAGCCGTTGCCGCCGAAGATCACCGACTTGCAGGTGTGCAGCGTCTCGGTGATGGTCTCTTGCACGGCCACTTCGAGGGCCTTCTTGCCCTTCTTGCCCTTGAGCTTGCTCTCCAGCAGCGCGGCCATCTCGTCGAGGCTCTCGGCCATGATGGTGTTGAGCACCGTGGTCGGGAACGACACCGACTGGCTGGAGCCGACGGCGCGGAACTCGAACTTGTTGCCGGTGAAGGCGAACGGGCTGGTGCGGTTGCGGTCGCCGGCGTGGCGCGGCAGCGTCGGCAGCGCGGGGGTGCCGAGGCCGAGCAGTCCGCCTTGCTTGGTGGACGAGGCCGCGCCGGATTCGAGCTGCTGGAAGATGTCTTCGAGTTGCTCGCCGAGGAACACCGAGATGATGGCCGGAGGCGCTTCGTTGGCCCCGAGGCGGTGGTCGTTGGCGGCGCTGGCCACGGAGGCGCGGAGCAGGTCTTGGTGACGGTGCACCGCCCGAAGCACCGCCGTGCAGAAGAACAAGAACTGCATGTTCTCGTGCGGCGTGTCGCCCGGCTCCAGAAGGTTCTGGCCCATATCCGTGCCCATCGACCAGTTGTTGTGCTTGCCCGAGCCGTTGACGCCCGCAAACGGCTTCTCGTGGAGCAGGCACACGAACCCGAACTGCGGGGCCAACCGGCGCAGCGTGATCATCGTGAGCTGCTGGTGGTCGGCGGCGAGGTTGCTCGTCTCGTAGATCGGCGCGATTTCGTACTGGCTGGGGGCCACTTCGTTGTGGCGCGTTTTCACCGGCACGCCGAGGCGGTAGAGCTGCTTCTCGGCCTCCAGCATGTAGGCGAGCACGCGGTCGGGGATGGAGCCGAAGTAGTGGTCTTCCAGCTCCTGCCCACGCGGCGGCTTGGCTCCAAAGAGCGTGCGCCCGGTGAGCATCAGGTCGAGGCGGTCGCGGTAGAACGCCTCGTCGATCAGGAAATACTCCTGCTCGCAGCCAATGGTGGACGTCACCTTGGTGCTGGCCGTGTCGCCGAAGAGCCGAAGCACCCGGATGGCCGCCTTGTTGACGGCCTCCATCGAGCGGAGCAGCGGAATCTTGTGGTCGAGCGCCTCGCCCGTCCACGACGCGAAGGCCGTCGGGATGGCCAGGTACGAGCCGTTGGCGTTTTCGATGACGAAGGCCGGGCTGGTCGGATCCCACGCCGTGTAGCCGCGCGCCTCGAACGTGGCGCGAAGCCCGCCCGACGGGAACGACGAAGCATCGGGTTCGCCTTGGATCAGGTCTTTGCCCGAGAACTCGGCCACGGCCCCGCCGCCTTTGTTGGGCGTGATGAACGAGTCGTGCTTCTCGGCAGTCGCGCCGGTGAGCGGCTGGAACCAGTGCGAGAAGTGGGTCGCGCCCTTCTCAATCGCCCACTCCTTCATCGCCAGCGCCACCGCGTCGGCCACATCGGCGGAGATCGGCTCGCCCTTGTCGAGGGCCGTCGTGAGGGATTTGAAGGCGGACTTCGGGAGGCGCGACTTCATCGCGTCGAGGCCGAAGGTGTTTTCGCCGAAGATCGTTTCGATGTCGAGCATCGGGCTGGGTGTGGGCATAACGAAAGGAGAGGAGTTGAAGAGAGAAAGGCAGGGGCGACGGCGAGCGGGGATGATGACGGGCGCTGTAGGGGCCGTTTGCGAACGGCCCCTACGCCGTATCCGTATCGTGAAGGGTGGTAGCCACCACGGGTACAGCCCGCGTCTCTTTGAACGTGGACAGCACAATCGACGACGACGTAGCGCGCACGCCGGGCCACTGCTGAACCTGCGCGAGCAGGCGTTCCAGCGTGGTCGTGTTGCGGGTGCGCACCTTCAAGATGTGCGACCCCTCGCCCGTGATCGAATGCACTTCAAGCACCTCCGGGTGCGCCATCGCCCGCTCTACAAAGCCGTTGAAATGCTGCGAGGTGTCGAGCGACACCCGAATGAACACCGTCACGTCGAGGTGGAGGCGCTTGGAGTTGACCACCGCGTGGTAGCCGGTAATCACCCCGCGCTCTTCGAGCTTGCGCATCCGCTCCGACACGGCGGGCACGCTCAGCCCCACCGCCTCGGCGATTTCGTTGCGCTTGAGGCGTCCGTGCTCTTGAAGCATCGCCACAATTCGGGCGTCGATGTCGTCAATCCGTTCCACGAGCGTAGAGGTTGTTCCGGAAAGTTAAAGGTCGATACGAAAGAAAAGTTTATCGTTGACCGAAATTATTTAGGTAAATCTTTCGTGGAGCGCCCGATTCTCTCGCCTCGTTGTTCAAAAAAGGGCTTCCGCCGGATGCCGCCGATGGTCGCCGTTCCCGAACCGAGACCGTGCGCCGTACCTTGCTCGCTGGTCTCTTTTCCGATACCGTGTCCGACCTTTCTGCCGCCCTCGCCGCTGTCCGCCAGCACACCGACCGCCGTCCGGATATCGCCCTCGTGCTTGGCTCCGGCCTTGGCGCACTCGCCCAAAGCGCCGAAGACCCCGTTACGATTCCGACTTCCGAGATCCCAGGCTACCCGCGCTCCACCGTGCAGGGCCACGCGGGCGAACTGGTCTTCGGCACGCTCGAAGGCGTTTCGGTGCTGTTCGTGAACGGACGGGCGCACTACTACGAAGGCCACAGCCCAGCGGCCACCACGTTTCCCGTGCGCCTCGCCCACGCCCTCGGCGCACAGCGGATCCTGCTCACCAACGCGGCGGGAGGCATCAACCGGACGTTCAAGCCCGGCACCCTGATGCTCATCGACGACCACATCAACTGGGCGTTTGTGTCGGCGCTGGCCGGGCCGGTGGTAGACGGGATGCCGCGCTTCCCGGACATGTCGGCCCCGTACAGCCCTGCATGGACGGCCCGCGCCGAAGCCGCCGCACTGCGCCTCGGCATCGATCTGCGCAAAGGCACCTACCTGTGGACGACCGGCCCGTCGTACGAAACCAAGGCCGAAATCCGCGCCTTCGAGCGCTTCGGCGCCGATGCCGTCGGGATGAGCACCGTGCCCGAGGCCATCGCCGCGCACGCGCTCGGGATGGAGGTGCTCGGCCTCTCGACCATCACCAACTTCGCCGCCGGGATGGGCCAAGAGTCGCTCGACCACGAGGAGGTGCTGGAAGTGGGACGGGCCGTCCGCGCCGACCTCGAACGGCTCGTGCGGGCGCTCGTCGTGGCGTAACGGCCATCCCCACGGCTATGCCTCGACCGACGCCCCCACGCCGCGTGGCCGTCCCGCGCCCCGTAGCGCCCAAGCCACTGCCCAGCCGCGCGTGGCGGCAAACCAAGCGGCTGCTGGCCGAGAGCGTGACGATTGTGCTGAGCGTGCTCATCGCCCTCGCCGTAAACACATGGTGGCAAGGCCGCACCGACCGGATGCGCGTCCGCCAAGCCCTCACGGCCATCCGCGACGAAATCACGGCCAACCGCGCCGCCCTCGCCGAAAACCGCCGCCTCAACGAAGGCATCGTGGCCGGGTGGGACAGCCTGCTCGCCCGGTCGCCATCGGCCGTACTGCCGCTCGACCGGTTGCCGCGCCCGCCCGAACTCGTGAACGAGGCCTACGCGACAGCCCAGACCACCGGCGTGTTCGCGCTGATGAACTACCGCGTGGCCTCGGAGATTGGGCGCACCTACAACCGTCAAGACCTCACCACGCTTCTTACCGACCGAATGATGGAACGCTTTTCCGATCCGGCGGGCATCAAGCTGCGCCTCGCCCGCGACGAGGCGTCCCGGATGTTCAACATGCAACTCCGTGTGGACAGCCTCTACATGCTTACCAGCCGCACGCTTACCGACCGGCTCAACCGCATGGGTGGCCCGGCCAGCGCCAACGACTGAGCTTCTGCGCGCCTCGTGCCCAAGCGGGCTATCGACGACGATCACCGGCGCGGAGGACGCACCAACGGCCCCGGCAAAAACGTTGCTCCGGCCCTATCTTCTGTGCTTCCGATCCAACCGCCGTACCTGTGCCGACCACCCGCCGCACCTTCCTCCGCACCGCCACCCTCGCCTCCGCCGCCCTCGCTGCACCGTCGCTGCTGACGGGCAAGAGCCGCGCCCGCGTCGTGCGCCCCGGCGACTTTATGATGATCGACCTCCCCGGCATTTCCGTTTCGGCGGACGAGGCGGCGTTCATTCGCGAGCACGGCGTGCGCGGCGTGTGCGTGTTTGCGCGCAACATCCAGTCCGAAGCTCAGCTCCGCGGCCTCTCCGAGAGCCTGCGGGCGCTCATTGGCCCCGATGCGCTCGTGGCCATCGACCAAGAAGGCGGCGGCGTATGGCGCACCCGCTTCCTCCCGTTCGCCCCGTCGGCCATGGCCCTCGGTGCGGCCAACGACCCGGCGCTGGCCCGGCGCGTCGGCTACGCCACCGCTCGCGGCCTGCGGTCGATGGGCATCAACTGGGACTTTGCGCCGGTGCTCGACGTCAACAACAACCCGCGCAACCCCGTCATCTCCGACCGTTCCTTTGCTGGAAACGCCGAGCAGGTCTCCCGCCTCGCCCTTCCGTGGATGCAAGGGGCCGTCGAAGCCGGCATCGCCCCCTGCGTGAAGCACTTCCCCGGCCACGGCGACACAGCGGTAGACAGCCACTACGGCCTTCCGACCGTCGACAAGCCCCGCGCCGTCCTCGACATGCTCGAACTCGCCCCGTTCCGCGACGCCCTCGCCGCAGGCGCTCCGGCGGTGATGACCACCCACATCCTCTTCCCCGCCCTCGACCGCGAGCATCCGGCCACGCTCTCCCGCCCCATCCTCACCGGGTTGCTGCGCGACGAATTCCGCTACGACGGCGTGATCGTGACCGATTCGATGGGCATGCAGGGCATCACCGACCACTACGGTCGGGGGCAGGCGGGCGAACTCGCCCTCCGCGCCGGGGCCGATATGCTCTGCGCGCTCGGCAACATGGACGCCCGCAACCAGACCGTCGAAGGCGTCGAACGCCTCCTCCGCGACGGCGCGATGGCCACCGAACTGAACCGCAAACGCGCCCGCCTCACCGCCCTTTCCGACCGATTCCCCGTCCGCGCGCAATCCTACGACGCAGCCGCCCGCGCCGACGATGCAGCCACGATGGCCGAAGGCTGGACGAAAGGCCTCACCGCGTGGAACACCCCGCAGCCGATCCGCGCCGGAAGCCCGCTCACGCTCGTCGTGGCGCAAGGTGCCATCGGCGGCGGTGCCAGCGACCCCGGTATGCAGGGCCTCGCCATCATCGAACGCCTCGCCCCGCACTACGACCTGCGCGTGGTGACGTACGACCCGCAGACCGACCCCAACGCTACCGCCCTGCCCTTCTTCCAGCAGGTGCACCGCCCCGGCACGCCCGTCGTGTTCGCCTCCACCAGCCGCCAGCGTCCTGCCGAGGCCATCCGGTCGTTCGCCGCCGCCCTCAACCCGACGCTCCATCTCGCACTTTGGAATCCGTTCACCGTCCTTGACGTCAACGCCCCCGCGCTCGTCTCCTTCGGCTACCGCCCCGAAGCCCTCGACGCGGTCGTGCGGTGGATGAAGGGCGAGGTGCAAGCCGCCGGTCGCTTCCCCGTGGACGTGACCGCCTGAGCACGGCCGAGAAACCAACGTCTTGTAGCAGCCCCAAACGCATCGGTTTAGCCCCAGCGCCGCGTATATTTCGTCACTTTCTGCTGTTGTACCCTCCCTCTTCCGCGTATGCCCACCTCACCCGACGCCTACCGGATGCTCATTGTGGACGACGATCCGGATGTAGGCGATGCCCTTCAGGACTTTTTTGAACTCCACAACTTCGACATTACCCGCGCCACCGACGGTACGTCGGCGCTGCGGTTGATGCAGGCCGAAGACCACGGTTTCGATGTGGTGATGCTGGACGTGACGCTGCCCGACATGTCCGGATTCGACGTGCTCGAAGCGGCGCAAGAGTTCGCCTTCGACGCCCCGGTGCTGATGCTCACCGGACGGGGCGAAACGGAGAACGTCCTCAAAGGCCTTGGCCTCGGTGCCGACGACTACATCGTCAAACCGTTCAACGACGACGAGCTTCTGGCCCGCGTCCGCGCCGTCCTCGCCCGCACGCAGCCGCCCGACCGCACGCCGATGGAGGTCTACACCGTCGGCGACGTGGCGATCAACTTCTCCACCCACGAGGCCAGCCGCAACGGCGATCCGATTGCCTTCACCGCGCTTGAATACGACATTCTGCGCTACCTCATCCTTCACCGGGGCAAGACGGTGACGCGCCGCCAGCTCCTCACCGACGTGTGGGGCATCGAGCAGGACATTGTGACCCGTACCATCGACCGGCACATGGCAAGCGTGCGCAAGAAGATCGAACCCGACCTGGCAGCCCCGACCTACATCGAGACCGTCTACGGCATCGGCTACCGCTTCAAGGACTGACGCTCACCGCTGCACCACGACGGTGGCCGTCACCTGCCCGAGGGTGTAGCGGGTGAGGTCTTCGTTGGCGACGAGGTTGCGGCCCGTCACCTGCTCGGTGGACGAAGCGAACGTGACCGGCCCCGGCGCGTCGAGGCGACGCGCTGCGTCGTTCCACATCACGCGCTGGGCGTCCAGCCGTCGCCCGCCACGCGCCGTGACGATCACCGGGCCGTCGGCTTCAAACCGTCGTTCGGCTTCGCGGTAGACGATGCGCGGGGCCGTGACCGTGGCCGACGTGTCGCCCGCCGCCCCGAAGAGCGTAACCGTAACGGGCGCGCCGGTGCTGTCGGATTCCAGCACCGCGTAGGTCGAGTCCCCTTCGTAGGCGGCCATGTAGGGCGCGGCCAGCCGCACCCGCAGCCGCCCCTCTTCGGCCAGCGTGAGGCGCACGTTCCACACCTCCCGTGTCGGACGGGGGCCAGAGACTTCCTGTTCGGGGAGCGCGGGCGGATCGTCGCAGCCCACCACCCCGAGCAGCGCGAGCACGGCGGCGAAGCGCCTCACCGCGAAAGGCGGAGCGTGCCGCCCGCCGGAACGATCCCGCCCGCCACCGTCGGCGGCGGGCCACCTGCCGGGCCGCAGCGTGCCAGCCACGTTTTCAGGTCGCGCACGGCGGCTTCGAGCGCTCCGTCGCTCACGGCCGGCGCGTACACGAGGGCACATACGCGGGTGGAAACGTTGGTGGTTTTGGCCGCGAGGGCGTCCTTGACTGGGTTGACGAGCGGGAGGCTGTCGGCAAGGGCATCGCCGTCGTGCGCCGCCGCACCCACGACGAGGTCTTCGAGATCAATCGTCTGCCCGCTCGCATTAAACACATACGCTTCGCCCGTGCGCCCGTAGCGCAGCACCATCCGGTCGGTGGCGGCCAAATCGAGGTCGAAGAGCGAAATCGGCAGCATCGCGCCGAGGCACACGAAGTTGCTTGCGTCCACGACGGCGTTGATGCGGGGGAAGGCATCGTCTTGGGCGGTGCGCAGCAGGTACTCGGGGCACGGCTTGGCGCGTCCTGCCGGGCGGTAGACGCCGTGGCGGAGGCTCTCGCGCACGGCGATGCGGCGGCGGTCGAGCGTGTCGGGGAGTTCGCCCTGCCGTTCGGCCAGCAGAGCGGCGAGCGCCTCGTCGTAGCCGTCGGGGCGAGCCTCAGGAGAAACGCCCGAGGCCACCACGGCCCCGAAGCGCAGCGCCCGCGTGGGCAGAAGGTCGGTGATTTCGATCATACGCGCCAAGGTACGGATTGACGGTACGCTCTGCACCGCGACGAGCCGTCGCGTGACCTGTTTCCTGCGGCGTGCGGCATTCCTAATACGTTGTGTCCTCAACATCCTTCGCCCTCATGCCTACGCTTCGCTCCGGCCTTGCCCTCGTGCTGCTCGCCCTGCCACTCAGCGGCTGCTTCACCTACGCCGGGGCCGGAGTTGGCTTCGCCTCAGGCGTCGTCGTCAGTTTGCCACAGTCTCGGCAGGCAACACCCGAACGCCTTGCCACGCTGCCTCCGCAGAAACCGGTAACCCTCGTGACAACGCGAGGCGACTTCCGCCTTCCAGCACACGTTGTATACGTCACGGCCGACTCGATCTTCTTTCCTTGGCCGCTCCAGCGCCCTTCTGACACCAGCCGCGCCGTCGTGCAGCAGATGGCGCGGCATGAGGTTGTCGAGATACGTTACCGTCGCGCCCGTGTCGGCTATCTACCGCTATTCACGTCGATCGGGACTGCTCTCGGTTTGGCCGCAGATCTCTACATCCTTTCGCGAATCTGCATCGCGTGCGGTACCGGAGACTGATGGGGCATCGCCGGTTGTATTCCTCAGCCGATACGCTACGTTGGCACCGACTTTGACCTACGCGGCCCATACCATACTGCTCCTCAGGCCAAACCCGCGGCACGATTCGCGGAGATGCGACGTTCAGACCTCGATTCGTCTTGCCCGACCGATGCGCCGCTGGACTGCTGGAGGAATAATGCTGCTCACCCTCGCCGCCGTGCCGCCGGCAGTGGCCCAGCCACGACCAGCCGTCGCTGCCGATTCGCTGTTCGCTGCCCGCCTGCGCCTCGCCGACCGGCTGTTGACGCAGCGGCAAACCTCCGACGCCGTCGCGCTGCTCGAAGCGCTCGACCAGCAGCGCCTCGGCAACACCGACGTTGCCAACCGTCTGGCCCTCGCCTACCGCGTTGCCGCGATGTACCGCGAGGCCCTTGCCGTGGTGGAGCGCCTGCGCAAAGATGATCCGTCGCCCGATCTCGACCTGCGCCGCGCCGAACTGCTCGCCCTCACCGGCGACACCCTCGCCGCCGATGCCGCGTGGCAGGCGCTGCTGCCGCCCCAGCCCACCGACGCCGACCTCGCCCGCGTGCTCCCGTCGATGACCCTGGCCGGACGACAGGCCCGCGCCGCCGCGCTCCTCGACGCCCTCCCCGACGCCGCCCGCCGCACGTCGGCGGTGCGCCGCGCCCGTGCCAGCCTCGCCGCCCAAGCCGGCGACCGCGAACGCGCCGTCGGCCTCTATCTCGACCTCGTAGACGGCGACCCGCAGCAGGCGTTTGCCGTCCAAGACTCGCTCGTCCGCCTCGCCGAAACGCCCGCTGCCCGTCCGGCCCTACGCGCCGCGCTCGACGCCCGCATCGAACGGGCCAGCCGCCGCACCGCCGGAGGGGCGCTGTTTGAAGGCCCCGGCGAACGCCGCGACCGCGAAACCCGTCTCAAAACCTACCTCCACGCCGCCGTAGCGGTGGCGCTGGCCTCGGGCGAGAGCCACGACGCGCTCGAACGCCTCCGCGCCTTGGATCGCCTCGACGGACAAGACGGACGGGTACTCGTCCGCTACGCCCGTGCCGCCCTCGACGCCCGCGCCTTCGAGGCCGCCAACACCGCCTTTGCCGACGTCATCGCCCGCTACCCGCGCACCGACGCGGCCCGCGACGCCCTCTTCGGACTGGCCGAAACCGCCGAAGCCCAAGCCCTCGCTGCCGGCGACGCAGCCTTGCATCCCGAAGCCCCTGCCGGACGCGCCGCCGACGCCTATCGACGCTTCGCCGAGGCGTACCCGGCGCACCCCTCCACCGCCGACGCGCTCGCTCGGCGGGGGCGGCTGCTCGTCGATGGGGGCGAGACGGCCGAGGCCCGGCGGGTGCTGGACGACGTGCGCCAGCGTTTTCCGCGAACGCCTGCCGCCGACGACGCGGCCTTCCAAACGGCGCGGCTGCTCCTCCGCAACGGACAGGTGGACGAGGCCCTCGACGCCTTCGACGCCTTGGCCGAACGCCTTGGCACCGGCAACCTCGCCGACCAAGCCCGCTTCGAACAGGCCACGGCGCTGCTCTTCCGCCAACGCTTCGACGAGGCGCAAACCCTTTTGGGCGACCTCGCCAACCGCGCCGCCTCCGACGCCGCCAACGACGCCATCGCCCTCGGCCTGCTCGTCCAAGAGGCCCGCACCGATTCCGCCTCCACCGACCTCGCCCGCTACGCCCGCGCCCTGCTGCGCCTGCGCCAAGGCCACGCCGCCGAGGCTGCCGACAGCCTCACCGCCCTTGCTGCGCCGCTCGTGCGCCAACCGTACGCGCCGCCCATCCTCGACGACGTGCTCGCCCTCCGCGCCGACGCGCTCCGCCAGTCGGCCAATGCCGTATTCGCCGCCGAGGCCTACGACGACCTCACCCGCCGCTTCCCGCGCTCCATCCACGCCGACGCCGCGCTGCTCGCCCTCGCCGACCTCTACGCCGGGCCGCTCGTCGATCCCGCCTCCGCCCGCAGCACCCTCGAACGCCTCCTCCAAGACTTCCCCGGCAGCCTCCTCGCCGACGAGGCCCGCGCCCGCCTCCGTCTCCTCGGCCCGCGCTGATGCGACGCGCGGTCGTTCGTTTGCGACATCCGGCTGCGCAGCAAGTTGGGACGATGTAGGTTGCACTCGTCCCACCCGCACGACGGTTATGCGCTCACTCCTGCTGCTCCCCCTTGTTCTGTGCTCCGGTTGTGCCGGCACGTTGGTCGGGGCGGCGGTAGGAGACGCTGCAGCCGACCGCGCAGAACGCCCCGGTTTCCAGCCGTTCACGGAAACCGCGGAGGTCTTGCCGCCGGAACAGCGTCTTGACCTTCGGCTTGCCAACGGCGAAGTCGTGACCGTCCAAGCCCAGTCCCTAACCGTACGCCCCGACTCGGTTTTTGCGGGCCCGCTTCGGCTGGTGCGCCACGAGGTAACCGGCATGCAGGTGCTTCGCCCTCGGCCCGGATACGTCGTTTGGGGGACGATGGTGGGAATGCTGGTGGATACGGCCCTTTGCATGCGCTTCTGCGACTTTCGCATCCACACGAGCGGAATGTTCAGCGGTCTGTTTTGACGGCGGGCACGATCTGGGCGGACGCGACGTTGGGACGGGATGATGCCGGACTTCGCCCTTCGTTTCTTGCCGTGATGCGCCGCCTTTTTGCCTTCGTCGCGCTTCTGCTCGCGAGTGCGCTGCCCGTGCTCGCCCAAGACCTGCTCGTGCCGATGGACGACCGGCAGGGCCAGCACCTCAAAGCCTACGGCGTGGCCTACCGCGCCATCGCCGCCGGAAACGAGGTCGAATGGCTCGTCAACTACCGCGGCGGAGCGTTCCTCTTCCCCGCCAACGACGGCATCGAGGCCGACCTCCGCGCCAAGAGCATCCTCTACGAACGTCTTTCCGGTGCCGATGTGGCCCAGGTGCTTGGAGACGTCGCCGCTCCCGAAGCCACCAGCACGGCCATCCGGCTGGAGCGCGTCCCCAAAATCGCCGTCTACGCCCCGCCGCAGAGCCTGCCGTGGGACGATGCCGTGCTCATGGCCCTCGACTTCGCCGAGATCCCGTACACCAAGATCTACGACGACGAGGTGCTGCGCGGCGACCTTCGCACCTACGACTGGCTGCACCTGCACCACGAGGATTTTACCGGCCAGTACTCGAAGTTCATCCAGTACCAAGGCGAGCCGTGGTACCGCGAGCAAAAGGCCACCGCCGAGCAGAGCGCCGCCGCCCACGGCTTCGACCGCGTGCCCGAACTCAAACTCGCCGTCGCGGAGGCCATCCGGGGTTGGGTGGAAGGCGGCGGATTCCTCTTTGCGATGTGCTCCGGCACCGACACGTTCGACCTCGCCCTCGCCGCCCACGGCGAAGACATTGTCTCGCCCGCCTACGACGGCACGCCCTTCTCGACCGGCGCGCTCACCGGCCTCGACTTCTCCCGAACCCTCGCCTTCCAGAACTTTACGCCCGTGCTCAACCCTCGCGACCCCGAGCACGCGGACATCGACACCGGCGCGCCGCCCCCAGCCATGCGCAACCCCGCGCTCGACTTCTTCACCCTGTACCAGTTCAACGCCCGCCAAGACCCCGTCGGCGCAATGCTCACGCAGGACCACGTCGCCTCGGTCAAAGGCTTTCTCGGCCAAGCCACCGCCTTCAGGCGCGACAAGATCAAGCCGACGGTCGTGGTGCTGGCCGCCAATCCCACCCGCACCGACGAGGTAAAGTACCTGCACGGCCAGTTCGGCCAAGGCACGTTCACGTTCTACGCCGGACACGACCCCGAAGACTACCAGCACTTCGTCGGCGACCCGCCCACCGACCTCGCGCAAGCCCCGACGTCGCCCGGCTACCGGCTGATTCTCAACAACGTCCTCTTCCCCGCCGCCCGCAAAAAGCCGCAAAAGACGTAGCGTTCGAAGGCTATCTTTAACGATGCCGCGAGCGTGGTGGAATGGCAGACACGTCAGATTTAGGATCTGATGCCGCAAGGCGTGGGGGTTCGACTCCCCCCGCTCGCACTTAACGCACCACGGGCCGCTCCGGTGGGGACTCGGAGCGGCCCGTGTGGCTGCCGGATGTGGGGATTCCGGAAGCGGTTCAGCCCTCGGCGTTGAGGACGATCACATGGTACTGGCCTTCCTCGCCCTTGACGGCAGAGGAAACGACCTTCACCTTGTCGCCAAGTTGCTTGGTGAGGTACTGGCGGATGCCCTGCACCTCAGCCCGCGACAGGCGGGTGTGGATGGCCTTGCCCGGTTGCAGCTCTTTGGCCGCTTCGAGGATGCCGTAGTACTTGGAGACGCGGCCGCCGCGACCCGAACGGGATTCAGCGAGCAGGCGGCTGGCCTCGTCTTCGCCCATCACGCGGAACGAAACGCTGGACGACGATTGGCTTTTAGCCATGGGAAGTAGGATGAGATAAGGTGAACAGGACGCATCAACCCAAAACGACACCGGATTGTGCTGATGCGCGCAGAAGATACACCATTTATCCTGCTTCTCAATCTACCCGCACATTCGTCACAATCCTACACCATCGTTCTTCGCTACTACATCTGGCGCACAAGTGTATCCACGCCTTGTTTCCGCTGCCGCACTCGAAGCCCCTATAGTGCCCGTGCGAAAGATTGAGCAATCGGCGTATACCAAGCCGTTTACGGTGTATCCAGGCCCGTCACCACGGCGTCTCCGAGCGGCTGAACTTTCCAAACGATCTCGCCTGAAGTTGAGCGCACGATGCAGGGGGGTGGCGCTTTTCCGGCCACAGCCCCATCGCCCGGTAGTGCACCACGCAGATCGTCCGTTCGATGGGCCGCGGAGAATAGAACAACGACATACGCCGATTACCTATCGCACCGGAGTCCTCCAGAAAGACGCGAATGTTTGACGGTGCGGATCGGGCGGAGGGTCATGGCGCGACAGATCTTCGTGTTGCGGGTCTACTGGAGGGACACAGGAACAGACGTTCCAGCTTCAGGGCCACCGGCAGGTAACCCACCAAGGCGACCAAGCCTCCCATAGGGCCGCAAATAGCCACGAGCAGCATCCAGACCAGATCTACTTTCCCGAATATCTCCAGCGAGACGGAGGCGGCCGAGGCAAGCCCCCAAATGCTCGCATTTACTAAGTAGGTGCCAAAGATTCGCCCCCTCTTCCCGTATCCGACCCCGAAGGTGAGAACGACTGCGATAACGCCTGCAGATAACGCCGAAACGGCGCTCCACCGCAGAGCCCAGAGGATATCACTAAGTGCTACGGGGCGTTCTCCAAGCATCGTAAAAACGAGCATGCCGACGCCACCGGCAAGCGCATACGTCCCGAAGACCTTTGCGGGCGAGACGGAAGAGGGCGGCGAAGGCATGGCTTCAGGCGGTCAGGGCAGCGAGAAGCGACGCGCAGAAGGCGGCGTGACGGAAGTGGGTGCGGAGGCGGCGCAGCATGGCAGACGGGCGTTGGAGAGCGACGCCGTCAGTTTCGCCCGAAGCCCGGTGCCGCGCCGTGAGCATCGCCTGAAGGTTCGCTGAACCGCCGCTGAGCATCCGTCAAACGTATCGAAACACGCGAAAACGCCGCCGCAAACCGCGCCGGGCGAACCGATGGCGGCGGCGGCGTACAACGGCCCTTCCTTTGCCCCATCCGTGTCCGCCTTCCGCACCGTTCTCGCCGTCGTCGTCGGCCTCCTCTTGGGGCCGGTGTTGTGGCTTGTCGGGCGGCTGCGGCGCTCGCCGTCTCATCCGTGGGTGATCGGCGGACACCGCGGGCGGGCGGTGGAAGACAACAGCGCCGCGCTGTTCGTCTGGATGCGGAAGCACACCGACCAGCCCATCGTGTGGATCGGCAACGCCGAGGTGGTGGAGCGGCTCCGTGCCGACGGCCACACGGCGCTCGTTCGCAACAGCCTCGCTGCGCGGCTGGCGATCTTCTCGGCTCCGGTGCTGGCGTATTCGCACGGCGAGGACGACCTCGACCTGCTGATGCATCTCGGGCGACGGTTCGTAGGCATGACCGTTTTCCTCAACCACAGCCTCAACGTCTACAAAGGCGGCGACGCCTTCTCGCCGGCCTACCAACAGGCCGGGCCGGTTGGGCGATGGTTTCGACGGCTGGTGATGACGGATTTCGACGTGCTTCCGGCCACCTCGGCCTACGAGCAGATGTGCTTCCGGCGCAACTTCCCGCACCGCGAACGACGCATCCGACCGTTTGGCGGCGGTGCCCACCTCGACGCGTGGTTCCGGCGGGCCGAGGCTGCACCGCTCGGCGGCTCGAACACGCTCTACTGGTTTCCCACCCACCGCGACAGCCCCGAGGGTCGCGCAGCCCTTGCGGAGACGCTTCGCACCGTCACGTCCGACGAACGATTGCGCCGCTGGCTGCTCGACGAAGGGCTTACGCTGCGCATCGGAGCGCACATCAACACCGGCGCGCACCGCCTGGCGCTGGAGCCGCCGTACGAACTGCGCCCGATGGCCACGTTGCTCGAAGACATTGCCAGCGCCGAAGGGTTTATTTCCGACTACTCCGGCCTCGTCGCCAATGCGATTTTGCTGAATCGCCCGACCGTGCTCTTCCCCTTCGACCTCGAAACGTACCTTCACCACCGCTACCTGCACGTCCCCGTGGAAGCCATCGCCACCGGCCCCGTCTGCTACGACGCGGCCTCCTTCGTTGACACGCTCGTTTCCGACGCGTGGCACGACACCGACACCGCACGGGCGCGGCGCGAGGACTGGAAGCGCCGCCTCTTCCCGATGCGTGCGCCCGTCTACGCCGAGGGCACCTACCGGACGCTCTGCGCCGAAGCGGGCATCGCGCAGCGGCTTCGCCAACCGGCTTCGGCGGAGGGTGCGCGGTGAGTCAGCCCAGCCAAACCGAGTGGGAAGCCGTCACGAAGGGCACGTTCGTGAACGTCGGCGGCGGCCTTGCTATGATCGGCGTGAAGTCGCTGGGCCTTGTGCTCCGCGCCATCTTTGGCGGCGTCGCCTACGGTCTGTTCATCACGGCCTACAAGATCATTGAGCAGATCACCTACCTGCTGCTCGGCGGGTTTGTGGACTCCATCGTCCTCTACGCCGCCCGCTACCTGCCCCGCTCCGCCGACGCGGCCCTGCCGGACCCGTCCGATCCGATCGTGCGCGGCCCGGTGCTGCCCTCCGACGCCGAGGTAGCGGCACTCTCCGACGCCGAGCGCGAGGAACGGCTCTACCGCGCCCTCGCCACAGCCATCGGCGTGCCGGTGGTGCTGGGCTTGCTCGCCGCCCTCGCCCTGCAAGCGCTTGCGCCGTGGCTGCACGCGACGGTCTGGAAGCAGCACCCCGTGCTGATCGTGACGATGGTGCAGCGGCTGAGTTGGGCGCTGCCGCTGTTGGTGCTGATGCAGCTTCCGGCAGAGGCCATCAAGGCGCACCTGAAATGGGGCTGGCCGGTGGCCATCGTGCAGGTCGTCTTCCCCACGCTCACGCTCGTGGGCGCACTCGCGTCGCAATGGCTGTTCGACCGCGGCATCCTCGCCCTTGCCGATGGCGTGCTGCTGGGCTTTGCCGTGTGCGTGCCGCTGTCGCTGTTCGCGTTTGCGCAAAGTTTCAGCCTCAGCAAGCTGCTCCGGGCGATGCTGCGGTTCCAGATCGACCGCGAAGTCGTCGGGTTTGCGCTGCCGCAAGGGCTGAACATGGCGCTCAACCAAGGGCTGGTGAACGTGGACGTGATCGTGCTCTCGGGCGTGGTGTCGGCCAACACGCTTGGCGTCTACTCGAACGTGGTGGACATGACGCAGATGATCCGCGTGGCCAAGCTGGCGCTCTCCGGCGTGTATTCGCCGCTGGCGGCGCGCCTCAACGCAGCGGGCAACCGCGTCGCCCTCGAAAACGCCATGCAGCGGATGGGCACGATGACGGCCCTGCTGAGCCTGCCGGTGCTGCTTGTGGTGATGACGATCTACCCCGGCCTTGTCATCTCGTCGAAGGAGCCGTGGACGTGGCCCGCCGTCTTCCCGTGGCTGTTGGCCATCGGCCCGATGATGAGCTGCTTCTTCGGCCTCGCCGGCAACACGCTCTTGATGGTAGGACGGCCCAAGCTGCTGCTCGCCAACTCGGCGGCGGCGGGCACCCTGAACGTCGTGCTCAACCTCGTGCTCGTGCCGCTCGCGGGCGTGCTCGGAGCCGCCGTCGCCACGGCCACGTCCAATGCGACCATTTCCCTGCTCCAGCTCGTCGAACTGGCGCGGCTCGAACGCCTCCGCTTCCACGCGGCGATGTACGCCCGCACCCTTGCCGCCGGGGCGCTGCCGGTGGCCGCCGTGGCTTTTCTGGCCGAACCGACCGGGCGGATGCTCACGTCGTTCACCGGCTGGCCCGACGCCCTGCCCGTGCGCATCGGCGTGGCCGCCGCCGCCGTGACCGTTTTCGCCATACTCTACGCCGTGCTGCCGGGGCCGTCGGCGCTGGCGGTGTGGCGCGGCACCGCCCCGCCTGTGCCTGAGCGCACGTCCGCTCCGGCCTGAACGGCCCTCCCTTGCGCTTTTTGACCGATGCCCGACGTTTCCGCCCCTGCGATGCTGCGCTTCGACGCCTTCACCCTCGACGTGCGCGAACGGCGGCTGATCCGCGGCAACGGCGAGGCCGTGGCGCTGCCGTCGCGGTACTTCGACCTGCTCGTGGCGCTGGCCTCGAACTCCGGATCGCTCGTCACCAAAGACGACCTGTTCGCCGAGGTCTGGCCGGGCGTCGTTGTAGGCGACGCCGCGCTGTCGCAAGGCATCCGTGCCGTACGCGTGGCGCTGGGCGACGAGGCCGGTTCGCCTCGCTTCGTCGAAACCGTCGCCGGGCACGGCTACCGTTTCATCGCCTCCGTCGAAACCCTTGAACGAATTCCTGCCGCACCGCCGGCCGTGCCGACCGCCGACCGGCTGCACCCGTCGCCGACGCTGGTGGAGGCCGTCCCGCCGATGCGGCGGTTTCCGCTGGCCCCGCGTTCCGAGCGACTCTCGCGCACCGGCGCGGTCACGGGCGCACTCGCGGCGGCCCTTGTGGGCGGTGTTCTCTACGGCGTGGCCCTCGGCGGCAACGGTCCGCATCCGGTGCAAACCATCGCGTCGGTGACCGCGATGGGCGCGGCAGTGGCCGGCCTCGGCGCGGCAGCGGTGGCCACGGGTGCGCGAACGACCGAGCGGCGCGGCTCCCTCGCAGCGCTGCTCGGCGCGGCGGTGGGCGGCGCGCTCATCGGTTTGGTGGGGGCGTATGTGGGCGCGAGCGTGTTGATGACACTCACCGGCAAGGCCGTTGGTACGCTCACCGGCCCGTCTGAGGGGTTCTTCATCGGGCTGGCGGCGGCCTCCGGCCCGCTGCTCGTGCGCGACAAAACGCAGGCCGTCGTTGTCTCAACGGTGGCCACCCTCGCCGCCTTCGCACTGCTCGCCGCCTCAGGCCACCCGACGTTCGTCGGCAGCCTCGAACAAACCCTTGCCCTCCCCGACGTGCCGCTGCGCCTCGACGGCCTCGCCCCCGGTGGCCTCACCGACGGCCTGCGCATCCTGCTCGGCGGCCTCGAAGGCGCGCTCTTTGGGTTCGGGTTCAGCGCGGGCGCGGTGGTGAAACGCCCATAACTGCCGATACGCCTGCCGAAAGCCCCCTTCGCCATGACCCTCTGCGTCTTTGAAGACGATTTCGTGCCCCATCTGGCCCCGCTGGCCTCGACCCGCCCGGCGTTCGATCTGAGGCTGGCCGCCCGTACGCTGCTGGAAACGATCCGCGACGCGATTCCGCACGACGCGCTCGCGCTCGTCGTCCGCTCCAGTCTTGCCGGCGTCACCGCCGAAGCGCACCCCGAAGCCCGCCTCGGCGCGCCCGAAACGGCCGCACTGTGGGTGAGCGGTCGGTTCGTCGCCCACGACGGCCCAGCCCTCAATGCCATCCGACGCCTCGCCGCCGACGCCCTGCCGCGCGCCCTCGTGTTCGACGGGCACGTCGTGGCGGCCTACGCCCCCGCCGCTTCGACGCTGAAGTCGCTCGCCACGCTGCCCGCCGAAGCGCTGGACTCGGCACATCTGATCGGGCGGTTGTGGGATTTCAACGCTGTCCTCCGCGACGCGCTCGCCGCCGACCTGCCGCGCTTCGTCGCCAACGCCAGCGGTCATCCCGGCCTCCACCCTTCGGCCATCGTTGCCAACCTCGCGCAGGTGCATCTGGGCACGAGCGCAAGGGTCTTCCCCGGCGCAATCCTCAACGCCGAAGCAGGCTGGATTGTACTCGACGAAGGTGCAGAAGTGCACGAGGGCGCGGTCGTGCGCGGGCCGGTCTACGTCGGGAAGGGGTCTCAGGTCAAACCGCTCGGGTTCGTCGAAGGCTCGGCCATCGGGCCTGGGTGCAAGATCGGCGGAGAGGTGCACTCGTCCGTCTTCCTTGGATCGTCCAACAAAGGCCACAGCGGGTTTGTCGGCAATGCGTATGTGGGCGCGTGGTGCAACTTCGGCGCGGGCACCGACACCTCGAACCTGCGCAACGACTACCGCGAGGTCGAGATGTTCGACCGGGAAGACGGCGCGTACGCGCCTACCGGCCAGCAGTTTATCGGTCTCATCTTCGGCGATCACAGCAAGTGCGGCATCGGCACGACGTTCAACACCGGAACGGTCGTCGGCGTAGGCTGCAACCTGTACGGTGCGGGATTCCACGACCGCCATATTCCGGACTTCTCGTGGGGCGAGCCGGGCGCGTACGTTCCCTACCGCTTCGACAAATTTATCCGCGTGGCCGAGGCCGTCTACCAGCGGAGAGGCCGGTCGATGTCCGACGCCGAGCGCACGCTGCTGAAGCATCTGGCCGAACACCGCCTTGCTTACCCGTAGCGGTTGAGCTTCGTTGCAGAACGCGGTCCATGCGACGAGGCCAAAGAAGCCGTTTGTTGCCCACAACTACAAACACCGGTTTCTTCGCCTCACCGACGACGGCAAAATGCTCGCCAACCCTCCGCCCTTGCATCGCTACGACCTCGCCGACGACACCTCCAACCGCCTTGCCCCTCTGCTTCCCGTCACGGTCGGTGACCGCGGACGCACCGCACGAGACATCCAACACTTCCTTGACGCCACCCACTTCATGACCCACCCCTTCGGCCCGAAGGAAGACACCTTCACCCTCCCCTTGGCGGCGTGACGCTGCTTAAATGTCGCTCTATTCTGCCTACGAAACCCTTTCTGCTGACGAACTCCTCGCGTTGGTGCAGGAGCGGGATTCGGCAGATCCTGAGCACGACTCCGACGAACTCTGGTCTGCCATCGGAGCGTTGGCCCGCCGCGCCGATGACGCAGTGGTGAAGGCGGTAGAGGGTTGGTGCTGCTCCGACCGACCGCCGCTCCGACGTTTGGGCGCAGACGTCTTCGGGCAGATGGGCTGCTACGAAGCGCTGCCCATTGACCGCGTGCCCGCCTTAAACCGACTGCGTTCGCTTCTGCACGATCCCGAGGCATCGGTTCGGAGCAGCGCAGCCGCCTCGTTCGGCCACTTCCCATCCGATCTCTGGAGTCCGAGCGATGTGATTCCGTTCGCGGAGGATTCGGCTGAAGAGGTGCGGTTCTCGGTGGCCTTCGCGCTGGGCGGAACGTGCTGCGACCGGTCTGACGCGGCCGTTCAGGCGCTGCTCCGGCTGATGGAAGACCCCGACGACGACGTGCGCGACTGGGCCACCTTCGGGCTGGGAATCAGCGATGCCGACTCGCCGCTGGTTCGCGACGCGCTGGCAAAACGGTTGGACGACCCCCGTCTCGACACCCGCTGCGAGGCCATCGTCGGATTGGCACGGCGACACGATGAAAGGGCCGCCTCGCCGATTCTTGAGGGCCTGGGGTACGATTCGGTATCCAGCCTTATGGTAGAAGCGGCCGAGGCAATGCCACGCCGAGCGTTTCTGGAGCCGCTCCAAGCGATACTTGAATCCAACCCCGACGACCCATCGATCGAAGCGGCCATTGCTGCCTGCCAAAACGCCTGAGTGCCATCACACGCGGACGCGGGCGCGGCGGGCGGAGAGGAGGCCGGAGTTCATCCCGCCCCAGCCGAGGCGTCCGGCGTAGCGGGCGTGCTCCATCTTGACGCACCGATCCATCACGACGTCGAGGCCACCGGCGCGGGCGATCTCCCCGGCCTCCTCGCTGACGATCCGCAGTTGCAGCCACAGCGCCTTCGCGCCGATGGCAACGGCCTCGCGTGCAATCGGCGGGCAGTGGCGGTCGCCACGGAAGACATCCACCACGTCCACGGCGATCTCCTTGGGGATGTCCGAGAGCGTGGCGTACACCGTCTCACCAAGGATGGTCGTCCCGGCGGCGGTCGGGTTGACGGGGATCACGCGGTAGCCCGCCCGCTGCAGGTACGCGCCGACGAAGTGGCTGGCCTTCTGCTCGTCTTTGCTCAAGCCGACGATGGCGAAGACCTTGGCCTCGCGCAGAATCTTTTGGATCACGCGCGGGTCGCCGTAGAGCGCGTCTTGTTCGGGCGTCAGAAGGGTGTTCATACGAGCGTTAGTGTTGGCGATCCGCCGCCCGCTGCGGCACGACCAGCAGCAGCACGACCATCGCACCGAGAAGGACTGCCGAGGCCGTGAACCGGCTCAGCGCCAACCCGCCGTGGTCTACGGGCTTGTCGAGGAAGTCGCCCACGACGGCCCCGAGCGGACGGGTAAGCACGAAAGCCGCCCAGAACAGCGCCGTACGCGACACGGAGGTTCCGTAGTACAGCACGACCACCAGCAGCAGCAACCCGCCAAACACCGCCGCCGCGCCCGTGTAGCCCAGCCCCGCCGAGTCGGCCGTCCAGTCGCCCAGCGCGGTGCCGAGCGTCTGCGAGAACATAATCGTCGTCCAGTAAAACGCTTCGGCCTTGGGCGTGGTGATGCTGCTCACCGACACCGAACCGAGCGTCCGGTGCCACAGCGCGAGGCTTCCCAGCAGCAGCGCCACGAGCAGCAGCGAGCCGCCGAGGTAGCCGATGCCCATCGAACGGGTGACGAAGTCGGCCAGCGTCGTCCCGACGGTGGTGGAGGCGACGATGGTGGCCCAGTAGAGCCACGGACGAAACGTCGTGGCGCGGATCTGCGCGGCAACGGCCAGCACGAACAGCACCGCAAAAATGCCCGTGCTGACGAGGTAACCGAGGTTCAGCGACATCGAAACGGCGTCGCCGCCGGTCTCGCCCAGCGTCGTGGCGAGGATCTTCAGAACCCAGAAGAGCAGCGTGACTGCCGGCACCTTTACGGCGGCGGCACGCATCTCCGAGGCGGCTTGAGCTTCCATCGGCGCAAGGGGAATGAGCCTCCAACACGTCTCACCGTATCCAGTTCGTCAGGGACGCGCTACGCTCCCATCGTCTCTGCGCGTCACCCGAGCGCTTGGCCGAGATCCCACAGCAGATCGTCGAGGGTTTCGAGGCCGACGCTCAGCCGGATCAGCTCCGGGCCGATGCCGCCGGCGACCAGTTCGTCTTCGGTGAGTTGCCGGTGCGTGGTGCTGGCCGGGTGGATGACGAGGCTTCTCGCGTCGCCGACGTTGGCGAGGTGGGAGAACAGGTTCAGCCGCTCGATGAACGCCGCGCCCGCGGCCCGCGCGTCGCCGCCGTCGGCCTCGATGCCAAACGAGAACACCGCGCCGGGGCCTTTCGGGCAGTACTTCTGCGCGAGCGCGTGGTCGGGGTGGTCGGGCAGGCCCGCGTACTTCACCCACGCCACCTTCGGGTGATCGTGGAGAAAGCGCGCCACGCCAAGGGCGTTCTCGACGTGCCGATCCATCCGCAGACTCAGCGTCTCCAAGCCTTGCAGGAGCAGCCACTGGTTGAACGGACTCGGGTTGATGCCGGTGTCGCGCATCGTCTCGACGCGCAGTTTCATCAGGAAGGCGTAGTGCCCGAACGTGTCGAAGAACTTGAGGCCGTGGTACGCGGGCGACGGCCCGGCGAGCGTCTCGACGTGGTGCCAGTCGAACCGCCCGCTGTCCACCACCGCCCCGCCAATCGACGTGCCGTGCCCGCCGATGAACTTGGTCGTGGAGTAGGTGATGATCTCCGCGCCGTGGTCGAGCGGACGGCAGAGGTAGGGCGTGAGGAACGTGTTGTCCACGACGAGCGGCACTTTGTGCGCCGCCGCGATCTCGCCGAGGCGCTCCAGATCCAGCACCGCACCCGACGGGTTCGCCACCGTCTCGCCGTAGAGCAGCCGCGTCTTCGGGGTGATGGCCGCCGCCCAGCCGTCGAAGTCGTGCGGCGCGACGAACCGCGTCGTGATGCCCAGTTTCTTCAGGGTGTGGACGAACTGCGTGATCGTCCCGCCGTAGAGTTGGCTCGACGCCACGATCTCGTCGCCGGGTTCGCAGATCGTCATCACCGTGCCCAGCTGCGCCGCCATGCCGCTGGCCGTGGCCACCGCGCCGGTGCCGCCGTCGAGGCTGGCGAGGCGCTCCTCGAAGACGTTGGTGGTGGGATTGCCGAGGCGCGTGTAGATGTGGCCGTACTGCTTCAGGTCGAACAGTTGCGCCGCGTGCTCGGTGTCCTCAAAAACATACGACGTGGTTTGAAAGATGGGCACCGCACGGCTTCCGGTGAGCGCGTCGGGGACGTGCCCGGCGTGGAGCATCCGCGTTTCAAAGCCAAATGCGCGGCGTTCGGAGGGGTTAGGCGACGATTCGGACACGGATGCGGACGGTTGAGACGCTCGGGAGACACGATGGCACGACGCTGGCAACCAGTTGAGTCAAACGCCGAGGCTGCTCCATCGGGACGCCCCTACCGGACGGCTTCGGCGCTGTTCCTCCATCCGTACCCTTGCCCCGCTCGGGGCACTCCCCAGCAAGCGGTGGATTCTTCCGCCCGGCGCACACTAACTTCCTGCCATGGGTCGTTCGCCCTTTACCCTCCCGGTTTCGCTCCGCCCGCACCAATCGCTCGCGCATTCGCCCCGCGCTGCCGCTATGCTCGCCCTCCCCGACGAAGACCTCGTCCAGCGCTACCTCGAAGGCGGCGACCAGAATGCGTTCCGGCTGCTGCTCGAGCGGCACCAAGAACGGCTGTTCGGCTACCTCATCGGGATGGTGCGCGACCGCGAAGTCGCCAACGACCTGTTCCAGGAGACGTTTTTGCGCGTCGTGGCGGCGATGCAGCGTGAACGCGCAACGTACACCCACCAGAATCGCTGGCTACCCTGGGTGATGCGCATCGCCCGCAACGCCGCGCTCGACCACCTCCGCGCCCGCAAGAAGTGGCAGGATGTGACGCCCGAGGCCGGAACAGCCGACGACGACGGCGACGGATTCTGGGAGCGCCTCAAGGACAGCGACGTCGTGGATGCGGACGATTTGATGCACCTCACCGAGCGCGGTGCCTTCTTGGATGCGTGCATCGACCGGCTTCCGCCCGAACAGAAGGAAGTCCTGCTGATGCGGCACGAGACCGAGCTCACCTTCCGCGAGATCGCCGAACTCACCGACGTCTCGATCAACACGGCGCTGGGGCGCATGCGCTACGCGCTGCTCAACCTCCGTCGGATGATGCTCCAAGCCGGAAAAACCGAACTGACCGAATACGGAGCGTAATGCCGAATCGTTGTACCGTGGTGCGACCTTCGTCCCCTGCAACGCCGCAACCGCTTCTCGATCCGCCCCTCGATTCTTCTGCCCGATGCACGCTGCGCTTCAATCGATCCTGCGTCTCTACCACGAACCGCTGCCCTCCGGCGTGCCACCTGCGCACGAACCGGCTGAAGAGGTGTCCGCGCTCGCAGGTGTGCGCGACGCGCTTGATACGCGCCCCAAGGCACGTCCGGACGCGTTCGTCCTCGACGCGATCCTTGCCGCCGCTGCACACCACGCGCCCGTTGGCCCACCCGAAAGCCTTGGCCAACGCTACGACCGCCAGCCCGTGCCCCGCGCCAAAACGCGCCTGCGTCGTGCCCTCACGCTGGCCGCCGCAAGCAGCGCACTGGCGGCCTTGGTTGTGATCGTCTGGCTGCCTGGAGGCGACGCCGACCCGGCCGCTTCCCCGGCCATCGCCGAAGTGCCCGTGCCGCCGACCGTGTCCAAAACTGCCGCCCCGACCGAAACGACCCTCCTCGCTGTCGCGGTGCCTCCGGCCTTGACTCCGACGGCCAATCCGGCAATCGAGGCCGCAGCGTCGGCGCGCTCGGATGTATCCGCCGCGTCGTCCCAACCGACGATGGCGAAGGACGCCGCAACTGCGTGGGACGCGCCCGAAACTGCCGCGACGATGCAAAACGTCGAAGAACGCGCCGCCGTGCTCTCCACACGTCTCGATTCCACGCTGTGGGAGTTGCCGTCGTCGTCGTCGCTGGCGCTGCCGCGCCCGACCGGCGCGCCCAGCCGGTACACGCAGGCCTCGCACGGGGCAAACGACTAACCCAACGACTATCGTCCCACGTTACTCCCGCGTCCGTTTGGCGCAGATGAAGGCGTTACCCATCTTTGCTGCGGGGCTTCTGGCCCTCGTCCCAGCGCTGCACGCACAACCGTGGCCGCCGCGCAGCGGCTCCCCACAGGAACTCCGAGCGGCAGACCGCAAAACGCCCCCCGCGGCGACGCAGCGGGTGGTGCTCGAAGTCTCCGACGGCGCCATCCGGCTCAACGGCCAAAACCTCGACGCCGGGCAGATGCCCGCATCGCTCAATGCGGCGGTATGGCCTACCGGTGCAGCGCAGCGGTTCGTCTTCTCTGGCCCCAACACCTCGACCGTTGAGATCAACGGCGTGCGCTACCGCATCGGCCCCAACGGGCTAACCGTGGATACCGATCTGACCCGCGTGCCCGACGCCGTGGTGTCGTTCCTCGACGATCGGGGCCAGACGACGTTGCCCTTTGGCGCGCGTTCGCTGATCCTCGTCAACGAGACCGCCCCCTACGCCGCCGAGCAGGAGTACGCGCTCGAAGTCTCTACGTTCGAGTTGGCCACACGCATCCGCGCCCTTCCCAACGGCCCGGCTCACACCGAAGCGGCACAGCTGCTCCAGCAGCATCTGCGCGAGCTGTTCGACTTCAAGCAAGCCCAGCGCGCCCGTGAGCTCGATGCGTTGGAGCGCGAGCTGCAAACGCTCCGGCAGCAGCACGCCGCCCGAAGCCGCAACCGCGAGGCCATCGTTCGCCAGCGGATGCACGAGTTGCTGGCCCAGTAGCGTCTACCGCACTACGAGCGGCTGCGTGAGCGTCTGGTCGTCGGTTTGCGCCTGCACAAGGTACATGCCCGAGGCCCAACCTCGCGTGTCGATGCGCACAGGAAGACGCCCAGCGGCAGCCTCGCCGTCGAACGGCACGGCAAGCCGACGGCCCAGCAGGTCGAACACTTCTACCCGAAGCCGCCCCGGTGCGGGCAGTGCCACGGCGACGGTCGCGGCAGCCACCGCAGGCTGCGGCCACGGTCGGCCCAGCGCAAACGCCTCCGGAGCGGCCTCGCCCTCGGCGGCGACGAGCACGGCAGCCACGCTCGGCGAGAACTCGCTTGTGTTGCCCGCTTGGTCGGTGGCCGTGGCGAGCACGCGCCCTTCGGTGAGAAACTCCGAACCAAGTCCGGTGGGAAGCGACACGCTGCGGGACGTGTTGGGAAAGACGTAGGTGTCGGAGACGAGGAAGTACGCGCCCTGCACGCCGGTCGAATCGGCGAGGTAGAACTGGACGGTCAGCGAGTAGGTGGCGTTGCTGCTGGCGGCATTCACCGAATAGGTGACGTCGAGGTTGCCGGAGGTGCGGTTGATCGCAGCGGACGCGATGATCGGCGTGTTCATCAGCCGGTTCGCGCCGGTATCCGGATCGTCCACGTCGTTGGCGGTGGGGCCGTCGCCGCCGAGGTCGATGCCCATCCCGTTGCGGTCGAACGTGTTGGACAAGATGGCCACTCCCGTGCTTTGCAGCACCTGCACGGCCGGGCTGGTGAGGTGGAACGCAAAGCGGTTGCCCTCGGAGGCTGTAAGCGCCCCAATCTGCGTGTCGTTGCTCTGAAAAACCGTCACCGCTGCCCCGCCGTTGGGAATGCGGCCCGCGCCGGTGCCGCCAACCCCAAATCGGTTGCCGAAAACGATGGTGCGGGGCGACTGTTGGATGTACAGACCGCCGCTGTTGCCGGAGATCGTGTTGGCGGCAATCAGCCCGGCGCCGCCGATGATGTTGTCCGGCGCTTCGACCAACTGGATGGCGTATTGGCCGTTTCCAATCGCAGACGTGCCATCTCCGGACAGCCCGATCCAGTTGCCCGACACCAGGTTTCCCGTCGCCGCCGAGCCGGTAATCATCACCCCGCCGCGCAGGTTGCCGGAGATGACGTTGCGCACGCCCGCGTCGACCCCGCCAACGACGTTGCTGCGGGCACTCGCCAGCAGCACCCCCGCGTTTTGGTTGGGCAGCGCCGCCATCCCGATCGCGTTCAAGCCGATGCGGTTGCCTTCGATGCGGTTGCCTCCGACGGAGCCGCTGGTGATGTGAATCCCCGCGAATCGGTTGCCGGAGATGGTGTTGGCCGCCACTGCCGTCCGCCCCCCGATGAGCACACTGCCCGCGCCACCGCTCACCGTCACGCCGTAGCCGTTGGGGAGCGCCAGCGTCCCCGATCCGTCGGTGCCGATGCGGTTGCCTTCGATCACCACGCCAACGGGGGCCGCTTGGAACGAGCCGCGCTGCACCGCGATGCCGGCGCTGGTGTTGCCGGAGACGGTGTTGTCTCGAATGATCGTCGCGCTGCCGCCTTCCACGAGAATCCCCGTCGTGTTGGGCCGCGCCTCGTCGCGCTCGCGATTCGTCCCGACCGCGTTGCTTTCGACCAGCGTGGCCGAGACGCCATCGCCCGAGACGCGGATGCCCACGGGGAAGGCCGCCACGGTATTGCCGCGAACGGTCGTCCCGGTGAGCGTCCCGCCGTCGAAGGCGCTCAGCGAGATGCCCGACGCGGTGAACGGCGGCGCAAAGCCCGGCACGGCGGTACGATGGTCGGCCAAAAACCCGACGGTGTTGCCCTCAATCACGTTGTTGCGGGCCGGAAGGCCCGACCCCGACGAGCCGGACACGGCGATGCCCGTCGTGTTGCCCAGCACGTTGGGCGCAGCAATGTCGCCAATCCGATTGGCCGTGGCGGTGAGGTAGAGGTTGATGGCTGGCCCATAGCCGGGACGCGTTTCCAACCCCGTAGGGTCGAGGCCGAAGTAGTTGCCCGCCACATAGTTGGAATCCGAACCGATCAGCACGCCCCGCCCGGCGAGGCCGCTATTTTCCGACCCAAACCGCCCAAATACGTTGTACTGCCACGTGTTCGTGCCGCCCACGCGGTTGCCGTTGGACGGGCCGCCCGAGCCGATGTTCAGGTTCACCGCCTGCACAATCCCGTCGCCAAGGGCGGACGTGCCGTCGCGGTTGAGACCAAACGTGTTGCCTTCGATCACGTTGTGCCCGGCGTCTACGAACGTGAGGATCGACGTGGGCGCGCGCGGGAAGGCGCAGCCGCGCACCACCGAGTTCCCGCCCCGGAAGGTGAACACCGACGATTCAAAGCCGGTGTTTTGGATGGCGATCTGCGGATAGCCTACGCGAAAGCCCGGCTGGGTGGAACAGTCGATCTCGACGGGTCGGACGAACGTGAAGCCACGCACCTCGAACACCGGCGGATCGGGCAGATCGAACGTGATGCGCACCGGCACGCTGGGCGGGTCGGTGAAGCTGTTGGCGAAGTAGAGCGCCGCCAAGAACGTGCATTGGTCGCCGATGGTGGACGCGTCCACGTCGCAATGCCCGTCCGACGGATTGTAATCTTCCAAGGCCGCCGACGCCACGTTGACGACGATGGTGGTTTGCGCGAACGCGGTGGCCCCGACGAGGCTACCAAGGACGAGAAGCAGAAGGCTACGCATACGAGTGAACGCGAATCGGCCAATGGTACGATCATTTCCCGTCGCTACATCTGAGCCGATCCACGCTCGGGCGAATTCACAATCGGGATGGAGTGGGCGGTCGCTTCCCACGGCTTCCGCAGCACCGATGGCGCAAACCCACGCCGAATCGTCGCACGGGCATCCGGTGACCTACCGCATCTTGCCCGTACACTCCAACGGACCATTCGCATCCATGATGCTCCGCTTTCGCCTGGCCACCGCGCACGACGCCGACGCCCTCGCCGACCTCAACTACAGGACGTTCGTCGAGGAGATTCCGCAGCACGCGCCCAACGCGTTGCGGCGGCTTGTCGACAAGTTCGACGCCGAGAACACGTACGTTGTGGCCGAGGCGCACGCCGATGGCGGACGTCCCCGGCTCGTCGGGATGATCTGCATCCGAGGCCGCCGTCCGTTCTCGTTGGACGGCAAACTCCCCGACCTCAACGCCCATCTTCCGCCGCACCGCGCGGCGTGCGAAGTTCGGCTGCTGGCCGTAGAAACGGCGCATCGAACGGGCGCGGTGTTTCGCGGGCTGGTGGCGACGCTCGCCGACGAGGCGTTGCGACAAGGCTACGACCTCGCGCTCATCTCCGGCACGACGCGCCAAACCCGTTTGTACCGGCATTTGGGGTTTGAGCCGTTTGGGCCGCTCGTGGGAACGGACGACGCCTCGTACCAGCCGATGTACCTGACGCTCGATCGTTTTCGCGCCCACGCCGACACGTTCGACCTTCCGCCCGACGCCCTCGCCGCGCCGGAATCGCCGACGCACCCGGCCAACTTCTTGCCCGGCCCGGTTACGCTGTGGCCCGGAGTGGCCGAGGCGCTGGCCGAGTCGCCGCAATCGCACCGCTGCGCCGCCTTCCACGCGGTGCTGGACGACGTACGACGACGGCTCAACCGGATGACAAACGCCGCCAACGTGCAGGTGCTCGTCGGTTCGGGCACGCTCGCCAACGACGCCGTCGCGGCGCAACTGGCCGCGCTCGACGCGCCGGGCCTCGTCCTCGTCTGCGGAGAGTTCGGCGAGCGGTTGGTCGACCACGCCCGACGCTGGAAGTTGCCGCATCAATCGTCGGCAAAACCTTGGGGCACAACGTTCTCCGAAGACGACGTTGTCTCGGCGCTCGACGCCCATCCCGAAGCCCGGTGGCTCTGGGCGGTGCATCTGGAGACGTCCACGGGCGTGCTCCTCGACCTGCCGATGTTGGCGCGGGTGTGCCGCGAGCGCGGCGTCCGGCTGGCGCTTGATGCGGTGTCCAGCCTTGGCACGGTGCCGGTGGATCTGTCGGACGTGTGGATGGCGAGCAGCACGAGCGGCAAGGGCTTGGGGGCGCTCGCAGGCCTCGCCCTCGTCTTCCACGCCGACGCCCCTTCGGACGTGCCCCTGCCCCGCTACCTCGATCTTCGGGCGTATGCCTCGGCTGACGGCGGCGTCGCGTACACGCACTCCTCGCCGCTGGTGCACGCGCTGGCCGCCGCGCTGCACCACCTGCCCACGCCGGACGGTTTCGCTCGGATTCGCCGCGACACGGCGTGGCTTCGCGGCCGCCTCCGGGCGGACGGTTGGGACGTGATTGGAGACGACCGGGCCTCCGCGCCGGGCGTCGTTACCGTGGCGCTGCCGCCGGGGGCGGCGTCCGAGGCCGTCGGCAGGCGCTTGGCCGCGGCGGGCTACCTCGTCGCGTGCGGCAGCGGCTACCTCGCGGTGCGCGGCTGGCTGCAGATCTGCCTGATGGGCAACTACCCGCGGGCGCATCTTCCGGGACTTGCTGCCTACCTTACGCCTTGACCTTGCTCAGGAGACCTTACCCACCATTCCTGCACCGATGCGTACCGCCCTTGGGATTGCATTATTCGCCGCGCTCGGCGCGGGCTGTGCCGCATCATCGCCATCTCCATCGCCAACGTTGGCCCCGCCCGGTACCGCCGCACGCGATACGGCAGGTGCTTGGCATCCGCCAACCCAAACCGCGCGGCTATCCCTGCAACGCAAGTTCGATCTCGATCAAAACGGTGTAGGCTACCTCTACATCGGCGAAGGCCTTCCCGAGCCGCCGCAAGGGTTCGTAATGGCGTTTGTCTACCGCTACGACGAAACGGTTGAAACCGAGCTCACCCGCACAATGGCCGACCTCAATCGGGTGAACGGCGTGGAGAACGTGGAAGCGGTAGGCGCTACCGAAAGCGTGGCCGTTTCGCTTCGGACAGGCCGAGCCGATGCTGTTCGTACCCGCTACCGCTACACGTTTCGGGGCAAACCGACGAACGCCCTGATGCTGTTGATTCCCTCCCCGAGCATGCAGCCCTGGGTCAAGATCCGGATTAGTGCCCCTGCAGACTCCTACACGTTCGACCAACTCGACGCCATCGCCGCCGAGTTGCTGGCAGGGTGATGTGCAGCTTTGCGGGAGCGACGTGCGGCTACCGACCTCGCCGTACCTTTCGGCTACGATGTTCGACGCTCCTCACCCTGCCCCGCCCCACGCTGCCGCCCCCGGCACCGACCTGCGCCGCTACGCCGCGCTGTCCATCGTCGCCGCCCTCGTCACCATCGGGATGAAAACCGCCGGCTGGCGGCTCACCGGATCGGTAGGCTTGCTCGCCGACGCGCTCGAGTCGCTCGTCAACCTCGGCGCGGCCTGCCTCGCGTTCTGGGCCGTTTGGTACGCCGCCCGTCCACCCGACGACGACCACGCCTTCGGGCACGACAAAGCCGAGTACTTTGCCGCCGGGATCGAAGGCGCGCTCGTGCTGCTGGCTGCCGGAAGCATCGTCTGGGCCGCCATTCCGCGCCTGATCCACCCCGAGCCGATTGCCGACGGGTTCGTGGGGGCCGCGATCTCCGGCGCGGCGTCGCTCGTCAACCTCTTCGTGGCCCGTGTGCTTCGACGGGCGGGAGAGCGCCACCGCTCGCCCACGCTCGTGGCCGACGCGCACCACCTGATGACGGACGTATGGTCGAGCGTTGGGGTCGTGGTCGCTGTGGTGTTGGTGGCCGTTACCGGCTGGGAAATCCTCGATCCGCTCGTCGCTTTGGTGATGGCCGTCGTGATCGTGCGCACCGGCTACACGCTCGTGCGCGGCGCAGCAGGCGGACTGATGGATACCGCCCTTTCCCCCGACGAAATCGCCGACCTCGAAACGATTCTCCGCCGCCACTGCGCCGAAGGCCTCGACTTCCACGCCCTGCGCACGCGCCGATCCGGAACGCGCCGGTTCGCGTCGGTGCACGTGCTCGTTCCGCCGGACTGGACGGTGCAGCGCGGCCACGACCTGTGCGAAGCCTTGGAGGCCGAGATGCGCGCCGCCGTGCCCGGCCTGTCGATGATCACCCACCTCGAACCCCTCGGCGACCCCGCCTCCGACGACGACCTGCCGCTGGATCGGTTCTGACCCTCGCCTTGCCCCCTTTCGATGCAGTTCATGCACCGCGCCGTCACCCACCGTTTGCGCAGCCCGTTCCGCGTGGCGCACGGCGTCTCGGCCACCCGCACCACCGTTTTCGCCCGCCTCGACACGCCCGACGGCCCGGCGTGGGGCGAAGGGGCGCTCGTGCCGTACTACCCGTACACGCTGAACGATCTGACCGCCTACCTCGACGGCATCGGCGAGACGTTCGGGCCGAAGCCGGGTGCTCCATTCGACCTTGACGCGGCGCTCGCGGCCATTCCCGACGGCCCGGCACCCGCCCGCTGCGCCCTCGACCTCGCCCTGCACGATGCGTGGGGCAAGGCCGCCGAGCAGCCGCTGTGGAGCCTCTGGGGCCTCGACCCGAAGGCGCTCCCGCCGTCGTCGTTCACCCTCTCCATCCCCGACGACCTCGACGCCTACCGCGCCGAACTCGACGCCGTGGCCCATCTGCCGGTGCTGAAGTTGAAGGTCGGAACGGGCGACGCCGACCGCGATCTCGAACTCGTCCGGCTCGCCCGTGGCCGTACCGGCGCTGCCCTCGGCGTGGACGCCAACAGCGCGTGGACGGTGGACGAGGCCGTGCGCATCGTGCCCGAACTGGCTGCGCTCGGCGGCATCCTCTACGTCGAACAACCCCTCGCGTGGCGCACGCCCGACGGCCTGCGCACCTCGCACGAGGCATGGCACCGGCTGCGCGAACGTCTTCCCGACGGCCTGCCGCCGCTCTTGGCCGACGAGGCGGTGCAGGGGCTGGACGATGTGGACGGCCTCGCCGGAGCCGCCGACGGAGTGAACGTCAAACTCACCAAAACCGGCGGCCTCGCCGGAGCACGACGGATGATCGACCGTGCCCGCGCCCACGGCATGCAGGTGCTCGTAGGATGCATGGTCGAGACGGCAGTGGGCGTCACCGCCGCCGCACACCTTGCCCCGCTGGCCGATTTTGCCGACCTCGACGGCGCGGTGCTGCTCGACCATCCGGCGGTGTCGGGCGGGATGGTGTGGCACGACGGTCGGATGACGCTCCCGCACCATCCCGGCCTCGGCGTGTTCACATGGGATTCGGGCGTCTGGCCCTCGTGACGCCGCGCCGCGTAATCTTGCGCTAACACGGGTTTCGTATTGTAGGGAACGTGCCTATGTTTTTGCCGGAATGACCGACGCCCCGCGCATCCTTGTCGTGGACGACGAGCCGGATCTGCTCGACCTGCTCGCCTACAACCTCGAACGCGAGGGCTACACCGTTGCGACGGCCCCCGACGGCGAGGCGGCGCTGCACCTTGCCGCCGCGACTCCGCCCGACCTGATTTTGCTGGACGTGATGATGCCGCGCCTCGACGGCCTTGCCACCTGCCGACGCATCCGCGAAGACGCCCGCCTCCGCACCGTGCCCGTGCTGATGCTCACCGCCCTCGACGCCGATGCCGACCATGTGCGCGGCCTCGACGTAGGGGCCGATGCGTATCTGAGCAAAGATGTGGCAATGCCCGTGCTGCTCTCGCAGGTGCGGGCGCTGCTACGCGGGGCCGACCGCCAAGACGCTCCGGCATCCACGCTGCGCATCCACGGCCTTGAAATCTCCCGCGAGCGCTACCTTGTCTTCCGCGACGAAGGCGGCGAGCGCACGTCCATCCGCCTGCCGCGCAAGGAGTTCGAGCTGCTGCACTACCTCGCCGCCCACCCCGGCAAGGTCTTCACCCGTCAAGACTTGCTCGACCGCGTGTGGGGCCGCGACGTGTTCGTGGTCGACCGCACCGTGGACGTGCATGTGCGCAAGATCCGCGAGAAACTGGGCGACGACCTCATCGAAACCGTCAAGGGCATTGGCTACCGGATGCGCAAGTGATCAGAAAAACATCCCGAAGGCGTGGGGATAGTGGACGATTTCGGGCGCACCATGGCCCAGTCGCACCGTCACCACGTCGAAGCGGGCGGGCGCACCTTCGAGCTTGCGTTCGTACAGAAAGGCTTCGGCAGCCTTGCGCAGCAGCAGCTGCTTGGCTGGCGTGACGGCCTCCTCGCCTGTCCCGAAGCCGTCGCCCGAACGGGTCTTGACCTCCACAAAGACGAGGTCGCCGCCGTCGTCGTCTGGCCACGGTGCAAACGCGACGAGATCCACCTCGGCGCGGTCGAAGCGGTAGTTACGCTCCATGATGCGGTAGCCGAGACCTTCGAGGAAGTCTGCGGCGAGCGTCTCGCCACGGTCGCCGATCGTTTTGGTCGTCATCGGTAGGCTTTGGAGCGGGGCAATACCGTTTGGGCCACCAAAGGTTCGATTTCGAACAACGGCCGTCGAGCGAGCCAAGCACGCCTGCACCATGCCTTTTCGCTACCACTCCAAGGAGCGCAAGGCAAGTTTGCTTCGCTCGTGATCGCCACGGCATCCGGCATTGAAGGCGTTCGGTCTTAGGGTGTGATGGGGTAGGGTGAGTTGATGCCAAGATTGGGGAAACGCCGCGGCGACAGGCTCGTCCGTCTGTATTTTCCTCCACGCGTTTTTGCTCTTGCCCGTGCTCCAATACCGCCTTTGGGATCGCATCCAAGACTGGGTGTACCTCGCTGTCGCGCTGGCGATCAGCCTTGTCACGATGTCCCAACGCAACGAACCGGCGCTGCGTGGTTTGCGTGCTGCCTCGCTGGCGGCCACTTCCGGCGTGGAAGCACGACTCTCTGGGGTAGGCCGCTATGTGCGAGCGCTCGACGAGAATGAGCGGCTGCGGCAAGAGGCCATCACCCTCGCCACCGAGGCGGCACGCGCACGCGAGGCCGCGGCGGAAAACGACCGTTTGCGTGCCCTCCTCGGTTTCCGTGACTCGTCGGCGGCGGCGCTCGTGCCGGTACGGATCGTTGCCAAGGGCCTCGGCGGCGAGCGCAACCTGCTCACCATCGACGGCGGCACCATGCGCGGCGTCCACGACGGCATGCCGCTGATCGACGAACGCGGCATCCTTGGACGTGTCGTGCTCACGAGCGATCACTACGCCCGCGTGATGCCGTACCTCAACACCAACTTCCGGGTGGTCGCTAAGGTGCGCGAACTGGGGGCCGACGGCATTGTAGGGTGGGACATTAAGCGCCCCAGCGTACTCACCATGCAAGAGGTGGGCCGGACGGAACAGGTGCGCCGCGGCATGCACATCGTCACGGGTTTCGGCTCCGACGTGTTTCCAGCGGGCTTTCCCATCGGTACGGTGGACTCCGTGGCCGCCGAGTCTGGACGCAACGACCTGACCATCCTTGTGCGCCCGGCCGCGCCGCTGGCCAACGCCTCGTTCGCCTTTGTGCTCACCGTCTTGCCCAACCCCGAACGTACTGCGCTGGAGGCTAAGCCGGTCGATTAACACGGAACCGTTGAGCGGCGGCAACGTGTCCATCAAAAGCACTTCCGGGCACGAATCGTATTGCCCGCCCACGTTTTATCTCGCCTTCGACAGTTTCGCCCTGTGTTTGCACGTTTTGTTCGGCCCCTGGCCGCGCTGTTTGTTTTCGCGACCCTCGCCTCTGCACCCGCCGCGGCCCAGCGCCTTGCTGACCGCATCGACGCGGCACTCGACCAGCCCGGCCTCACCGACGGCTTCTGGGGCGTGCTTGTGGTAGACGCCACCACGGGCCAAACGCTTTACAGCCGCAACGCCAACCGCCGGTTTGTGCCGGCGAGCAACACGAAGCTGTACTCCGGCGCGACCGTGATCGACGCGCTCGGCCCCGACGCCCGTTTCTCCACCCGCCTCTACGCCTCTGCACCCATTGGAGCAGACGGCACCCTCATCGGCGATGTGATCTTTCGCGGCGGCGGCGACCCCTCGCTCGGCAGCCAGCCCGACGAAGACGTGGCGGTGGACAAGTTCGCCGTCTTGCGCGACTGGGCCGAACGCCTCCGCGCCCACGGCCTCGCCCGCGTCACCGGCAATATCGTTGGCGACGACGACGTGTTCGACGACCAAGCCCTCGGCACAGGCTGGACGTGGGACGACGAGATCTTCTACTATTCGGCACAGATCTCCGGCCTCAGCTTCGGCGACAACTGCCTCGACATTGCCATTGCCCCGACGGCCCCCGGCCAAGCCGGACGCCTGACCGTCCCCGACGCCGCCGAAGGCTTCGCCACGTTCGACAACCAAACCGTGACCGGCCCCAGCGGATCGGGCATCCGCGAGGGCTATGTCCGCCTGCCGGGCACCAACCGCTTCGTGCTCACCAGCCGCGTGGCCGCCAACGCCCGCGACCGCGAGTGCGTATCGGTGCAAAACCCGACGCTTTACGCCGCCCATGCCCTTCGCTGGGCGCTCCAAAACGCAGGCATTCGCGTGGATGGGCAGGCCGTTGACCACGACGACGTGTCGGATGTGCCGGTGGACTATGCTGGGCAGACGTTGCTGCTTGAGCACACGTCTGAGCCGCTGCGCATGCTGCTGCGCGACATGGAAAAGTTCTCGCTCAACCACTACGCCGAGATCTTCCTCAAACACGTTGGGCGGCAACCCAACGGCCCGGCTCCCACCGATGACGAGCCGCTTGGCTCGACCGCACGCGGGCTGGAGGTGATGCAGCAAGGGCTGCTGCGCCGCGCCGGGATCAACACCGAGCGGTTTGGTCTCGTGGACGGATCGGGATTGTCGCGGATGGACGCCGTGACGCCGTCGCAGACCGTGGCGCTGCTGCGCTACATGCACACCCATCCCGACGTGGCCGTGCGCGAGGCTTTCCGCGACGCCCTTCCCGTAGGTGGCGTCGACGGGACGCTCAAAAACCGGCTGGCCAACTTGCGCGGGCGCGTCCACGCCAAAACGGGCACGCTCACCGGCGCGTCGGCACTTTCGGGCTACCTCACGACCGCGACGGGCCGGACGCTGGTGTTCTCGCTGATGGCCAACCAGTACAGCGCCTACGCCTCGCAGGCCCGGCGGGCGCAAGATTCCGTCCTTACCCTTTTGTACCGCCAGTAACGATTCCGCGTGCTTGTTATCCAATCGTCCGCACGCTTCTTTTTCATCGATCTATGGAAACTGCTTTCTCCCTGCACGCCACCACCGTGCTGGGCGTCCGCTACGACGGGCACGTCACGCTCGGCTCCGACGGGCAGGCCACGATGGGCCACACGGTGATGAAGCACCGCGCCCAGAAAGTCCGGCGGCTCTTTGACGGCAAGGTGCTGGCGGGATTCGCCGGCTCCACCGCCGACGCCTTCACGCTGTTCGAGCGCTTCGAAGAGAAACTCCAGCAGTACGGCGGCAACGTCACCCGCGCCGCCGTCGAGTTGGCCAAAGACTGGCGCACCGACCGCTACCTGCGCCGGTTGGAGGCGCTTTTGGCCGTGGCCTCGGCGGATCGGCTGTTTGTGATCTCCGGCACCGGCGATGTGATCGAACCCGACGACGGGATCGTAGCCATCGGGTCGGGCGGGCCGTATGCGCTGGCCGCCGCGCGGGCGCTTGTCCAACACGCCCCGCCGGGGCTCACCGCCCACCGACTGGTCGAAGACAGCCTCCACATCGCTGCCGACATCTGCATCTACACCAACCATCACCTCACCCTTCTAGATTTGGACGAATAGCCCACCCAGCGGCGCATCGCGCCGGCATCGGATCGTCCGACGAACACCTTTCTGGTCTTACATCCTACATTCATTATGCGTTACGCATCGTCTCCCCCTCCCCGCTCGCACGCACCTCGCGGCCCCCGCCACGCCACCGTGCTCATCGACGTCGACGACCTGCTCTACCGCCGAGACGCCTCGGTATTGGCCGACCTGGTGCGCAGCCTTTCGGGCTTCCTACACCGCACCGTCGGGGCACGCTTGCAGTCGGGACGCGCCTACGCCGACTTCTCCGCCCTCGAAGACGGATCGCTCGTCCAGCGCGACCTCTACGGCCTTGGCATCGAACCGGTCTTTGTTGGACGCAGCGCCTCGGATTTGATCCTGGCGATGGACGCCGCCGTGCTGCTGGCGACCTCCGACCCCGGCGTGCTGGTCGTCGTGACCGGAAGCCGCTCCTACGCCCCCCTTGTACGCCGCGCCCGCACCCTCGGACGCCGCGTGCTTGTGATTGCCGCCGAACCGGGCCGCGACGCCGACTACGACACGTTCAGCCTCACCGACCTCACTGCCGAAGCCCCGCGCAGCACCCCGGTGGAGCGTACGCCTCGTCCGCCCCGCGAAGGCATCGCGTACGTTGCCATCGAGAACGCCACCACGCTCCGCGCACTCGAGGTGATCGAAGAGTTCTTCGGCCAGTACGACGAGGTCTACCTGACCCCGCTGCTGCGCAAACTCACCGAAGAAATGGAAGACGTCGAGGCCGACCCCAAGTCGCTCATCTCCGACCTCGAAGGCTACGGGGCCGTCTACCTCGAACGTCGCCCCGGACGCCCGCACGACTACACCGTGCTGCTTGTGGACGATCAGCATCCGGACGTCAAGCGCGTGCGCGAACTCTTTGAAGACTACGACGAGGACGACGACGCTGCTGCGACCGAAGACGACGAGGCCTACGCCGAAGACGACGACGCGCTCTGAAACCGAACGCCACGCGCCCGGAGCCTTCCCGGCTCTTGGGCGCGTGACCCTTGACGTTGCTTATGCTCTCCGACCTGACACCCCGCCAGATCGTCGCCGAACTTGACCTCTACGTCGTCGGGCAGGCCGACGCCAAGAAGTCGGTGGCCATTGCGCTGCGCAACCGCTGGCGGCGGCAACACGCCGACGAGGCGCTGCGCGAGGAGATTATGCCCGCCAACATCCTGATGATCGGGCCGACGGGCGTGGGCAAAACCGAGATCGCGCGCCGCCTTGCCCGCCTTGCCGGCGCGCCGTTTCTGAAGGTCGAGGCGACGAAGTTCACCGAAGTTGGCTACGTCGGACGCGATGTGGACGCGATGATCCGCGATCTTGTCGACGGAGCCGTACAGCTCGTGCGCGCCGAGCACGAGGCGTCGGTGGAGGAGCGGGCCAAGGAGCGGGCCGAAGAACGGCTGCTGGAAATCCTGATCCCCGGCCCGGCTTCGCCATCTTCCAAACCTGCATTCCCTTTCGGCCTCTCCGACGCTGCCGCCTCACCCACGTCCGACGACGCTACCGAGCGCGCTCGCGCCAAGCTCCGCGAACGCCTCCACACGGGCGAGATGGACCGCCGCGAGGTCGAGATCGAAGTCACCGCCGAAAGCGCAGCCCCGACCGTCCAGATGTTCGGCCCTGGCGGGATGGAGGAAATGGGCATGCAGTTGCAAGATCTGTTCGGCGGGGCACAGCGCAAGAAAAAGCGGCGCGTCGCCATTCCCGAAGCGCTCGACCTGCTCGCCAAGGAAGAAGCCGCAAAACTCGTCGACATGGATGCCGTGGCCCGCGAGGCCGTCCGGCGAGCCGAGCAGTCGGGCATCGTCTTCATCGACGAGATCGACAAAGTGGCCGTCTCCCGAGAGTCCGGACGCGGCGGCGTGGACGTCAGCCGTGAGGGCGTTCAGCGCGACCTTTTGCCCATCGTTGAAGGCTCGACCGTCACGACCAAGTACGGGCCGGTCAAGACCGACCACATCTTGTTCATCGCCTCCGGGGCGTTTCACGTCGCCAAACCGTCGGATCTGATTCCCGAGTTGCAAGGCCGCTTCCCGATTCGCGTGGAGCTGCGCAGCCTCACCGAGGCCGACTTCGTGCAGATCCTCACTCAGCCCAAGAACGCGCTGCTCAAGCAGTACTCGGCGCTGTTGGCAAGCGAGGGCGTGGAACTCGCGTTCACCGACGCGGCCGTGGCCGAGATCGCGAAGATCGCCGCCGAAGTCAACGCCGAGGTCGAAAACATCGGCGCGCGGCGGCTGCACACCATCCTGACGACGCTGCTGGAGACGGTCTTGTTCGATGTGCCCGACGAAGTGCCGCCGGGCACGCTGACGGTCACCGACGCGACCGTGCGCGAGCGTTTGGCCCCGATTGCTCGCAACCGCGACCTGAGCCAGTACATTCTGTAAGGCCACGGTCGAGGGGGTCGAGATCGTGCCTTCTGACACCGAACGCCGCCCCTGTCTTTCGCCCCGTGCCGATGCACGCCCGCCTGCTCGACTTCGCCGACGAGGCCGACCGCGCAGCATGGAATGCGCTGGATGCGTTCTCGCCGCTTTCAACGCCGTTTTCCTCGCTCGGCTACCTCGACGCGTGCATGGCACACACGAGCGGCACACGGGTGGGCGTGGTGGTGGAAGAACGAGGCCAGCCGGTGGCGGCAACGACGCTGTTTGTACGGCGGGTGGGTGGGCTGCCGGTGGCCCTCCTTCCACCGCTCACGTTCTACGCGCCCATCCTGCTGGCTGCTCTGCCGAACGAAGCGACTACGCACGGGCGCACCACCCCGCTCGACGCGCTTCTCGAAGCCGTCGAAGCACGCGTTCGGGTAGCCCTTTGGCCGCTCCCGCCCGCCCTTGTGGACACCCGCACGCTTCGCTGGCGCGGATGGAGCGTCTCGCCGCTGTACACCTACCGGCTCGCGCTGGACGAAATGCCCGACGATCGACGCTCGTGGTCGGCAGGCGCGAGGCGGCTCTGGACGTCTTCACGCGATCGGTTCACCGTGGAGCAAGCGCCGGAGGCGATACCCGCGCTTGCAACGATGCTGCGGGCACGCTATGCCGAACAAGGCAAACGTCTGGCCCCCAACGACGCGAGTTTGACCGCGTTCGTCTCCCGCCTCGCCAACGACGGCAAGGCGCAGGTGTGGGTGGCTCGCAACCGTGCCGGGGCAGTGGAAGGCGGGTTGGTGCTGCTGACCCACGGCACTACCGCCCATTACTGGCTCGCCTCCAGCCTGCCCGGCCCCGCCATGACGGTGCTCGTGGGCGAGGCGCTCGCCCGGCTTCGGGATGAGGGATTCGCGACGTTCGACTTCGGCGGGGCCAACACACCGTCCATTGCCGAGTTCAAGCGTAAGTTTGGGCCGACGCTTGTGCCCTACGCCCGCGCCGTGTGGACGCGCCCGCGTGCCCTCCGTCTCCATCCCGCCCTTCGTTCGTGAGGCCTCGCCCTGCCCCGCTCCGCACCGCACGGCGATGGTGGCCCGGAGGCGCGTTTGCGGCGCTTCTCACCGGCAGCGTGGTGGCGCAAGCCTTGACGCTGGCAATGCGCCCCATCTTGGCCCGCCTCTATCCGCCCGAAGCCTTCGGCTTGGCGGGCACGTTTGCCGCCATCGCCGCGCTGGCGGCCTTGCCCGCGACCGGGGCATACGAAGAAGCGGCCCTGCTTCCCGAGAACCACGACGATGCCGGGGCGCTGCTGCGCCTGAGCGCGATCTTGGCCGGAGTGGCCGCTGCGGTGGTGGCCGCCTTGCTGCCGTTCCGTGCCGCGTTGGCCCGCGCCTCCGGCGCGCCCGAGTTGGCCCCGCTGCTGCTGCTGCTGCCCGTGGCGATGCTTGCCCTTGCATGGGGACGGGTGGGCGAGAACGCGCTGCTGCGCCTTCGGCAGTTTCGTGCGGCAGCCACCCGCAAAACAGCGACAGCCGCCACCCTTGCGACGCTGCAAGGCGTTGGCGGCTGGACGTTCGGCACCGGCTTTGCCCTCGCCGCAGCCCAAACGGCAGCCCAAACCCTCTCCCTCGCGTTCTACGCTCCCGCACGGCTGCTGCTGCGCCGCCCGCCCCAGCGACGCACCAGAGCGCTGGCTCGGCAGTACCGCAGTTTCCCCTTTGCTGCCGTCCCCAACAGCGTATTCAACACGCTGGCCGTCCAACTTCCCACGTTCGTCCTTCTGAAACGACACGGTGCCACCGCGACGGGTCTGTATGTGGCGGCAGCCGGGCTGCTGGCCGCCCCGGTCGGACTGGTGGCCAACGCCGCCGCCCAAGCCTATGTGGTGCACGCCGCCGAGTACCGCCGCAACGGAACCCTCGCCGGCGAGAGCGAGGTGCTTTTCGCCCGGCTTCTTCGTGCTGGCCTGCTGCCCTTGCTGGGCCTGACCTTTGTCGGGCCTGCGGTTTTTGGGCTGATCTTAGGCCCGCAATGGACGGAAGCGGGAACGCTTGCCGCTTGGCTGGCCCCGTGGCAGCTGGCCGTACTGGCCTCTTCTCCGCTCTCTCGGCTCTTCGACGTGTTGCAGCGGCAAGGCCTTGAGTTGAGCTACAACCTGCTGCTCTTCGCCGCCCGTCTGGCCGCCCTCGTGTGGGGAAGTCAATGGAACGGCGCATCCGGGGCCGTTGCGGCATTTGGGATGGTGAGCGTCGCGTTCTGGACGGCTCATGCCGTGCTTGTTCTTCGGATGGCAGGCGTCCCGTCGCGTCGCATTCTCCACACCGTGTCGCACACCGTCGTCCACGCCCTTCCGGGTCTCTTCGCCGTAGCCTTGGCGGCGTGGTCGCTTCCGCCTCGTCCCGCCGGCTTGGTCTACCTGCTGGCCGTTGCGCTCCACGGGCTCCTGCTCGCCCGCACCCTTCGTCCCTCACGATGAACACCGTACGCCAACTTGATGTACGTTTGGGACATCCGATGGCCCCTGCGTGGAGCCGCGTGGGGCAGACGTGGGCGTGCGGCTTCGCCTTCCGTCCCGGACAGACCACCCCCGACGACGCGCACGCGCTCGCACGCTTCTTCGACGCCCTGCCCTATGAGGAAGCCGCTGCCGCTGCCGATGCACTCACCGGCACGTTTGCGCTCGTTCGACGAGACGGCGCTCCCGGCGGCGTCCGGGCCTTCGCCGTGGCCGATGCGCTTCGCTCGTTCCCGGTCTTCTACGGCTTCGACGGCGACACGCTGGTGCTCACCGACGACCCGCTCGCGTTGGCCCGACGACTCGGCGCATCCCCCAACCTCGACCACCTCCCCGCGTTTTTGCTATCGGGCAACGTCCTTGGCCCCAACACGCTGGCGCACGGCATCTTTGCGCTCCAAGCAGGAGAACGCCTGGACGTAACCGCCGACGGCAGTCTCCAAACCCGTCGCATCTTGGCATACGGCGGCTCGCTCGATGCCCCCACGCCCGGTTGGGGCCCCGATGCGTTGGACTGGGACGAAAGGCTCGTGGCAGCACTCGATGCCGCCTTTGCCCGAACCACGGCAGCCCTTCGAGGGCGCGCGGTTGCCGTGCCCTTGAGCGGAGGGTTGGACTCCCGCCTACTCGTGGCGATGCTCCTGCGCCACGGCGTCCGCCCAACCCTGCTTTACACCTACGGTCGCTCGTCCAGCTTTGAAGCACGGCGCAGCCGAGCCGTTGCCGACGCCCTTGGCCTGCCTTGGCACTGCGTGCCGTACTCGGCATCGGCTTGGCATCGATGGGGAAAGAACCACGACTACTCAGCGTTCTGTCGCTACGCAAGCCGACTGGTCGCCATTGAGCACGAACAAGAGTGGCCTGCCCTGCACGCCCTCTTGGCCAGCGGCAAACTCCCGCCCGACACGGCCGTCTTGCCTGGACACGCTGCCGACTTCAACGCAGGAAGCCATCTCCCCGACGACCTGTTCGCCGATGGCCCGTACGATGTGCCCGGCTGGATTCTGCGTCGCTATTTTGGCCTATGGCCACGCCGTGCTCTCGGTCCCGATGGCGAGCAGACGTTGCGTCAACACCTCGCCACCACCCTTGACCGGTGGCCACGCGATGCCGACTCTCCTGCCCGCGCCGCCCACGCTTTTGAGCAGTTTGGCTGGCAAGAGCGGCAAACCAAGATGATCGGCAACAGCGTTCGTGTATACGAAGCGTTTGGGCTGACGTGGCACCTGCCCTTCTGGGACGAACCGCTGCGTCGGTTGTGGCCCTCCGTGCCGCTCCACCTGCGACGCCAACAACGCCTCTACCGGCGCGTCGCAGAACAACTCCTCGGGCGGCTCGCCACAACCATTCCGTACCGTCACCCGGCGTGGCCTCGACCGATTGCGCTTCTGCACACCGCCCTCGACAGCACACACCGGCGCTACGGTCTTTTCCTTGGCCCGCACCCGGAGCGGACGGCACTCACCCGGCGCGTGGCCGACCTTGTTCGCCCCGACGATCCGCCCATCGTCCATGCATTGGCTCGCCCGTGGGCGCACCTGCCGCCGCAGCGCGTGCCGATCAACGGCCTGCTCGCGCTGCAGCAGTGGCAGAGCACCGCACGATGGCTCTCGGGAGCAGACGACGCCTAAACCGACGCCTTACAGGATCGAGCGGAAGGTACTGGGCAGGCCGCTGTCGGCGGGATTCGAGGCAGGCACGTCGGGACGCGCCACATCGGCACCGTCGCCCGACGCGTTGCCGCAGAACCGGTCGTACGCGTTCACGAGATCCATGGCGATGGCGCTGGACGAGCGGCCTTCGATGTGGCGACGCTCGATGGCAAACACCGGCTCGCCGTCTTGCAAGAGAAACATCGACGGACTGGACGGCGCGATGCCCGGCATCAAGGCGCGAGCGTGCGCCGTAGCGTCGAGATCCTGACCGGCGAAGACCGTCACGATGCGGTCGGGCTGAACGGCGTGCTGGCTCGCAAGCGCCACGGCGGGACGGGCGTTGGCGGCGGCGCAGCCGCACACGGAGTTAACGACGAGCAGCGTCGTGCCGGGTTGGGCGAAAGCGGCGTCCACGGCCTCGACCGTGCGGGCTTCTTCAACGCCGAGGCGGGTCAGTTCGTCGCGCATCGGGGCGACGAGGTATTCGGGATAGGGCATCGTTCGATAAAGACGATAGGTTACCGTGCCCAACGCCCACCGGCGACGGCGGTTCAGCCGCTGCCGACGTTCGGCTGCTTGTCCAAGCTCGTCAGCCCTGCCACCGCCAGCGCTTCGGCCAAATCGTCGTGGCGTTCGTAGGCCACCACACGCCCGTTCCGCACCCGAAAACGCGATGCGACCTCGGCTTCGCCTGGCGGCGCCCCGGGCGTCTTCCATACCCCGTGCTGCTCCAGAACCACGGCCTCTCCTCGTGCAAACCCGCAACGGGTCGCAAGCGTCACCCCCGCGCGCCCAAGCCAGTCGCGCAACACCGCCGGGCCGCGAGCCGAGCCGCGCGGCCCCACAATCTCCACGTTCGGATCCGACAGCGCCGTCAAGCGGTCGCCATCGCACGCGTTGGCGGCATCCACCCAAGCCTGAGCCACCGCCATCGACGTCGCGTCCATCGCGCGCTCAGCTGCGCTTCTGAAGGTCGTGGTGCACATCTTCGGCCTTGGGCCAGTCGGTGCCGGGGTCGGTGGGGACGGTGAGAGCGACCGACGCTTGCTCTTGCAGGTGGTCGAGACGGTGGCGCATCTCGTCGCCGAGGCGGTCGATTTGCTGCTCGATGCGGCCCAGCCGATCGTTCACATCGTCCGTGCGGTCGCGCAGCCAACGGGCCGAGTCGTCGGCGCGGTCGCGAGCCACACGCGAAGCCGTGCGGCGGGCATCTTGACCGGACTCCGTCCCGAAGAGGTAGGCCGCCGCAGCGCCGGCCATTCCGGCCACCAAAACGGTGTAGAGGGAAGTGGATCGTTTCATAGCAAAAAAAAGATGTGCTGGTTAGATCGGGTGTAACGGATGCGTAATCGCGGATTCCGTGGTGAACACCGTTCAGTAGCCGGCGGCTCCGGGTTGACAGGACAGTGACGCTTGTTATTTTGGTGAAACGCGCTCCGGATTGTTACGTTCTCGATCCGGGCATCCGATACTCCCCTCCCACGCTCAGCTGCTCAAGGCCTCAAACCCCACCCGCTTGATGCGCCGTTTTGTTCTTCCCGCCGCGTTCGCTCTGGCCGTGTTGGCGGCGGCGCCTTCGAAGGCGCAGGATTACGCCGAAGTTTCGGCCTATGTTGCCGCCACGTCGTCGATGACGACCTCCGAGGCGCGCGTCGCGGCAGCCTTTCACCGTGCCCACGACGATTGGGCGGGCACGCGTTACCGCTACGGCGGCATGTCGCGCAGCGGCATCGACTGCTCGGCTCTCATGCTCATCTGGTTCCGCTCGCTCTACGGCGTGAACCTGCCGCGCACGGCAGCTCAGCAAGCGACCGAAGGCGAGCGTGTCTCTCGCAGCAACCTCCGCGCCGGCGACCTCGTCTTCTTCTCGCAAGGCACGCGCATCTCACACGTTGGGGTCTACATCGGCAACGGACAGTTCGCGCACTCGTCGTCTTCGCGGGGCGTGGCTATTACCGACCTTTCCAACTCGTACTGGAGCCCGCGCTTTCGTACCGCCCGCCGCATTCTCGGTGTAGGCGCAGAAACGACGAGCCCCGCCTTTGAAGACATCGATTTTGACAGCGCCCTGCTCGACCTGCAAAGCGTTGACTTGAGCGAGTTGGCTGGCGACGAAGGCATGGACGAAGGCATGGGCGAAACCGCTGATGAAGCACCCGCCGCGCCGTCTGCTCCGCGTCGGTGGTAAACCGCGCCGGGATCCTGCCCCGGCCATGTGCGTTTATCGACCTCTGTATTCCACGTTCGCCGCTCCCCATTCGGGCGCGGCGACGTTTTTTTTAGCGCTTCCGCCTCCAGCCCGATGTCCCAAAACGTCTACCTCACCGCCGACGCGTTCGACCGCATGAAGGACGAGCTGCAGTTCCTCAAGACCAAGGAGCGCGCCCGCATTGCCGCGGCCATCGCCGAGGCTCGCGCCCAGGGCGATCTCTCGGAAAACGCCGAGTACGACGCCGCGAAGGAGGAGCAAGGCCACCTTGAGGCCCGCATTGCCAAGCTCGAAGACCTCGTCGCGACGGCCCGCGTGGTCGACGAGCGGCAGATCGACACGTCGAAAGCCCGCATCCTCTCGAAGGTGAAGGTGCGCAACCTCTCGACCAAGAGCGAGCATGTGTTCACGCTCGTGGCTGCTCAGGAAGCCGACCCCGCGGCAGGCAAGATCTCCGTGGCCAGCCCCATTGGCAAGGGTCTGCTTGGCAGCGAGCACGGCCAGAAGGTGGAGATCAAGGTGCCCACGGGCAAACTGTTGTTTGAAGTGCTCGACATCTCGCGCTGAGATCCTTCGGCAACTTCGGCGGTTCGCCTTGGCCGACCAGTCCAGTCCGATGGCCCGTCCTGCCTCTTCCCGTCCTGCCCCGTCGCACCCGGAGACGCCTCGCACCGGCGAGCGGTCGCGGCCGGCCAAGGCCCGGGCCGCATCGGCCCGCACCCGCCGCGCCCGGCACCCGATAGCCCGTTTGGCGCGGTTCGTTGCGGCCCTGTCCGTGGCCGTACCGGTCACCTACCTCGGCGTGTGCTTCCTGCTGCTGGGCGTGTACCGGTTCGTCTTCCCGCCCACCACGGGCGTGCAGATGCAGCGCCGGATGGAGGCGGTGGCGAGCGGGCGGATGCTTAGCTACGAGAAGCACTATGCGCCGCGCCGCCTCAACGCGATCAGCGTCCATGTGCCCCATGCCGTTGTGGCTGCCGAAGACGGCCGGTTCTACCAGCACAGCGGCTTCGACCTGGAGGCGATGCAGCAGGCCCGCGAGCAAGCCGAGCGCCAAGGCCGCCCGATGCGCGGCGCCAGCACGCTCACCCAGCAGCTTGTCAAGAACCTTTTTGCCACCACCCACCGCAGCGTGGTGCGCAAAGGCTTTGAAGTGCCGCTCACCTTTATGGCCGAGGCGCTGCTGCCCAAGGAGCGCATCCTCGAGCTGTACGTCAACGTGGTGGAATGGGGGCCGGGCGTGTACGGCGTCGAGGCCGCTGCCGAACACCACTACGGCATCTCCGCCGCACAGCTCACCCGAAGCCAAAGCGCACGGCTGGCGGCGCTGCTGCCCAACCCGCTCGAACGAACGCCCCAGAACAGCGCGTGGTACGCCCGGATGATCGAGCGGCGTATGCGGCAGATGGGGTGGTGATCGTGCGCACGGGAGCGCGGGCTGCTCCCAACAAAAACCGGCTGCCCACCCGAAGGTCGGCAGCCGGCGTAGCCATCGAGCGGCCTGCGCCGCGGGTCAGGCGCGGGTGGCGAGCAGGTCGCGGATCTCGGTCAGAAGCACTTCTTCTTTCGTCGGCGCGGCAGGCGCTTCGGGAGCGGCAGCTTCTTCGCGGCGCATCCGGTTGACGGCCTTGACGACGAGGAACAGCGCGAAGGCGACGATCAGGAAGTTGATCACGATGGTGATGAACTGCCCGTAGTTGAGCGTCACCGCACCCGCCGCTTTGGCGGCTTCGAGCGTCGCAAAGGCGTCCACGCCGTCGGCACCGGATTTGAGAACGGCAAACTTGTTCGTAAAATCGATGCCGCCGGTGGCCAAACTGACGACCGGCATGACGAGGTCGTTCACAAACGAGTCCACGATCTTGCCAAACGCTGCGCCGATGATGACACCGATGGCCAGATCCATCACGTTGCCCTTGATGGCAAACTCTTTGAATTCCTTCAACATAGGAACTGGAGGGGGGAGGGGTGAGAGGAAGGATGCACCGGGGACGTGCATCCCGATACAGACTCCGAAGGTACTACCGTCCTGTATCGCTTCGGCATCTGCCCTGTTTTTGCGCACTCCGCTATGCCCCTGCCATCGTCGCCCGTTGACCTCCGCAGCGACACCCTCACCCGCCCGACGCCCGCGATGCGGCGGGCGATGGCCGACGCCGAAGTCGGCGACGATGTGTACGGCGAAGACCCGACGGTGAAGCGTCTGGAAGCGACGGTGGCTGAACGCCTCGGAAAGGAAGCCGCGCTGTTCGTGCCCTCGGGGACGATGAGCAACCAACTGGCGCTCAACGTCCACACGCGCCCCGGCGACGAAGCGATCGTCGAGCGGGGGGCGCATGTGGTCAACTACGAGTCCGGCGCAGGCGCGGTGCTCTCGGGCGTGCAGTTCCAGATGCTCGACGGCGAACGCGGCCACCTGCGTGCCGACCAGATCGCCGGGGCTGTCCGGGCCGGATACTACTGGGAGCCGGCGAGCCGCGTGGTGTGGTGCGAGAACACGGCCAACCGCGCAGGAGGCACGATCCAGCTGCCCCGCGAGGCCGAGGCGGTGGCCCGCGAGGCCCGGCGCTTCGGCCTCGCACTTCACCTCGACGGGGCACGGCTGTGGAACGCCGCCGTGGCGCTGGGCGTCGCCGAAGCCGACCTTGCCGCGCCGTTCGACACCGTGAGCGTATGCCTGTCGAAGGGCCTCGGCGCGCCGGTCGGGTCGGTGCTGGCGGGGCCGAAAGACCTCGTCGCCGAAGCGTTCCGGTGGCGCAAGCGTTGGGGCGGTGGCATGCGGCAGGTAGGCATCCTTGCCGCTGCGGGCCTCTACGCGCTGGAGCATCACCGCGACCGCTTGGCCGACGACCACGCCCGCGCCCGCCGCCTCGCCGAGACGCTCAACGGGCTACCCGGCGTGACGGTCGATCTTGCAACCGTCGAGACGAACATCGTGATGGTGGACGTGCCCGGAACCGCCGTGGACGCCGCTGCGCGCCTTGCCGACGCAGGCGTGCGCGTCTCGCCGTTCGGGCCGCAGCGGCTCCGCCTCACCACCCACCTCGACGTGACCGACGACGACCTCGACCGCGCCCTCGCCGCGATGACGCATGTGCTGGCGGCGTAGACGAGGCCTCGGGCTTCGGTGAAGACTTCGCTCGGCGGCGGGCGACACGGCCTTGGTGCGGGATCTTGACCCGTCCGCCTCGCCTCTCCGTATGCCGCTGCCCTGCCCTCCCGATGCCCTTCGTTTGATGGCCGAGCGCTTCGGCACGCCGACCTACGTCTACCACGCCCCCACGCTGCGGCGGCAAGCGGCGCGGATGCACGCGATGCTCGACGGCGTGGATGCCGATGTGCTCTACGCCGTGAAGGCCAACGCCTGCCCGGCGGTGGTGGCGGTGCTGCGCGACGCCGGATGCGGAATCGACGCCGTCTCGCCTGCCGAGCTGCTGCTGGGCCTCCGCCTCGGCGTCGATCCGGCCAAAATGCAGTTCTCGCCGTCGATGCCCGCACCGCACGAAGCCGATGAGGCGGTGAACGCGGGTGTGCTCGTCAACCTCGGCGACCTCTCGGCGCTCGACGCGTTTGGACAGCGTCACCCCGGGGCGGACGTCAGCCTGCGGCTCAACCCCGGCCACGGCGCGGGCCACCACGCCCACGTTGTGACGGCGGGAGAGGACGTCAAGTTCGGACTGAAACCGGCGGAGTTTGCCGAAGCGCTGACGCTCGTGGACCGCCACAGCCTGCGCCTCGTCGGGCTGCACATGCACGTCGGCAGCGGACTGCTCGACGCCTCGGATTTGGTCGCCCCGCTCGACGTGCTGCTCGATCTGGCCCGCACGCTCCCGGACGTGCGCGTCGTGAACGTGGGCGGCGGCCTCGGCCAACCCTACCGCCCCGGCGAACCGGATTACGACGACGACCACTACCGCAGCGTCGTGACGACGCGCCTTGCGGCCTTCGCCCAAGAACGCCCCGGCGTCCGGTTTCGGGTGGAACCGGGACGCTTCCTCGTCGCCCAAGCGGGCGTGCTGCTTGCCTCGGTTACGGTGGTGAAAGACGCCGCCGTGCCGTTTGTCGGGACGGACACGGGGATGAACCACCTGATCCGCCCCGCGCTTTACGACGCCTACCACGAGATCGTCAACCTGAGCCGCCCCGACGCGCCCGAACGCGCCGTGACGGTGACGGGCAACGCCTGCGAATCCGCCGACGTGTTCGCCACGGCCCGCCCGCTGCCGATGCCGGTGGAAGGCGACGTGCTCGCGATTGCCGACGCCGGGGCCTACGGCGCGTCGATGGCGTCGCCGTACAACCTGCGGCCCTTCCCCGCCGAGGTGCTGCTCGACGACGCCGGGCCGACGCTCGTGCGCGAACGTCTCTCCGACGAAGCCTTCGTGGCGGTATGGCTGGCGGGCACGCCGTACGCCCTCACGGCAGGCGCGTGATCCGCATCAGCCGCCAGAGCGCAGCAACACGGCGAGGTAGACCACGAACACGCCCAGCAGCAAGCCACCTTCCCCGCGTGTCACGCGCCGCCCGGTGAAGAGCAGCGGTGCCAGCAGCAACGTCACCCCCAGCATCACCCACGCGTCGGTGGCAACGATCTGCGGATGCACGGGGATGGGGTGGACGAGGCCGGTGATTCCAAGGATAACGAGCAGGTTGAAGAGATTGGAGCCGATCACGTTGCCCAGCGCCACGTCCGAGCGCCCGCGCAGGCTGGACATCACCGAGGCGACGACCTCCGGCAGGCTCGTCCCGATCGACACGATGGTGAGGCCGATCACGCGCTCCGACAGGCCCCAGAGCCGCGCCAGCCCGACCGCGCCTTCGACCGTCGATTGTGCCCCTGCACCCAGCAACACCATCCCGCCGAGCGTGAAGAGCACGCTCTTGCCCAGCGGCATCTCCGGCTCCTCCGACGACCGGTCGGCCTCCTCGGCGAAGTGTTCGAGTTCGACGGTCGTGGCCTGATCGCGCACGAGCACGACGAGGTACGCGGTGAACGCCACATACATCACCAGCAGGAGTGCTGCATCGAGGCGGCTCACCGTCCCGTCTTGAAAGAGCACGACGGAAAGGAACGTCACGAGCGCCAGCACCGGGTATTCCAGCCGAAGCGTGTTGCCCGTCACCGGCATCGTCCGGATGAACGCGCTCAGGCCCACGATCCCGGCAATGTTCACCAGGTTCGAGCCGACCACGTTGCCCACGGCCAAATCGGGTGCGCCGCGCATCGCCGCCAAGGCACTCACGGCCAACTCCGGCACCGACGTGCCCGCCGCCACCACCGTCAGGCCGATCACCGCGGGCGTGAGGCGGAATTTCTGGGCCAGCCCCACCGCGCCGCGCAGCAGCGCCTCGCCGCCGCCCACGAGCAGCAGCACGCCGAGAAGCACCAAACCGATAAAGAGCAGCATAGACACGAGCGAAGTCGAGCGCGGTAAACGAGCCGTCTTACCGCATCCGTTCCATCGCGTAGTCCTTCGGATCGACGAAATCGGGGCGGACTTGCACGCGGAAGCGCAGCACGCTTCCGTCGCGGTCGCGGTCGAAAGGCAGCAGGCTGGTGCGGAAGTACGGATCGGCCCAGCGCGCCTCGAACACGTCGTGGTGCCGGTGGACGAGCGGCCCGCGCAGCCCCGGATGCTCGTCAAAAACGACGCACAAGCCCGATTCGTCGCCGGTGGCCGGGCACGCCGCGATCGTGGCGGTGCCGAGCATCGGGTGGCGGTAGGAGCCCGCGTAGGCGTCGAGCGGCAGCGGCGGAACCGTCGCCGTCGTCTGGGCAGGCGTCTCCGGCACGGTGGGGGCAGGCGGCACGTTGCGCCCAGCGCGGTCGACGATCTCGCCCGCCATCACCCGATCCATCACATGCCAGAAGATCTCGGTGTAGAGGCTGGCCTCGTCGTAGTTGGTGAGCACGACCACGCCGACGCTGTCCTCCGGCACGAAACCCGTCTGCGAGAGCATCCCGTCCATCCCGCCGGTATGCGAAACGACGAGGCGGCTGCGGTAGTCGCGCAGATCCCAGCCGAGGCCGTAGGCGACGAAGTGCGTGCTGGGGAAGTTGCGCTGCGTGGTCGCCGAGAGGCGGCGCAGACTGTGGGGCACGCGCAGTTCCTTGAGGCTTTGCTCCGAGATCAGCCGCCGCCCGTTCCACACACCGCCCTGCACGTTGAGCATCAGCCACTTCGACCAGTCGTGCACGCTGCTGTTGAACGCGGCGGCGGCAGGCGCGGCGTCGAGCGGGCGGTACGGCACGGCCACGATCTGTCCGTTGACCAGCGTGTGCGGCATCGCCCGGTTGCCGAGGGCTTCGGCGGCGGCGAGCGTCGTGGTGGTGCGCGTCATGCCGAGCGGGCCGAGGAAGCGCGCTGCCACAAAATCCGCCCACGTCGTGTCGGAGAGGCGTTCGAGCAGCATCCCGCCGGTGTGGAACATCAGGTTGGAATAGCCCCACGACGACCGGAACGACGTGACCGGCTCGAGGTGACGAATGCGATCCAGCACCTGCTGCTGCGAGAGCGTCGAGCCGTACCAAAGCAGGTCGCCGCCCCACGTTTGGTAGCCCGCGCGGTGCGAGAGCATGTCGCGGACGGTCAGCTCGCGGCTGGCAAAATCGTCGTACAGACGATAGCCGGGGAGCAGCGGAGCCACGCGGCTGTCCCACGTCAGCTTGCCCTCGTCCACCAAAATCCCCAGCGACGCGGCGGTGAGAGCCTTGGAGTTGGAGGCTACGGCAAAGGTCGTGTTTTCGTCCACCCGCTCGGGCCGCCCGCGCTCGCGCACGCCGTAGCCCTTTTCGTAGACGATCCGATTGCCGCGCACCACGGCCAGCGCAAGGCCCGGCACGCGCCACGCGTCGAGCGCTTGGTTCACATAGGCGTCGAGGCCGTCGAGCCGCTCGCGCACGCACGCGTCGGAGGTGGGCGGCTGACCGGGCGCGCACGCGGTGGATGCGGCGGCGCGACGCTGCGCCGCGGCGGGCAGCGCAACCAGCAGAACAAGGGCGAGGGCGGCAAAACGGCGGCGCATCGAACGGGCGGGAGAACCAACCCGCAATCTACATCCGCGACGCCGTCGTCCGATCAGCGCTCGGTTTCGAACCCGGCAGCGGCGAGGGCATCGAAGCCGCCCACGTTGTAAACCTCGTGGCCGAACTGGCGCAGGATCTGGGCAGCCTGTCCACTGCGTGCGCCAGAGCGGCAGTAGACGAAGTACGTCGTATCCCGGGGCAGATCAGCGGCACGAGCGGCAAAATCCGGCGCGAGCACGTCGAAGTTGGACACGCCAGCGAGATGACCTTCGGCGTACTCGGCAGACGTGCGCACGTCAATCACACGACCGCCGGTTTCGGCCAGCAAATCGCGAAAACGGTCGGGAGGGAGAACAAGAGCGTGCATCGAAAGCGAAGAATATGCCGCATGGGAACGATGCTCCCGTGGCATCGCGTTCCCGGTTATTCCGCCGGCGCACCGGCGGCGACGAGCGCGTCGAAGCCGCCCGCGTTGAACAGCGACGCAAAGCCGGCGGCCTGCATCTGCGCGGCGGCTCGGCCGCTGCGGTTGCCGGAGCGGCAGTAGAGCACAAAGGTTTTGCCCTTGTCGAGCGCGGCGATCTTCTGCGCGAAATCGGGTGCGGTCATGTCCATGTTCATCGCGCCTTTGACGTGACCGGAGGCGAACTCGCCGGGCGTGCGCACGTCGAGCACGACCACGTTCGAATCGGCCAACTTGGCGACAAAATCGGAAGGGGCGAGGTCTTGAACGACGGCAGGCGACGCGACGGGCACATCGGTGGTCGAGGCGGAGGACGCCGGGGGGCTGGTCTTCTGGCCGCAGGCGGTGGTGCCCAGCGAAAGAGCGGCGGCGAGTACGGCAAGCGTGGCGGGGAAACGGCGCATTGGATGAGGCGGGCTGAAAGAGAGGCACGGCCGTGCAGCCCCGGCGGTTCCGCGCTTGCGACCTTGCCCAAGAACACTCCAATCGCTCGCTGCGTGACGCCCAGCGGCGGAACGGCCGCGATGCGTTCGCCCCAAAAGCCCCGACGAGCATCGCCTCCACGCCCAAGCAACGGCCCCCGCCCCACGAAACCGGGTGAGAACGCCAGACCGGGGGCTTCTCCCCGATCCGTCTCGGCTTCGCTGGAGCGAACGGCGAGCGCGTCGCGGCCCTTGGTGCCGGAAGGCCAGCGCCCCACCGGAAAAGCCGAAACGGCCGGCGAGAATGTCCGCCCACCCCAGCAGCCGCACGCCCACGAGCGCCGTATCCTTGGGGGCGCTTCCTCCGCCCGCATGTCCTCCTCATCGCCCCACCTCGTTCGCGGCCTCACGCTCGTGGCCGCCATCTCGATCATCGTCTCCAACACCATCGGCACAGGCGTTTTTGCCAAGGCGCGGGTGATGACATGCAACGTGGGCACACCGGAGATGGTGATCCTGGTGTGGATCGTGGCCGGTCTGCTCTCGCTCGCCGGAGCGCTCACCTACGGCGAACTCGCGGCGATGATGCCCCGTGCCGGCGGCGAAGTCAACTACCTGAGCGCGGCCTACGGCGAACGCTGGGGCTTCCTCTACGGCTGGATGCAACTGCTCGTCGGGAAGGCGGGCAGCCAAGCCGCCGTGGCCGTGTTCTTCGCCGACAGCCTCAACGACGCGCTTGGCGGAACGGTTGGGCAAACGCTGCTCACCGTCGGCGGCTGGGACTTGCGCGCGCCGCAACTCATCGCCGTGGGCGTCGTGCTGTTGGCCACGGTGCTCAACCTCGCCTCGGTCAAATCCGGTGGGCAGATCGCCACGCTGCTCACGCTCTTGAAGGTGGGGCTGGTGGTGGGCGTGGGCGTGGTCGCATTCAAGCTCGGCAGCGGCTCAACGTTTGGGCAGACGGCGGCGGGAGCGACCTGCGACGGCGTCTCGGCGGCGGCGATGGGTGGGATGGCGGGCTTCGGCGCGGCCATGCTCGGCGCACTCTGGGGCTACGACGGCTGGAACAACCTTGCGCTCGTGGCGGGCGAGGTCAAGAACCCGCAGAAGAACCTGCCACGCGGACTGTTCCTCGCCACCGCGCTCATCATGGGCCTGTATGTGTTCGTGAACGTGTCCTACTTCTACGTCCTCAATCCCGTCGAAATCGCGAGCCTGCCGGAGTCGGCGCGGGTGGGCACCGAGGTCATTCGTACGATCTTCGGCCCCGCCGGAGCGGTATTCATGTCGGCCGCGCTGATGGTGTCAAGCTTCGCCACGCTGCACTCGTCGATCCTCTCGGGAAGCCGTGTGCCCTACGCGATGGCCGCCGAAGGTCTGCTTCCCAAGAAGATGGCGTACGTCTCGCCCAAGACCCACATTCCGGTGTGGAGCGTGGTCGTACCCAGCATCTGGGCGTCGGTGCTGGCGCTCTGGGGGTCGTACGATGCGCTGTCGGACTACATGATCTTCGGCGGCTGGATTTTCTACGCGCTCACGGTCGTCGCCGTGTTCGTGCTGCGCAAGAAGCACCCGGAGTGGGAGCGCCCCTACAAGGCGTGGGGGTACCCCGTGGTGCCGCTCGCCTTCCTTGGCGTAGCGGGCTGGCTGCTGGTCAACACCGTGGTCACGCAACCCGGCAAATCCATCGCAGGCCTGCTTCTGATCGCGCTGGGTCTGCCGGTGTACGCCTACTACGCCCGCCGCCGCGCTACGCAGCCAGAGGCGTAAGCACGCCCGACGGCAGCCCCAGCAGCGCCTCGGCCGTTGCCAGAGAATCCACGCGGCGCAGCGTCCGAGGCCGGTTGCGACGCTTGGTGCGGAACAGGTCGCAAATCGCCGAAACGACGAAGTCGTGGGTCACAAATACCGTTGTGCCGCCCTCTCCCAGCGCGCCGAAACGTTCGTCAACAAACGAGCCGATACGGTCGAGGTCGTGAAGGTCGAGCACCGCCGTGCGCACGTCGAGAAAGTCAAAGACGAGGCACCCGCCGCGCTTCCATTCCGCTTGTTCGAGCACACGATCTATCGCAGCAAACAGACTGGGGACATCCAACAGCTCCGAGAATGCCATATAGCCGACGGCGCGGGGCGAGAGAACGTGTACCGACGTAACCACAGCAACACCTCGCGGGGGCATTTTATGTCTCAAGATACAACACCCTACAACGACTACGGACGTCGCGACGATCCCATCCACACCCCGACGCCCAACCCGGCCGCATCCCATGCCAAATCGCGGACGGAGAAACCTGACCCGCCCGGTCGATAGGCATCGTACGTCTCCTTAAACAGACCGACCTGAACCCCCACCACAAGCGCCGCCGGCCAAGCCCGCCGCTCCGGCACGCCCGCCTGCACAAGTAGGTGCTGCGCTACCCCAGCGATGAGCGCGCTGGCGATAAAGTGCTGCCCTTTGTCGTGGTCAACCCACCGATCCACCGCCGGGTCGGCCCAGCGAAAGGTCGCCGGACGCACGGAAGGCGTCCCGTAAGCGGCCAGACTGTCAGCCGAGCGTATTTGGGCGGCTGAAGGCGTAGCAGCCCCCAAGGCCAGCCACCAAAAGAATCGTATACGCGCTATAGACCGTCTTCTACACAAAATGGTATCGTTTAGATACACTTATTGTCCTTGAGATGTTCTGTAAGGGTATGTATTATTGACTCCCCCTGTTCCCCCTTCGTATGATGTCTTTCCTGCCTCCTTATGCAGCGCAATCGTCGCTGCTGGCGGTGGTGGCCGATCCGGCGCTGCGTAGCGCAGTCGCTACATCGCTCGCGCGCGGCCTCGGCGTGACGGTTGAGCAAGCGCCTGACGTCCCCTCGGCGATGGCTCTTCTTGCCCGTACAGCCTTCGCCCTCGTCATCGTTGACCAGTCGCTTCCCGGCGAGCACGTCCCGTCCTTTATCCGAACCCTTCGTTCTCAGTACGGTGAGGTACCCGTGATGGCGCTTGTCGACCGGGTTGGCCCGGAGCAAATGGCCGACCTCATGCAAGCGGGTGTGACGACGGTTGTCGAAAAGCCGGTGAGCGCCGAGCGGCTCATGCTGCGCGTGGCAGATGCGCTGGGGCCGCGTGTGCCCACGCAATCGCCCACCGAGCAGTTTAACGAGCACCTGACGCTGGCCTGGCAAGCGATGAGCAATCGTCAGCTTGATGTAGCCTCGGCACATGCCCGGCGCGCGCTCGCGCTCAACGGCTCGCGTCCGGAGCCGTTCAACCTGCTGGGCATGATCGCGCAGCTTCGCAACGACGTGGCGCAAGCCCAGAGCTACTACCGCACGGCGCTTGCGCTCAACAGCCACTACGACCCGGCGCGGCAAAACCTCGCGATGCTCACGGCCACACCCATTTCGGGCTAATCTTGACCGGATTTCTACTCCCCTCTCGATACAGGGGGGCACTCGGGCGAGTGTCCCCCTGTGTCGTTTTTGCAGGCCACCGACGCCTTCCGCTCAACGCCCCGCTTCGAGTTGAACGAGCATCTGCTGGGCACGAGCGTCGTTGGGATTGAGGCGCACCACCTCGCGGAACAACGCGATGGCTTCGCCACGACGGCCTTGCTGCATGGCAATTACCCCTCGGTTGGCCAGTGCTGACGTGTTGTCAGGCTGAAGCCGGAGCGCGCGGCGGAACGTCGCGTCGGCGACCGCGAGATCGCCCTGCTGAAGCTGTGCTCCACCCAGGTTGACGAGTGCCTCGACGAGCAGCGGATCGAGGGCAACGGCGCGGCGCAGCGGATCGAGCGCTTCCGCGGCCCGCCCGTTCATGAGCAGCATCAGCCCAAGGTTGTTCCAGACGCCGGGGTAATGGATGGGGTCTTCGGAGACGAGCGCCCGATACGACGCCTCGGCAGCCGTGGCTTGGCCGGCGTCTTGCTGGGTATCGCCCAGCCCAAAGCGGGCCTCAAGGAATCGCGGCTGCCGCTGAAGCACCGCTTGAAACATCGGAATGGCCTCCGCCGGGCGTCCCAGTTGCCGGAGCGCTGCGGCATGCCAATAGGCCAATCGGATATCCTGCGGAAAGGCCCCTACGCCTTGACGGAAAACCGCTTCGGCAGCAGCCAGTGAGTCGGCCATCTGCACCCGTCCGAGCGCGACGTAGCCCTGTGGGGAGGTTGCGCCGCCTGCAAAGGCCTGCCGCACGAGCGTGCGCACCCGGTCGGCGTGTTCGGGCCGTCGCTGCTGCGTCTCCCACACCTCGTAGTAGGCGAGCCCCTCTTCGAGGGCCGCTTCGGCGGGGTCTTGCGTAGCCGTCTCGCCCACATCAAGCATCCGAACGAGCATCACCGGGGGCCCTTCTTGCGTGTTACGTCGCACCGCCGTCTCCACCGACGCGCGCACGGCAGGCAGGCGCTTCCGAATCCAGTGGTCGGTAAAGGTGACGTGCGGGATGTCGGACGTACCCGCCGCCTGCATGTGGCACGACCAGCACGCCGACGAGGCCGTGTGCTGTGCTTGGACGGCTTTGGGGACAGCCTGTGCCAGCGCGGCCGGGGCGTGGCACGAGCGGCAGGCGTTGTTGATGGCGTCGCCGCCGGTTTCGGCCACCGGGCGGTGCGGGTCGTGGCAGGTTGTGCAGGTAATCGCCTCCGCCTTGAAGCACGCGCTTTGGGCAAGCCGGGCCGCGTGCGAGCCGAGGCCGAAGTTCGTAGAATCCTCGATGCCAGCCTGCGGATTGTAGACGACCTGCGTCTCGGACAGGTGCATGCCCGGACGGAACGAGGCGGGCGTCTTGCCGGTCTTGAAGACGATGGTGCCTTCGAGATGGCACTGCTGGCACACCGCCATCTGCCGCCCCACGTCGAGGCGGGAAAGGCGAACGAGCGACGAGTCGGCGCGGCCCGCTTGGCGCTCGGCCACATGGGCGCTCGCCGGGCCGTGGCACCGCTCGCAGGTGATGCCACGGCCGACCGTGCCGTAGTGGTTTTGCGTGCCCTCCGAGTAGGCCGGCAGCGCGTTGTGGCACGTCAGGCAGGTGCGCGAAATGGGCCGGTCGAAACGGGCATTGCTGGCGTAATAGCCGGGGCTAAGATCCCAGATTTTGCGCTCCGCGTACCATGTGAGCGGCATCTCGGTAAGATGGCCGCCCACGTCCATAATGTAGGACCGAGTCGCCCGGCCCGACCCAACCACATACGCCGCCGGGTAGACGAGTTCGTGGGTGGGCGCGGCCGCCGGGCCGTCGTCGTAGCGGCGCTCGCGCTGGAACAGCGTGTCGCCGCGCACGAACGCGTCGTAGACGTAGCCCTCGTCGCTGCGCACCGTCGTGCCGTTGAACTGCTCCGGCGCGGCAGCGGGGTTGAACCGGCTGAACGAGCGCCCGTGTCCGGTGCGCCCATACGCCGCCGCGATGGTGGCGTGGCACGACGCGCACGGTGCATCGCCCACATACGCGACTTCTTCCACGGCCAAAGGCGCGGACGTGAAGCCGCCGCGGCAACCAGCCAGCACGACGGCTACGAGAACCCCAAGCCAATCCAAACGTCGAAGCACAAGAGCGGAAGAGCGAATCGGCGGCAAAGTACGGAGATTTGGAGCTATCCTCAACGATGGCGTCTGGGTGAGCGCAGTCCTCTCGTAGGTATAGCCCATAAAGGGCGAACGGGTCAATAGGCCACCTCCCCGCTCCAACGGTTCTTCTTCGGTCGTATGATCTTGCGTTCTCTGTTCATCGTCGCTTCTCGTTATGTTGGCGTATGGATTCTTCCCCGCCAAGCATGCCGTTCGACGGCTCGCCCAAACCGTCCGTGCAGCGTACGATTTACGCCCTTGCCTGTTTGAACCGATACCACCGGACGGAGCCTCCAGCCTCCGCTGCCTACCCGGCGTAGGCCCGCCGTATTTCCTTGCACGGAGCCGCCCTTGGCCCGCGTAGCCCCCAGCGACGGACGTCCCATGATCTCAATCCCTCTCTTCCTCGTTGTCTCATTTGTGGTGCTTGCCGTAGGCGTAGCCGCAGGGTATTACTACTTCCGCAGCAATTACTTCGACAAGGAAGGACAACTGGTGGAACAAGCATTGGCGTATCGCCCCCTGCCGGCCACCCACCGTGCGCCCATTCCCGGCCTGGCGGCCTCGCCACAGCAAGCGCTCTCCAACTCGATTGAGAACGTCCGGATAGCGCTGGCCGAACGGACGGCGCAGGAGTCTACCCCGGAGTTCGAGCGCGACCTTGACCAGCGGCTCGACCAGCTCGATAGCGCTCTCGCCACGCTGGGCGAAACCGGCTTTGACCCGGTGGCCCTGCGAGAGGAGCGCCACCGGCTGCGCAAAGCCCTCGAAGAAGCCGAGGCAGGACGTCTGGCGGCCGAGCAGGCCTTGGCAAGCCGTCCCGATGGCGAGGCATCGCCGACCAGCGACGAGGCGCTCCAAAACCTCTACGATGCTGTAGTGCGCGACCGCGATGCGCTGCAAGAAGCCGTCGAAACGCATCGCATAGCCCTTGAGCAGAAGGACGCCGAAATCCAACAGATGCACTCGGCCGTCCACGCCGCTGCGCCACCGGATGTGCAAGAAGCGCTCGCCCGATTGACCGAGGAGCGCGACGCGGCAAAGGCCGAGGCGGACGCCGCCGTGGCCCGTTTCGAACAACAGTTGGACACCGAACGCGCGGCCTTCGCCCTGCGGGAGACCGAATGGGCCGCGCAGTTGACGGCCCCGACGGGTAGCGGCGAACAGGCGTTGGCGGAGCAAGTTGCGTTCTTGACGGACGAGCGTAACGCGCTGGCCCAACGCTTCGGTGAGCTGGCTGCCCAGCACGAAACGATTCTTGCCGAGCGCGACGCGCTGCGCGAGAAAGTCCCCACCGAGGAAGCCCGCGTGACCGACCTGGAAGCCTGCTTGGCGGCGTCGGAAGAAGCTCGAAGCGCGCTCGACGCCGACGTTGCAGCGCTCCAGCAGCGCCACGACGCACTCGCGGAGGCCCACGAAGCGCTCCGCCAACGGTTTGCCGCCTTCACCGAAGAGCACGACACGCTGCTCGCGCACACGCAGGCCGAGCGTACCCACTGGCACGCCCAGCAAGAGGCCTTCGACGCCGAACGCACGGCGTGGGACCAAGCCCACGAGGCATGGACGACCGAGCGGCAAGCTCTGGCCGAGCAGGCCGCTCATGCGTCCGAATGGGCATCGGAGCGGGCCGATTTCCTGGCCCGGCAAGACGCTGGGGCGCAGGAGCGCGAGGCCTTGGCGTCCGAAAACGCAGCCCTGGCGGCTTCCTTGGCTGCATTAGTCTCCGAAAAAGACGCCCTAACCCACGACCTCGAAGCTGCGGTGGCCGCGTCGGCCGAACACGACGCCACGCTTGAAGCGCTTGGCCTGGCTCGCAACAGCCTCGTCAACGACCGCGACACCGCCCTCCACCGCGCCGAGCAGGCCGAAAGCCGACTCGGTGAAACGACGGCCAACTACGAACGGGCGAAGACCGAGCGCGATGCCATCGAGCGGCGGGCCGCCACTCTCAAAGACGAGCGCGACGACTTCTTCAACCGCTTTACCGAACTTAACCTCGTCCGCGAAGAACGAGACGCCGACTACGAGCGCCTCGAACGTGCGCTCGACGAGGCCCGTGTCGATGCCGAGGGCATCCGTGCTCAGGCCGAGGCCGAGCGCAACGCCCTTGCTGCGCAGGTAGAGGAACTGGCGGCGATGCGCGAGGCCCTCCAACAGCAGGCCGACGAGGCCCGTACCGAAGCCGAGAACGCACGCGCTCAAACCGAGGCCGAACGCAACACCCTCGCTGCACAGGTGGAAGAACTGACGGCGATGCGCGAGGCCCTCCAACGGCAAACCGAGGAGGAGCGCTCGCAAGCTCAGCAGGAACAGGCAACCCTTCAAACATCCCTCCAGCAGCTTTCCGACGTTCAGGCCACTCTGCAACGTAACTACGACCGCGTCCGCGCAGATCTTACGGCCATAGCCGAAGACCGCGAGCAGCTGGCCAGGGAGCGCGACCGTCTCCAAGCGCGTTTCGACGCCCGCGATGCCGAAGTGGCCCGTATTGAACGCGACGCCGAAGTGGCCCGTCAGGAAACCGAAGCGCTGCAAGCCGAGCGCGACCGTCTGGTGCACGACCGAGAGGCCTTCGAACAGCTTCAGCGCGAAGCCGAAGCGCGCATTGCCACGCTCGCGGCCGGTTTGGCACAGGTGGAAAACGAGCGGGCCGCCGCCTACGGCGAACGCGACCATGCCCTCGATCTCGCCGAGGCTCAGGCCGCCAGCCAACGCGCTGCCGAAGACGAAGCGTCTGCGGTACGCGCTCAGCGCGACGCCCTGCAAGCCGAGCGCGACGCCCTACAGGCCGAGCGCGATGCCCTTGCGGCCGAGCAGGCCTCGTGGGCCACCGAACATAAGGCCCTGCGGATCGAACGCGATGCCCTTGCGGCCACCCAGGCCTCGGCCGACCTCGAAGCCGAACTGCAAACGTTGCGCGCCCGTGTGATCGCGGCGCAGGCCGCAGCCGAACACGCCGAACGTGGCCGGCGAGAAGCCCTCGACGCGGCAGATGCACGCGAAGCCCGGCAGTTTGCCGACGAGGCGCGCTTGGCCGGCCGAGCAGCCGAGTTGGACATGGCCCAGCGGACACTCAATGCCCAGCGCACCGACCTCGACGCCGACCGCCACCGGCTTGACGCCGACCGCAAGCGCTTTGACGCCGAAGAAGCCGCCTACCAAAGCGCCGCTGCCAACCTCGACCTTCGCGAGGCCGCGCTGGCTCAGCGCAGCGCCGCACTCGAAAACGCGATCGCCCAAACGGCCTCGCAGCACGAAGCGAATGAAAAGACCCGAGCCGATCTGGACGCCGGCCGGGATCGACTGGCCGACCTGGTCGCTCGCGTAGAACAACGAGCCTCGGCACTCACTTCGCAGGAATCGCTGCTGCGCTCCCGCCTCGACGCCCTCGCTGCCCGCGAGCAGGCTCTTGCCTCGCCGCAGATGCCGCCGTCGTTTGCTTCGTTAGCCTCCTTCACCGACCCCGCCTAACCCCCGTAGACCTTAGTCTTCCTCGGCGGGGATAAAGGCGAGCTGTTCGTAGGCGCGTGTCCTGGCGTTGAGTTCCGCTTGGGTGAGCGACAGCAAACGGGCGGGGCCAAAGGCTTCGACGCTAAACGATGCCACGACGCTGCCGCACACCACCGCGCGGCGCAGCGTGTGCGGAGTAACGGCGCGGCACCGGGCCAAATAACCCGCAAAACCGCCCATAAAGGCATCGCCCGCGCCGGTGGGATCGTGCAGATCTTCGAGCGGGAAGGCCGGGGCAGCAAACACGGTATCGTCGGAAAACAGCAGCGCGCCGTGCTCGCCTTTCTTGATGATGAGCGTTTTCGGCCCCATCGTGCGAATCTTTGAGGCCGCACGGATGAGGCTCGGATCGTCGGCCAACTGACGCGCCTCGGCGTCGTTGACGATCAAGCAGTCCACGAGCCGCAACGTCTGGGCCAGCGCGTCGGGCGTCTGCTCGATCCAAAAGTTCATCGTGTCAAGGATCGTGTAGGCCGGGGCACTCATCTGGCCAAGCACATCCGCTTGGATAGACGGTTCGAGGTTGCCAAGGCAAACAATCCGGGCGTCGCGGAAGGCCTCGGGCACGACCGGCTGGAACGTTTCGAGTACGTTGAGCTGCGTGTCGAGCGTGTCGCGGGAGTTGAAGTCGTAGTGGTAGCGGCCCGTCCACGAGAACGTTTTACCGCCCGGTTGGACTTCGAGCCCGTCGAGGCGCACGCCAGCGTCGCGCAGCATTGCGGTGTAGGCGTCAGGGAAATCGTCGCCCACAGCAGCCACGAGGCGCACATCGTCGGTGAAGAAACGGGCGGCGAGGGCCAGAAACGTGGCACTGCCGCCGAGCACGTTGCGCTGCGAGGCAAACGGCGTTTCGATGTGGTCGAGGGCGACGGTACCTACAGCGAGAAGGCTCATCGGAAGCAAAAAACGAGGAGACACGACAACGCCGGGCGTGCAACAAGGCAGGCCCGGCGTCGGGGAGGTTGCGGCGCAAACTACAGCGAACGGCGGAGCGTAGCAACGTCTACACGCCCTTTTCCCACGATTCACCTAGCGCACCTTGCGCGCCCAGTCGGTAAGCTTCTTGGCCACCACCGCGGCAACGGCTGCCTGTGCCGTGGACATCGCCGACCCGGCCCAGTCAAGCCCTTCGGCGGTTTCTTTGCGGGCTTTCTTGGCCCTCTTGCCCAACGCAGCACGGGCGGCGGCGGCTTCTTCGTGCAGCGTTGCACCGTAGCCCTCGGCAGCGTCCACAGCCCGTTCGCGCCAGTCGGCGGCCCGTTCTTGCGCCGTTTCGCCCAAGGCGCGGGCGCGCTCGGCAGCGGCAGCGCTTCCAGCGACGATGAGCGCCCCCGCTTCGGCTGCCTTCTGCGCAAACGTCGAGCTAAAGTCGTCGGCGTACGCGCGCGCTTCGCGGGCGTAGCGCTTGGCCTTCTTCTTGACTTTGACGGACGTCGGTTCCGGCGTGAGCGCGTTGGAGACGACCTTGCCGATCACCACGCCGGCCGCTGTGGCCAGCGCGACAGCCAGCGCCGGATTGCGCTCGACCCAGCCACGCGCCGACGAGGCCATCTCCGCCGCGTCGAAGTCGCGAGCCTCGCGACGGAGCCGTTCGAGGGCTTCGGAGAGTTCGCGCTTGGCCTTGTCGTAGGTGGCCGAGGCGTCGTCGGCGAGGTCTTTGGCCTTGGCCGAAGCCTGCCCGGCCAGTTCGCCCGCCTTCACCGAAGCATCCGCGGCCAGCTCGCTGGCTTTGTCGCGGGCATCGGCGGCGAACGTACGCACCGCCTCCGCCGCCTCGCTCGTCTTGGCCTTGGTCTCGGCGGCAAATGCATCGACTTTTGCCTTGGCTTTGGCCTCGGCGTCTTGGGCCTTTTCGGCCACTCCGGCAACCACGTCGGTGGCGGCTTTAGCCTTGTCCGCTACGACATCGGTTGCGGCCTTCACGTCGGCGGCGGAAGCGTCAACGGCGGCTTTCACGTCGGCGGCAGAAGCGTCAACGGCGGCTTTCACATCGGCGGCAGAGGCATCAACGGCAGCCTTCACATCGGCGGCTTTCTTAGAGGTGCTCATAATGCAGGGAGGAAATGGGTGAGCGGTAGGAAGAGGCGATCAACGGCGGGAAAGCACACCAAGGAAGACGCCAAGAGCAAAGGCCCCGGCCATGGCCGCAAGCTGGTTGTCGCGCACCCACGGCGTCAGACGTGCCAGCGGCGCTTGCGCGGCTGCATGGGGCGACGGTACGGGAATGTAGGAGGCAGGGCGGGACGTCACGGACGAACGAGGGAAAGTGTGGGTTTACCGGCGGCGCAACAGCAGCCCGGCCACCAGACCAATGGCCACGGCCACACCCAACGACGCGCCAACGTGTTCACGAGCAAACGCTTCAACGTGGCGGGCACGACGAGCCGTTTCGTTGGCCAGATCGTTGGCAGCGCTCGTCAACTGGGCAAGGGCGTCAACCGCCAGTGTGGAAGCGGCTTCGGCAACCGTTTCTGCGGGGGCTTGGGCGGGAGAATCCGCAATTGTGGGCGAAGAAGCCATCGCAGCACAGAGGAGTTGGGGTGAGCAGAGAAAGGCACGAGGCGCACCCGGCCGTACGTTGGACGGAAGACACGCATCGTACCTTACGCCGCAAGGTAGGACTTCGGATTCCTCCTGCTCGCGCCGCCGGCAGGGCTATTCCACCATCTTCACGTCGCACCGATTTTTGCTACGGGCCTATGACTTTTCGGCGCCTCATCCTTGTTGCTGCTGCGGCTATCGCCCTTCCTGTTGCGGCGCAGCCGTTCCATGCTTCCACCCCGCCGACCGTCTGGCGCGACGCCTCCCGCGCCTTCGCCGAACGCCGCTACGACGACGTACGGCTGTTGCTTCCGGAAGCGACGTGGCGCAGCCCTCTGGACGAGGCCGATGCGCTGCTGCTCGACGGGCGATCGCTGCTCGCCACCGGCCAAACTGCGGCGGCCGCCCGCGTCCTCGACACGTTTGCCCGTCGTTTTCCAGCACACCCGCTCGCCACCGACGCACGGCTCGGCGTGGGTCAAGCGCAGCTGGTCGCGGGCGACCTGTCCGCCGCCCGCGCCACATTCGAGGCCGTCGCCGCGAGCGCACCGCCCAACGCGTCGGCGCAAGCGTCGTTGTGGGCCGCCGAGGTGGCCGTTCGTCAAGACGATATCCCGGCAGCGCTCCGTTTCTACGACCAAGCCGCCGCCCGCGCCGACGACCCGGTGCTGGGCGCATCGGCGCTGCACGGGCGGGCGTTCCAGCAGCTACGTCTTGGCCAGTACGACGCCGCCGCCGCTACGCTCGAGGCCTTGGAGCGGCGCTATCCGCAGACGCCGTACGCCCAAGGCCTCGGTCTCGCCTTCGCCGAAGCCTACACCGCCCTCGGACAGTACGACCGGCTGGCAACAACCGTTGCGCCACGCCTCTCCGATCTTCAAGGCGAAGCGCACGCCCGCGCCCAGCTGCGACTCGCCGACGCCTACTTGCGTCTCGACCAAACGGCCGACGCGGCCGCGAACTTTGAGGCCGTCGCCGAGGACACGTCCGGCTCGGCACTGCCTTACCGACGTCCCGCGCTTTTCGGCCTTGGCCACGCCCATCTGAACAGCGGTCGTTTTTCCGAAGCCGTCGACGCCTTCGCCCGCGTCCGCGAGGGCCAGCCCGACAGCCTTGGCATCCAAGCGGCCTTCGCCGAGGCCGTCGCCTATGCTCGCGCTCGCCAAGACGCTCGCGCCGACGAGGCGTTCGCTCGCGTGGTCGAGAACGCGCCGGCGAGCGCTCTTGCCCTCGACGCCCGCTACGAACGGGCCGTGCTGCTCTACCGCCGGGGACGCTTTGCCGATGCGGCCACCGCCTTCGAGGGCTTTCTGAATGCGGCCCCGCCCGACGACCGCCGCGCCGCCGAGGCGCTCGACCTCGCCGCCAACGCCCGCGTGCAGGCGGGCGATGCCGCCGCCGCCGAGCGGTTGTTCGACCGGGCCGCTCGCGCCACCCAAGACCCGTCGCAGCGCGACGCCATCGGCCTACGTCGCGCCCAGCTGCTCTTCGACGCCCGCGCCTACGACCGCGCCTTCGCGGCCTACCGTCGCCTTGCCGACGATGCCACGACGCCCGACACGAAAGAAGCGGCCACGTTCTGGGCCGCCGAATCCGCCTTCCAGCAGGGCCAAACCGCCAACGCGCTCGCGTGGGCCGCTCGCTCGCTCGAACGCTACCCGCGCGGGCGGTTTGCCGACGCCGCCGCGTACGTCCGAGCGTGGAGCCTCTTCCGCGCCGAACGCTACGCCGACGCGGCCACCGCCTTTGAGCGGTTCCTCGACGGCCTCGGCACCGGCGCATCGTCGGCCCGATACCGCGACGAAGCCCACCTGCGCCTCGGCGACACCTACATGGCGCTACGCCGCTACGACGAGGCCGCCAATGCCTACAGCCGCGCCACCGGCGAGGGCCGTGATTACGGCCTGTACGGTATGGGTCAGGCGTTTTTTCTCGGACGCAACTACCCGCGCGCCCAGCGGGCGTGGGAGTCGCTCCTGCGCGAGATGCCGCGCAGTCCGTGGCGCGAAGAGGCCCGCTACAGCCTCGGCTACCTCCACTTCGTCCAAGGCCGCTACGACGACGCCATCGCCGAGTACCGCCGCCTCATCGCCGAAGCGCCCAACGACCCGCTCGCCGCCAAGGCTCAATACGGGATCGCCGATGCGTACTACAACAGCGACCGCCCCCGCGAGGCCGCCGAGGCCTACACCGTTGTCTTGGAGCGTTTTCCTGCCAGCCCCTTCGCCGCCGACGCCGCTGGCAACGTGATCACGGCCTACGAAGACCTCGGCGAGGGCGAGCGTGGACGAGCGCTCGTGGCGAGGTTCCAGCGCAGCGCCCGCCCCGAAGTGGCCGAAGAACTGCGCTTCCGCCAGATCGAACGCGCCTTCGCCCGCGACGAGCGCGCCGCCGTCCGGCAGCAGCTCGAAGCGTTCCTGCAAGACGCACGCACCCCGGCGCTGCGCTCCGAGGCCACCTACCTGCTCGGCGATCTGCTCGTGGCGCAAGGCGAGAGCGAGCAAGGCGTGCGGCTTCTGGAGAGCGTGATGCGCGACGAGGCCAGTCCCAAACGCCTCGAAGCCACAGGGCGGCTGGGCGACCTCTACCTCGCGGGCAACGATGCGGCGCGTGCTCTTGCCGCCTTCCAAACGCTTGAACGCCTCGCCCCCGAAGGCCACGCCGCCGCCGTCGAATCCAAGCTCGGGCAGGCCGAAGCGCTGCTTGGCCTGCAACGCGCCGCAGAGGCCGTGCCCATGCTCGAACCGCTCTACCGCGACGGCAACGCCGAGGCGGCCCTGCTCTTGGGAATGGCCTACGAAGCCGAGCGACGCCCCGCCGACGCCACCACGGCCTACCGCGCCGCTGCCCGCGGCGACGACGCCATCGGAGCCGAGGCGTCGATTTTGCTTGGGCGCTTGCTGTTGGCGCACAACGATGCCCGTGGGGCACTCCAAGCCGCCGCGAACGCCGAGACGCGCTTCGACGGCTTCACCGACCTCGTCGCGCAGGCGCTGCTCGTACGGGCGCGGGCGCAAACGGCGCTCAACCAGAAAGCCGCCGCCCGCACCACCTATCAGCGCATCGAGGCCGACCATCCCGGCACCGAATGGGCCACCGCAGCCGCCCGCGAACGCGCCGCCCTTGGCAACTAACCGCTCCTCTCCCCCTACTCCTGCCGTGACCCGCCTCTTGCCGCTCGCGCTGCTCATCGCCTCCGTGGCGGTCGCACCGGCCGTGCACGCCCAGACGACACCCGCCCGCCGTGACACGCTACCGCCTCTCGCCCCGCAAGACGTGGAAATCCGAGGCCAACTGCGCGTTCGCCTGCCGTCCATCGTCCGCCAGCCGCTCGGCGGCATCGCACCCGTCGCGCCGCCGCGCCGCATCGACCCGCAGCGCACCCCCGACGCGCCCGCCTACGCCACGCCGCCGCTGCCGGAAACGCCTGTGGCACACTTCGTGCCACCACCCACCGCCGACCTCACCGCCGGGCCACCGCTGAACATCGGGTTGGAAGGCGGACTGGGGCGGTTCCTCGCCCGCTTTGGGCGCTTCACCGCCGCCGGAGCGGTTGCACCCAACACCCGCGCCTTCGCCACGGTCACCTACGACGGTGCCGACGGCGAAACGCTCTCCGGGGCGCGGCGCGGCTACGACGACGGGCGCGGTACGGTAGGCGTGCACCTTGCGTCGGGGCGCACGGCCGTCGAGATGGAGGGCACCGGTCTCCTCCGCACCTGGAATGCCCCGACCGCCGCCGCCCTCGGCCAGATCCGCACCACCGGCGGCTTCGGCAGCAACCTGCACGTTCGGACCGAGGCGGCCCACGGCCTCGCCTTCGACGTGCGCGCCCGTCCGTCGGGATCCAGCACCGAGGAAGACGTGGCAACCGGCCTGAACGGCCAGAGGCTTCGCCTGGAGGACGTGAACGTACCCTTCGACGTGCGCCTCGACGCGCCGCTTAGTCCTGTTGGCGTATGGGTGTCCGGTGGCGGCACCTACGCCACGCGCGACGAGTCGTACAACCGGGCGGCCTTCTATGCCGGTGCAGGCCTCTCCGGCACCACCGGCATCACCGCCTACCGCGCCGGTCCTCGGGTGCTGTTCTACGACGTCACAACCGCCGCCGGGGCATCCGAACGTCAAACGGCCGTAACGGCTGAAGTGGACGTGCAAGCGATGCTTTCCCCCGCGCTTGCGGTGCGGTTCGAGAACACGCCCTCGGTTGGCATTACCCCGGCGGCAGACGTGCTGGCCGAAGCGCCGTACCTGCAACTCGGCGCTCGCTTCCAGCCCGAAGCCGTGCCCGTCGATGCCCGCGCTGGGGCGACGTTTACGCAGGGGCCGTTTGCCGTAGACGGCTGGGCGGGCTACCGAATGGCCGACCGCCAGCGCTACTTCGTCTCAACCGGCACGACGCTCGACGTGGGCTACGCCGCCGTGTCGGGCGTGCAAGCAGGTTTCGGCGTTTCGTACACGACACGCACCGGCCCCTCCGCCCGTGCCGAACTGACGTACCGCGCCTTCGCTTTTACCGATTCGACGGCCGCAGCGGCCACCGTGCCGTACCTCGCGCCCGTCACCGGGGCGTTGCACCTGGCCTACGGGTTGCCGCGCGGCGGGGTCGTTCAGCTTAGCCTCGTGGGCCAAAGCAGCCGTTACGCCTCCGCAGGCGAAACCAACCGTTTGGGTGCGACACTCGACCTCGACCTCTACGGCGCGGTGTCGGTGCGGGGGCCGTTGTTCGTGATCGTCCGCGCCGACCGTCTGCTCGCCACCGGGCGCACCCGCTTCCTGGGCTACCCCGAAACGGCGGGCGTAGTGCAAGGCGGCGTGGGGATTCGGTGGTAAGACGCGCACCACACGCCGTTTATCCTATCTTTCGCCTTCTCCTCTCGCCGTACCCGATGGCTGTGCCCGACCTCAACGCCCAGCATCTTGCCCGCGCCCTCGCCGACGTGCTCAACGAAGCGCTTGCGCAGGGTCAAGCCGTGGACGTGCCCGGCCTGGGCACTTTTCGACGGCGACACCGCCCCGGTCATATCGCCGAGCGAGACGGTCGTATGGTGATGTTGCCGCCCGTAGACGCGATTGAGTTTCAGCCCCTCAGCCGATGATCGGACTGCTCATGCACCTTTCGACGGCGTTGGGGCGCTCCGAAGCCGAATCGGCAGCCCTGCTTAACGCCTTCGTGCGCGATGTGCACCAGACGGTGCGCACGCACGGCAAGGCCATTTACCCCGGCCTGGGGTCGTTTCATCTGGGCCCCACCGGTGCGTTAGAGTTCCATCCCGATGCATCGCTGGCGCTCGTGGTGAACCATCGGTTTGCAGGCCTCACGCCCGTGCCGGTTCAAGCCCCCGTCGCCACGTCGCCCGCAGCCCCCGCCGGTCCAGTCGCCACCGCACCCGCTGGCTGGATGCCACCGACCGCGTCGCTCATTCCCCCCAGCGACGGCGGCATGAGCCGATCTTTCGACGCGGTTGCCCCCTTGCCGTTCTCACCCCTCGCAACCACACCGCCCCCGGCGGCTGGGCCATCGGGTGGATTCGAGGCATCTGCTCCCACCACCGGAGGCTACCCCACTCCGCCATACACGCCTCCACCTGCTGCGACCTACGGGACACCGGCGAGCACGCCCTTCATCCCTTCGACCACGTTTCTCCCGCCCCCGGAGGATCCTGCCCCGGCGCGCTCTGCCGCGTCCCGCCGCGCCCTCGTCACGCTGGTTTTGCTCGCACTGCTGGGCCTTTTGGCCTGGTACCTCTGGACCAAGACGTCCTCAAAACGCAACCTGCCCACTGCCGAGACGGCGACGCCCGCTACCGTCGTAGCCCCCAGCACTCCCAACTTCGCGCTGCCGCCGCCAGACTCGCTTCCGCCCGACTCGCTACCGCCCGACTCGGTGCCGTCCCCAAGCAGTCTCGCCGCCGACTCTGCCGCGCTCGCCCCTTCTGCCGTAGACCCCGGCGCATCTGCCGCCGACCCGGCTCCGGCGGCCTCGACGGCACCGAGTGCGTCTTCCGCCCCCAGCACCGCCCCCCGTTCGACGCCGACGGTGCGCCCTCCCTCTTCGCCGTACACGCCGTACACCGGAAGCAGCAGACCCGACCGAACGGTTCGCCGCTCGCCGCCGCGCCGCCCTCACACCGGCCGCACCTACACTTCGCCCAGCAGCACACCGCGTCGCACAACGACAACCGCTCCCCCTGACGCCCGCCCAACGACGCCCACGCCCGTGACGACGGCTCCTGCCGTACGCCCAACCACGCGCCCGGCTCCGGCACCCGAACCGACCTACGAAACCGGCCTGACATCGGAATTGGAGACGATGCTGCTGAGCGAGGAAAGGGTGCAGCCGGGCATCGGCTGGACCATCGTCGTGCGCGGCGAACCCACCGAAAGCGAAGCCCAGACCGTTGCCGAGCGCTACCGAGCCGTCGGTTACCGCGTGAACGTCTTCCAAGGCCTCACCGCCGACGGGCGCGCCATCTTCCGCGTCGTCGTCGGGCAATTCCCAACCGTTCGAGACGCCCAACGCGCCCTGCGCACCCTCGCCGGCGACGCGTTCCCGGCCGACGCGTGGATGCTCCCGCTCGCCGCTGACGAGTGACGGGGTGCCGCCTGCGGCTCGCCTCTTTCCCGCCATCCGGATGGTCTACACCCGCCTCGACGACGTCCTCTTCCGCCTCGACGACCTTCCGGCGATGCCCAAGGCCCGGCGCATCCTGATGACCACGCCCGAGCACTTCTCGGTCGAGTACGTCATCAACCCGCACATGGCCGGGCACGTCGGGCAGACCAACCGCGCGGCCGCCCGCGCCCAGTGGCAGACGCTGAAGGACGCGTACGAGCGCCTCGGCTTGGACGTGGCGACGGTGGCCGGGGCCGGCGGCCAGCCCGATATGGTCTTCTGCGCCAACCAGACGCTTCCGTTCGTCCTCCCTGACGGCCAAAAGGGCGTGGTGCTGTCGAACATGCACGCCGACGAGCGCAAGGGCGAGGTGCCGCACTACGCGCGGTTCTTCGAGGGCCTCGGCTACGCCGCGCATCCGCTTGACGCCGCGCTTGGCGACTTCGAGGGGATGGGCGATGCGCTCTGGCACGCCGGGAGGCGGCTGCTTTGGGGCGGCTACGGCTTCCGCACCAGCCTCGACGCCTACGAACGGATTTCGGCGCTCGCCGACGCGCCGGTGCTGGCGCTCGAACTGCGCGACCCGGACTTCTACCACCTCGACACGTGCCTGAGCGTGCTCGACGACGAGACGGCGCTCTACTACCCCGGTGCGTTCACCGCCGACGGCGTGGCGCTGCTGCGGGCCTTCTGGCCGCGCCTCGTGGAAGCCCCCGCCGACGACGCCCGCGAGCGCTTCGCCTGCAACGCCCACTGCCCCGACGGACGGCACGTGCTCCTCCACCCCGGCAGCCGCGTCACCAACGCCCGGCTCCGCGAGGCGGGCTACGAGGTCGTAGAGATCGAAACCGGCGAATACCTCAAGTCCGGCGGCTCGGTGTTCTGCATGAAAGTCGTCTACTGGTAAGACGCGCCGGATAAACCTCGCCGGTGCCGTCCGTAGCGCCCTGCGCAGCCCCCAGTTTCGCCCACACACCCAGCCGCGTAACAATAGAGATCTGCCTCGCGTGAAAGTCGGTTGAAGAGCTGGGTTACACCGCATTTGCAAGGTCTAAGGCCCCGCTGCTCCTTCTACCCGCACCATCGTATGGGTACCTCTCCGGCGAACGGTCATTCCGCCCAGTACTCGACTCCATTCTCCTTCCATCTCGTGCCGTTCCCAGAGTTCAACTTCAAAGCTGCGGTCTTGTGGACGATAGATACTGACGGTGTACTCACGTCGGATCCCCGCCTCGCGATCAAACGCATGGGCTTGACGCCGCGAGACCCTGCTGACCGTGTAATCTCTACCATCTATGTTGACACGGTTGAGAGAGCCGTCAAACGAAGGTGAGTAAAAAACGTAGCACCCACGTCCCGCATCTCCCTGCCTAGCTAGTGCCATACCCGCCTCCCAACCGGACAGGTTCCGGACGCATCCAATGGCAGGAGCCCTCTGAGCATAGGCTGCATTGGCTGACAGCCCCAAAATCATCACGGTCAGAAGGCGAAGAATCATAGGAATGTATTGAAGCGGTGTAACAACCAAGTTCTGTTGCAAGGGGCGCGGAAACGCTTAACCGAGAAAGTACGCTTCGTGCAGGCGAAACGACACGGAAGCCGCACTCCCCTTACCGGCCGAAGCGATGGGTTATGCACCCCCAAGCGTCCGATTCACAACCGTCTTGCCTGCCTCTCGTCCAAGGATCTTGACTGCCCCCCAGATCCCCAAGGCGACAAAGCCCAGCCCTGCCGTTACGCTCGCTGCGATGGTAACCCAGTCGATCTTTTCCTTCTCCTCGATCTCTGCCACAATGCGCATCGCTTCCAAGAGTTGGTCGCCCGTGAGTGAATCGTTTGCAGAAATCGCTTGGAGAACGCTCCACCGATGGCGCTTGGTATCTTCAAGGGACTTCCCAACCTCCGAAATGGATGATATCGTAGTGTTGAGCACCTTCGCCAACTCCGGGGCTGCTGCGAGCAAGACTCTAATCTCTTCTGGGGACATTTTTGCAATCTCACCGGCCAAAGCCCTTAGCGCCGCTGGATCACTCGCAAGATCGTTGATGGACGAGGCTCCAATCTTATCAAGAATGTCTTTGGCTGTCTTGGGAGCAGGCATAGGTGTAGGTGTGCATAACCAGTGTCTTACGCAGCAGGGCGCTACGTAGCGGCAATATTAAGGAGCGGCGGGGCTGCCTTCAACACGCGGCTTGCCTCTTTTTTCTCGTCCACGCTGAGTCCCGCGCTGCTGTGCACTCGCGGATATGTGGCGAACAGCCCTTGTGCTGCGGTCCGGTGCGGGCGCGTGTGAACCGTCCGGGAACGGGCGGAGCCGCGCCGCGCCCCGGCGTACCTTTCGGGATTCTGCCGTGCCCGATGCCCGCTCCCGCCGCCCCGAAGGCCCCTGCCCGCCCGAAACGCCCTGCCTCGTCGAAGACGGCGCTGCCGAAAACCGTCGGCGCGGACGAACTGCCCGGCCTGCTCGACGCGCTGCAGCTGCCGCGGGCCGTCGAGGAGCGGATGCTCAAACTCATCCGCCAAGGGCGCGTCTCCAAGTGGTTCTCCGGCCTCGGCCAAGAAGCCATCGCCGTCGGGTGCGCGTGGGCGCTTGAGCCGCAGGATTACCTCCTGCCGATGCACCGCAACCTCGGCGTGTGGACGACGCGCGGCCTGCCGCTGCGCCGCCTGCTCTGCCAGTTGATGGGCCGCACCGGCGGCTACACGAAGGGCCGCGACCGCACCTTCCACTTCGGCCTGCCGGAGAAGCGGATCGTCGGGATGATCTCGCACCTCGGCGCGATGTGGCCGGTGGCGTGCGGCCTCGGCCTCGCGTCCACGCTGAAAGCCGCGTCCCCGGCGGAGAGCGGCGAGCCGTTCGTGGCGTGCGCGCTGCTCGGCGAAGGCGCGACCCGCGAGGGCGATTTCCACGAGGCGCTGTCGCTGGCGGCCATCTGGAAGTTGCCGGTGATCTTCGTCGTCGAAAACAACGGCTACGGCTTGTCCACGCCCACCCGGGAGGCCGTGCCGGTCGAAAACATCGCCGACGCGGCATCGGGCTACGGCATCGCCGGGGAGATCGTGGACGGCAACGACGTGCTCGCCGTGGTCGACGCCGTGCGCCGCGCCCGCGAACGTGCGCTTTCCGGCGACGGCCCGACGCTTCTCGAAACGAAGACGTTCCGGATGCGCGGCCACGAGGAGGCGTCGGGGACGAAGTACGTCCCGCAAGCCCTCTTCGACGAATGGGGGCCGAAAGACCCGGTGACGCGCTTCCTGAAACTCTGCCTCGACCGGAAACTGGTGACCGACTCCGACGTGGCGGAGAAGCGCAAGGCGCTTGACGAGGCCGTCTACCAAGACGCCGAGTACGCCCTCGCCCAGCCCGAAGTCGCGTCCACTGCCGAGGCCGAGACCGCCGACGTGTTCGCGCCGTCGCCCGACAGTTCTGAGCCGTCCGACGTAGGCCCCACCACCGACAAGCGCTTCCTCGACGGCGTCACCGACGCGCTGCGCGAGGCGATGGACGCCGACGCGCGCGTGGTGCTGATGGGGCAGGACATCGCGGGCTACGGCGGCGTCTTCAAGATCACCGAGGGCTTCCTCGACCGGTTCGGGGCCGACCGGGTGCGCAACACGCCGATCATGGAGTCGGGCGTGCTCGGCGCGGCGATGGGCCTCGCGCTCGAAGGCTTCCGGCCGGTGGTGGAGATGCAGTACGCGGACTTCATCACCTGCGGCTTCAACCAGATCGTCAACAACCTCGGCACCACGCACTACCGCTGGGGCGCGCCGCTGAACGTGACGATCCGCGCCCCGTTTGGCGGCACCATCGGGGCCGGGCCGTTCCACAGCCAAGCGATGGAGGCGTGGTTCGTGCACGCGCCGGGCCTGAAGGTCGTGGTGCCCGCCACGCCCGCCGACGCCAAGGGGCTGCTGCTCGCGGCGATGGACGACCCGAACCCGGTGCTGGTCTTCGAGCACAAGGCGCTGTACCGGGGCCTCAAAGGGCCGATCCCGGACGCATCGCACCGCGTGCCGCTGGGCAAGGCGCGCATCGCCCGCGAGGGCCGCGACCTCACGCTCGTCACCTACGGCATCGGGGTGCTGTGGGCCGAGGAAGAGGCCGCGCACTGGGCCGCGCAGGGCCGCGAGATCGAGATCGTGGACTTGCGCACGCTCAAGCCGTGGGATCGGGAGACGTGCCTCGCAAGCGTCGCCAAGACAAACCGGCTCGTCGTGCTGCACGAGGCGTGGCGCACCGGCGGCGTCGGAGCCGAAGTGACGGCGGAACTCTGCGAGGCGGCCTTCGAGCACCTCGACGCGCCGCCCGTGCGCCTCGGCGCGCTCGACACGCCGATTGCCTTCTCGAAAGACATCGAGATGCCGGTCTTTTCGGCGAAGGCGCGGCTGCGCGACGCCGTGGCGCGGACGCTGGCGTTCTGACCGGGCTTACAACGCCTCTTCTTCGCGCTCGTCTTCGGAGCGGCTGGCCTCCCACGCATCGTGCGCCTTCACCGCCGCCTCGTCGAGCGAGAGGCTGGGGTGCGGGCCGTTGTCGGGCAGCACCGCCGCATCGCCTCCGATGCCCGGCTCGGCGGGATTGGGCGGCAGCTCGCCCGCGTCGTCGGCGTCGGATAGGTTTTCCGGGACGGGAACGTTCGGGTTCTCGGAAGACGGTCGCAGCGGATCCATGGCCAAGGCAGGCAAAGCGAATCTCCAAGATGCAGCCGCATGGCGCGCCCGTGGCCTTCCGTCTCGCAACGATCCGGTAGCGATCACCAGCCGAACGGACGATCCGGCGGGCTGGAAACCGACGTTGCCGGTGTAGCGACAAGGTCGGCGTAGCGCCGCCCGCGCTCGGAGAGCGTGTACGTCTCGCCGCGCCGCGTGAGGTAGCCGTTGGTGGCGAGGTAGCCGCGCCGCACCCGGTCGGAGACGCGGACGAGTTCGGGCTGGAAGACCAGCCGAGAGATCGGCGTGATGCGGGTGGGAAAGCCGGACTCGGTGAACGTAATCTCGTAGCCTTCGGGGATTTCGCCGGGCGAGCCTTCCAGCAGCCACGGGTAGCGCCCGACGATTTCGAGCGCTCGTCCGCCCGGCACTTCCACCACAAATGCCCACGGCTGGCGGCGCAGGAAGCCCGGAAGCCAGAGCGTCGGCTGGTTGCGGTAGGTGCGGTAGAAACTGGCCACGTCGAAGCCCGCGAGGTTGACGCCGTTCCACCGCCCGTGCACGTTGCGGTCGCGGGGGCTGTAGCGGCCCAGCCACGCCTCGAAACGGTCGGAGAGGTAGAGATTAAGCTCGAAATGCAGGTGGGCACGCCGCCGGTCGATGCCCGTGCCGGTGTAGCCGATGCGTCCGAGGCGCTCGCCGCGCCGAACGTATGTGCCCGGATAAGCGTCAACGTCCGACAGGTGGGCGTAGAGACCGTAGTACGGGCTTCCCTGCCAGTCGTACTCGACCACGACGTAGCGTCCGTAGGCCGAAGCGCTGGCGCTGCGGTTGACGTAGACGACGCGCCCATCGTCCACCGAGACGATCGAGTCGAGCGGCTCGCCGTCGAAATCGCGGAAGCGCGGACGGATGTCCATGCCTTCGTGGAAGCGCGTGCCGACGATGCCTACGGGGGTTCGGACGAGGTTGCGGTGGAACCCGTACTGACCGCCTTCCCACGGATTGGACGCCTCGCCGTCGAAGTTGCGGTCGGTGTACATGTAAAACCCTGCTCCGTCGCCGTAGAAGAGGGCGTCGTTCGAAGTTGGGAGAATCACCTCCATCGGCTGAGCCGTGGCCGCCAGCGGCCCCAACAGAGCCAGCGCAAAACGCATCCACATCGTCGTCACAGGTTCGTCCTCGGTCAGTTCATTCGGGCGTTTTTCAGGCGGTAGTACATCCCCATCGGATCGTCGAGGAGCAGTTCCAGTTCGCCCGTGAGCGTGAGCGGGTCGTAGGTAAACGGCGCGGCGCGGTCGAGCCGCACCTCAATCATCGACTCGGGGCCGCCGGGCATGCAGTAGAAGCACCCGGCCACCGGGTTGGCCGACAGCACGAAGTGCGACTGTGCGCCCTGTTCTTCGATGGGCAGCATAAAGCCTTGCACGCGCACCCGCTGCCCGTTCAGGCGCTGCACCGCCGGCTCGAAACGCGGTTCAAACTTGGCCCCGGTGCGCACCAGCCGCACCTGCGCGAGCGTCTCCCACGACACGGCGGTTTGGGCCACAGCGGGAGCAGCAGCGGTCACGGTCAGGGCGGCAAAAAGAGCGATCCGGCGCATCGGAAGGGGAGGCAAAGCAGAGGAATAACGGTGCGGCAGCGACGGGATTGTACGGAAGTGCAACGCGACGGGTCCACGAGACCCAAAACTACCCGACTTCGCCTACCTGCAACCGTGGAGTGCAAGGCGATATCTCCGGAGGTAGCCTTCGGGGTCGATTGCGTTTCCAAACGCCCGGATGCGGCCCCTTCGTGCTGGCGGGCTGCGGTGGCATTCAGCCTTCGGCCAGCGTCGCCGCCACGTCGGAGCGGTAAGCACGCCACGCGGGCAGCAGCGCCGCCAGCACGCCCACGGCCAAAGCCGCCAGCGCCAACAGCGCCTCGGCGGGCAGAAACTGCGCGCCCGTGAGCCGCAGCCCTTGTGCCTGCGCCATCGCCCGACCGGCAACTTCGACGGCGGCATGCCCCAGCAGCAGCCCGAGGCCGACGCCCATCGCCGCCAAAAGCAGCCCTTCGATCACCAGCGACCGGAACACCGCGCTCCGGCTCGCGCCAAGCGTGCGAAGCATCGCCACATCGTAGCGCCGGTCTTCGAGGGCGCTGTAGAGCGTGACGAACAGGCTCAGCAGCGCCGTCGCCAAAAGCACCGCGCCAAACACCTGCAACGCTTGCGCGCCCACGCCGAAAAGCCGAAACAGCCGTGCCAGCTCAAACGCCGGCTGCGCCGCCTTAAGGTTCTCGATGCCGTCCACGGTGCGTGCAAACAGGTAGCCCGCCGCCGGGTTTTTGAGCTGCACGACGATGGCCGTGATCTCGCGCTCGGCCATCCGCAGCGAGTCAAGATGCGGATCGTGCGCCGCGCCGTCGTCCGCCGCGCCATAGTCATGGTCGTGGTTGGCCCAGACGGTCTCGATGGACGTGAGCACCAGCCGGTCGAGTACGGTGCCCGTCTTCCCCATAATGCCCACGACCGTCATCGGCGCGTCGGTGTGGGACGTGACGCCGCCGACGCCGTGCGCCGACACGAACGTCCGCCCGACGGTCAGGCGCTGCTCCTGGGCTACGTCGGCCCCGACCACCGCCTCGCGCACGCCCTCCCAGAGCCGCCCGTCGTTGACCGTTGCGCCGTAGAGATCGAGGTACGCCGGCGTCGTCCCAACGATGGCGTGCCCGGCGTAGGTGTCGCCAAGGGCCATCGGGACGGCCCGCCGCACCGCCTTGCTCTCCAGCACAAACCGTGCGTCCTTCATTCGCACATTTCCCGTCGGCGCATCGAGGTGGTAGACGGCCGAGAGGACGAGTTGCAGCGGGCTGCCCTTGGCCCCCACGACGAGGTCAATGCCCGCCGCATCGCGTTCGAGCCGCTCTTCGAGTTGACGCGACGCCAGCAGCAGCACCACAATCGTCGCTATGCCGAGCGCCATCAGCACGACGTTTAGCGCCGCCGTGAGCGGGCGGCGGCGGAGGTAGGATAGGCTGAGGGCGAACACAGACGCAGGGGCTGAAAACAAACAGCACGGCCTCGGAGGCCGTCACCGCACAGAAGAGCGCGACGCCAACTGGGCCGTGACGAAACGAAGGACGTGGCGTCGGTATCCAGCAGGATCGTAGCTCAGGAAATCCACATAGCGTGCCTGTTCTACCCACCAGATCGTCTTCGGAGCCGGAGCAGCGGCGTACAAACGACGGGTATCGTCGGCGGTGGTATGCTCGTCGTGCGTGCCCGCCACGATAAGAAGTGGAACGCGAACCTTCCGAATCGCCTCAACAGGCTGGAGATCGCGGGGCTGCACGCCAATTCGGAGGGGCAGTTGCTGCAAAAGCAGGGGCGTCAGAAGCGCGGCCGGGCGTCCCCCGTAGAGCCGAAGCCGGTTGCGCGTAGCCGCCTCGATATCGGAATAAACGGCCTCCAGCACAAGCGCATCGGCCCCCAGATCAGGCTCTGCAAGAAGCGCGGCAGCCCCTCCGAGCGAGACGCCCACCACGGCAACGGGCTGGCCGGGAAAGGCTGTCCGTGCGTACGCCACCGCCGTTTGGGCGTCGTAGCGTTCGCGGGCCCCGTACGCGATGTGCTCGCCCGTGCTCTCGCCGTGGGCTTGCAGATCTACGGCCACCGTGGCAAACCCCGCCTCGTGAAACAGGCGTATCCGATCCACCACACCGAGGCGGTTGCCGCGCACGCCGTGGAGCAGCACCACGGTTCCGCAGCCGCATGTGCCCGGTGCCGCCCAGCCTACCAGTTGTGCCCCCGCGGCGCTTCGAAGCGAGATCTCCGAAGCACCGATCCCAGCGGGCGGCGCACCCACCCGTGCTCGCGCCGGCTGGGCGAGCCAGCCTCCCAGCCCCCACACTCCGACGCCAAACAGTACCAGTCCCCCAGCAAGACCGCCGAGGGAACGCAGCAACCAACGGGCGGGCGAAGACACTAACGTAGCGGTAAAAAATCGACCGGATTACAACGCCAACACGCGGTCAAAACGGTCGGCGATGCGGCGGTCGTGCGTGGCGACGACGAGCGTCGCGCCCACAGCGGTGGCCTCGCGGACGAGCAGGTCGGCGACGGTCTGGGCGCGGTCGTCGTCGAGACTGGCCGTTGGTTCGTCGGCAAGCAGTAGGCTCGGGCGGTGTCCAACCGCACGGGCAATGACGACACGCTGCCGCTGCCCGGTAGACAGGCTTGCCGGGTACGCGTCGGCCTTCCCCGCCACATCGAGGCGGCTCAGAAGCTCGCTCGTTCGGGCTGGATGGGTGCTGCCGGTGGCGAGACGCTGCGCGAGCGCGAGGTTTTGCGCCACCGTGAGCGTCTCGAACAGGTGGAGACGTTGAAACACAACACCCACGTTGGCTCCACGCCAGCGGTCGCGGTCGGCCTCGGGCATCGCCGTGAGGTCGCGGTCGCCCACCGCGACCGTCCCCTCGGTGGGGCGCAGCAGCCCGGCCAAGATGTGCAGCAGCGTCGTCTTGCCGCTCCCCGACGCGCCGAGCAACAGCAGATGCTCGCCCTCGGCGACGTCCAAATGCGGCAGTTCGAGGACAGTCTGGCCGTCGTAGGCGTGGCGGAGGTCGCGGACGTGGATCATGGAGGAGAATACGCCCCCCCCACAGGCTTCGTTCTTGGTGTATGGCCCCGAAGACTCCATCGGACTGCTGGTCGACGACTTGATTGAGCGCAGGCCACCGAGCTTGCGTTTACCGACGGTCGGTCCCGCGTGCACGTCACCCGTGCTGCAAAGGCTTAGGCGTAGGGTCCCGGAGTGAAGCGGGTGGGGGCTTGACAAGGGCATTCGGCCACATTCCGCGTCCGTTTCATCCGCTCTATGTGCCCTAACCCGCCGAGGTGGGGTGGAGAAGTTCCTCTACGCCATCTTACCATGGGGTGGTGCACCTAACAAATACTCGTCTAAACAGAGAAAAAGGTGTTCCTGTTGAGATCAGGGCGACGAAACGAGCGCGTGCACCCTACCTTCGCACCGGGCATCTTCGACGCTCTTCCCTACGCATATGTGCCAGCCGCTTCCCAACCGACGAGACGCGCTCAAGGCCGCGCTCGCCGTCACCGCCGGATCTCTTCTCGCCGGGCGCATCGCCCTTGCCGAAGCCGTCGTCACTCCAGCAGGCCCGCAGGGCACCTACGCGCTCCCGCTCGCGTCGTATCCCACGCTGCGCAACGTGAATGGCTCGGTGGTCGCCACGATTCCGGGTGCCACCGGCATCCAATCGCGGCTGGTCGTGACCAAGACCGGCACGACGACCTACGCCGCCATCACCGCGACCTGCCCGCACGAAGGCTCTACCCTCGGCACGTACAGCGCCATCACCCAGCGCATCACCTGCCCCAACCACGGCGCGCAGTTCTCGCCCACCGGCACATGGCTTGGCGGACAGGATACGTCCAACGCGACGGCCTATACGGCCGTGCTTGACGCCGCCGCCGACGTGGTGCGCATCACGCTCTCCACCATCACGGCCAACGAGGACGACGAAGCCGTCGCGGCCCTCGGCCTCACCGCCGCGCCGTCGGTGGTGCGCACGTCCACGACCGTGCGCTTCCGCCTCGCCGCGCCCTCGCCGGTGCGGCTGTCCGTGTACGACCTGCTCGGCCGCGAGGTCGCCGTGCTGCTCGACACGCCATCGGCCTCCGGCGACGTGTCCGCGACGTGGGACGCATCGACCGCCACCTCAGGTGTTTACATGTTGCGCCTGCAAGCCGGCACGCTTCGCACGCAGACAAGCGTGCGCGTGACTCGCTGACCCCGGTTTGCCGCCCTGCCGTCGCCGTTCGCGCACGATGGGCATCGACTCTCGCACCACCCTCTGCGCGGACTCCCTCCAACCTGCTCGCCGCCATGTCCAACACCTCTCGCTCTGCCGACGCCGACCTGTCGCGCCGTCGTTTCCTCGTCCACGGCTGCACCGCCGCCGCGCTCATCGGCCTCGGCATTCCGCTTTCCGCGTGCGACAGCGGAGGCAGCGACACCCCCGACGGCATCACTGTGTCCGGCAACACGATCACCATCGACCTGACGAAGGCTACGGCGCTGGCCTCGGAGGGCCGCGTGCAGACGATCTCGTCGGCCAAAGTCATCGCCGTAAACGTGGGAGGGATGATCTACGCCTACACCAACGAGTGCCCACACGAGCACCAAACCGTGTCGCAATACACGAGCGGCTACCTTGTCTGCCCGACGCACAACTCGGTGTTCAGCGCCACGACGGGGGCGTTTGTGGAAGGCCCATCGGGCGTTGGGCCGCTGACCAAGTACAGCGCCACGAAATCCGGAAACACCGTCACCATCACCAAAGCCTGATGCGCCGCCTTTTGCTTCTGGCCGTCACCTTGGCGGCAACCACGGGCGCGATGGCCGCGCCGGACACGACGCTCGTTGTGCCTTCGTCTCCCGCTTTCGCCGTCGAACCATCCGTCCTTGATAGCGCGGAGGTGGGTTTTCGGCAGATGACCGAAGCGCCCGACGTGCTGGCCCTGCCCGACCCGTCGGCGCTGGGCCGCATGGGCGACGCGGTGACGCTCCCTTCACTCGCGGAAACCGACCTTCCCGGCGCACCCGACATGCGCCCTGTGGTGTTCGAACCGGCGACCCAGGTCGACGCAGATGGGGAGCTTGCCCCGGCCGACAGCCTCGTGCTGCCCGCTCGTATGCCGTTTTACACGCGGATGTTCTGGGGGCGACACGGGCTGATCCGTACACTCGGCCTCGCACCCTCGTCGCGGCGCGGCGAACTGGAACTGCGCCGGTCGATGCTCACCTGGCACCAGCGGATGGGACTTGTCACATGGGCGGCCTTTACCGGGCAGTTCGTGATGGGCGAGATCATGGCCGCCGACCCGCAAAAACGCGCCGACTTGGGCGAACTCCACCGCGCGACGGGCTACACCACGTTCGCCCTCTACATGGGCACGGCGTCGCTGTCGCTGGGCGCACCTCCGGGACGCCGCTACTCCAACAGGTTTAGCTCCACGAAGCTGCACAAGTACCTCGCGATCATCCACTTCTCCGGCATGGCGGCCACGCCGCTCCTCGGCGCGTGGGTGGCGGAAGGCTCCGGTACCAGCTACGACACCCGGCTGAATACGCACCAGTGGGTGACGCGCGTTACCTACGCGGCTTACTCGGCAGCCTTGGCCACGATGTACCTCCTGAGATGAACGTCAGAACCCTCCTCCTCTCCGTCCTGCTGCTCGCCCCTGTCGCGGCCCACGCCCAGCGCATGACTGGCACGATGGACAGCCGCCGCAGCACCCTCGCCTACGCCGCCCACCACCCCACGCACGACTGGCGCGCCACGTCGCGCAGCGTCACGGGCACCGTCGCGTTCGACCCGGCCACCCCATCGGGAGCCTCGGTGACGATGCGTGTGCCCGTTGAATCGTTCGACAGCGGCAACGACAGCCGCGACGACCACATGATCGACGCCGTGAAGGGCGACGATTTCCCCACCATCGTCTTCACCTCCAGCCGCGTGGTGCCCACCGCGTGGACCCGCTCCGCCGACGGCTGGAGCGGCGTATGGCAGGTGACGGGAGGTATGCAGTTTGCCGGCCGAACCGTCGAAATGACGCTTCCGGTGCGCGTGGCGGTGCGCGGCACGTCCTTCTCCGCCACCTCGCAGTTCCCGATCTCGATCACCGCCTTCGGCATCCGCCCGCCGTCGCTGCTGGGTCTGGCCATGCGCGACAACGTGGAGATCACCGCCACGCTGGCAGCAACGCTTCGCTGAGCGGGCGGCGGTCTACGCCTCGGGCTTCGACATCCGCGCCAGCATGGCCACAAGCCCCTGCACAAGGTCGGCGTTGCGCGCGGCCAACAGCGGCGTGACGACCTGGGCGAACCCTCGGAAGGCGCGTAGAAAGGCCGCCAGCTCGTCCAGACGCTCGCGCAGTTGCGGATCGGACGCGCCGGTCTGCGCCCGGAGCGCGTCGAGGCGCTCCAGCGCGGGGCGGATTTCGAGCGCCTCGCGCTGTTCGAGGATGCGACGGGTGATCTCCCACATGTCCTTCTCGGCCTCGAAATAATCTTTCCGCGATCCGTTTGGGCGGACTTTACGGACGAGGCCCCACGCCACAAGCGAGCGCAGGTTGGTGTTGGCGTTGCCCCGCGAGATCGCCAGCCGCTCCATCAGCGTGTCGGTATCGAGCGGCTCCTCGGTGACGTAGAGCAGCGCGTGCAGCTGCGCCATCGTTCGGTTGATGCCCCACGCCGACCCCATATCGCCCCACAGGGAGACGAACGCGTCTTGGACGGGATCGAGCACAGGTTCGAAGGGTGAAGCAGCCATGGCCAGCAGTAGGGTTGTCTGAAAAACGGCCAAAGCGGTGTACGGTTCGGCAATATCGGCAGGATCGTCGTACCTTTATCTGCTTGATGCCTTTGCCAATGACGCCTACGCCCATCACGCTGCTCACCGACTTCGGCTCCCGCGATGCGTATGTGGGGGCGATGAAGGGCGTGCTTGCGTCGCTCGCGACGGGGCATCCGACGGTGGATCTTACGCACGAAATCGCACCGCAGGATGTGATGGAGGGCGCGTTTGTCTTGCGCGAAGCCTACGCCTTTTACCCGCTGGGCACCGTCCACCTCGCCGTCGTGGATCCGGGCGTAGGCACGGAACGTCGCGCCATTGCGATGCACGCCAACGGCCACACGTTCGTGGGGCCAGACAACGGCCTGTTCGCCTTGGTACTGGGCGACGATCTTCCCGACGAGGTCGTCGTTCTCGACCGCCCCGAGGTCTGGCGTGTGCCCAACCCAAGCGCCACCTTTCACGGCCGCGATGTGTTCGCCCCGGTGGCTGCCCGGCTTGCACGCGGCGCAACGCTCGCGGACGTGGGCACGCCGATTGACGCGATGAAGGTGCTGCGCTGGCCGCTGCCGCTGCTCGACCGCGACGGCGTTCGCGGGCGCGTGGTGCACCTCGACCGGTTCGGCAACGCGGTGACCAACATCGCCGTAGACGAGCTGATGCGCCGGCGCAACGGGCGCAAGATGGCCTGTGTGGCAGGCGGCGAGATCCTGCGCGGCCTGCGCCGCACCTACTCCGACGTGGCCCCCGGCGAACCGCTGCTGCTCGCCGGAGCGGGCGGGATGGTTGAGGTGGCCGTGCGTAACGGCAACGCCGCCGATCTGCTGGGCTTGGAGCGCGGCTCCTCGGTGTCGTTTCAGTTTGCAGATCACGAAGAAGACCTGCCCGGCTTTCGGCGGCTGAGCCGAAGTGGCGGCCACGGGTTTCCCGGCATGGACGCCACGGCCTGAACGTTTCGGCACGGCGCGGCGTAGAATCGCGGCCCGCTGCTGGCCTTTTGCCCGCTGTCCAACGCCGCTGCCGTGTACACGTCGCTCCTCGCCCACCTCGACGCGCTCTACGCGTTTGCCCAGCTGCTCGCCCCCGACCCGGCGGCGGCGGCAGAGCTGGTGCGAAGCACCTACGCCCGCGCGTTTGTGCATCCGCATCCCCCAGACGGAACGGCGGACGACGAGCGGGCCTGGTTGTTTGGGTTGATGCTGGAGGAGCAGCAGGCCGAACAAGCCGGGGCGCTGCCGTCGGCGTTTCTGCCCAGCGATACGCCTCCGCTTCCCGAAGGCGCGCTCGACGCTACCCGCCAACGCTACGCCGAAGCGCTCGCGGCGCGGCTGCTGCCGTCGGCGCTCGTCACGCTCGACGAGCAAAGCCGCCTGCTGCTTTCGCTCGTGGAAGTCTCGGCGTTCACGCCCGCGTCGGGCGGGGCGTTGCTGGGCCTCGCCCCCGAAGAAGCCCTCCGCGTCTACGAGCGTGCCCATGCCGAGATTGCCCGAAGCCTGCGCTTCGCGGCCGCCCCGCACGAACAGCCGCTGCTCGACCGCGTGCTGGACACCGCATCGTTCGACGACCTGCTCGAAACGGCCCTCGAAGCCGACCTCGAACCCACCCCACCCACGCTTCGCGCGATGATTCCGGTGCCGGAACCGCCTTCGGGGGCGGTCGTCACGGAGGGTCGCACGCGGTCGTGGCCCACGGCGCTCTGGGCGCTGCTGCTCGTCGTGGGCGCGGGCGTCGCGGGCTACCTCGCCACCCGAAGCGCCACGCCCGAACCCCGCCCTGTCGACCTGATCGCCGCCGCCGCCGACGATGCGCCCCGCGCCGACGTGCTCCTCCGCACCGACGAGGTGGCCGTGGCCGAACGCTTTGCGCTCGACCATGTGGGCTGGCGCGTAGCCGTGCCGCAGATCGACGGCATGACGCTTGCAGGCGTGGGCGTACGCGAAGTCGTGCCCGGCGTGGCCGTGCCGGTCTTCGTCTACCAAAACCGCACCGAACGGGCCACGCTCTACGGCTTCGACTACCACCTGCTCGACCAAGCCAGCACGCGCCTACGCCTCGACCGCGACGTGTTCGACCAGATCGAGGACGACCGCCACTACGAAGTGCACGACCTCGGCTCCACCAGCGCGATTCTCTGGCGCGACCGCGACGACATCCTCGTGCTCGTCACCCGTGGCGACGCCAACGACCTGCGCCTGCGCATCGTGCGGGCGCTCTCGCAAGGCGGTACGCCCGGCATCCAAGGCTGACCGTTAGCGGACGGTGACGCGCACGGCACGTCCACCGCGCCCGACGGCCACGAACGTCCGGTCGTCCACCCGCGTAGCGCTCCACAGGTCGGCTCGGACGAGCAGCCGCCACGTCTGCCCGCCGTCGGCGGAGGCGGCGAGGCCGTCGGGGCCGGTCGCTACGAGCGCCTTCGGGCTGGCGGCAAGACCGTACACCCGCTCTATCGGCAGCGGCGGCATAGGAAGCCATGTGTTCGTTTGTGCTTGATCGTCTCCTGCTGGCCGCTGAATCCGTGTTTGTACGCGGTTCACGCCCGAGGCAATCGTTTGACGATCCGCACGAAACAGCGTGACTCCGCTGTCCGCGCCGAGCAAACCGGCGAACACCGCATCGCCTTGTTCAACCACGCTGCTCACCCCGACCATCGGCTCATCCGACACGACCGGCACGGTTGTTTGCTTCCAACCTTCCTCCGCCCAGATTCCGACACGCGATTTGGGCAGGGTGCTTCCGGGTTGGTTGAACGCAACGAGCCACTGTCCGTTGAGATAGGCCGCGCACGTCCCTGAAGACGCAAAAGCGCCGGTTCCGGCAGGAACGCTATAGGTACGGTCTTCCGTCACGTCCCGCCACGTCGCGCCTCCGTTGGATGTAGCGACGATAGGCAAACGGTGCGGCACGCCGAGGTCGGCGGAGAGCGGCACGGCGTCGGAGAAGGCGAAGCCGGTCTGCCCGTCGAAGGCCATGCAGTCGTAGAAGGCACGGGGATCGGGATTCGTCCAGCGCAGCGCCCACGTCGCGCCGCCGTCGTCGGTGGTGTAGACGCGGGAGGCCGTGCCGGGGCCGATGCTGAGCAGCACGGCGCGGCGGGCGTCGAACGCCTCCACATCGCGGAACTGGAGGGTGTCGGCGTCCGGAACCGTGCCGGTCGTCCACGAGCGCCCGCCGTCGAGCGACCGTGCCCACGCGCCGTTGGTCCCGGCCGCCCAAACGACACCGTTTCCGGCCGCATCGAGGCCGATGAGGCGGGCCGTCGTCCCCGTCGCCACCGAGTCCACCGCAAACGAGACGGCCGGGGCGGCCGGCGGCATGGCGGTACGGCAGGCCGCGAGCGGGAGCAGGGCGAGAACAGCGAGCAGGCGGAGCATCGGCGGCGGGCGTTTTCGCCAAGATACCGCTCAGCGCAGCGGGGCCGCCAAGAGCGCGTAGCGGCGGCGGACGTGCCCGGGCGTTGTCTCGCACAGCCGCCGGGCGTCGGATTCGGGCACGAGCGCGTGGACGACGCGCCGGAATCCGTGGGCATGGGCGTGGGCGGCGAGCGTGCACAGCAGCCAGCAGTCGAGCCGGGGCCACGCGGGTGCGGCGGCGATGGCGCGAATCACCAACGTCTCGCCATCGGGGTCGGGCAGGCCGAGGCCGAAGCCCACCATCGCCCCGTCGGCGTCTTCGATCACGAGGGCGAAATCGTCCGCAACGAGATCGCGATACGGCCCGACGGTGGCTGCAAACAGCGAGGACGTGAGCGGGACAAAGCCGGGACGGCCCGCGAAGGCGTGTTCAAGCAGCGGGTGAAGGCGGCGCAGATCGGCACTCGTTGGCGTAAACGAGCGCAGGCGCAAACCATCGGGCAGTTCCGCGCCGGGAAGCGTCCCGGCAAGCGCATGCTCGATGGAGGCGTAGTAGGCGACGGGCGAGAACCCGGCGGCGCGGAACGCAAACGGCCACCACGACGGCGTATCAACATCAAGGTCGAACGGATCGCGGGTACCGGGTGCCGTGACCAAGCGGTGCCGCCCCCACATCGAGGCGTCGAGAGGGCCGAGCGCGTAGGCGCATCCGGCGGCGTGAAGACGCAGGCACGCATCTTCGAGCAGCGCCACGAGCACGTTTTCGTTGGCCGCTTCGATCTGCCCGATGGCCCCGGCCGGCCGGTCTTTCCACGTCAGGCCGTGGTTCCACCAGAGCGCGCATGCGGCCTCGCCTCCAAACCGAACCAGCACCTCGTCGGGTGGAGCGACGGGTGCCAGACGAACAGAAGCATCGGAGGAAACAGGGCGGCCCATGCCGGGGGTGTACAATGCGAAACGGCAAAACTTGCGGCCTTCTTCGCGCTGAATGGTACGGCAAAACAAGGGCTTACGGGTCGCTTGGCCGCTACGCATAGCACCTTATACCCAGCCCGTAACGTCTGCGAACCCGCTCCCGTCCGGCTCAAGCAGGTGGCCTCTGTGCGCCACCCTCGAATTCAGACGGCACCACCCCAAACTGCTCGCGGAACAGCCGGGCAAAATGCGACGGCGACATCCCGACGGCGTACGCCACTTCCGATACGTTGCCGAAGCCGCTGCCGAGCAGATCGGCAGCGCGGCTCAGGCGGATGAGACGGACGAACTCGGCGGGCGACACGTCCACGAGGGCGCGGAGCTTCCGTTCGAGCTGGCGGCGGCTCAGGCCCAGCGCGTCGGCGAGCGCGTCCACGCCGAAGTGCTCGTCGACCAACTCGGCTTCGACGACAGCTTTAGCGCGGGCCACGAACGCTTCGTCGGCAGAGGTGACGGCCATCGGCGACGCCGTTGTGGCGAGGCGACGGCGCTCGTCCTCCGACGGCGCAGCCAGCGCCTGCCCGAACCGTTCGCGCAACCGTCGCTGGCGTTCCAGCAAGTTCTCCACGCGCACACGCAACTCGTTGGGCTGGAACGGCTTGGCAAGGTAATCGTCCACTCCAGCCCGCAGCCCGTCGAGGCGGGACTCGTCGCCCGCTTTGGCCGTGAGCATCACCACGGGGATGTGGTCGAGCGCGGGATCGCGCCGCAGCGCTTCTATCAATCCCAGGCCGTCGAGGCGGGGCATCATCAGGTCTGAGACGACGAGGTCGGGGACGAGGTCGCGCGCCACATCGAGTGCCGCCGCGCCGTCCTCGGCTTCCACCACCGTGCCCAAGTCGGCAAGCACCCGCGCCACGAACGTCCGGATGTCCGGGCTGTCGTCCACGACAAGCAGCACCGGGCGGCCGTCGTCGGGAAGGGAGAACGGTTCGGCGGATGACAGCGGCGTGCGACCGCGTTTGACCGTCGAGGACGGCAACGCCGCCGGGGCAGGCGCGAGCGCTTCGGGCGAAAAATGGGCCGACCCAAGCGGCAAGGATAGCTCAAACACCGACCCCAGGCCGGGCGTGCTGTCCACCGACACGTCGCCGCCATGCAGACGCGCAAGCGCTTGGGCAAGCGGCAGGCCAAGGCCCGTGCCTTCGACGGCATCGTGGGCGCGGGCGCGGTGAAAACGGTCGAACAAGTGGGGAAGCTCGTCGGCGGCGATGCCCGTGCCGGTGTCGCGCACGCGGAGGCGTGCGCGGTTGTCGTCGGCGTGCAGGCTCACCTCCACAAACCCGCCCGGCGGGGTGAACTTGACCGCGTTGGCAACGAGGTTCAGGAGGGCGCGGTCGAGTTTTCCGGAGTCAAAGAAGACGGGCAGCTCGTCGCGGTCGGAGGCAAAGCGCAGCGCCAGCCCTTTGGCCTCGGCCATCGGCGCGAACCCCGCCACCGCACCTTGGACATAGGCCACGAGGTCGTTCTCCGAGACGTGCAGCGGCAAGTGCCCGGCTTCGAGGCGGGCGAGGTCGAGCAGTTCCGTGACGAGGCCGCGCAGCCGCGTAGCCGAGCGTTCAACCAGTTCCAGATCGGCACGGACGATCGGCGCAAGGTCTTCCTCGTCGAGCAGCCGTTGCACCGGCCCGGCGATCAGCGTGAGCGGCGTGCGCAGTTCGTGGCTGACGTTCTGAAAAAAGCGGCTGCGCATGTCGAGCAGCCGGGCGTTCTCGCGCCGCTTCTCGTCCAGCGTCTCGGCCTGCACAAACAGCCGCCGCACATAGCGTTCAAGGGCGTAGGCCGCGAACATCCCGACGCCGTTGGCCGTCGAGAAGAAGATGAGGCTGCCGACGAACCGTCCGACCGGAAGCTCGCGCACGAACAGCCCGACGAACACGTAGGCGACGACCACCGCCCACCCGACTGCCGTGGCCCACACAAACCGGAGTCGGAACAAGACATACGCCGCCACGATGAGCAGCGCCGGGCCGTTGAAGCCGAACCCCGATGTCACCGGGCCGGGGTCGATGGCCAGCAGGTAAATCAGCCCAACGCCCGCAAGTGCCAGCACAATCGCGTAGACCGGCTGCCACACGCGGCGAAACCACGGGCGGTACGACAGCGCGAAGACGGCAAGGCCGAGTGCCCCGATACCGCCCCGCACCGTCCATGCCTCGCGCAGCAGGTGCGGCACGACGAGCCAGTCGTTGACGGCAAACACGACGCTGTAGAGCAGGATGCCGAAGAGCGCGGCCCAGCGTGCCGGAGCGAGCGCATCGCGGGTGTAACGGCGAAGGAATCGCCGTTCCAGCAGCGGGTCGCGAAAGGCGAGCGTGAGCGGATGCTGCGGGGGAAACGTCATCTTCCAACGGGTACGCTGCGCGGAAGATAGGTTGCCGGTAGTCTGTAGCGACGCCAACGAGCCGAGAGGACATTGCCCCTGACAGGGCGACCAAATGCATCGCCCCATCGGGCCGATTGCACCCGTTGGTGGGCCATCTACACCCTGTTCGTTCACTTGACGATAAAACAGCGCCTTCGCGACCGAGCACCCGCGCCTCGACCCCGTTCACGCGTCGCTGCGCCGAGCCGGCGACGCACCGGAAGTGCTGACGCTGGCCAAACGGCTCGTCCTCCGATGTCCCCGCCAGATCCGCTCGTGCGTCGGCGCGACGCACCCGCCACGGTCAGAACAAGCTGAAGAGCTTGAGCCGCCGCAGATAGCGGCCGGGGTTGCGGCGGAAGTCGTCGATCAGGTCGTCGGCCTTGGCCGCCGTGGTGTCGAGGCGGAGGTAGAGCGTGGAGTCGTTGAGCAGCATGCCGACGTTGCCACGCCCGGCCTCAACGATGGCGAGCAGGCTGTCGGCGCGGATCAGCGCGGAGTGGCCTTCGGCGATCGTGGTGTCGAGGCGGACGAGGGTTCGGTTGGCGCGGTCGATGGCGAGCGCGAGGCTGTCGCGGCGGCTGGCCGTGACGTATCGCACGTCGGCCACGACGCCATCGACGCCGTCGAGCGTCGTTTCGGCGCGGGTAGCGATGCGACGCAGGTCGGCAACGGCAGGCCCGGCGTCGGCGCGAAGTTGGGAGGCAAGCAGCCGGTATTCGAGCGCGGCGCGTTGGGCTTCGGCCACCGTCAAATCGGCGCGTGGCCCCACCGCTCGGATGGTCTGGTCGAGGCCGGTAGACGAGCGGCGGAGGCTGGCAAGAGCGGTGCGCAAGTCGGAGTTTTCGTTGCCCAGCAGATCGTACGCCTCCCCGACCGTCAACCCGAGGCCAAGCGCGAGCGTATCGAGGCGTGAGGCGAGTGCCGGGCCGCGTTCGACAAGGGCCGAGAGAGCGTCGCCGCTGGCGCTTTGCGGGATTTCACTGCCCGGCGGAAGCACCTGCGTGGAAGACGAGCCGGGCTGAAGGTCGAGGCGGACGCCGCCGAACATCGCAAGGCCGCCCCGGCTGACCGTCGTGCCAACAGGCAGCTTGAGGTCGTCGTTGATACGGATGCGGGCGCGCACCTTGTGCGTGCGTGGGTCGAGGGTAACATCCTCCACCGTGCCAACCTGGACGCCGTTCAAGGCCACCACATTGCCCGCCGCGAGGCCGTCGCCGCTATCGAGCGCAAGCGTGTAAGTATCGGTTCCGGCCAGCATCGGAAGCCCACCAAGAAACCGAACGCCCAGCACGAGCGCCACGGTGGCGAGCACCACCGCAATACCAATTTTGAGTTCAGGACGCATAGGTGGGCTTCGGGCTTCGGGCTTCGGGCTTCGGGCTTCGGGCTTCGGGCTTCGGGCTTCGGGCTTCGGGCTTCGGGCTGGAACCAACGACAAACGCCCGGTTCCAAACCCCTTCTCACTTGGGCGTTCTACGCTTCGATCCGGTATTCGCCGGCGCGAACGAAATCGAGCAGCACGGGGTCGGAGGCGACGCGGAGTTCACCGGGCGTGCCAGACCAACGCACCTCGCCTTGATGGAGAAACACGATCCGATCGGCCACGTCGAGCGCCGAATACATGTCGTGGGTGATGACGACGCTCGTCACGTTCAGCTCGTCGGACAAGTCCTTGATCAGTTCGTCGATGGCGCGAGCCGTTTGCGGATCAAGGCCGCTCGTTGGCTCGTCGTACAGCAGGTAGCGTGGTTCCAACGCCACAGCCCGTGCCAACGCCGCGCGTTTCTGCATCCCGCCGGAGATCTCGGACGGGCGCTTGACTCCAACGTCTTCAAGGCGAACAAGCCGCAAGCACTCGGCTACCCGGTCGCGGATGTCGGCGTCGGTAGCGCGGGTGAAGGTGCGTAGCGGAAACGCGATGTTTTCCGCCACGGACAGCGAGTCGAAGAGCGCCCCGCCCTGAAAAAGCACGCCGAACTGCTGCCGAACGTGCCGCAGCTCACCGTAGGGCAGCGCCGCAAGGTCTTGGCCGTCCACCTCAACCGTCCCTTCGTCGGGGACGAGCAGCCGCAGCAAGTGTTTGAGCAGCACGCTCTTGCCCGACCCTGACCGCCCAATCACGGCTAACGTCTCGCCCTCGCGCACCTCCAGCGACACGCCGCGCAGCACCGGGCGCTCGTCGAAGGCTTTGTAGAGATGGGAAACACGAATCATCGGAACGTCAAGCGGCGAGCGCTGAATGGCGAGCGAGAAGAAGCAAAGGCGATTGGCCTTTTACCTTAGCAGAAGAACCGCGAGGACAAGGTCGGCCACGAGAATGCCCACGCACGAGAAGACGGCGGCCTCGGTGGTGGCACGGCCCACGCCTTCGGCTCCGCCTTGGGCGTAGTAGCCGCGAAAGCACGAAATGGAGGTGATGACGAACCCGAACACCGCGCTCTTGATCAGGCCGAACGTAGCATCGAACGGATGGAAGAACGACCGCATGCCCGCCAAAAACTCCCCCCGAGAGAGGAAGCCGCCCCAATCGGCAACCAGCACCGCCGCCGTGATGCCGACGACCGTTGAGAAGATGTAGAGGATCGGAAACGTGAGCAGCCCGGCCAGCACGCGCGGCACGACAAGGTACCCCGCCGACGACAGGCCCATCGCCTCCAACGCGTCGATTTGCTCCGTGACGCGCATCGTGCCCAGTTCCGCAGCGATCCGCGCACCCACGCGCCCGGCCAGCACGAAGCCGGAGACGAGTGTGCCCAGTTCAAGGATGAACGACGGCCCGACGACCGCGCCAATGGTAGACTTGGGGATGAACGGGGAGACGAGTTGGTATGCCGCCTGCACCGTCGTGACGGCCGCCGCGAACGCCGACGCCAACGCGATGATGGGCATGGAGTCGATCCCCACCTTCACGCATTGCTCGAAGAAGCCGCGTCGGTAGATGCGCCACTCGCCGACGGTGCGAAACGCACGAACAAGCAGCACAATGTAGCGCCCAAGCGCTTCCAACGGAGAGAGGATGAGGCGATGAAGCACGGGCAGCGAGGGACTTCGCCTGAACGACCAAACAGGGGGATGGGTTGCCAGGCGGCGGATTGCTGCAGCCGGCAACCCGCCGTCCGCCCCCGCCCCCACACGCCACACGCTTGTCACCCCCCTGCCCTACCTTACTTCGGTCCTACGCACATCCCGATGGCCAAAGCCAAAACCAAACACGTCTGCCAAGACTGCGGCCACACGGCCCCGCGATGGCTCGGCCAGTGCCCCGACTGCGGCGCGTGGGGCACGTTTGTGGAAGAAATCGAAGCGCCCGTGGCGGCCAAGGCCGTCGCATCGAAGACGGCGGCCAGCGGCGGGTTCGCCCGGACGTCCGGCCCGGCGCGCTCGCCGCTTCCGCTGCGCGAGGTCGAATTGACGCACGAAGACCGGCTGCGCACGGGCGTGGGCGAGTTCGACCGGGTGCTCGGCGGGGGGCTGCTGCGCGGCGCGTTCGTGCTTGTCGCGGGCGACCCCGGCATCGGCAAATCCACACTGATGACCCAACTGGGGCGGATGCTTCCCGGCCAGCGCATCCTCTATGTGACGGGCGAAGAGTCGCCGAGACAGGTCAAACTGCGCGCCCAACGCCTCGGAGTGGACAGCGACGCCTTTCTGTTGCTGGCCGAGACGAACGTTGAAGACATCGCCCACGCGGTGCTGGAGACGAGGCCGGATGTGCTGGTGGTCGATTCCATCCAGACGCTCTTCCGCCCCGACATCGAGTCGGCTCCGGGCAGCGTTTCGCAGGTGCGCGAGTCCGCCGCCACGCTGATGCATCTGGCCAAGAGCCTCGAAATGCCTACGTTCGTGGTCGGGCACGTCACGAAAGCCGGACAGGTGGCCGGGCCGCGCGTGCTCGAGCATATGGTGGACACGGTGCTCCAGTTCGAGGGCGACGGCCACCACAGCTACCGCGTGCTGCGGGCGCTCAAAAACCGCTTCGGCTCGACCAACGAGATCGGCGTGTTCGAGATGAAAAGCGACGGCCTCCACGAAGTCTCTAACCCGTCGGAGCTTTTCCTTTCGGAGCGGCAATACGGCGCAAGCGGCTCGGCGGTGGTCTGCACGCTGGAGGGCACGCGCCCGCTCTTGGTCGAGGTGCAAGCGCTCGTGGCCCCCACGGCCTACGGCACGCCACAGCGCACGGCCACGGGCTTCGACGGGCGGCGGCTGCAGGTGCTGCTGGCCGTGCTGGAGCGCCGGGCAGGACGGCGGCTCTCAACGTCCGACGTGTTCGTGAGCGTGGCGGGCGGGGTGCGGCTGGAAGAACCGTCGGCGGATCTCGGCGTGGCGATTGCCATCGCATCGTCGCTGGCTGACGTTCCGGCAGACTCCAACACGGTGGCGCTCGGCGAGATCGGCCTCGGCGGAGAAGTCCGTTCGGTCGGGCAGATCGAGCTGCGTCTTAAAGAGGCCGCGCGGCTGGGCTTCACGCAGGCGCTCGTGCCCAAGGCCGGGCTGAAAGGCCTGCTCCCGCCCAAGGGGTTGGACGTCGTGCCGGTCGCGACGCTCCGCGAGGCGCTGGAACGGGTGACGTGACGCCGCCCGGTGCGGCGTTCAACGAGATGTCACGGTACCGCGTTTGCCTCCTGCCGTACTCCTTCGCCGCCGTTCGTTCTGGCGACGACGCGGGGCGCGGATGTCGTAGGTTCGGGGCGCTCCCTTGCTCCTCGCCCGGATGTCCTCGCTAACCCCGCTCGACTGGTTCATCGTCGTGGCCTCGCTCGTCGTCGCGTTCGCGCCCGCCCTGTGGCTGGCCCGCCGCGCCGGCAGCAGCACCGCCGAGTTCTTCACCTCCGGCCAGTCTGCCCCGTGGTGGCTCGTGGGCATCTCGATGGTGGCCACGACCTTCTCCACCGACACGCCGAACCTCGTGGCCGACATTGTCCGGCGCGACGGCGTGGCGGGCAACTGGGTGTGGTGGGCGTTCCTGCTCACCGGCATGGCGACCGTGTTCTTCTTCGCCCGGCTGTGGCGACGCGCCGGCCTGCTCACCGACCTGGAGTTCTACGAACTGCGCTACAGCGGGCGCGCCGCGTCGTTTGTGCGCGGCTTCCGGGCCGTCTACCTCGGCCTCTTCTTCAACGCGTTCATCATGGCGGCAGTCAACCTCGCCGCCGTCAAGATCGCCAACGTGCTCTTTGGCTGGCCGATGGGCACCACGCTGCTCGTGTGCGCGGCCATCAGCATCGTGTTTGCCGCCACGAGCGGCCTGTGGGGGGTGATGGTGACGGACATGATCCAGTTCGGCATTGCGATGACGGGCGCGGCGGCGGCGGCGGTGTACGCGCTGCGCCAGCCAGAGGTGGGCGGCCTCGACGGGCTGATGGCACGGCTGCCGGAAGATGCGCTCCGGCTCGTCCCCGACCCGTCGAACGGCGCGCTCTTCGCCGCCGTCTTTCTGATTCCGCTGACGGTGCAATGGTGGAGCGTGTGGTACCCCGGCGCGGAGCCGGGCGGCGGCTCGTACATCGCCCAGCGCATCCTCGCCTCCCGATCCGAAGCCGACGCCATCGGCGGGACGCTGCTGTTCAACATTGCCCACTACGCCCTCCGCCCGTGGCCGTGGATCCTCGTGGCGCTCGCCTCGCTGCTCGTCTACCCCGACCTTGCCGCGCTCCAAACGGCGCTCCCGCACGTCGATCCGAAGCTCGTGGGGCACGATATGGCGTACCCGGCGATGGTGCGGTTTCTGCCGCCGGGACTGCTCGGGCTGATGGTGGCCGGGATGCTCGCCGCCTACGTCTCGACGATCTCGACGCACCTGAACTGGGGCACGTCGTACCTCGTCCACGACGTGTACCGGCGGTTCGTCCGCGCCGACGCGCCGGAGGCGCACTATGTGCAGATGGGGCGGATCGTGACGGCGGCGCTGATGGTGCTGGCCGCGGCGCTCACGTTCGTGCTCGACTCGGCCAAGCAAGCGTTCGACCTGCTCCTCTCCATCGGCGCGGGCACGGGACTGCTCTACCTGCTCCGGTGGTTCTGGTGGCGCATCAACGCGTGGTGCGAGGTCGCGGCGATGGCGGCGTCGTTCCTCGTGGCGCTGGGCTTTTTCGCGCTCTCGAAGCAGGGCGTGGAGGTGCCCACGCACATGGCGCTGCTGCTCTCGGTGGGGATTACCACGGTGGTGTGGCTGCTGGCGGCGTTCTTCGGGCCGTCTACCCGACCGGAGCAACTGGCGGCGTTCTACGCGAAGGTGCGCCCGGCGGGGCCGGGCTGGGCAAAGGTGCGGGCGAAAACGGGCCTGCCACCGTCGCCAGACAGCCTCCCGCAGGCGCTGCTGTCGTGGACGCTCGGCCTGTTCACCGTGTACGGCGTGCTGTTTGGCGCAGGCCTGCTGCTCTACGGCGACCTGATGCCCGGCCTCGCGGCGCTCGCGGTGGGGCTCGTGGCGGGCGCGGGCTTGGCGCGGATGCTGCGGGCGATGCAGGCTTCTGGATGACGCCGCCATTTGGCCCAGCAACCGACGCACCCCGTCAAATCCCGGCCGCCGCCATCCCGTCCAGCAGGCGCAGCTGCGCCCGCGCCCGGCGCAGGTTGTGGCCCGGCCCATCCACCGCGTAGTACCGATCTCCGTCCAAATGGTCGGCGAGGAAGCGCAGCGCTTGCTCGTAGGTGATCGTCTGCGCCGCCGCGCCGAGGAGCCGTCGTTCCGGGGGTGTCAGCAGCGGCCCCGCCGCGTCGAGGTAGCCGTCGGAGAGCGCGGCGTACCGGGCAGGCAAGAACGCCACCGCATCCGGATCGTCCTCGTCGCCCGTGCCCGACGCCGACCGTGCCAAGTCGCCGAAATCGGCCAGCGATGCGCCCGGCATCGTCGTGTCGAGGTCCACCACCGCCACCACCGTGCCGTCGTCACCGAAGAGCACGTTGCCCACCTTGGCGTCGTTGTGGGCGATCCGCGTGGGCAGCGCTTCGTCTGCAAGGGCGAAGGCGTGCGCCCGCCGTTCCAGCAGCGCGTCGATTTCGTCGCGGCAGGCGTCGGCCCGTCCCGCCCGGTCTGCCTGCACCGCCGCCTCGAACGCCTGCAAGCGGCGTGGGGTGTCGTGGAAGCCGGGCAGATGCTCCGCCAGCGGCGGCCCGTCGTAGTCGGCCAGCGCCGCCTGAAACGCCCCGAACGCACGGGCAGCGGCGTACGCCTCGTCGTCCGTCGTCACCTTCGCGCGTGCCGTGCCCGCCACGAACCGCTGCATCCTCCAGAGCGCCCCGTCCGCCTCCACCCACGAACGTCCCTCGGGGGTGCGCAGGAAGGGCGGCACCGCCACCGCGCCAGGGTGGGCGGCGAGAAAATCGGCCACCGCCACCGCGTTGCGCATCGCGGCGCGGGCGTTGGGAAAGACGCACGGGTTGAGGCGCTGCGCCAACACCGGGCCGCCGGGCGTGTCCACCCGCCACGTCGTGTTGATGTGCCCGATGCCGTGCCGCGTGGCCGTCGCCCCGCCCAGCCCGAAGGCGGGCAGCACGTCGTCGTGGAGCCGGGCGTCGAAGGCATCCATACGGTGAGAGGCGTGTCGCCACACAAAACCCGCGTCGCCGCGTCAGTATTCGTCCGTCAGGGCGAAGATCGGCGGGCGGCTGATCCAGCGCCCCCGCGTGAAGTCCGGAATGTCCATCGGCTCGCCGCCGCGGGCCACGCTCGCCTCCGACAGCGGCGTGAGCGCCATCATCACCGCCGCGTCGTACACGTCGAGCGGCATCGGCTCCTTTCGTTTGAGGGCTTCGACGAAGGCGTGGAGCACGAAGAAATCCATCCCGCCGTGCCCGGCCCCCGACGCGTCCGCGCCGTAGCGCCGCCACAGCGGGTGGTCGTAGCGGTCGAGGTACGGCTGCGCCTCCTCCCAGCGGTGCGCCGGCGACGTGCCCTCGAAGTGGAGGCTCTTGTTCAGGTCCATCCAGAGGCCCTTGGTGCCCTGCACGCGGAAGCCCAGCGAGTACGGGCGCGGCAGGTTGGTGTCGTGCGTCATCACAATCGTCTCGCCGCCGGACGTCTGGATCATCGACGTGACGATGTCGCCGAGGGCAAACCGCACGGAGGCGTTGGGATGCGCCGCGCCGCCCACGTCCACGACGTAGTTGTGCAGGCCCCGGCTCTTCGTCGCCATCGAGGTGATGCGGGTGAGGCGGTTGCCCCGGTTGGCGTCGATCATCGTCATCACCGGCCCCACGCCGTGCGTCGGGTAGAGGTCGCCGTTGCGGAACTGCGAATGGAGGGTGCGCCAGCGGGCCTCGGAATAGCCCTTCGGGCCGAACTCCGCGCCGCGTGCGTACGGCCCGACACCGTCGTTGAACTTGACGCCGCGCAGGTCGTGCTGGTAGCCGCATTCGAAGTGGACCGTCTCGCCGAACAGCCCCTGCCGGACCATGTTGAGCACCGCGATCACGTCGCGGCGGTAGCAGACGTTCTCCAAGAACATCAGCGGCGCGCCCGTCTCCTCCTGCGCGTCCACAAGCTGCCAGCACTCCGACACGTCGGCGGCCCCCGACACCTCCAAACCCACCGCTTTGCCCGCCCGCATCGCGGCCACGGCTTGCGGGACGTGCCACTCCCACGGCGTCGAGACGATCACGGCGTCGAGGTCGCGGCGCTCCAGCATCCGCTGGTAGTCGAAGGGCGAGCGGTCGTACACCTCGGCTTCGGGCCTTCCGGCGTCGCGCAGCGCCTTCTGCGTGTCGGCCAGCGCACGCGGTTCGATGTCGTTGATCGCCACGATCTCCACGTCGGTGCGGCGGGCGGCCAGTTCGACGTGCGAGCGCCCGCGCATGCCCACACCGATGAAGCCCATCCGCACCTTCTCGCTTCCGGACGCGTGGAAGATGCGCGGGAAACGCGGGGCGGCGGCCAGCGGCGCGGCGAGGGCGAGGCCACCTGCGGCAGCGGCGGTGCGGTGGAGGAAGGTGCGGCGGGTAGGCATGGCGATGCGGTACAGGACGGCGAAAGCTACGTCCAAACCCGAGCCGCGCTTCGGCCCACGGGACGTAGCGCAACGGAACCGAGGCGCGTCGGCGGGTTCCATAGGGTGCGCTCGGTTGCGTCGGCTGGCTCTGAGCATGCGACGTTTGGCCTCTGCCCCTTGCCTTTCGCCCGTCCTCAACGATGCACACCTTCACGACCGTCGCTGCGATGCAGGCCGAAGCCCGGCGTCTCAAAGCCAAAGGCCAACGCCTCGCGCTCGTCCCGACGATGGGCGCGCTCCACGACGGCCACCTCGCGCTGGTGCAGGAGGCGAAAAAACACGCCGACCACGTCGCCGTCTCCATCTTCGTCAACCCCACCCAGTTCGGGCCGAACGAAGACTTCAACCGCTACCCTCGCGACCTCGGCGGCGACATGCAGCGGCTCGAAACCGTCGGTTGCGACGCCGTTTTCGCCCCGACAGTCGAGGAGATGTACCCGTTTGGCCAGCAAGACGAAGCCGTGTGGGTGACGGTCGAGGGCCTCGACGACCACCTCGACGGGCCGATGCGGCCGGGGCACTTTCGCGGCGTCACGACGGTCGTGGCCAAACTCTTCCACGCCTGCCAACCCGACGTGGCGATGTTCGGGCAAAAAGACGCGCAGCAGCTCGCCATCCTTCGCCGGATGACGCGGGCGCTGCTCTTCCCCGTCCAGATCGTGGGCTTGGCGACAGTGCGCGACGCCGACGGCCTGGCGCTCTCGTCGCGCAACCGCTACCTCACCGCCGACGAGCGTGCCCAAGCGCCGGTGCTGCACCGGGCGCTGCGCCGCATTGAGGCGCTGGTGGCCGAAGGGGAACGGCGCGTATCTGCCCTTATTGAGGCCGGCCGGTCCGAGATTGCCGCCGCGCCGCTGGCCCGCGTGCAGTACGTCGCGGTGGTCGACGCCGCCACGCTGGCACCCGTCGAGACGCTCGCGCCCGGCCAAAAGGCACTCGCCGCGCTGGCCGTGCACTTCGGCACGACCCGCCTGATTGACAACGTCTCCCTCACCGTCCCTGCCTGACCGCCCGCCGATGACCGTCACGATGTTTCGCGGCAAAATCCACCGCGCCCGCGTCACCGAAGCCGACCTGCACTACGAGGGGTCGATCACCATCGACAGCCATCTGCTCAAGGCCTCGGGCATCCTTGCGTACGAGAAGGTGCAGGTGGTGAACGTCCAAAACGGTGCCCGCCTCGAAACCTACACCATCCCCGGCGAGGGCGGATCGGGCGTGATCAAGATGAACGGCCCGGCGGCGCGCCTCGCCACCGTCGGCGATCAGGTGATCGTCATCGCCTACGCCGAGATGTCGCTCGACGAGGCCCGGCAGCACACGCCCCGCGTGGTGATCGTCAACGAAGACGCCAACACGGTCAAGGACGCGTTCTTCCTCGACGTGAGCCGGCACCCCGACGCTCTCGGCGGCTGATTCCTGGTTTGGGCGACGAAGGCAACCGGCGGGACGGGCGGAGGTTGGATTCGGCTGCAACCCGGAACCGCTTCCAACCTTCAACCCGATCCTTCTTATGCGCGTTACCGTTCTCGGCGCGGGCACCATGGGCAACGGCATTGCCCACGTGTTTGCCCAACACGGCCACGACGTCACGCTCGTCGATCTCAACGAAGCCGCGCTCGAACGCGGCCTCGCCACCGTCGCCAAAAACCTCGACCGCCAAGTCGCCAAAGGCACGCTCTCGGACGACGACAAGGCCGCCACCCTCGCCCGCCTCGCCGCCTCCACCGACCTCGTCGCCTCCGTTCAACAGGCCGAACTCGTCGTGGAAGCCGTGTCGGAGCGCACCGAAGTCAAGGCCGAGATCTTCAAGACGCTGGACGCCCACGCGCCCGCCGCCTGCATCCTCGCCTCCAACACATCGTCGATCTCGATCACATGGATTGCGGCGCAGACGAAGCGCCCCGAACAGGTGATCGGGATGCACTTCTTCAACCCCGTCCCGGTGATGAAACTCGTGGAGGTGGTGCGCGGCCTCGCCACGTCCGACGAAACGTACGCGACGGTCAAGGCGCTGTCGGAGGAACTGGGCAAGACGCCGGTGGAGGTCAACGACGCGCCGGGCTTCGTCTCCAACCGGGTGCTGATGCCGATGATCAACGAGGCGGTGTTCTGCGTCCACGAAGGCGTGGCGACGCCCGAGGCGGTGGACGAGGTGATGCGGCTCGGCATGGCGCATCCGATGGGGCCGCTTCAGCTGGCGGACTTTATCGGCCTCGACGTGTGCCTCTCGATCCTGAACGTGCTCCACACCGAGTTCGGCGACCCGAAGTACCGCCCGTGCCCGCTGCTCAAGCAGATGGTGACCGCCGGACGCCTCGGCCGCAAGTCCGGACAGGGCTTCTACGCGTATTGACGGATGACACCCTGTCAGGGTCTGGAGGCCCTGACAGGGTGCTTTACGTCGTCGCCAGCGTCTTGCGCCCGGAGACTTCGCCGATGCGGCGCACGAACGCCACGAGGAAGCCGAGCGTCAGCAGCGCGATGCCGATCCAGACGAGCGAGATCAGCGGCTTTTCGATGGCCTGCACCACGATCCAGTCCTTCGGCATCACCTCGACGCCCTCGACGAGCAGTTTGGCCGATTCGGTGGCGACGTTCATCCCGGTGAAGGCGAAGGCCACGCCCCAGTCCGGCGCGGGCGCGGGCACGAACCGCTGTGCGCCGCCCTTGGTGACGAGGTAGATGGGGCGAAGCGTGCGCGTCTGGCCCGTCGCCACGTTCGTCACGTCCAGCCGCGCCGCCACGGCCACTTCAACGCTGTCGGTCGGGATGCCGCGCACAGAGTCCAGCGGCACATTCGTTTCGAAGGCGACGAAGGCAACCTTGTACTCGTTGTCGCCGAGCGTCGTGCCGGTGCCGCGCCGCAGTTCGAGTTCGCCGCGCCGGGCGAGCGAATCGTCGGGCGTCTCAAACATCCCGGCAGGCGAGACGGCGGTGAAGAGGTCGCGGGAGAAGAACGGCTGCACGTCCGGGTGCTGGATCCACTGGCCGTTTTTGTTTTGGTAGGCCACCGGGCGAACGGTGAAGGCGTTGCCGCCGGGCGTCTTGGCGTCCAGTTGGAAGGCCGGGTGTCCGTCCATGCCGGTTGTCGCGCCGGTGTAGGTGAACGTGTAGCCGCCGATCTCGCGCGTCTCGCCCTTGGTGAGCACGAAGTTGTCGCGGCTCGTGCCGCCGAGCACCGCCATCTCCACGCCGCCGCCACCGCCCAGCGCCCGCGAGAACCCCGACGACGCCACGATGCCGAGCAGCGTGATGGCGAGGCCGACGTGCGCCAGCGCTCCGCCGACGAGTTTGGGGTTGCCCCGCCCGATGCGCCACGCCACCTGCGCGTTGCCGTAGAGCGCGAAGAACGCCATCAGCACGAGCAGCAACAGCCCGAGGCCCATCCCGTGCTGCCCCCAGAACGCCCCCAGCCCCGCCTCGACCATCCCCGACGCCGCCGCAGGCCGCACGCTGCGCTCCACGAACGGCGTCAAGAACATCACCGCCAGCGTGCTCACCACCGCCAACAGCAGCGGACGAAACACGACCCGGTTGAGCTGCTCCACCGTCATCCGGTTCCACCACAGCAGTTGTCCCACGGCCACGAGCATCGTAAAGGCGATGGTCAGCGGCAGCGACCACTGGTTGTAGAACGCCATCGGCACGCCCGCCGGATCGTCGCGGAAGATCCGGCCGAAGATCGGAGCCGACGTGCCCAGCAGGATCGCCGAGGCCAGCGCCACGAGGAGCATCGCCCCGGTGAACGTCAGAAACTCGCGGGAGAGCGGCGGCGCTTCGTGCTCCGGACGCGGAATCTCCTTCCACCGCACCGCCAGCAAATAGGCGGCGACGCCCGTCATCGTCAGAATCCAGATCAGCAGTTGCCCCGACAAGCCGAGGTCGACGAACGAGTGCACCGAGAGGTCGCCGAGGATGCCGCTGCGGGTGAGGAAGGTCGAGTAGACGACCGTCATAAACGCGAGGATGGCCAGAACGAGCGCGCTTTTGCTGGCCGCGCCCGACTTCTTGTAGACGAGCATCGCGTGGAGGCCTGCCACACCGACGAGCCACGGCACGAACGACGAGTTTTCGACCGGATCCCACGCCCAGTAGCCGCCGAAGCTGAGCGTCACATACGCCCAGTAGCCGCCCAGCGTGATGCCGATGCCGAGGATCAGCACCGCCATCAGCATCCACGGGAGCGCCGGGCGGATCCATTCGGTGTAGCGCCGTTGCCACAGCGCGGCCACGGCAAACGCGAACGGCGCGAGCATCGCCGCAAAGCCGGTGAAGAGCGTCGGCGGGTGGATCACCATCCACGGGTTTTGCAGCAGATCGTTGAGGCCCTGCCCGTCGGGCGGCACAAACCCCGGCACCTGCAGCATCGGCGCTTGCGGAAACCGCGCCGCCAGCGTGTCGAACGGCGACGAGCCGATGTGCACGTTGCCGCCGAACTTCACGCCCACAATCATCGAGACGAGAAACGCTTGGCACAGCGCCACCACCGCCATCACCGGGGCGCGCCACGACGCGGGTGCCCACTTGAGCACGCTCCATCCCAAGAACACGTTCAGCACGATCCAGAGCAGGAACGAACCCTCCTGCCCCGCCCAGAGCGTCGAGACGAGGTAGCCGAGCTTCAGGTCGTTGGACGAGTACTGGTAGACGTACGCGTACTGGTACTGGTGGGTAAGCAGCAGGTAAAACAGCAGCGCCATCGCCGCGATCGCCGCCGCGCCGCTCACCGTCCAGCCCCAAGACCCGAGGCGTTTCCATCCGGACGCGTCCACCGAGGCCATCTCGGCGCGGGATGCTTGGGCGTAGGCCACGACGGCCCCCAAACAGGCGACCAACGAAACAAGTAGGGCGAGCGAACCGACCGAGCCGAGCATCCGTGCGAGCAGTAACGTACGGGTTACGCCAAGACCCGGCCCGCGCCTCCGGTTCCGCTCGCCCCGCCCGGATTCGGCGAAACCCTCCACGGCGAATGGAATCGGCGAACCCGTTAGCAAACCATGGCGGCCCGCAGCATCGATTAGACTCAACCCCGCGGCTCGGAGCCGGAAATCACCACGTCTACGGGTCTCAAACGAGCGTCCCCTACAGATCTCCAAAGAACTCGGATGGAGTACCCCCGCTCGTCAGCACCAGAGCATCCCGTGCGCGGGTGCAGGCTACGTAGAGCAGGTGTCGTTCGGTGTCGTAAACATCCTCCAAATCGGCGATATCCGCCACCTTCTCAACACGAGATTGCAACGGCAATACGTCCTCGTCGCAAGCCATTACCCCGACTGCGCGGAACTCAAGACCTTTGGCAAGAGGCATCGTAGCTATGGACACCGTACCGGGGACGACTTCAACCTGCTGATCGAGCACCGAAGCTCGCAGGTTCGCCGTCTCGGCGGCTGCCACCGCACGCGGGACCAATTCTTCGCTTCGCACGATCAGGCCTATTTCATCCGGCAGAACCCCCTGCGCCGCCAGCGATTTCAGCCAGTTGGCCACAAACCCCGTTTCTTCTTGGGGCGTTTTGCAGGCGCGCAACACCGGTTCCGGCCCGTTGAAGACCGATTGGACTCCACGTCGCGATTCCACGTTGCCGTCGAGGTCCTGCATCTCATCGCCGAGCAACCGGTCGGCGTGGCGGCGAATTTGATGGGACGTGCGGTAGTTCACCCGAAGCGTATGCGCCCGCCCTCGAACGTCTACCCCCAGCCGTTTCCACGAGAAGGGCTGCTGAAAGATGCGCTGACCAAGGTCTCCGGTAAAGAACAGTGCATCCGGAGAGGCGCTGCCAAGTGCGGCGAGAAAGCGCAACTGCGGAATGCTTACATCTTGCGCTTCGTCTACCACCACATAGTCGTACAGTGGCGACGCACGGGCGTGCTGTGCATCGGCGAGGCGTTGGTACAGGCCAGCAAGTGTCACCAGGCCGTCGGTGCGAAGCGATGCTTGGACGAGCTCGGCAATCCGCCAAAACGTCTCGCGCTGCGCCACAGGCAAGCGGGTTTTGCGGCCCAGACGAGGTACGTCGCGGTAGTCCTCCCACGACTGCAGCCCCCACGCGTCCACGATCTCGTCCCATTCCGCTCGGATGAACGCTCGCGAAAACGTATGGGAGACCGCGCCCGATGCTGCGTCGAGACGCTGGTACACCTCGTCGGGCGATGCCATGCGCACCGCTGGCACAAGGGAGCGCTGGAGTCGCCGGGCCAGCGCATCGAGTGCGACTACGTCAAGGCGTTCGGCAAGACCCGGACGGGCCCCCACCAGCACCCGCAGCTTGGCCTTGAGTGCACGCGCGAGCGGCGTAGAAAACGTCGTAAGCAGCACCCGCGTCGATTCGTCGGACGCCACCAGATGAACCGCCCGGTGAAGCGCCACGATCGTCTTCCCGGTGCCTGCCGACCCCGAAATCCGCGCCGGGCCACGGTACACGCGTTCGACCGACTGCCGCTGCGCAGGATGCAAGAACACGGTCCACTGTTCCCACGGGTGGTCAAGGGCCCGCTCCAATTCGTCTACGTCTTGGATCGTGCGGAAGCGGCGCTGCGCGTCGGGGTGGAGGAACGGATCGGACCCGGACGCTGGCAAGGGCGGCGTCGTGCCCGTGGCGAGGTCGAGGACCGCTTCGGCGGCCTCGCGCGGCAAGTGATCGGCGTAGGCCAGCAAGTCGTCGGCAGATGCCGCAAGCAATGCGGAAATCCACGCTTCGGGCACGCCGTACGCCAAGAGCGTCTCGGCCTCCACACCGGCGAGCAGCGGAAGCGAGGGAGGCGCGAGCGCTGGTTCTACCGTCTCCACGACCCGGCGCACCACGACCTCCTCCACCCGCTCGGCCACCTCCACCAGCTGCGCTGCGCCGGTGGCAGGATGCACGTCAAGGCGACGGCGCTCGGCCCACCGGTAGGCGTCGTCGTGGTGGCCCACGAAACACAGCAACAGGCTCTGCCCGTCGCGGTGGACGATGAGCCGCAGGTCTTGGCTGGCCCGCACCGACCAGAACCCTTTCCCCACCGTGCGCTCAATCCGGTGAAACTTCCTGCCGTCACCCGCAGGGTTCACCTGCAGGTCGAACACGGTCGTTTTCGCAGCCTTCTGCTCGTCCGCCGTGAGACGGCCGAGGCTCTGGACGAACGTGTCGGCGATGCGAAACTCCACGGCGCTACGTTGGAAGAGAGGATTACGGCACGCGGAAAACCTTCATCACCTCGTCGCCGAGGTGGTTGATGACCTTCACTGCGATGCGCCCGCTGGCCGGGCGCGAAAACGGACGCGACGTGTCGCTGTGCAGGCTCGCCCACGCCTCTTCGTCGATTTCGGCCTTGAGCGTCGTCTTGAGCGCCTTGTACGGGTCGTTGGCCCCTAGAAAATACGCGTGCCGCACGAAAAACGACTCGCCGTTGTAGTCGGTGTCCACAAACCAGCACGCAATGCCGTCCGGACCGTCGGAGCGAACCTCGCCGCTGGCCGGGTGGAACACGTCTACGCCGCGCAGCTGCACCCGGTGCATCCCGTTGCCCTCGTCGAGCAGGTCAAGGTCTGGCTCGCCGAACACGACGAACAGGTTGCCCTTGCCCGTGTTCTTGAGCGCGTCGGCCATGTGCAGGTCGGCGTTCATCCGAGCCTTCAGGATGGGCACCCGCCCCAGCCGGGTCAGCTCCGTGGCGTGCGCGTCGTAGTTGAACGCGCACGCCACGAGCACGTCGAAGCCCGCCTCGGCCGCCTCACGGGCCGCCTCCACCAGATCGGGGCGGCTCACGGTTCCAAACTCAGGCCCAATCAGCACCCCAGCCCGGCGCTCCACCGACTCGCCCGCCGCCGTCGCTTCCTCGTACCGCCCCTCGGCGCAGAGGTACTGCCCCGGCCACGGCGTGAGGCTGGTGAAGTCGATCTTGCCGTCTTTGTGCGCCTGCTGCACCCCGCTGGCCCGCAGCGCCTCCACGATCATCGGCACGAACCCGTCGGCGGCCCCGTACCCCCCCGGCGCGTCGTTGACCTGCGCCAACGGGTCGAGCAGGTCGTCGTCCACGCCCACCGAGAGCGTCCGATGCGGCGTGAGGCTCTCCACCGTAAACGGCCCGGCCACCCGCACGGTCTTCTTGTCTTCGTACGGACGGTCGTACAGGTACTCAACGTCTGCCTTGGCCGCAATGCTCGCGTCGATCTCCTTCTGCCGCCCGATCCGCGCCGCCCAGAAGTCGGCCAGCGGAACGCCCGCGGCGTCGGGCCACGACGGCGGCGCCTCGCGCGGCACCTCCCACTCGACCAGCGCCGACGCCGACACCGCCTCACCGCTGGGCATCGTGAACGTCTCAGCCTCGGGCGCGTCGAACCGCACGGCCTTGCCCTGCCGCCCGCCCGTGACCACCGTGAACGGCGGCGCAGGCGCGGCCCGCAGCGCCGCGTTCAGCCGGGCGAGCGCGTCTTCCACCTTGGGCTGCCACGCGGCGTAAATCACGTCGATCTCGGCGTTGTTGGCGATGCTCTTGAGCGTCACATGCGGCACGCGCTCGTAGACGAAGCCTTGGCGGATACTCCCGCGCACGGGCGCGGTGCTGGGCGCGGTGCGGGTGAGCTCGGCCTCTTTCTGCTGCCCCGCGCGGCTGTCGGCGAGGAGGTAGTACGGGTAGCGTGCGCCCATGATGCGCGCCCGGGCGAGCGCGAGCGCCACGCGGGATGTGTCGATGGTGATCCAGCGGCGGCCCCACTGCTCCGCCACAAACGCCGTCGTGCCCGACCCGCAGGTGGGATCGAGCACCAGATCGCCGGGGTCCGTGGCCATCAAGATGCAGCGTTCAACAATTCTTGGCGTTGTTTCGACAACATACCTCCGATCTGGCGCCCCACCAATGTCCGTCCAAATATTGTGAATTCCATACACTGAAAAATCAAATAGTTTTCGCTTATATCTAATTGTTGATTTTGCAACACTCACTCTTCCTGCATAAAGCAAATTATTCATTCCATTCTCATTCGTCTTCCAGCGTGTTTTTTCAGTTGGGCGAAATTTTACTCCATTTACCGATACAGGAAACCACGATGCAGCACCTTCACCTTTATCCCGTCCCATACTTGCGGACTGAAGATCACTAAGTGTTATAAAATCCTCATCTCCCGAAAGCACAATCAGTCCATTACGCTCATCATTAGTTGCAGGTCTAACAAATCCATCAATTGAACCTACTTGCCCATAATGAAAAGCTCCACCTTCAAAACGATCTTTTATTCTATATAAAGGTCTATACTTTAATGATTCTATTCTATTGGAGTACCATATAACAAAATCGCAAACTTGCGGGATATTTACATTTGTGGCTCCCGTGGTCTTCTGAACAACCAAGTTGGCAACAAAATTCTCCTCCCCAAACACTTCGTCCATCAGGGCGCGGACGCGGTGGACGTTCTCGTCGCCGATCTGGACGAAGATGGAGCCGCTCTCGGTGAGCAGCTCGCGGGCCACGGCGAGGCGGTCGCGCAGGTAGGTGAGGTAGCTGTGGATGCCGTCGCGCCACGTGTCGCGGAAGGCCTTCACCTGCTCGGGCTCGCGGGTGATGTGGTCGGCCTTGCCGTCCTTCACGTCGCGGCTGGTGGTGGACCACTGGAAGTTGGAGTTGAACTTGATGCCGTAGGGCGGGTCGAGGTAGATGCACTGCACCTTTCCGCGCAGCCCTTCGCGTTCGGCGAGCGAGGCCATCACCTGGAGGCTATCGCCGAGGATCATGCGGTTGGACCACGCGGCGTCGTGCTGGTAGAACTCGGTCTTGGCGTCGGGGCTGGGGTCGGAGAGGGTGTCGAAGAGGTCGAAGAGGCTGGTCTGGTCGGGCGTGCGTTCTTGGCGCAGGTCGTCGATGAGGGCCTTGGGATGGACCTTCTCTTGGATGTAGAGCGGCGGGGCGTGCACCACGAGGTCCGACCAGTCGGCGGTGTCTTTGCCGCGCCAGACGAGTTGGGGGTCTTGGCCGGGGTTCCGCCGTTCGATTTCGACGGCGAGAGGCGCGAGGTGCCGGTCGTCGAGGAGGGCTTGGGCCTCGGCGGTGGGAATGTGGCGGCGGGCGTCGTCGTGGGTAAGGGCCTCGACGGGTTTGGACGGCTCGGGCATGGGAACGGCGGCGGTCAGAAACGGGAGCGGATCAGGCGGAAGGAGAGGGTTTCGCGACGCGATTCGCGTCTGCGTGTCGCGAAAACCGGGCGAGGAGCGACCGGGAGGAGATTCTGGACACCGACTCGACCGGAGGTCCCTTTTGCTCGTCAAGAGGAACGATTCGGTGGAGAGATGGCACGTCTTTGATCGGGTTTAGTGCTCCAATAAGACTCGAGTCGCTTCTTCCGCGAAGTAGAGAGGATGGAGAGTGTGATCTTAAATGTCCAGAATGAAGAGTCGAATCTAAAAGACGAGACGTATTCTGGACAAAAAAGGGGAATAAATGTCCAGAATGAAGAAGCAAAGGTCTCAAGTGGATTCCTCAGAGTCTGTTGAGGGGGCAGAACCGAACGAGAAGCGGGTTCCTCGGGTGCGCCCCGACCGAGAGACAAGCCCCAGTTCGACAAAGCGGTTGAGGTGGCGTTGCGCCTTTTTCTCGTCAAACCCCATCTGTTCTGCGTACTCGGCCTTAGAGACGCTGTCCTGCGTGGAGAGCCACGCAAGCCCGGCCCGCTCGTCCTCGTTGAGGCGCACGTCTGTGACGGTCGAGGCCACGGCCGCTTCGGGGGTACGAAAGAGCTTGAGCACTAGGTACGGATCGTCCCATTCAAAGGATGGAAGCGGTAGGCCTGCCTCTTGGGCCGTCTGACGAAACGTGTTCATCCCCAGCCCCGCTTGCTCCGACAACTGCTGCCGGGTGAAGGCGGCGTTGAGCACCGGGTTGCGGCTGAGCGAGGGAGCTTCGAATCGCGAAATCTGTTCGACCGTCAGAGGATGCACCGGCGCACCGGGGCTTTCAATGTCAAGGCGTTGCACCTCAGTGCCTTCAGCCCAGATGACGATGCGAATTCCTGCGCCAGCAAGGTCGTAGTCGCGGTGTACAAGCGCGTTTACAAGGCCTTCGCGCACGAGTGTGTAGAAAGCCTCGTTGACACTGCGCCTCGTTCCGCGAGATCGGTCGGCAGGATTGTCAAACCGGGTGCGGAGCCAATCCATAAAAGCGTCCACAATGTCCAGAAACGGGTTATGAAACGGCACAACCTCGTCTGGCCGGTTCGGACGCCTAAGTACGACACTCAATCTCGCTTGTGGAACCACACGTGCCGGTTCAGCGGCCAGCAGAATCCACCCAGATCTCGTAGGATTAAGACCACGATCTGTTTCGACAAAAAGACCATCAAGCGTTAAGCGCCGTAAGAATTCAGGGCTTCTGGGGGTGGTGTCTGCCACCTGTTTCTGCCGGTAGTGTTCAAGCGCAGAAGCGTCGAGGTCTTGGTAGGTAAGGTGCAGAAGCGGAGCCTCCAGCGAGGACAAGACCGGTGCCGAAGGACGGACAGGCTCACTCTCCGCCTCAACAGAGCGCGCTCGTGCCTGCGCGAGAAAGTCTTGGTTGGCCTCGGTGATCTGCTCTTGGAGGTCTTGATCGAACAGGTGCACGACCACACCGTGCTGGCGTAGGAACTCCAGCCCTTTACGCGCTACCGTGGGGTCGGGGTCTTCGATGCCGATCCAGACCTCGGCGATGCGTGCGTTGACGATGCGTTCGGCACAGCCCAGCTTCGGATGCCGCCGTGCCCCCGGTGCGCAAGGCTCCAGCGTGGCAAAAAGGACGCTGCCGTCGAGCGGCTGGTCCCGGTTTTTCCGCTCCAACACAGTAAACTCGGCGTGGTCGCCGTGACGAAGCTCGCCACGGGCGCCCTCGGACACTTGTCCGTCGGAACGCACGAGGACGGCCCCTACGAGCGGCGACGCTTTCCCGTCGGCACGCGGCTCGGCCACCGACCGGCGCATGGTGTCGACGGCCCGTTCTTGGTACGAGCGAATCTGAGCAGGCGTGAGGGTCATGGCGCGGCGGCAGAGGAGGCGGAAGATACCATTTGCTCGAAGCCTGCTTCGAGGAGCGCGTCGAAGTCGTCTTGCATCTCGAAGGGGCGGGTGAACTCGGCGAACGCCCAGCGCCCGAACGTGCCGAGCCGGTTGACGCCGGGCACCCAGTAGGCATCCATCGTGGCCTTCTTCTCCTTGGCGTCTTCGCCGCGGTAGCCTTTGATCTCGACCACGAGATTCAGCAAATCCTCTGGCCCGCGTCCGTCGTCAACGAGGACGATGAAGTCGGGACGGTAGGTATGGGCGGTGCTGCCCATCCGGTAGGGCACCTCAAAGCCGAGGCTGTGGTTTTTGACGTAGGCTACAACCTTCGGGTGCGCCTCGGCAATGCGGCAGAACTCGGCCTCCCAGTCGGAGTCGAGCACAACGAGGTTCACGTGGCTCTTGGTGGTGAGGTACCGGGCAGGTTTGCTCGTGGTAAAGCCTACGTACGCCGTGGAGCCGGAGGGCGTGTAGGGATCGAGCAGTGCCCGGACAGGCCGCTCCTTCTCGTGCGCCACCGTGATGGCCCGCGTGATGCGCTCGGCGGCGAGGTCCGCGAGTTCCTTATAGAGCAGCTGTGCGGGGTACGTGCCCCCGCTGCACACCAAGCAGGTATCGAGCCACTGCTTGGCGATGCGCTTGAGCTGGCCGAAGAGGTAGAGTTTGGGCTCCTCGCCCGGGTCACGCCACTTGGTAAGCAGCAGATGCTGGGTAAGGTGGAAGAGTACCGTCGAGGTGCGCACATCGCCAAGGTGCTTGACGTTGAGGTCAACGCCCTGCCCAATGATGCCCTCGTTGCGGTTGACCGTCGGCCCGACGAGTTCGGGCGTAAGGTGCAGCACGGAGTCTTTGGTGAAGACAGCGGAGAGCCGGTCGTTGGGAAGTTCAACGCGGTAACCGGCGACCCGAGGAAACACGATCTCAAGCGCATCCCGGTCGGGGCGGATCGCATGCACGTACACCGTCTCGCGGGGCGGCTGCGGCGGGGCGGGAACGGGCTTGGCCGCAAAGTCAAACGGGATGCCCAGCACGTCCGCATACTCGACGTTGAAGAGCCCTTCGTCGTTGAGGTCGTAGGACTGCCGCCGCAGCGCCCGCCCGATGACCTGCTCGCACAGGAGCTGAGTCCCAAAGGCCCGTACGCCCAGCACGTGGGTTACGGTGTTGGCGTCCCAGCCCTCGGTGAGCATAGAGACCGAGACGACGCACCGGATGGACTCGCCAAGTCTCCCTTTCTTGCCTACGGTGTTCATCACCTCACGAAGCAAGTCCTGGTCGGTGAGGTGCTGGGCGCGCGCAGCGTCTCCGGTGCGCTCGGTCAGTTCGCGGCGAAATTGCTGAATCTCGTCGGCAGCGGCAGCGCGAAACGCATCGTCCATTCCCTCGCCAGACTCAAGTTGACTTGAGTCGATTAGCAACGTGCGCGGGCGAGGATACGCACTTCCATGGTCGTCGAAGTTTCGGAAGAGCGGAAGGCGACCCTGCTCAAGTGTCTCAGAGCCATCCTCGTGCGTGCGCGCAAAGCCGGAGACGTAGTCGTAGACGAGCTTGGAGATGGCCGTGTTCTGGCACACGACGATGAAGCACGGCGGCACGCCAACGCCTGCGTCTTGCCAAAGGCGGAAAGTCTGCTCGTAGTGACCGTAGAGCGCGTCAAGGGCGGTTTGAAGTTTGACGGGAAGCGATAGCGGGTCAAGAGCTCCGGACTTTCCACGCCCGGCCTTGGGCATTTGCTTACGGATATTGACCCAGAGGTTGCGGTAGGTCGGTTCGTCACCTCCGGGAATATTATCGGCCACGGGGACACGAGGCAGCTTGACAATCCCGCATTCGATGGCGTCCATAAGCGAGAAGTCGGACATCGTCCACGGAAAGAGGGTGCCTTCGGCATAGCCGGAGCCGCGCAGAAAAAACGGGGTGGCCGAGAGGTCGAAAACCCGTGTCAGCCCAAGCGTGCGGCCCACTGCCTCAAGCCCAGAGATCCAGAGGCGAGCAGCTTCGGCGTTGCGCTTGGCTTCCTCTTTGTCCTCCGCCTCCAAGGCCTCGGCGGACGCCCCCGGTTTTTCACGGTAGCAATGGTGAGCCTCGTCGTTGAGCACCACCACATTTTTTATCGCCATCAACTCCGGCATTACGCGCTGAAGCATCTGCCCCTCGGTTTCGAGCGTATCGAGCGCCGCGCCACGTCCTTGCAGCAGCATACGCCCACCTTTGGAGAGATCCAAGCGCTCACGTCGCTTGAAGGCGTGGTAGTTGGTAATCACGATCTTGGCGCGACGCACGTCGTCCAGCAAATCGGAGGGGACCAGTTCGCGGGTAGCGTAGTAGTTGTCGAGGTCGCTTGGAAGAAGGACGTTTAGACGGTCGCGGATCGTGAGGCCGGGCGTGACCACAAGGAAGCCGCGCGAGAACCGCTTACTACCCGGCGTACGCACCGCGTTGCAGGTCTGCCACGCGATCAACATCGCCATAACCGTCGTTTTACCCGCGCCGGTCGCCAACTTGAGCGCCAGTCGCGGCAAGCCGGGATTGGCCTCCGCGCTGGTATCGCTGAGGTGACGCAAAAAACGCCGCCCACGCTCGCCAAAATTCGGAGCGACCTCGGTCAGCCAGATTGCCGTTTCTACCGCTTCCAGCTGGCAGAAGAAGGGCCGAACACCCGCAAAATCGTGCGTGCGCCAATGCAGAAGAAGACGCGCCGTCGTGGGCGTGACGCCCCAGTCGCGCGGATTCGGCAGTCGACGCCACGCTTCAACCTGTGCTCGAAGCTCGTTGACAACCGCAATGGTGTCGTACTGCTGCTCGTCGGATGAAAGACCCAACCCTTCATCGAAGCCAAGCCCCACTTGTTGTGGCTTGGCCTTCTGTTTTTTGGTCTTCGGGATGGGGGTGACGAAATCCGCACGACGGCGGCTCTCCACCCATCGTTGCGTGGGCTGCCCCGACTCATCTAGCTCCCAGTGGCGAGTGGGAATTGCATACGGAGAATTGAGGATGGGGTGGTCGAAGAAAGGTTGCGTCATGCAGGCGGTTGGTCCACAACAGAAACGACCGGAATCTACACCACGCGCCTACCCCCAGTGTCATCCAAAGCGATCGTGTCATTTGCACGTCCAAAATCCAGACCCCATACCTACAAGGTAGACTGCCGGGCAACGCCGCGTGAAACCTCGTTGGGTGACGGGCGGCTGTCACGGCGCATGCCGTAGGTTCGGCGGCGATGACGACGGCTTCCTTGGATTCCCCCCCCGCTTCTCTTCCCGGCATCCGGCTCTCCGGCGGCTTTGCGTTTCGCGCCGGGCAAGCGGCGTTCCTGCACGCGCTCTCCAACGCCTTCGCCCGCGGCGAGGCCAACCACCTCGGCGTGTTCGTGCCGGGCTACGGCAAGACCATCACCGCGCTCGCGGCGTTTCTCGTGGCCCGCGCCCACGGCTTCGCCCAGCGGCTCGTCGTGTTCGTCCCGCGCGGCAACCTCCGCGACCAGTACGCCGACGGTGCGGCGCTCGAACGCCTCTTCCGCGGCCTCGGCGCGCCGCCGATGACGTTCTGCGCCACCGACTCGGATCGCGTCTTCCTCAAAAACCTGAAGACCGACATCCTCGTCACCACCTACCAGTACGCCGCGGGCGACGCGGGCCACCGGGCGCTGCTCAAGTACTGCGAAGAGGCCCAGAAGGTCGGCGGGGCGATGTTCGTCTTCGACGAGGTTCACCACCTTTCCGACGACGGCACATGGGCGAGGAAGATCGCGGACCTGCCGTTCTCGTGCTCCGTGGCGCTCTCGGGCACGCCGATGCGCTCCGACAACAAGACGCTCTTCGGCGTGCCGTTCGAGACGCGGGTCGAAGGCACCGGGCCGAACGCGCGGGTCGAGCACTTCTACGTCGCGCTCCACGAGGTCGGGCTGAAGGACGCCCACGCCGAGGGCGGCATCCTCAAACACGTCGAGGCGCACGTCGTGGACTACCGCCTCAAGATGGTGCGGCAAGACACGGGCGAGGTCGTGGAGATGAGCCTATCGGGGCTGCGCGAGGCCGCGCCGACAAGCACGGAGGTGGACGTCTACCTCGCCCGGCGGATGCTGCGCTTCCACGACGTCTACCTCGACACGCTGCTCACGCCCGCGTTCGAGCGCTTCGACGAAAAACGCCGCGCCCTCCACGCGACGATGCGCGCGCACGGCAGGCCGCCCGGCACGTTCCGCGACCATCAGCTGCTCGTCATTGCGATGTCGAACGCGCACGCCGCCGCCGTGCTCGACTACATCGCCCGGTTCTTCCCGCAGTACCGCTCGGCGCGGATCGGGCAGGATTTGCCAGGTGGGGAGGTCGCCGCCCGCCTCGACGACTACCGCGAGGGACGGCTCGACGTGATGGTGCAGGTCGATATGATCGGCGAGGGCACGGACATCAAGCCCATCTCCGTGATCGTCAAGGCCGACCTCGTCCGCGCCGTCTCCAAGACCCTCCAGCAGGTGTTTCGCGGGATGCGCTACTACGATGGCTGGCCCGAGGAGGCCAACACGTGCGACCTTTATGCTGCGAACGACACCGACGTGGTGACGGTGCTGGACTGGATCACGCGGGAGGAGCAGCTCGGCGTGAAGGCCAAGCGGCAGGTGGAGCGCGCCGCCACCGGGCCGGGGGCCGCGCCGGAGCGGAGCCGCTGGGAGCTTGCGCACGTGGAGCACCACCGGAGCCAGCGCCACGCCCTCGCGCTCGAAACGACGGCCAAGGGGCAGCAGCTGGCGCTTCGGGAGATGCCGACGCGCCCGGCCGCCCTCGACGTGAACGCCCGCGAGAAGCAGCTTCGGAAGGACTGCGCGGAGTTGGCGAACGAACTGTCCAAGGCCCTCGTGGCGAGCGCGTCCGCGCCGAGCATCCGCGCCATCCACGCCCGCGCGAAAGAGCGCATCGGCGCCAGCCAAGCCGAACTGAGCCTGCCCCAGCTCGAACTCAAAAAGCGCTGGCTGGAAAAGTGCCTCAAGTACGGACGGCTGCTGTGATGACCGATCGTTTGGCGCTGTACTTTCGCACTATTTCCTTGCCTATACAAAATCATCGTTATTGATTTTTCGATAAATCCAAGCCGAACAATTTACAGTCAACCCATATCAATCTAACATCTACGTTATAATTTTTCATGTCATAATCTGACCTAAAATAAACACGCCCCTTAATTCCATAATCAACGCCATATCCTCTAAATAAAAAGCCTTCCATTTGGGCAGGCTCTGTCATGATTATACTATCCCCATCTTCTTCCCAGTATTTAAACATTCTTGATTTTTCATAGTAGTATTCATTTACTTCATAAACGTTTTTTAGGTGATCCCATTCTGTGTATTCTACATTAGATATGTATATTATTCTACTAAAATTATATTCTATAGGGTTCATAATCATATAACAGCCTGTCCATTTATTTTGATCAGATTGGGCGAAAATATCTAATGTCGCGCCATGAACTGCGATAAACAAAACTACGTTTTTTATCGATTTCATGTTAATCAGTCCTGAGAGCATAACGTTGAATTCGGCGTCTCTGATGGAGAATGAGTATGATTAAACCCCATAACATGATCGATTTCATGGGCGAGAGCATGATCAAGATTTCTACCATATGGACTGTTTCTATTGTAATATGAATCTGTCCAATAGTTCGCGATCGCTATCCATGAAGCCGATGGTGGTTCTTCCATCCACCATCACGCCCGTTTGAGGCGGAGGCTGTTGCCGAGCACGAACACGCTCGACAGGCCCATCGCCGCCGCGCCCAGCACCGGCGAGAGCAACCGACCGGTGAACGGGTAGAGCACGCCCGCGGCCACCGGGATCGGCACGATGGTGTAGACGAACGCCCCGATCTGCCTCGGCCGCGGAACGCTCGCCGCCTCAGTCGCCCGATGGCGTGTCGGTTTTGGTGGTCGTGCCGCCTGCGGCGTTGGTGCCTGCGGGTGCGCCTTCGTTCGTCCCGGACGTTGCGGGCGACGGCGAAGCGGCCGCCGACTCCTTCGGTTGCGGCTTGTAGTCGGTTTGGTAGAAGCCGGTGCCTTTGAGCACGAAGCCTGCGCCGCGCACGGGCACGCGGGTCACGGCCTGCCCGGTGTCGGGGTCGTGGGTGAGCGCGTCTTCGGTGATGCGCTGCTGGACTTCGAACATCGTGCCGTCTTCACGGCGGTACACATAGGTGGGCATAAGTTGGGTAATGGAGAGCGGGTAGTGGAGAATCGTCAGAGCGCCCCTTTGGCTCTCTGACAACAAACAACGCCCCACGATCCACCGTCACCGCCGAAAGGCGTCGCTGGCGAGGTCGGCGATCTGGCTGCGCACGGGGCCGATGCGGCTGTTGTCGCGGGTCGGGTAGACGCGGTTGGTGAGCAAGACGACGTAGAACCCCTGCGCCGGATCGACCCACAGGCTCGTGCCGGTGAAGCCGGTGTGGCCGAAGGCGCTGCGGCTGGTCTTGGTGCCACCGGACGAGTAGCCCGTGTCGGACTTCGTGTCCCACCCGATGGCGCGCGTCGAGCCGGACACCGAGCCTTCCCGCGTCGAGAGCAGGCGCATCGTTTCGGGGCGGAGGTAGACGGTGCCGTCGGGAAGGCGTCCGCCCGCGAGCAGCATGGCGGCGAACTTCCCGGCGTCGCGGGCCGTCGAGAACAGCCCGGCGTGGCCGGAGACGCCGCCGAGCGTCCACGCCGTCTCGTCGTGCACTTCGCCCTGCACGAGGCGGCGGCGGTAGATCGAGTCGAACTCCGTCGGGACGACCGTCGCGGCGTCGGGCATCGCGCCGACGGGCCGGAACGTGGAGTGCGTCATCCCCAGCGGCACAAACACCTCGCGCCGGGCCAGTTCGTCGAGCGGCGCGCCGCCAATGTGTTCGAGCGCCAAGCCCAGCAAGATGTAGCCAAAGTCCGAATACCGAGACGTCGTGCCGGGCGTGTAGACGAGGCTGTCGTCGAGGATGGCCTTGAGGATGCCGTCGCGGGTGACGATGCCGCGCAGGTAGAACGGGATGAACGGGCGCAGGCCCGCGCTGTGGGTCATCACCTGCCGGACGGTGATGCCGCGTTTGGCCGGGATGGTGTCGAGCGCGGGCAGGTAGCGGGCGAGCGGCGCGTCGAGGTCGAGCAGGCCGCGATCCATGAACCGCGCGGCGACGGTCGTGGTGGCGATGACCTTGGTGAGCGAGGCCATGTCGAACGGCGTGTCCACCGTGACGCGCTCGGGACTGACGTAGGTGAACGTGCCGTAGGCCTTCAAGACGACCGGCGCGGCCTGCCCGGCCCGTCCGATGGCGACGGCGGCGGCGGGAAAGACGCGGCTGCGGATCGACGCGCCCACGAGCGAATCCACGCGGGTCTGCAACACCGACGGCACGGGCGCGGCGGCGGCCCGGCGCGGCGGGCGCTGTGCGTCGGCGCAGGCGGGAGTGAGCAGCGTCAGGGCAAGGGCGGCGGCGAGGCGCATCGGCGGGTACGGAGCTGGATCGTTCAAGATAACGGGCGACACCCGCCGCATCATCGCCGGGGCGGATTCGTTTGCGCAGGCGACGAAACCAACGCCCGTAGAGACGTCCCAGTGGGACGTCTCCACCTCGCCCGGATTGTGCCGCCCTCCCAGCCGTGGATCAGCCGCCCTGCCCCGCCCGACGTCTCCACCTCGCCCGGATTGTGCCGCCCTCCCAGACGCGGATCAGCCGCCCTGCCCCGCCCGAAGCGTGTACAGCACCGCCATCCGCACGGCCACGCCGTTGGTGACCTGATCCAGAATCACGGCGTTCTCGTGGTCGGCCACCTCGCTCGCCAGTTCGACGCCTCGGTTGATGGGGCCGGGGTGGAGGATGCGCAGGTTCGGATGCCGGTCGAGGTGCTCGGCCTTGACGCCGAAGCGCTGGTGGTACTCGCGGAGCGTCGGAAAGAGGCCCGCGCCCTGCCGTTCGAGTTGCAGGCGGAGCGCCATCGCCACGTCGCAGCCGTCGAGCGCCTCGTCCAAACGGTGCGTCACCTTCACGCCAAGCGTCTCAATGCCGCGCGGGAGCAGCGTAGGCGGGCCGCAGACGGTCACGTTCGCGCCCATCGTCGTGAGCGCGTAGATGTTGGAGCGGGCCACGCGGCTGTGCGTCACGTCGCCGAGAATGGACACGTTCAATCCGGTCAAATCGTCGCCGCGTTCGGGAAACAGGTCGCTGATCGTGAGCAGATCGAGCAGGCCCTGCGTCGGGTGCTCGTTGGCCCCGTCGCCCGCGTTGACGATCTGCGCGTTGAGGCATCGGGCGAGGTAGTGCGGCACGCCGGGGCTGCTGTGGCGCACCACCGCCACGTCCACCTTCATCGCTTCGAGGTTGCGGGCGGTGTCGCGAAGGGTTTCGCCCTTGGACACCGACGATCCGGCAGCGGTGAACGAGACGGTGTCGGCGGAGAGGCGTTTTTCGGCCAGCTCGAACGACAGGCGCGTGCGCGTGCTGGACTCAAAGAAGAGGTTCACCACCGTCACGCCCTGCAACGTCGGCACCTTCTTGACCGGGCGTTCCAGCACCTCGCGCATCTGCCGCGCCACGCCGAGGAGGTCGTCGTAGTCGGCGCGGGCGAAGTCTTTGAGGCCAAGCAGGTGACGCATCGGGAAGGGCAATGGGGGTGGAGCGAAGGCTTGGCGCGAAGCTATCCGTTCGATGGATCGTTCGCCTTGTCCGCACCTCGAACTTCGGCGTTGGCGGTTTCGGTGAGCCAGACACCCTCGCGGTCGTCCAGTTCGGACAGGCGGACACGCACGCGCTCGCCGGGCAGCGTCGGGACGGTGAGGCCAACGTAGTCGGCGGCAATCGGCAGTTCGCGCAGACCCCGATCCACCAGCACCGCCAGCGCCACCGAGGCGGGACGCCCGTAGGCCAAGAGCGCATCGAGGGCGGCGCGGGCCGAACGCCCGGTGTAGAGCACATCGTCGACGAGCACGAGGTGGCGGTCGGTCACGTCAAACGGCAGATCGGTGGGCAGCATCGCGGCGAGGCGGTGGCGCACGTCGTCGCGGTAGAGGCTGGCGTCGAGCGTCCCGACGGGCACGTCGAGGCCTTCGGCGGCGGCCATCCGCTCCGCCAAGCGCCGGGCCAGCGGCACGCCTCGGCGTTGCATCCCGACCAGTCCCACCGGCACGCCCGCGCCGATTTCTTCGGGAGCGAAGCGTTCGAGCAGTTGGCGGGCCATCCGGTCGAGCGTGCGCTCGAGGTGCGCCGCGTCCATCAGCAGCGCCTTTTCGCGGTCGGAAGCGGAAGCGTCGGGCATCGGAATCGAGGACGAATCAAAGCGCCGAGACGTTCATTCCCCACGAACGGCGTCCGGCATCTCGACGGCGCTGCTCCGCTCTCGCTCCACCCGTCCGTGCAAGATACGACCACGCGGCTCTCCCCCGAAGCCCTCGCCCGCCTCGGCACGCTCGAATGGCGGGCACGGACGGTGGTGGAGGGCTTCCTCGCCGGGCAGCACCGCAGCCCGTACCACGGTTACTCCGTCGAGTTTGCCGAGCACCGCGCCTACAACCCCGGCGACCCGCTGCGGCACGTCGACTGGAAGGTGCTCGCCAAGACCGACCGGCTTTTCGTCAAGCGATTTGAGGAGGAGACGAATCTGCGCCACCTCGCGCTGCTCGACACCTCCGGCTCGATGCGCTACGCCGGGGCCGGGCCGACGACCAAACTGGCCTACGGTGCGCTGCTCTGCGCCGCGCTCCACACGCTACTGGTGCGCCAGCGCGACGCCACGGGTCTCGTCACGTTCAACGATGGCGTACAGACGCTCGTGCCGCCCCGCGCCAGCCGCGCCCACCTCGCGCCGCTGCTTTCCGCGCTCGACACCGTTCAGGAAGCGCCCTCCGCGCCGGCCCGCACCGCCGCCGCGCAGAGCCTCACCGACATCGCCGAACGCCTCACCCGCCGGTCGCTGGTGACCGTGGTGTCCGACCTGTACGAAAACGTCGGCGAGGCGTCGGATCTGCACCGGGCGCTTCGGCTGTTGCGCACGCGCGGGCACGAGGTCGTGGTGTTCCATGTGCTCGACGCCGCCACCGAGGTGCGGCTGGACGTGGACGACCGCCCGACGACGTTCGTTGACGCCGAGACGGGCGAACGCCTCACCACCCACCCTGCCGACATCCGCGCCGCCTACCGCGAGGCGATGGACGACTACGTCGAGGACTTCCGCCGTGCGTGCCACGCCCAGCATATCGACTTCGTGCCGCTCGACACCGCCACGCCGTTCGACGTGGCCCTCGCCGCCTACCTGCACGCCCGCCGCCGGGTGGCCGGGTAGCCGCGCTCAGCGGCGGATTCGGTAGACGAACGACAGCCCCGGCGCAGCGGCATCGAACGTGTTGCCCTGCTCGTCGGTGTAGGACAGGCTGGTGTAGGTCAGCGCCACCCACTTCCAGCCCACCTCGACGGTCGGGCCAAACGCCGCGTCGAAGGTCCTGTCGTCGAGGAAGTCGTCGCCGTGCAGCCGGTTGAACAGGTGCGCCGTCGCCCCCACGCCTGCGTGGACGCCGCTGGCATGTTCGTAGCGGGCGACGAGTTCGACCGGGATGCGGGTGAAGTAGATGTTCGCGTTGTCCGCTGCCGTCCCGACGAACTTGAAGCCGACCGTGCCGCGCACCGCTATGGGCAGCGTCGCCGAGGGCCAGACCTCCGCGCCGACGGCGAGCGTGCCGCCCTGCCCCGCCTTGATCTCTTGGGACGAGCCGTTGGTGAAATAGACGGCGAACAGATCGTCGCCGCCGAGTTCGAGCGCGCCTTCGACGAGCGGCGTGAACGATTGGGCCGAGGCCACAGGAACGGCCACCGCGAGCAGTACGGCCAAAACGAGAAGACGCATCAATCCAGAAAAACGTTCACCATCCGAACCAGACGAGCAGTCCGGCAAGGGCGGCAGGAAGGGCTTGGACAAACAGGATGCGGCGGCTGGCCGTGGCGGCCCCGTACAGCCCAGCCACGACGATGCATCCGAGGAAGAAGAGCGCGACCGGCTTGGCCAGCGGGGCATCGAGCAGCAGACTCCAGAAGAGACCCGCCGCGAGGAAGCCGTTGTAGAGGCCTTGGTTGGCCGCCAGCACCTTGGATGCGCGGGCGAAGTCCGCCGTGGTGCCGAAGGCCTTGCGCGCCCGGGGCGTCTCCCACAAGAACATCTCCAAGGCGAGGATATACAGGTGCAGCAGCCCAAGGAAGGCCACCGCCACCGAAGCGGCCAGTGCCATAGGTCGGATTGGAGTAGACGAGCCAAGCGCCAAGGTACAGCCTCCGCCCGCCGTCCCGTCGTTCGCGCACAGCGAAACGGGAGTGCACCAAAACGCATCCATCTTCGCGGGAAGCGAAAAGCACTTGACATTGGCTTCAAAAACGCCTAATCTTGGCTCGGATGCTCTGCCCTAAAGGAGCCTCCCACCTGTTCTGTTGAGAAAAGGCTTTCCCTTGAAGCTTGTAGCGCACCAACTCTTCGAAGGCGCCGGCGTCGTGCCGAATTCCCGCTTTTGCGGTAACGACGCGGACGAGACTCCGACCGTTAGCCGTGCGCTTTCCACTCTAACCCGCCGCGTTCCCTGTCTGGGCCTTAGGTCCTTATAGGGCGGGTGTTTGTACCGTTTCCCCTTCCCATCCATTCCCCACCGCGATGAAACGACTCGCTACCGCCCTTTCGCTGCTCGCCCTTGCTGCCGCCCCGGCTGCTGAGGCACAGCTCTCCCCCAACTATTCCTTCACCACCAACTTCACCGCAACGAACTCCAACGAGCGCGGCATTGCGTACAACTCGATCAACGATCACCTCTACCTCTCCAGCCGCAACGGCGGCACCTTCGCCTATATCTACGATTCGGGAACGGGGAGCTTCCTCAACACGGCGGGCAACGGGTCGGGATCGCTCAATACCACCGGCATCACCGGCGGCACGGTCGCGCTGAACGACATCGAAGTTACCGACGATGGGCACATCTACGGCTGTAACCTCACCATCACCAACATCAACGGCACCGAATTCAAGTGCTACCACTGGACGAACGAGACCGCCGCCCCTGATGCCGTCACGCTAACAGGCATACCTTCCGCGGCCATTCGCTTGGGAGATCGGATCCGTGTGACGGGGTCGGGAGCTACAGGCATTCACCTCTGGCATGCCACCCAGACGGCCCCCATCACCATCTACCATTGCACGTCATCCTCCTACACTGCCTTTGCCTGCAACAGCCACGACGCGGCATCGGTAGGAGCGACTGGTGCGTCCGGTATCTCGGTGTCTCCGGACCCCCGCCCGCATGCGACCCATCCCGCCGACAGCATATACGTCTGGTTTAACGGCAACTCGGTGCAACCCCGACTGCTCACCATTCCGACTACGGGAAATACGCGAGCTTATCGCTACAATGTTATTCCCGCCACCCAACTCTACGGCTCCGGCACGGGGAACGGAGCCCTCATGGCATTCCAAAACCAAACGGGCGACAGCACCTATGTGGCCATCATGGAATGGTCCACGTCAGCCCCCATTCTCGCGCGAGGCCGAATCGTGAACGTGACGACGATGACGAAGTCCTCCACCGCCGGTGTCGTCGCGCGGGGCGTCACCGCTTCTGCAGGCGGCGTCAGCACCGGCGCTTCGGGTGATGTTATCCTGCGCCCGATTTCGGCACCAGCAGCACGCAAAGGCGACAACCGGCCATCGGCCATGAAGGTAGCAGCTGCTTCCTACGATTTGATTGTCATGGGCCCCAACAACGCGATGGTTTCGGCGCAAACCTCGGGCGGCTCGCTCCCGGTGGAGTTGGTGAACTTCGCGGGCGTGGCCAACGGATCCACCGCCCGCCTCTCCTGGCAAACCACCTCCGAAACCAACAACCTCGGATTCACCGTCGAACGACTCCAAGGCGACAACTGGAGCGACGCCTCCACGCTCATCGCCGGATACGGTACCACCACCGAGGTCCACGCCTACACCTTCGACGTCAACGGCCTCGCCCCCGGCACCCACACCTTCCGACTCCGCCAGACCGACACCGACGGTTCGCTCCACTACTCGCCCAACGTGACCGTCGAGATCGCGCTCGAGACCGACTACGCCGTGACGCTCTTGGGCCAACGGGCCGTGCGCGTGTCGGTGCAGGAGCCGCAGGCGGTGACGGTTCGGGTGTTTGACGTGCTGGGCCGTGCGGTAGCGACGCTTCGCACGGGCGATTTGTCGGGCACGGAGGACGTGCTTCTTCCGGGCGGCTTGGCTTCGGGTTCGTACCTGGTGCGTGTGGAGGGCGAGCGTTTCGCCGCCACCAAAAACCTCGTCGTTCGCTGAGCCACGGCATCACGGTCGGAGTTTGGCTCCAACCGGGTGTCGCGCTTTTTCCTATCAGCCCCGTCCGGACGATGGTTCCGGGCGGGGCTTTTTGAGTTCATCGGCAACCGCGTCGAGCCATGCCTCCACTTGCTGCCGGTCGGCGTCGGACGCGAAGGCGTCGTGCGGAACGAGCAGGAAGCCGTCGCGGGAGACGTAGATGCGCGTGTGGTCGGCCTCGCGGACAATGCGAACGAGGCTGGTGTACGGATGCGTGCGCGAGCCGCCGTCGGCCATCTCGGTGGTGAAGCCGGTGAGGGTGAACGTGTAGGTGCGCGGCGCGAACATCACCGCGTTTTGGGGATCGGTAAGGGTTTTTTGGAGTCGCCAGTAGGCGTAGCCGTAGGTGCCACCGAACCACAGCGCAAGCAGCGCAAGCAGCATCCACCGTTGCGTGAAGACGGCGTAGCCGAGCACGGCAAGCATCAGCGCATTCACCCATGCCATTCGACGAAACAGCTCAACGAGGGCAAGACGGCGGTACAGGGCAGGATCGGGAGCGAACGAGCGGGTGGTGATGGGCATGGCTTCGGGCTTCGGGCTTCGGGCTTCGGGCTTCGGGCTTCGGGCTTCGGGCTTCGGGCTTCGGGCTTCGGGCTAGAACCCCTTGACTCAACCCTGTTCCCACGACCCTCATCCTCGCGTGTTGTGCATCACCCAGCGCCCCACCTGAGGAACGGCGCGAGCGGCGCGCAATGCTGCATCCGCGGTGTGTGGACGGACGTAGAGCGCGTGCAGCATCCGGCCGAGACGCAACCGCAGCCCAAAGCGTTGCCGCCACCGGGCGGCGTACACGCGGTGGAGATCGTCGCGGCAGAACCGCCCGGCGAGATACCCATCGATGAGCGGAGCGGCCAGTTCGGCGGCGTGCAGCGCCATCGCCATCCCATCGCCCGCCACCGGGGCAATCATCCCCGCCGTGTCGCCCAGCATTGTCACGCCGTCGGCATCGGTGCCTTTGAGGGCAAACGTGACCTGCGCGACGGCCTCGAAGCGCTCCGACACCCGGCGCATCCGGTCGAGGCGGGCGGCGAGGTGCGGATTGCGGCGCATCGGTCCGTCGAGCATCGCCTCTGGAGAACCACCCGCCGCCGCCAGAACCGACTTCGAGGCAATCCAGCAGACGTTGGTGCGCCCGTGCTCTACCCGGCTCATTCCCACATACCCGCCGTCGAAGGCGTGGAGTTCGATCCCATCTTCGAGGTCGTCGCCCTCGAAATGGGCCTTAAACCCCACCCAAGGCGTCGTTTGGCGCACGAACGAGCGCTGCATCGAGCCGTCGAGACCAGAGCGCTTGCCCCATGCGCCCACCACATGCCGAGCACGAAACGTCTCGTCGTCGGTGGACACCGCGAAGCCGTCGCCGTCGCGTTCGATGCGGCGCACGGGAGCCCCTTCGCGCACCGTCGCTCCCAGACGGGCGGCGTGGTGAAAAAGCAGCGGGTCGAGGGCGTAGCGGCTCAGGCCGAGCGCAGGCGCGGGAAGCGGCTGGTGAAAGACGCCCCCCGAAAGCGCGGTGAGCGTGGCCGTGCGGATCGAGACGGCTCCGGCGCGTTGGACGTCATCGAGCACACCCAGCCGAGCAAAAAGGTCTTGCGTTTCGCCGGAGAGAAACTCGCCGCAGAGGCGGTGCTGCGGAAACCGAATGCGTTCGAGCAGCAGTACCGCGTGCCCACGGCGGGCGAGGTGTGCCGCCGCCGCGCTCCCGGCGAGGCCGCCGCCCACTACGATGGCATCGTACGTCATCGGGAGGCGGGTTTGCGGGCTACGAGCACCCACCGAAACGCCCACCGCCACGCCAGATCGTGCACCAGCCCGGCGTCGCGGGCAGCCCGGCGCAGCTCGGCGCGGGAGAACCCCCGAAGCACCGAGAGCGGCGCGTCGTGGCGAAACATCTCCGACGGACTCATCCGAGCCAGCACACGAATGGCGTGGTAGGCGGCGGGATGGCGGTGCAGGTCGTTGACGACCACCACCCGCGCCACCCGTGCCATTTCGGCCATCAGATGCGCCACGTCGGCGTGCGGAAAGTGGTGAAGGAAAAGGCTGGCGTGCGCGGCATCGAACGCGTCGTCGGGAAACGGCAGGGCAAACGCATCGGCTTCGCGAAGCGTGACACGGGCCGCGAGGTCTTCGGGCAGCTTCCGGTCAAGCCAGCGTCGGGCGTGATTGAGCGTAGCGGGGTTGAGGTCGACGCCCACCACCTCCACCTGACGGTGGGCGCGAGCGCCCCAGCGCACGAGCGCAGCAGCCAGATCGCCGCCGCCACATCCAACGTCAAGAATGCGAAGCGGCCGCTCGGGGTGCAGCACGGCTGCGCCTCCGGTTACATCAAGGGCGTCAAGGAGGCGTTTTTGCGACAGGGCCGTTCCGCCCAGAAACCGGTTGACCAGCCGCAGATCGTCCAGCGCCCGGCTAAGCCGGTCGTCCACAATGGACAAGTCGTCCATCTGCTCCAATGCGGTCGAGCGGCGGGAAAAGTCGGGCACGGAGGGTGGCTAACGAGGAGCACGGGGTGAAGAACCCGCCCCGGCGGTGCGGTTCCCCGCGGCTGCCGCTGCAACGAAACAGAAACCGTTGGCGAGCATGCGAACCAAAATGCGACGGTTCTGGTGATGATGTTCCTCGATGCACGTCTCGATGCCTCCGCCCCCTACGCCCTTTCTCTACGATTCCGCTGCCAACGCAGCCCACGCCGGCGCTCAACGGGTTGCCGAGGCGCTACGCGCAGCCCCCTCCGACAAGCCGCTGTCGCTCGGCGTCTCCGGAGGATCGACCCCGGCTCCGCTCTACCGCGCCCTGGCCGACGAAGACGTGCCGTGGCACCGCTTGCAGGTGTTTTGGATCGACGAGCGCTTCGTGCCGCCCACCGACGAGCGGTCGAACGAGCGGCTCGTCCGCGAGGCGCTGCTCGACCGCGTGCCCATCCCCGCGGCCAACATCCACCCCGTCCCGACGCATCTGCCCTCCGCCCAAGCCGCCGCCGACGCTTACGACGCGACGCTTCGCCGGGTGCTGGGCGACCGGGGCGGCCTCACGGTGGCGGTGCTTGGCGTGGGCGAAGACGGCCACACGGCGTCGCTGTTTCCCGGCCAGCCGATCGACCATCCGGGCCGCCGCGCCGTCCATACCCTCGCCCCCGACACGTCGCCGGTGCGCGACCGCATTACCGTCACCCGCGAGCTGCTCGCCGATTCTTCCACAGCCTTCTTCCTTGTCTTCGGCACGAAAAAACAAGCGATGGTCGAACGCTGCCTCTGCGACGACGATGCGACGTTGCCCGCCGCGCACGTCCGTGCACGCAACGAAACCCTGTGGCTGCTTGACCGCGACGCGGCAGGGCCATACGGCATCGCGTTGATGAAGCCGGTGCCATGACGGAGCGCGAAAAGATGCGAGCGGGGCTTCCCTACGACAGCCGCGATGCCGAGTTGCTGGCGCTTTACCGGCGCGCGCGCCCATTCTTGCAACGCTTCAACGGCAACGGCTATACCCTTCCAGTAGAGGAAGTTACCGAACTGCTGAGCGACCTGTTCGACGCTGCGGAAGACGGCGTGTGGATCGAGCCGCCGTTCTACTGCGACTACGGCGCGCACATCCGCATCGGCGCGGGAACGTTCGTCCACACCGGCGCGACGATGCTCGACAGCGCGGACATCGAGATCGGGCGCGGCGTGTTGATCGGCCCCCGCGTGACGCTCGCCACGGCCTCGCACCCCCTTCCCGCCGACGAGCGGATGCTCCGCGACGGGCCGGTGCCGCGCTACGTCACCACCGCCCAGCCGATCCGCATCGGCGACGAGGCGTGGATTGGCGCGAACGCTACGGTGCTGGGCGGCGTGACCGTTGGTGCGGGCGCGGTCGTGGCCGCCGGGGCCGTCGTGACGAAAGACGTGCCGCCGCGCACACTCGTGGCGGGCGTTCCGGCGCGGATTGTCCGGGCGCTGTAGCGGCTCAAATCTACCTGCTGTCGTGACGAGCGTCGGCGAAGCCATCTCGTGGGAGATGCGCCCAATCGACAAGATTGCCGCGTCGCTTTGCTTCTCGCAACGCCACCGTCTAACGTTGGGGATTAGCCCTCAATCGACGTACACACGCGGTACGCGGCTGCCCAACCCGGTGGCGATCTCGTAGGGGATCGTCTCGGCCCACGCCGCGACTTCTTCCAGCGACGGCCCGCCCGGCCCCATCGCCGCCACGCGGTCGCCCTCGCGCACCGACGCGGCCATCGGCCCGGCCGGGTCGCCCAGATCGAGCATCGTCATGTCCATGCAGACGACGCCCGCGATCGGCGCGCGCTGCCCGTCGATGCCCATCCACCCTCGGTTTGAGAGCAGGCGCGGCAGGCCGTCGGCATAGCCCACCGACACCGTGGCGATGCGCGTCGGTTGCGACGCCACGAAGCGCCGTCCGTACGACACCGTCTCGCCGGGCGCGAGCGTACGCAGCCGCACCACCCGGCTTTCGAGCGCGAGCGCGGGCCGCAACCCCACGCGGGCAGGCGTGGCCGGGTTGCCGTCGGGCGCGAGGCCGTAGAGCGCAATGCCGCACCGGACGAACCCGCGCGGATCGATGCGCACGCCGTGCCCGTCCACCAGCGGCCCCGACGCCGTCAGGTGGCGCGGCACATCCGGAGCGAGGCCGTCGAACGCCGCGAGCGCGTCCGCCTGCACGTCGGCGAAGGCGTCGGACGTGGCGAGGTGCGACCAGAGGCCCGCGACCGTCACGCCCGGCGCATCGCGCAGCCGACGCAGCGCCTCCGGCACCTCGGCAGGGTCGAGGCCGAGGCGGTTCAGCCCGGTTTCGACCTTCGCGTGCACCCGCAGCGGTGCACCGACGCGGGTCGCTTCTTCGATGCGACGTACCGCCTCCAGCGACCCCGCCATCACGTCCAGATCAAGCGCCGAGGCGGCAGCAAGGTCGTCCTCGAACGGCTGGCCGAAGACGAGGATCGCGCCGGACACGCCCGCCGCACGCAGCGCCTCCGCCTCCGACGTGTGCGCCACCGCAAATGCCCCGACGCCGTCGGCTTCGAGCGTCCGGGCGACTTCGACCGCGCCGTGGCCGTAGCCGTCGGCCTTCACCACCGCCATCAGGCGGGCGGGCGCGCCGAGGCGAGCGAGCAGGCGGGCGTTGTGCCGCAGCGCGTCGCGGGAGATGCGGGCGACGACAGGACTGGAAGCGTGGGGTGAAGACATAGGCGCTTCGCACCAGCACGCCGCGCCGTTGGTTTCGTCGGTGCACCCTGTCAGAGTCGTTGGCCCCGACAGGTCGCAGGCCGTGCTATCTTGTTGGCGGTTGGAGACGCGCCGGTGACGCGTCTCTACGGCGTCAAACAACCGTCTTCCCCTGCTTCCGATGCCTCGTATCGCCCGGATCGTCCGCACGCTTCCGCTGGTCGCGCTCCTCGCGCTCGTCGCCTTCGTGCCCGGCACGCTCGCGCAAAACCGCCTCACGCTCGAAGACATCCACGCCTCGCCGAAGTACATCGGGACGTTCTTCCAAGGCGGGCGCTGGGCCGAAACCGGGCCGGTGCTGCTCTACGTCCGCGGCAACGCCGACGGCTCGTCGGACCTGATGCAGGTGAACGTCGAAACCGACCGCCGCGAGGTCGTAATCGCCGGCAGCGGGCTGCGCAAAGACGACGACGGCGCGAAGGCCCTCGCGATGGAAGACTACACGTACTCCAAAGACGGGCGCAAGGTGCTGTTCTTCACCGACTCGTCGCCGGTGTGGCGCTACAACACGCAAGGCTACTACTACGTCTACGACCTCGACACGCGGCGTGTGGTGCCGGTATCGGCGCGCGAGCCGGGCACGCAGCTCTTCGCCAAGTTCTCCCCCGACGGCTCGAAGGTCGCGTTCGTGCGCAACCGCAACCTGTACGTCAAAGACCTCGCCACCGGACAGGAACGCGCCCTCACCACCGACGGGGCCGACGGCTCGATCATCAACGGCACGACGGACTGGGTGTACGAGGAAGAGTTTGGCCTCCGCGACGCCTTCCAATGGTCGCCCGACGGTCGGCGCATCGCCTTTATGCAGTTCGACGAGTCGAACGAGCGGATGTTTGACATGATCGACAACCGCGACTTCTACCCGAAAGTGACGGCCTTCCGCTACCCGAAGGCGGGCACGCCGAACGCGGAAGTGCGCCTCGGCGTGATCGACGTGGCGTCGGGTGCGACGCGCTTTTTCGACACCGGAACGTGGCGCTCGCAAAACGACGCCACCGAGTACCTGCCGCAGTTCGGCTGGACGCCCGCCAACGCGCCCGGCGGCGCGCAGGTGTGGGCGCTGCGGATGAACCGCGACCAAAACGACGCCACGCTCCTCTACGGCGACCCGGCGTCGATGGCCGTCCGGACGATCCTGCGCGAGACGTCGCCGACGTGGCTGGAAGTTGAAACCGGCTTTACCGACCTCACCGGCGGCACGCTCACGTTCCTCGACAGCGGCCAAGGGTTCGTGTGGGTGAGCGAACGCGACGGCTACCGCCACCTCTACCTCTACAAGACCGACGGCACGTTCGTGCGCCCGCTCACGCGCGGGCCGTGGGACGTGACCGGCTTCCTCGGCGCGGACGAAGCCAACGGGACGATCTTCTTCGCCGCCGCAAAAGAGTCGCCGATGGAGCGGCACATCTACCGGCAGGTCGTCGACCTGACGACCGGCGCGGCGACGGGCCGCACGAACGGACGCGGGGCTACGACCGGGCGCGGACGAGGAGCCACATCCGGGCGCAACGCCACCACGCCCGCGCCGCCCGAACCCGTCCGCCTCACCCTCGAAGCGGGCTGGCACGACGCCGACCTCAGCCGCGACCGTCGCTACTTCATCGACAGCCATTCCACGCTCGAACAGCCGACCGTCGTGACGCTGCGCCGCACCGGCGGCACGATTGTGCGGACGCTCGAAGGCAACGACGCGCTGCGCCGCACCCTCGCCCAAACCCGACGGCCCCGCGTCGAGTGGACGACCGTTCCCGCCGCCGACGGCACGACGCGCCTGAACGCGATGGTGTGGAAGCCGTCCACCTTCGACGCCTCGAAAAAGTACCCCGTGCTGCTCTACGTCTACGGCGGCCCCGGCAGCCAGACCGTCAAGAACCAGTGGGGCGGAAGCCGCCAACTCTGGCACGAGTACCTCGCCGAAGAACTGGGCGTGGTGGTGGTGAGCGTCGACAACCGGGGCACCGGCGCGCGCGGCAACGCCTTCAAGACCGTCACCTACAAGCGCCTCGGCCAACTCGAAGCGCAGGATCAGATCGCGGCGGCGCGGTACATTGGGCAGCAATCGTGGGCGGACGCGTCGCGGCTCGGCATCTGGGGCTGGAGCTACGGCGGCTTCACCACGCTCAACAGCCTGTTGATGGGTGCGGGGCCGCAGACGTTCCGCGTCGGGATGGCCGTGGCCCCGGTGACGGACTGGAAGCAGTACGACACCATCTACACCGAGCGTTTCCTCTCCACGCCGCAGAACAACCCCGCGGGCTACACCGACGGCTCGCCCATCCGCTATGCCGCCAACCTCGCCGACCACCAGCACCTCTTGATCGTCCACGGCGACCTCGACGACAACGTCCACCTGCAAAACACTACGCAGATGACGTACGCCCTCCAGAATGCGGGCAAGCCGTTCGACCTGATGATCTACCCCGGCAAGAACCACGGCATCGGCGGGCGGGCCACGCGCCTGCACCTGTTCCGGATGATGACGGATTACGTCCGCGACAACCTGATCGGCCGGTAAAAACGCCCGGCATTGCATAGAGACGCCCCGGCGTGGTAAATCGCATCGGCGTGGCCCAAACGTCCGGCATCGCGTAGAGACGCCCCGGTGGGGCGTCTCTACCGGGGCGCATTGATCGGCGTCACACCGTCACCGGGACGCCGATCTCGGGCAGGACGACCGTCGTGTCGGGGTGGGCGGCGCGGATCGCCTCGGCCATCCAGGCCTTCGCCGCCGGTTCGCCGTGCACGAGGATCACCGTCTTCGGGCGGAGCCGATCCACGAGCGTGAGCAGGTCTTTGCGGTGGCTGTGGCCGGAGAACCGGAAGCGGTCGACCGTGCAGAACACCGGCTGCTCGCCCGTCTCGGGGTCGAGCGTCACCATCGTCCCCTCGCCTTGCAACGCCGCTTCGTGGAGGCGGTGCGCCGGGCTGCCGGGCTTGGCGTAGCCGACGAGGAACACCGCGTGCTTCTCCTGATCGACGAGGTACTGGGCGAGGTCGTTCGAGGCCGTCCGCTCGAACATCATCCCCGACGGGACAAGCACGATGCCCGGCTCGCGCAAGATGTTGAGCAGCGCCGTCTCCGAGCGCGGCAGACGCGGCTGGTCGATGGCGGCGTAGGTCAGGTCGGCGTCGAGGCGCGGCGAGATCAGCCGCGTATCGTCGTAGATCTCGGCAAGCGCCCGCATCGAACCCGCCGTGTAGACGGGCGTGTCGGGGTCGATCATCCGCCGCTTCTTGAATCGGTCGATCAGCGCGAGCATCTCGTGCGACCGTCCGAGCGCGAACACGGGCACGAGCGCCACGCCGCCGCGCCGGATCACCGCGTCGAGGGCCTCGGCAAAGCGTCGCTCCTCCTCGCGGCGCATCACCGCCTCCTGCGAGGCGTCCGCGCCAAGCGTCGCCTCCATGATCAGCACGTCCACCGGCCCGCCGGGCAGATCGGCGGCGGGCGTGACGACCTGCGGGCGCAGGTGCACATCGCCCGTGTAGAACACCCGGCGCTTCTGCCCCGCCTCCTCGAACGTCAGCAGCGTCCCCGCCGCGCCGAGCACATGCCCGGCGTGGTAGAACGTGGCCTGGATGGGCGACGTGCCGCGCACGCCCGTCACGTTGAACGGCTGGTTGAGGTCGTGCGGGAGGTACAGGTACTCGTGGTACGTCAGTTCGTCCTCGTCGAAGAGCGGATCGGCCGTGGACGAGCCTTCGCGCAGCCGCCGCCGCTGGAGCCGCGCCGACGCCCGGAGCAGAAACTCGGCGAGCAGGCGCGTCGGTTTGGTGAAGTGGACGAGCGCGTGCGGAAACCGCTGCAGCACGACGGGCAGCGCGCCGAGGTGGTCGTGGTGCGCGTGGCTGACCAGCACATGATCCACCCAAAGTTCCGGACGGCTCTGAATCAGGCCAAGGCGCGGCAGGCCCTCGGGGCCGTCTACGTCCGGGTGGACGCCCGCGTCAAGCATCAAACCCGTGCCTTCCACCATCAGCAGGTGGCACGACGCGCCGATGTCGTCGGTGGAGCCAAGCGAAACGTAATCCATGCGCAGAGGTCAATGGCCCGCGTGAACCCCGGCGCGGCGCTTTGGAGACGGGCCAATGCGTGAAAGCCTTACCAATAACGCGCCGCGCCGCCGCGCACCGTCGCCGCCGCCCGATTTCGGGCGTACAGGCCGTGATTTCGCCCTCTTCTCGTGCCCGACGCCCCTGCCCACCACGTTCTTGGCCCCGACGGTCGCCTGCGCGGCTTCCGCAACGTCCACGCGCCCGCCGGGCTGCCGCCTCGGGAGACGAGGCCTTCCGGCTCCTTCCTGCTTGAGCTTCAGCGGGCACAGCGCACCAAGATGCACGCGCCCCGGATGGCCGTGGACGCCAAGGTGCTGGCGACGAAGCCCAAGAAGATGCGCCTGACGTGGCTGGGCCACACGGCGGTGTACGCGCAGTTTCCGAAGCTGAACGTCTTGCTCGACCCGATGCTCGGCGAGCGGGCGTCGCCGTTCTCGTTCATCGGGCCAAAGCGGCTGGTGCCGCCCGCCGTCGCGCCCGTCGGGTTTCCGGGCGTGGATGCGGTGGTGTTCTCGCACGATCACTACGACCATCTGGATGCGTGGACGACGAAGATTCTGATCCGCGAGTACGACCCGCTGTTCGTCGTGCCGCTGGGTATGGACACGATCTTGAAGTCGTGGGGCGCATCGAACGTGGTGGCGCTCGACTGGTACGAGACGACCGAGGTGGGCGGCGTGACGATGACGTGCGCCCCGGCGCGGCACTTTTCCGGGCGCGGCCTCACCAACCGCAACCGCACGCTCTGGGCCTCGTGGTACTTCCAGACCAAGGACATCGTGCTGTACTTCGGCGGAGATTCGGCCTTCGGCACGCATTACGCCGAGATGGCCGCCCGGATGCCCCGCCCCGACGTGGCGCTGCTCCCGATTGGCGCGTACGAGCCGCGCTCGATCATGGCCCCGGTACACATGGACCCGCTGGAAGCCGTTGAAGCCGCCAAGATTCTCGACCCCGGCACGGTGCTTCCGACGCACTGGGGCACGTTCGTGCTCACCACCGAACCCGTCGACGAGCCGCCGCGTGCGTTCTTGGCGGCGGCGCGGATGGCCGGCCTCGCCGACCGGGTGAAGGTCTGGAAGGTGGGAGAATCGGTGCTCGTGCGCTGAATTCCAGCCGTTGCGACAACGCCCTTGGGTGTGCCCGAGGCAGATCCATCCGCAATCCTATGCCTTTGCCTGGGCAAGCCGTCTCAAAACGACGGGGAACGAGGAGCGCATTTTTTCTGGCACACCGTTTGTCCGCACGAACAGAAGAGCAGCGGGCGCACCTACCTTTCGCCCGCCGTCTACTCTGCTCGTCGGTTTCGCCTGTCTTCCCCGCCATGCCGCGCCTTTTCGCCGTCCTTGCCTTGGTGGCTCCCCGCGTGGGAATCGCCCTGCTGTGGCTCTTTACGCAGTACTTCCACGGCGTCTTTGAATCCAAGCTATGGCCGTGGTGGGCTTCGTGCTGATGCCGGTCACGCTGCTGTGGTATGCGTTTGTGATCACGTCGCTCAGCGGCCAATGGGGCATTTGGGCGTGGATTGGCCTCATCATCGCGGTCGGGGTGGATTTGGGCACCCTCATCTCTGCCCGCGATTACTACAAGAACCGCTTCGGGTAACAGCGCGATGCACATCCTCGTCGCGGGATCGGGCATTGCAGGCGTGGCCGCCACCGACGCGCTCGTTCAAGCTGGACATCGCGTCACACTCGTCTCGGACGGACATCCCGGTGCGACGGCCCTCGCCGCCCTCGTCAATCCGTTTACCGGCCCCCGCGCCTCGGCGACATGGCGCTACGAAGACGCACTCAACGCGCTGAGCCGCTTTCTGGAACGGCAAGGCGTCTCGCTGGCGCCCGGCCTTGTCCGCCCCGCCCGCGACGCCAAGCAGGCCGATGCCTTCCGCTCTCGCGCCGTCGAACACCCCGACGCGCTCGCGTGGCACGACGCCGCCCCGCCCGACGGTGTTTGCGCACCTTTCGGTTGGCTGGACGTGCGCGTGGGCGGTGTCTGGCCCGATCCGGCCGCCGACCTCGCCCGGCATGTCGCCCGGCTAAAACACAGCGGACGGTTGCAGACGGTCACCGCGATGGTCCAACGCGCCGAAGCCGATGCCACCCGCGTGAACCTGCACGTGCAGACCCTTGAATGCGACGGTGTGATCGAAGCCGATGCGGCGGTGCTGGCGCTTGGCCCCGGCCTCTGGGACGTCGTGCCGCAGCTGGCCGCACACCTGCACCGGGTAAAGGGCGAGACGTTTGAGGCTCAGCACGTCGACGCGCTACAGCTTCCAGCAGTGGCAGCGGGCGGCTATGCTCACTCCGAAGGTCCCGGCACGGTGCGGCTGGGGGGCACCTACGACCACAGCTGGCACAACCTCGTGCCCGACACGTCGCGGGGCGAGGCTCTGCGCGACCGGCTCGCCGTGACGCTGCCCGGCTTGGGGCCGCTCGTGCCCGGAACCGCCCGCGCGGGATTGCGGGTGCAGCGGCCGCACATCCGTCGCCCATTGCTCATGCCACTCGACCAAACGGGGCGGCTCTGGGCCTTCGGCGCACTCGGCGCAAAAGGCTTGCTGCACGCCCCGCTGGTGGCGTCGTGGCTACCGACGGTGCTGAACAACCCGGCGGAGCTTCTGGACGATCTGCGAGCGTAGGGGGTTCTTAAGCATGGTGTCCGATGCGCATTGCACCGGGCAGCATCCCCCAAACGATGCGCCTATCCGGCTCGGGGTTACTGCACAACCGTCATCACGCCCTTCATCGTGCCCGAGTGGCCGAGGAAAGAGCAGAGGAACGGGTAGTCGCCCGCAGCAGCGGGGGCCACGAAGGTGATCGTGTCCGTCTCGCCGGGACCAAGCAGCTTGGTATGGGCAAGCACCGTGGTGTCGCCCGCCGGGATGTAGTCCGTGTCCTTGGCGCTCATCGCCGACGTGGCGAAGGCGGCCACATCGGAGCCGGACGCGAGCAGCACGAAGTTGTGGCCCATCACGTCCTTGGGCTGCGTGCCGATGTTCTTGAACGTGACCGTCACGGAATCGCCCGCCTTGACGGTGAACGCCGTGGTGTTGAACTGAAGCGCATCGTTTCCGGTGATCTCCACCGACGTGACCGTGGCGGGAGCGGCCGGGGCTTCGGCGGCAGCAGGCGCAGCGGGGGCAGGTTCGTCCTTTTTGCAGCCGACGAGGCCGGTGACGAGAGCGAGCGTGGCAAAAGCGGCGAGAGTACGACGCATAGCAGGAAGAGAAATAGGTGGATAGGACTAAAGTAGCGGTTCCCCGCACGATCGGCTGCCGGTGAATCCCCTACACGCCCTCGGCCGCACCGAAGAAAAAGCGCTACCGCGCATATTGCGCGCACTGGAAGCGCTTTTCTAAGGGCCTACGCGGCACGGGGGCAACCGAGCGTCGTACCTTGGACGTCTTCTTCTTCCGCTCTTCCCCGTCTTTTCGCTATGGCCTCCCAAGCCGCCGCCTACGATGCCCTGCTCGGCAACGACGCCGACGCACTCCTGTCGCACGTTTGCCAGACTATTCCCAAGGCCTCGCTCCACCTGCCCGGCCCCGACTTTATCGACCGGGTATGGTCGGCCTCCGACCGTACGCCGCAGGTGCTGCGTAGCCTCCAAGCGATGCTCGGCCACGGACGCCTCGGCGGCACGGGCTACCTCTCGATCTTGCCGGTCGACCAAGGCATCGAGCACTCGGCGGGCGCGTCGTTCGCCAAGAACCCGCTGTACTTCGACCCCGAGAACATCGTAAAACTGGCTATTGAGGGCGGTTGCAACGCCGTGTGCAGCACCTACGGCGCGCTCGGCAGCGTGGCGCGCAAGTACGCGCACAAGATTCCGATGATGCTTAAAATCAACCACAACGAGCTGCTGACGTACCCGAATAAGTTCGACCAGGTGATGTTCGCGCAGGTGCAGAACGCGTGGGACATGGGCTGCGTGAGCGTGGGCGCGACCGTCTACTTCGGCTCCGACAACAGCACCCGGCAGCTCGTTGAGGTCAGCGAAGCCTTTGCGCTGGCGCACGAACTGGGCATGTGCACGGTGCTGTGGTGCTACACCCGCAACGAGGCGTTCAAGGTGGGCAGCACGAACTACGAAGTCTCCGCCGACCTCACCGGACAGGCCAACCACCTCGGCGTGACCATCGAGGCCGACATCATCAAGCAGAAGCAGCCCGAGAACAACGGCGGCTTCAAGGCCCTCAACACCGGCGGCTCCAGCTACGGCAAGCTCGACGAGCGCATCTACACCCAGCTCACGAGCGACCACCCCATCGACCTGACGCGCTACCAGGTGGCCAACTGCTTCATGGGCCGCGCCGGGCTGATCAACTCCGGCGGCGGCTCCGGTGCGACCGATTTGGCCGATGCGGTCAAGACGGCCATCATCAACAAGCGCGCGGGCGGGATGGGCCTGATCTCCGGGCGCAAGGCCTTCCAGAAGCCGATGGACGACGGCGTGGCGCTGCTCCACGCCATCCAAGACGTCTACCTCGACGACGCCGTGACGATCGCGTGAGCGACGCTTCCGGTTAGCCAGCCGGTCAGGTTCACTGCGAGCCTGACCGGTTTTTTGTGCCCGGGTAAGGCGCAACGCAGCGGGTGATCTCGAAAACTCGTGATTCTGAGGAACCAACGCCCTCATCGTCTACAACGCGCCCCACCGACCTGTGCTGAATCGAACACGCTACTTCATTTTTTCCCACACCTCTTCTGGGAACGGGTCGGCAGAGAATATCCATTCTCTAATGTTTTCGCGCGAAAGGCCTTCATAATCTCCACAAGAAGCCTGGATTACATTTTGTTTTTCTATCTTGTGTGACCAATAACCAAGTCGCCATGCCAAGTCGTGCTTCGCCAGAAAGAGAGTTTGAAGAAGTCCATCAAGATGGTTTTGCAGTTTGACTCGTTTCACCCAAGCGTATGTAGAATCTAATCTGAGTTCTTCTAGCGAAAAGTATGGATTCTCGATTTTAAGACGTTCTAAAGCGATCTTATGGGCGTGATGCTTTTCTGCATCCCGAAGATCTTCTTGGGAGAATGAAAAGCTAAGGTCGAGATAACGATCGTCGGAATAAAAAGGCGTGTCCATTGCCTTTACAAGGATTTGCGCTTTCTGCTTTACATGAGTATACGAACGGTTCGCTCGGGCTTCGCAATCCCTAAACAGAGAAAGGCGCTGCAACGCGCGGGCGGGTTCGTCGTAGGGAGGGGCGTACCTTCTTGCCATCGCCCTGCCCTTTCGTATGGATACGCCCGATTCCACGCCCGACGCTCCGATCTCGCCCGACGCTCCGGTCACACCCGCTACCCCGACGACGCCCGTCGTGCCGGAAACGCCCCCGGCCTCGTCGGCTTCCGCTACGCCCGATCCGCTGGCGCATTTGCCGTCGTGGGCGCAGGATTTCGCGCGGCGTTACTTCACCAAGACGCTCTGCACGTTCCTGCTCTCGGGCAACGTGCGCGACCTCGTGCCGCTGCGCGACCCCAAAACGGCCAGCGTCGAGCGGTACGTGCCGCTGCGGCAATTTATCGCCGAGGAGCTGTTCGCCGCCCGCGACCTCGTCGTGTGCTACGACCGCGCCGCCGGCATCCACTTCGTTGACCAAGCGAGCCAGCGCGACTTCAACCGCGCCGTTTCGGGCTACGACACGCTGATGGGCACGGACTTCGCCCAGAAGCTGCCCAAAGACCCGGCGCGGGTGTTCGCGCTGCTCGAAAACTACTTCCGCCTGCGCCTCGCCGAGGGCAAACGCGTGGGCTGCGTGATCGACTACGCCGAGACGCTCATCCCGATGGCCGAGGCCGGCAACGCCAGCCCCGAAGACCGCGCCAGCCTCGTAGCACTGCGCAAGTGGGCCACCGATCCGAGCTTCCTCGCCGCCGACTTCACCGTCGTGCTCATCGCCGAGAGCCTCCGAGACGTCAACCAAGGCTTCGTGCAGAGCGCGCACGTCGCGCCCATCAAGATCGCGATGCCCAACGCCGCCGAGCGGCTCGCCTTCGTCCAGTACGCGCTCAAAGGCCGCGAGGATGCGTACAAGTCGCTTGCCGATGTGCCCGCCGCCGTGCTCGCGCAGAACACCGCCGGCCTCGGCTACGTGCAGCTGCAAACGATCGTCGCCGACATCTTCGAGAACCGCAACCGGCTCACGTTCGAGCGGCTGTCGGAGAAGAAGAAGACGCTCATCGAGGCCGAGGCGATGGGGATGCTGGAGTTCGTCGAGTCCGACCGCGACCTTGCGATGGTGGCCGGGCACGAGCACGCCAAAGACCACCTGCGCCACGCCGCCGCCGCGCTCAAAGCGGGCCGCCCGGACGTGCTGCCGATGGGCTACCTCGTCTCCGGGCCGGTGGGCACGGGCAAGACGTTCCTCATCTCGTGCTTCGCGGGCGAGATCGGCATCCCGATGGTCGTGCTCAAAAACTTCCGCAGCCAGTGGCAGGGCCAGACCGAGGGCAACCTCGAAAAAATCCTGACGCTTCTGCAAGCGATGACGCCCGTGGCCGTCTTGATCGACGAGGCCGACGCGATGCTCGGCGACCGCGACAACGAGGGCGACAGCGGCGTCTCGTCCCGCGTGTTCGGGCAGATCGCCACGTTCATGTCCAACACCCGCAACCGGGGCCGGGTCATCTTCTTCCTCGTCACCGCCCGCCCGGATCTGATGCCCATCGACCTCAAACGGCAGGGCCGCGCCGAGGAGCACCTCGCCCTCTTCTACCCAACCACCCGCGAGGAGCGCGAGGAGCTCTACAAGGTGATGCTGCGCCGCACCGACGTCGATTTGAAGGTGGAAGACCTTCCCGAGGCGATGCTCGACGGTAGCCGGACGTATTCCGGGGCCGACGCTGAGGCGCTGATGACCCGCGCCAAGTTCCGCGCCGCCGCCGAGGGCACGCCCGTCACGAAGGACATCTTCGCCGACGTGGTGGAAGACTTCCTGCCGCCGACGTATCCGCTGGAGGTCGAGCTTCAGACGCTCGCGGCCGTGATGGAATGCACGAGCCGCTCGCTGCTGCCCGAGAAGTACCGCGCGATGGACCGCGAGGCCGTGGTGCGCCGGATTGAGGAGTTGAAGCGGTTGGTGAACTGAGTGGGCTTGTACCAACCTGACAGGTTCGCCGAACCTGTCAGGTTGGCGCTGCCGTTTTTTTCGCACGAACGGCAGCAGCGGCTTGCGCGGAGTTGCCGCCGCGCCGCATCTTACCCGGTCGCCGTGTTGCCGCGCTTCTTTCTCCTGCCGATGGCCCGTTCGTTTCGCCTGCTCGCCGCCGTTGGCGCGAGCCTTCTCGTCCCGCTGACCGCCGCTGCGCAGCGCCCCGACGCCGAAATCCCCACTCCCAGCCGCACATGGGCCATCGAACGCGCCCGGGTGACGGTCGCGCCGGGGCAGGTGCTGGAGCGCGCCACGGTGATCGTCCGCGACGGCCTGATCCTCGACGTGGGCACGAACGTGCGCGTGCCGTTCGACGCGCAGCGCATCGCAGGCGACAGCCTGCACGTCTACGCGGGCTTCCTCGACGGCCTTGGCAACGTGGGCATGCCCAAGCCGGATGCCCAGCAGGGCGGCGGACGCGGCCAAGGTGCACCGCAGGGCGAGCGCATCAGCCCCGACGACGCGCCCCGCGAACGCACCGGCCTCCAGCCCGAGCGGCAGATGGCCGACCTCGTCAAGCCCGACGACGCCAGCATCGAGGCGCACCGCAAGGCGGGCTTCGGCGTGGTGCACAGCGTCCCGTACGGCGGCTTTCTGCCGGGCCAAGGCGCGCTGCTGCTGCTCCACGGCGACCGCGTGCCCGACCTCGTCTTCCGCCCGTCGGTGTCGCTGTTCTCGCAGTTTCAGACGGCGCGGGGCGTTGCGCCCGGCACGCCGATGGGCATCATGGCCGCGTGGCGCAACGTGGGCCGCGAAGCCGCCCGCCGCGCCGACCTCCGCAGCGCCTACGAAACGTCGCCGGAAGGCCGCTCCCGCGTGACGAGCGACCCGGTGTACGAGGCCGTCCGACCGGCTCTGGGCGGCAGCCTGCCCGTCTACTTCTACACGAAAGACGTGCTCGAAGCGCACCGGGCGCTGATGCTGCGCCGCGACCTCGGCCTGAACGTCGTGCTCGCCGGCCTGCCCGACGCCACCGACTTCACCAACCGCCTTTCTGGAACCGACGCGCCGCGCCTGCTGCTCACGCTCGGCCTTCCCGACGAGAAAAAGGATTCGTCGGGCGTGGCCTATGTGCCCGGCTTCCGGCTCGACCGGGACGCGAACGTGGCGGGCGAACGCGCCAACCTCGAAGCGCGCGTCCGCGCCACCCGCCAATCCTACGAGGGCACGGCGGCGGCGCTGCACCGCGCGGGCATCCGGTTCGGCGTGACGACGATGGGCGCGAAACTCGCCGACGTGCAGAAAAACCTGCGGCGGATGGTGCAGGCGGGCCTTCCCGAAGACGCGGCGCTCGCGGCGCTCACCACCAACACCGCCGAGATTCTGGGCGTCTCCCGGCAGTTCGGGACGGTCGAGCGCGGCAAAATCGCCAACCTCGTCGTCACCACCAAGCCGTTTTTCGCCGAGAACAGCGCCGTCCGGTACGTCTTCGTTGAGGGCGAACGGTACAGCTACGAGCCGACGACCCGGCCCGCCGGGGGACGTGGCGGCAGCCGCGCCGGAGCTGCGGCCAGCGCCGTGCGGGCGGTGGGCACCTGGGACTACGACGTGACGGTGCAAGGCACCGCGCAGTCGGGCACGATGGTGTTTTCGGGCACGAACGAGAGCCTTTCCGGGACGATTTCGAGCGATGCCGACACGACGCCGCTGCAAGACGTGGCGCTCGACGGCGCGACGCTCACGGCCACGTTCGCGTTCCAAGGGCAGTCCGTTCGCCTCACCTTGACGCTCACCGGCGACACGTTCGCCGGAACCGCCGACGTCGGGCCGCTCTCCCTTCCCATCAGCGGGACACGCCGCCCCAACTAACTCTCGCACGCCTCATGTACCGCTCGCTCCTGCTTGCCCTCGCCCTCGCGGGCGCACCCTTTGTGCTTGCACCAACCGCTGTAGCGCAAACGACCGTCCGTGTTCTCGACGGCGACTGGCGCTGGGCGGTAGAGACGCCTCGCGGCCCGATGAGCGGCTTGCTGCGCGCAGCCACCGACGCATCCGGCCAGCTGGGCATAGCGATGAGCATGGGCAGCTCCGAAAACGGCCTCACGTCCGTTCTCAATCTCACTCGCACCAACGACCGCGTGACGTTCGTGCTGCCCAACAACGACATTGGCAACATCGCGGTGTTGCTAAACTTTGCCGACAGCACGTTTTACGGAAACGTCGCGGGCAACGGCTTTGACCTGCCCATCAACGGCCGGCGACTCACCTGGGGTGTTCCTGCCGCGGCTACGACCTCCAACCGCACGCCGCTCGCGGGTCGTTGGACGTACAGCGTTGAGGTGCCGGGCCAAACCGTGCGCGGCTTCCTCACCTTTAATGCCGTCCGTCCCGACAGCCTCACGGGCGAGGTCGCCCAAGAGGAGCAACCCGACCGGAAGATGCCGGTGAGCGGCCTCGCCTTGGCCCCCGACGGCACGGCCCGCTTCTGGATAACCGCTCCGGGTGAAATTGGGCGGGTGGATTACATTGTCCGTGTTTCCAGCCCCGATCGGTTGTCTGGATCGCTCACGGCGATGGGCTATTCGTTTGATCTGACGGGCGCGCGCGTTGCCGAAACGTCCGCCTCGCCCGTGGCCGGAGCGTGGTCGTACGCACTCGAAACGCCCAACGGTGCATCGAGCGGGCGCATCGAACTCGCCGCCGATGCCAGCGGGACGCTCTCCGGGCGCATCGTTCGCGCCAGCGGCGAAGCCTCGGAGCTGTCGTCGGCCACGCTCGACGGCGACGTCCTCACCCTCGTCTACCCGTCGGCCCGGTACGGATCGATGACGATGCGCCTGGCCGTGAGCGGCGACGCGCTCACCGGCGCGCTGCTCGTGGGGCAAACCGAGATGCCCGTCCGTGCCACCCGCATCGCCAACTGACCACCGATTTCATCCTGTCCCCGCCGCTGACCCTGACAGGGTGAGGCTCCCCGCCTTGATGATCGCACCCGCCCGCTTCCTTCTCCTCGCCGGCCTGAGCAGCGCCGCGCTTGTCCCCGCCGCCGAAGCCCAGCGCCGTGGGGCAACCCCGGCCCGCCCGGCGAGCGCACGCCCCGCCAGCGTACAGGCCAGTCTGCCGCCCGAACGCGCCTCCGACGACGCCCTGCCCCGCGCCCACACCGGCAGCGTGCTCGTGCAAGGCGCGACGGTGCTGACCGTCTCGCACGGCACGCTGGCGAACACCGACGTGCTCGTGCAAGACGGGCGGATCGCGCGGATTGGGACGGGACTGAGCGCTCCGGCAGGCGTCCCCGTCGTCAACGCATCGGGCCTCTACCTGATGCCCGGCATCATCGACGCCCACAGCCACATCGCCACGTCGAGCGTCAACGAGGCGACCAGCCCGGTCACGGCGGAGGTCACGCAAGAAGACGTGATCGATCCGTTCGACGTGTCGATCTACCGCGCGCTCGCGGGCGGCGTCACGGTCAGCCACGTCATGCACGGCTCGGCCAACGTGATCGGCGGGCAGAACGAGACGATCAAGCACCGCTGGGGCGAGCGCGACCCCGAGGCGCTCAAGATGGCGGGGGCACCGCGCACCATCAAGTTTGCCCTCGGCGAAAACCCGACGCGGGTGCACGGACGCGGCAACGGCATCGTCCCGGCCACCCGCATGGGCGTCGAGCAGGTCATCCGCAACGCCTTCGAGCAGGCGCTCCGCTACAAGGCGCAAAACGCCGCAGCGGCACGCGGCGCGGGCGATCCGGCCCCGTACAACCTGCGGCTGCAAACCCTCGCCGACATCCTCGACGGCAAGGTGCTGATCCATTGCCACAGCTACCGCGCCGACGAGATTTACATGCTCACCCGCGTGCTGCGCGACTACGGCGTGCACCGCATCGTCTTCCAGCACGTCAACGAGGGCTTCAAGGTCGCCCCCGAACTCGCCGCCTTCGGCAACGACGCGCCGACGGTGGCGGGCACCGGCGACGGCGTGACCAACGGCTTTGCGATGGCCTCGGTGTTTGCCGACTGGTGGGCCTACAAGATGGAAGTTTACTATTCGACGGCCTACAACGCCGCCGTGCTCACCCGCAACGGCGTGGTGACGAGCATCAACTCGGACTCCAACGAACTCAACCGCCACCTCTACCACGAAGCCGCCAAGACCCAGCGTTACGGCGGCCTCACCGACGACGAGGCGCTCGCGCTCATCACCCTCAACCCCGCCCGCCAACTCGGCATCGACGGGCGCGTCGGGTCGATTGACGTGGGCAAAGACGGCGACCTCGCGCTCTTCCGGGGCCATCCGCTCTCGGTGTACGCCGTGCCGTTGGGTACATGGGTGGACGGCATCCGCCGCTTCGACGCCGACCGCGACGGCGACGACGCCCGCCTTTCGGTTCGTCCCGACGAGCGGGTAGACACGGCCACGCTGCACGTCCACGACGACCATCGCTGCATGGAGGGCGTCGACCTCGCCGAACTGGCCGCCGAGGCCACGGAGGGCCGATGACCGATGCCGCCGACGTCCCGTCCGAGGCGCTGCCGCCGCCGCTGCCGGTGCACGACCGATCTACCGACCAAACCCAGACGCTCTTCCGTGTCGCGGCGGTACTTGGCCCGCTCGCCGCGCTCCTCGGCGCAAGTGCCAGCCAGCTGGCCGCCTTGCGCGGCCCGTCGGTGCTCGCCACGCCACCGTTGCAAACGTTCGTGGTGCTGGTCAACCTGTTCTTCTGCCTGCCCTACCTCGCCGCTTTTGCTTTTGCCTTCACCGCCCGCACCCCGGATGCCCGTGCCCACCGCCACGCCGTGACGTTCGCGGCGCTGGTGTTTGGGGCGTTGATGATGGCCGTACTTATGGTTTTCTTCGACGCAACCTAACCCGGAAGAGCTGCCACGCCGAGACGGGTTCCACGATGACGACTGCCTTTGATTCGCCGATGATTCGCCTGCTCCTTTTCGCCACCCTGGCCCTAACCGCCGTCGCCCCGGCGACGGCTCAGCCGAACAACCCGCCGCCGTCGAACCCGCAAGGGCGGCAAGGCGTGTTCGCCATCACCAACGCGCGTCTGGTCACGATGGGGCCGCAGGGCGTGATCGAGGGCGGAACGCTCGTCATCCGAGGGAGCCGCATCGAAGCCGTAGGCGCGGGCGTGGCCGTCCCGGAGGGCGCAGAAGTGATCGACGGCACGGGGCTGGACGTCTATCCGGGAATGATCGACGGCGGGTCGGGCGCGGGCCTGACGGAGGTCGGAAGCGTCCCAGAAACCCGCGACAACGACGATCTCGGCGATCTCATCCCGCATTTTCAAGCGCTCACGGCCATCAACCCGAACTCCGTCGTACTTCCGGTGACGCGGCTGGGCGGCGTCACCAGCGCGGTGGTCGAGCCGTCGGGCGGACTGTTTCCCGGCACGGCGGCGCTCGTGCGACTGCACGGCTACACGCCCGACCAGATGCTCGTGGCCCCGGAGGCGCGGTACGTCGTGCTCGAATTCCCGCGCACCGGACGGCGCGGAAGCTTCGACCAACGCTCCGACGACGACATCAAGAAGGCTGCCGACAAGGCGCTCCAAAAACTCAACGACACATGGGACGCCGCCGTGGCCTACGCGCGGGTCGATTCGGCTGCCGCCGTTCAGCCCGAAGCCGGGCGCGAGCGCCCCTATACGCCCGCCCTTGCCGCCCTCGCCGATGTGGTGCGCGGGCAACGGGCGCTGCTCGTTCGCGTAGACGTGGCCGCAGACATCGAAAAGGCGCTCGATTGGGCGAAGACCCGCCGCGTGCCCCGCGTCATCCTGTCCGGCGCGATGGAGGGCTGGCGCGTGCGCGACCGCATCCGCGAAGCCGGTGTGCCCGTGCTGGCCGGGCCGGTGCTGGCCGTCCCGACGCGCGCCTCCGACCGCTACGACCGCGCCTACGCCAATCCCGGTTTGATGGCCGGCGCTGGCATTCCCGTGTCCATCCGCTCCGGCGAGACCGAGAACACGCGCAACCTGCCCTTCCATGCCGGTTTCGCCACCGCCTACGGCTGGAACCGCGACGCGGCGCTGCGGGCCGTGACGATCGGCGCGGCGGAAATCCTCGGCGTCGCCGACCGCATCGGGTCGCTCGAACCGGGCAAAATCGCCGACGTAATCGTGACCACCGGCGACCCGTTCGAGACGCGTACGACGCTGCGGCGGCTGTTTATGAACGGCTACGACGTGCCGCTCGCCAGCCGTCAAACCGACCTCTACCGCGAGTTCCTCCGCCGCACCCCATCGGCGCAATAACCCACTCTGACAGGAGTCGGAAGGCCCTGTCAGAGTGCTGCGTTCATCGCTGCACCACGAGCCGCGTCGTCTGCGCCGATGCGCCGCCCATCATCCGCACGACGTACACGCCCGGCATCAACCCGGACACGTCGAGCGGAAGCGCCAGCGCCCCCGAGGCCGGGCCGTCGTGGAGCGTGGCCACGCGCCGCCCGAGCAGGTCGAACACCTCCACCCGCACCGTCTCACCCGGCACCGTCCGTGCCCGAACCGTGGCCGCTTCTCGGGCCGGATTGGGCCAAACCGACAGCCCGTCCATGATCGCCGGCATCGTCTCCGCCTCGGCGTTCGCCACCGGCCATGCCGACACGCGCAGCCCGCCTTCCTCCGCCGGAAGCACCAGCCGCCCGTCGTCGAGTAGCGCCAACGGCAACCGAGCATCCCCTGAACCGGAGAATCCAACATACCAAACGTACCATCGGAACGAAGGCACGTCAAGCCGCGAGAGACTCTGGAATCCGTCGGTTGTGCCCCAAAGTGCCCACCGGCTATCGTTTCCGTAACACGCCAGCACGCCGCGCCCCCGCGAGGCCGCGGCCACAGACGGGAGGAAGCATCCGTCGCCGATGCGCGTCCACGTCGCGCCCGAATCGTCGGAGCGGTAGCGGTCGCGGTCGGTGACCAGCACGAGAGAAGACGTCCCCGGCAGTGCGGCGAGCGCCACGTTTTGCTGGGGGAAGGCGGATTCGAGCACGATCTCCCGCGACCACGTCGCCCCGCCGTCGTCGGTGTACCGAATGCGATGCTGCGCCACGTTGGTGATGTTGCGCGTGGCCACGACCACGATGCGCCCCGATTCCAACCGGACGAGCGTCTGCGCCGCCACCGAGTCGACGGCCTGCCACGTTCGTCCTCGGTTGGTGGAGCGGACGACGACACAGGGCGGGCACCGGTTATCCAAGAGCGTCAGAAGCGTCGAGTCGCCGTGCGAGACGATGGGACCGCCCTGCCCCGATGACGTCTCGGCCTTGCCCGTGGACGTTGGAATAGCAATCGTTTGCACGCTGTGGTACACCGTTCCCCAAGCGGCAACGTGGATCGTGCTGGGATACTGCCACCGCTCCGTATAAGGAGACTCGTAGGGACTCCGAGGAGGCACGCGCAAACTCGTAGCAGATCGCCACATGCCGTCTTCGCCGCGTTCGTAAATGCCGATGGCGTTGGCGGCAAGCAGCCGCCCCTGCTCGGTCGTCACCGCCAAAACCTCCGACGTGGCCTCCTCCGGCCCGGTGCGCACCCACGCGCCGCCTGCGGACTGCCGGGACAGAAGGTTGGCGTTGCAGTCGGCTCGGCACCCAGCGGCCAGCATCGTCCCGGCGGGCGTCACGGCGACAGGGCTGAACCCCGACGAGTCCGGCCCGACTTTGGTGCGGACGTTTTCCGGGCTGTAGCGCACCAGATGCTCAGAGGTGCCGATATACAGCGAGCCGTCCGGCGCGAACACTGGAGCAGCAAAGTCATGATCTCCCTCGTTGATCGGCCAAGTTGCACCGCCATCTCGGGAGGCAGAGTACACCTCGCCACTAAAGTACGAGAGGTAATTGACCACGATGGATTGCCCAGGCCCCGCAACCGCTATGACTGAACCATAACTCCCCCAAAAGATGTGTGCGGTCGTCCACTTCGTGGAATCTGCCGACCAGCGCATCAGAACCTCGTTGTTGTTTTGACGGGAGGTGGCGAACACGTCGCCGCTGCCGGTGGCTTGGGGCGGTTGGTTGGAGATCTCTCCGGTGGCCTGCCACGTGGCCCCTTGGTCGATGGAGCGGAGCAGGCGGCTGCTGTCGCCGCGCACGAACCAGCCGGCGGCGACCTTCACGGCCCGTTCGGCGCGGGTGTCCTGCCCCGTCACGTCGCGCCACGAGGCGCAGCCGTCGGTGGAGAGGTAGGGACGCGACGACTGACCGATTCCCGGCGGGGCCATCCGAGCGAGCCACGCATCGCCTTCACGCCGGATCCCCGCGGTTCGAAGGCCGAGAAACGCCTCGGGCGTCGCCCACGTCTGCCCGTCGTCGAACGAGCAGAAGAGTCGGTCGTCCTGCACCATCGCCACGCTGCCGGACGGGTGCGCGATAAGCGATCCGATGCGCCCACCGGGCGGGCCGCCGATGGCGGTAAACGAGCCTTGGGCCGCCGCCGACGACGCGACGAGCAGCCAACCGAGGAGCAGCGAGAGCGGACGCATCGACGTACAGCGTAAACGCTGCAACCTACGACCGCGCACCGCCAGATGCAAGCCTATTCCACGCCCCGCAGCAACGCCCCCTCGATCGTCAAGCCGGGGCCGAACGCCAGCGAAACGTCGTAACCCACGCCCGGATCGCCCGAAGCGAGCGCGGCGCGGTGGCGGTCGAGCACGCGCTTCAAGACAAACAGGATGGTGGCCGACGACATGTTACCGTAGTCGCGCAGCACACCGAAGCTGTCGGCGGCGGCCTCCGGCGGCAGTCCGATCACGTCGAGCGCCTTCTCCACGATGGCGCGCCCGCCGGGGTGGATGCTCCACGTTGTGACGTCCTCGGCGGTCAGGCCGTGGGGATCGAGCAGGCCGTCGAGGTAGGCGGGCAGGTTCTTGGCGATGACCTTCGGGACGCGGCTCGACAGGCCCATCAGAAACCCGGTGTCGCCGATCTCCCACGTCATGTCGCCCATCGAATCGTCGTCCAGCGACGTGCGGTTGTCGAGGTACGCGAGTGTGCCCCGCGCTTCCCGTCCGGTCACGACCGCCGCCGCCGCGCCGTCGGCAAAAAGCGCGTTCACGACCGCCGTCTCCAGCCGCTCGTCCACCTGAAAATGCAGCGTGCAGAGTTCGGCGCAGACGACCAGCACCACGGCGTCGGGGTCGGCGCGGACGAACCCGTCGGCCACGCGCAGGGCGTTGAACGCGGCGTAGCAGCCCATAAACCCGACGAGCGTGCGCTTGGTGGTGGCGGGCAGGCCAAGGCGCTTGACCAGCTCGATGTCGGGGCCGGGCGCAAAAAAGCCGGTGCAGGACGCGAAGACGAGGTGCGTCACGTCCGACGGGTCGAGGTTGGCATCGGCGAGGGCGCGGCGGGCGACGTCTTCCGTCAGCGGCACGACGGCTTCGCGGTAGGCGCGGTTGCGGGCTTGGGTGGACGGTGCAGGGCGAAGCGACCAGTCGGGCGGATAGAGGGCGAAGTCTGCCGGATCGTCCTTGGCGTAATCTTCCACCGCCGAATAGCGCCGGTCGATGGCGGTGGCGTCGTAGATGGCCGGGAGGCGACTTTTAAGACCGTCGGGCAGCGTGGTGATGCGCTGCATAAACGCCGCCGCCTCGGCCTGCGAGCGGGTGTGCGGCGGATTGCCCGTGGCGAGGGCGTGGATGTAGGACGGCATAAACGGACGCGGCCTCCGCTGGATTTTGATTCCAAACGGAGGCCGCTGTATTTCGTTCGCCCGACCGAGGCCGAGGCTCAGCGGGCCACGATCAGCGAGGCCGTCTGGCGTGCGCCCTCGGCTCCGGAGAGCACCAGCATATAGCGCCCTGCGGCGAGCGTCCCGGAAGGGAGGCTCCACGTCTCCGTTTCGCCCGCGGCCATCACGCCGTCGTGGACGGTCGCCACGCGGCGGCCCAGAAGGTCGATCACGTCCACCCGCACCGCTTGCGCCTCGCGCACCGCGGCCGTCACGCGCACCGGCCCGGAAGCTGGGTTGGGCGACACCGCGAGCAGCGCCGGGCCGTCCATGCCCACCACGGCTTCCACCGTCGCGCCCGGATGCACGGTGCCGTCGGTGTCTTGCTGGATCAGGCGGAACGTGTAGCGGCCCGGCTGCACGGTCTGCGGCACGTCGAAGCGATAGGCGGTGCGCTCGGTCGTGGTGCCGTGCCCGGCCACGAAGCCGAGGTCCAGCCAGCCGCCGTCGCGCCCGCGAGCTTCCACGCGGAAGCCCGCGTTGTTGGTCTCGCTCGCCGTCGCCCACCGCAGTGCCACCCGCGGCCCGTCGGCGACGGCCTCGAACGCGACCAGTTCGACGGGCAGCACGGTGCCCGTCACCTCGCTGGCGGCGCTCTGCCCGGTGCCGGGAGCGCCCACGAACGTGTCGATGCCGGGGTAGCCGGGGGCACGCCCAGGGACGGACACGCCCGCCCCATACCGTCCTCCGGGGACCATCGCCGACGCTTGCGTGCTGGCGGTCGATTCGTCACCGCGACGTGCCGCAAACGGAGCCATCGACACCGACGTGGCCGTCCACATACCGCCTCCAAACGTGGCCGCCCACACCGAACCGGCGGCGGCGTTTGCGCCCGGCGCGCCAATCACCACCGACGGCAGGTACGTCGCGCCCGCCAGCGGCGTGGCCAGCGCGTGGCCGAACAGCGCGTTGTCGGTGAGGGAGATCGTGTTGGCGTCGAGCGGAACCGCGGACGTCACCGCGCCGAGGCCGTCGTACGGCATCGCGTAGACCGCGCCTCGGTTGGTGCCGCCCACATCGGCGTACGGCGCGCCCGCGTAGAGCACGCTGCCCGTGCCCGCCGCCACGCTCCACCCGAACTGTCCGCCTGCGGGCAGCCCCGACACCGCGTCCGTCACGCCGCTCCAGCCCGTCCCGCCGATGCGCCGAACGGGGGTCACGGTGCCCGTCGCCACCACATAGTCTACCACATGGACCGCGCCGCAGTCAAACCCGGCGGTGCAGTTTGTCTTGGCCGCGCCGATGGCGAGGCGGGCCGTGGCACCGGACGAGAGGACCGCCACGCTCGACCCGAACCAGTCGCCCTCGGCGAGCGAAACGTCGGTGTCGTCGATGGAATCGGTGGCGGTGATCGCACCCGCAGCGTTGATCGTGAAGACGAACACCCGCCCGGACTCCGCCCACGCCTCGCCGTTGCCGTAGAAGCCGGGGTTGCCCACCATCAAGCGCAGCGGCGAGGTGGTGAGCACCGCGAGCGAGAAGCCCGCGAGGTCTTCGGCCAGCAGCGTGACGGGGAAGACGAGATCTACCGTGCTACCCACCGTGATGGCGTTCGTCATGAACTGGATGCGCACCCCGCCCGCGTTCGTCTCGCCGGAAACGGTGAGCGTCGGGTTGCCGACGGCGTAGTCGCCCGCGCCGTTGCCGTCGAGGTCGCCGATGGGCACCACGGAGTGGCCGTACCCGACAGGCATGGACGCCGTGGCGACCGGCGTGGTGGTGAACTGGGCCGAAGCCGTGGCGGCGGCTCCCAGCGACAGGGCGACGAGTAGCGATCTAATCATGGACGCGACGGGAAAATGCCGACGAGGGCGATGCACGGGGAGAGGACGAGGTACGGCGGCAGGTTGTTCACCGGCACGCCGCTGCCGCCTAAGCCGGTCAAGCCCTGCGCGCCGTCGGGGGCGGTGCCGTACGCAGGCACATCCAGCACCGCCGATGCGCCCGACGTGGCCGAGGGCGTGCGGGTGCGGCGGCCCGTTGCCACGGGAACCGCCGTGTGGGTGTGCGTAGGCATTTCCGTCGCCAACAGCGTAACCGACTCCTGCCCCGCCGTTTCCCCTAGGACCACGCTGTTCATTCCAGGCCCTTGGCCCACGCCGCGGATCATCCGCCCGCGCAGGTCGGGAAGGGCGAACGTGGTCTGTCCGTTCCCGCCGAAGGACGTGCCGATAAGCGAGAACAGCGCGGTGTTCTGCTCGATGGAGAGGAGCTGCCCTGCGCAATAGGCAAAGCCGCGCGGCTCGAAGGTATACGGGAAGAGCGCCAGTTCGCCAATCCACGGCTCGGCACCGGGCATGGGCGCGAGGGGCCGCCCTTGCGCGTCCACTCGGGTGCCGGGCACGATGCCAAAGGCGGTGGCGCGGGCCAGCACGTCTTCCCACGGGATCAGGCCAAAGAGCAGGCCCGCTCCGACCCCTTGCCCGGCCCGCTTGAGAAACGAACGACGCGCGATGCGCGATGCGGTGAGATTCATGGCGGCAGGCGGCTTAGTTGCGAGACGGGAAGAGGCCGGTGAGGGCGATGCACCAGTTCAGAACGAGGTAGGGCGGCATGTTGGAGTGCGCTTGTCCTCCGCCGGTGGAGCCGGTGGCCATCACCGGCGTGCTCGCAACCGACGCGTAGGCGTTGGCACCCGCCGGGGCGTAGTAGCCGTTGGCGGGCGTGGTGGCTGTGGCCGTGGCGCTGGTGGGCACGCCGTGGACGTGCTGCGGCAGGTTGGAGGCGGCAAGCGTGACCGTCTCGGTACCGGCCCTCTCGCCCAGCGTCCGAAGGCTCAGCCCCGGCCCCTGCTCTTTCCCCACGAGCGTGCGCCCGCGCAGGTCGGGCAGGGCGAAATTGGTCTGTCCGTCGCCGCCGAAGGTCGTGCCCAAGAGCGCGAACAGCGCTTGGTTCTGGTTGATGGGAAGGAATTGGCCGTTGCAGAAGGCGTAATACTTGGGCGCATAGTTGAAGGCCACAAGAATCAACTCGCCGATGTAAGGGTCGGTGACAAACTCGCCGCTGGGCGGGTGGACGATGCCGTGGGGATCGATGTACGAGCCGGGCACGATGCCGAAGCGGGCGGCGCGGGCTTCGACCTCGTCCCACGCGTCGCGCTGCGCGGCGTGTTGCGGGGTCATGCCGCGCAGGAACGCCCGGCGGGAGGCGTCTACGGGAGTGCTCATGCTTGCGGGGGAAAGATGCCGAAAAGGGAGATGCAGAAGCGCAGGCCGAGGTACGGCGGCAGGTTGGAGTGGGACTGGCCCCCGCCCGCGCCCGCCGTGGCGGCCATCCGGTCCACGCCCACGGTGGGGGCGTACCGTGCGGGCAGGGCAAGGTCGACCGAGGCGGGTATCGCGTTCGCAGGCGACGCCGCCGTCGCCGCAGCCGCCGTGACGAGGCCGTGGGTGTGCGCGGGCATCTGCTGCGGGGTGAGCGTGACGTACTCCGTGCCCCCCGTCTCACCGAGGACGCGATTCGACAGGCCCGGCCCCTGCCAGGCGTGGATCGGAATACGCCCGCGCAGGTCGGGCACCGCGAAGGTGACCTGCCCGTCGCCGCCGTAGGTCGTGCCGATGAGCGTGAACAGCGTGTCGTAGTCGGCTATGGCCAGCAGCGCGCCGTTGCATTCCTGCCAGCCACGGGGCGCGAAGGTGAACGGCACCACCGTCAGCGACCCGATGAATGGGTCGAAGGTGTACGCCTCAGTAGGGGCAGAGTCGGCGCGGCGTCCGTAGACCTGTCCCGGCACGATGCCGAAGGCGTCGGCGCGCACCTGAACGGCCTCCCAGTCGGAGCGGTTCAGGTACTCGGCGGGGATGCGGGCCAGCGCGTCGGCCACACGGGCCTGTCTGCGGGCGCGGCGGCGTTCCACCATGGACGCCGCAGAGGAGCGGTAGAGTTCGGGCATGCGCGGAGAGCGAGAAAGGTGCCGCGCCCCGAACGAGCTACGCTGCGAGAGCCTAAGGTAGGCGCGATCCGCACAAACTGTAACAGATCGATTCACCCAAATTTATCGCCCGGCCTTCTCCTCGGCTTTGGCCTCGTCCCACAGCGCGTCCATTTCGTCCAGCGTCGCGTCTTTGGGCGAGCGCCCCTGCCCTTCTAATCTCGCCTCGACGTGCCCGAAGCGGCGGGCGAAACGGTCGTTGGTGGCCTGAAGCGCCGCCTCGGCGTCGAGGCCGGAAAGCCGGGCGTGGTTGACGAGCGCGAACAGCACGTCGCCGAGTTCGGCCTGCCGCTGCTGTTCGGTGGCGGCCGCACGGTACTCGCCGAGTTCTTCGTCCACCTTGGCCCACGCGCCGTCGGCGTCGGGAAAGTCGAAGCCCACGCCCGCCACCTTCTCCTGCGTCCGCTGCGCCCGCACGAGCGCGGGCAGCGCTTTGGGCAGCCCCGAGAGCACGCCCTTCGGCTTGGCCACGCCTTGGGCCGCGCGCTCCGCGACCTTGATCGCCTCCCAGTTGGCCAGCACCTCGCCCGTGCCCGACACCGCCGCGTCTCCGAAGACGTGCGGGTGCCGCCGGACGAGCTTCTCGGTTTCCTGCGTGACCACGTCGAGGAGCGTAAACCGCCCGTCGCCCTCGGCGATCACGCTGTGAAACACGACGTGCAGCAGCACATCGCCGAGTTCCTTGGAGAAGTCCGACCAATCCTCCCGGTCGATGGCGTCGGCGGCCTCGTACGCCTCTTCAAGCAGGTTGCTGCGGGTGGACGCGTGCGTCTGCTCGCGGTCCCACGGGCAGTCGCGCCGGAGGTGCCGCACGAGCGCCACAAAATCGGCGAGGGCGTCGCGCAGCCGGTCGTCGGGTTGGAACGCCGGATCGAAGCGAGAGTCCATCGAACAGAGGGAAGGCTGGAGGAGAACGGCACAGGAGAAACGTGCAGCACGTCGCCCAGCCGCCGACCGTTACGCGGCGGCATCGGCTCCCACGAGCTTGTAGCCGATGCCGTAGACCGAGCGAATGGGCCACGAGTCCTCGTCCTCGCCGTCCATCACCTTGCGCAGCGCGTTCACATGCCGGTCGATGGTACGGGTTTCGACTTCCGAGGGCAGGTTCCAAACGTCGCGGAGCAGCTGCTTACGCGAGACCGTACGCCCCCGGTGTACGAGGAAGTAGCGGAGCAATCGAAATTCGAGGTCGGTGAGATCCACCGGCTTGCCGTCACGCGAGGCACTTTGGTTGTCCAGGTCCACGACAAGGCCGCCGACGAGAAACATCCCCGATGCCGCGACCGGGTCGGGCCGGGCACGCTTTAGGATGACTTGGATGCGAGCGAGCAGCTCTTCCGTCACAAACGGCTTTGTCAGGTAATCGTCGGCCCCCAGTTCAAACCCTCGGATGCGGTCTTCCGCCGATCCCATTCCGGTGAGCATCAGCACGGGCGTGGCCGCACCGCGTGCGCGCATTTCGCGCAGGATGTCGAAGCCGGATTTACCTGGCAGCTTGGCATCGAGCACAACGAGGTCGTAGCCCGGCAGCGCCGACGCTTCTTCGAGGCCCTCGGCCCCGTCGTTGACGACGGTGACGTCGTAGCCGAAGGATTCGAGGTAGAGTTGCAGGCCGGTAGAGAGCTGCGGATCGTCTTCTACAATGAGCAGACGTGCGCCGCTGAGGTCATCGTTCATGCCACGGAAAGAGGTGGGAGCGCTGCAATATCGGGCAAAACCGTAGTGGGTGTATTGGATGGGGGCAGATTGCCGGCGGTCGGAGGAACCTACACCAAGCCTCCGGTTCTATCCCCTCTTTTGGGGTCGCCCCGTCCTCTTGCCCCTCGTCCCTCGTTTGCCTGCCCCTCCCGACCGCTACGTCGCCAGCACGTTTGAGGCGTACCGTCCGCAGACGCCGTCGCAACGCTCGGCTCTAAACGCGGCCTGTGCCTATGCGGAGGCCGTCGTCGCGTGGTCCAAGCAGCGGTGGTTTCGCCGCGTCGCCCGGCCGTCGCGGGGGCTGTATCTCGTCGGGCCGGTTGGAACGGGAAAGACGCACCTGATGGCGGCGCTTTATCACGCACTCGTCTCACAGGGCGTCGCGTGCACATGGTGGAGCGCCCAAGACTTCTTCCGTACCACCGACACGCCCGACGCCTTTGCCGAACGCATCGCACGCGAAGCCAAGGTGCTGTGCCTCGACGAGGTGGAGGTGGACGATCCGGCCAACGAAGTGCGGCTCGTCCGGATGCTCAACGCTCTCGGCGACCGGGGCGTGCTTCTGGTGGCAACGAGTAACGTCCAGCCCGACAAGTTCGTGGGCCGTGCGTTCGGTGGCGACCGTTTCCGCGCCTTCCTCGACGCCTTCGCTCAAACCTACACGGTGATCGTGGTGGGTGGCGACGACTACCGCGCCCAACAAACCCGCGCGCGTTCCGGCAGAGCGTGGATCGGCCCACTCGCGGACGCCACCTCGGCCATGCAAGCCGCCTTCGACCGCGACGACCGGGAGGCGGAGTGGCTCACCTTCGACGCCTTTCTGCGCCTCTCCACCGACCATCCGCACGACGCGCTCGTCCAGCGCTTCTCCGCCCTCGACGCCCTCTACCTCGAAGACGTTGAACCGTCGTCCACCGACGACGCCCTGCGGCTGCTCCGCCTGCTCGACGCGCTCTACGTCCTGCCCCATCCGCCCGCACTCTATGTGTCGTCCGAGACGCCGCCCGGCGCGTGGTTTCGGATGGAAGACCAGACCGGCACGCTCGCCGAGGGCATCGCAGAGAAGTTCAAGCGAACCGTCTCACGCCTCGGCGCGATGATGGAGTTGACGTTCGTGCGGTGATGGGTAGCGAGCTCCGCCTGTTCCCTTGAGAAGAGAGCTGATCGGAGCAACTCAGAAGGGCAAATCGCGTGGCCCCCTGCGCTTGTGAGTTCGTGACGTGAGAAACGGTCGACCAGCCCGGTTCAAGCCTTGGTGAACGGGAAACGACCGGGCCTTCCCACCGTTCGGCCTTCGATCCTCGACCTTCGCCCCACCCCCAACATGTCCAAGCACGGCCGCGCGCTCGTGGCGATGTCCGGCGGCGTCGATTCGTCGGTGGCGGCGGTGCTGCTGCACGAGGATCAGTCGTATGTGCTCCGAGAATGCCGCATGACGTGCTGGCGACGCCTGCGCGACAGGCAACACGCTGGTGTATGGGCGAAGCTGCACCATGCGCTGCGTGACCGTCTCGGCACAGCGGGCTATACCGGCTGGTGACCAAGCGGTGCCTGCTCCGGGCATTGCAAAAAGGGGGCGCGTGACGAAGCACCAGCCGTGGGGCCCAACCCCACAGGCCGTAGCAGACCGGGAACGAGACGCCCGCTTGTAGCCGATCGATCGGGCATCCCGCTCGCCTTCTGTCTGAGCGAAGCCCACATGCACGATTCGGCCGTGTTCGAGAGGCTCGTGGATGCGATCCCACCCATTCGCCAGCGGCGGGGGCGCCCGCGCCGTCGTCCGCAGAAGAGGCATGCCGACAAAGGGCACGATGTTGCCAAGCGC